>JAABUM010004079.1_pt1 | contig 16903 bp, 15 predicted proteins | sample 5559161 | NCBI WGS metagenome assembly JAABUM01 (sample SAMN10711868, study PRJNA513369) | rock metagenome | isolation source: Antarctica rocks | place: Antarctica: Victoria Land, Siegfried Peak nord | reverse complement strand
CATTAGTGGCCGAACCGGACACGTATTTCAGGCGCTCATCAAGGGGAACACGCACTACGACGCCGTGCGCGGGCGCACTTCCAGCGTTGGAAAACGAAACCACAAACTGCGTCTGCGAAGGGTCGCCTTGCGCGGGTGCGACGCGTAGCGCCACCGCCAAGCCCAACTGTACGGGCACGATGGAACCGTTGTTGGTAGGGACGGAATTGCCGGTAGGCGGCGTTTGCACACCGGGATCGAAGGGCACCAGAGGCCCGGTGTCCGTGCCACCCACCTGAGGCGCAGGCACGTTGGGCACGGGCGTGGTGTCGGGGATGGGCGTGGTGTCGGGAATGGGCGTGGGCAACGGCGCGGGCGTGACGGCGGGAAGCGGCGGGGCTGTGGGAATGGACGGCGCCGAGGGCGTGACCTCTATTCGAGAACCTTTGACGGACACGGTCAGGACGCGCGGCGTGCCGCTCGACTGATAGATTTCGATGGTCGTTGTGCCCAGCGAGAGCGCCTGCAACACGGGCGTGCCGTTTTGGAAAAAGGCGCGCGCCACTTCGTCATCTTCGGTGATGACGCGCGTCACGCTGGCAAAAGGCAACTGCACGACATCACCGGGCGCAAGAGTCAACGTGTCGCCGTCGATTTCAATGGTGCGCGCGCGCGTGGTATCGAGCAACTGCGCGTTGGCGCGGCGCACAACGCCCGGAACGTGATGGCCAATCACAGCAACGCGCTGGCTAATCGCGGGAACGCGCGGCGGTGGGCTGAGCGCAATCGAGCGCTTGCCCGCGAAGGCTGCGCTCGAAAAAAGGGTCGGGGCGCCCAAAAGAATCAAAACTCGTTTCATAATGCGAAAATGTCGGAAGAAAACTGACTCCTCACGCGCGCACATTCAGCGCGTTGTGGGCTGGCCACGTGAAGCGGGCGGCAGTTTCACACATTTCTCACGCACGCGACGCCTCGACAACCCCGCTTTTAAAGATACCTTTGCTTGTTTTCCAAAGCAGTCTTTTTCTGGTTTCGCGCGCAACCCGGAACTCGCTTCCTTGTCGCCACTTTCCAAATTCTCAAAGAAAGGTGAAAAAGCTAAAAATGAGGGAAAGTCAGGGCGGCTTCTCCCTATGGCGTGCGAGTTTTTGAAGCTTGAAAAATGATGTGGTGTAGGCGCGTCGGCCAATAAATTCGCTGCCAGAAAGAGGACTGCTTTGACTGCGCCGGGCACCCCACCCACGCCGATGAAGTCACAGTTGCCGTGACAACTTTGGTTGACACTTTCTTCTGGCGGCGCATTCATTGGCCCGACACTCCAAAAACAGTTGCGCGCCGGGCGGCGCCCGCGTGGTTGCGCCAAACTGAAGCCGTCCCGTGGCCGGGGAAACATGCGGTGCGGGCGCCTTCGCCATGACTTTTCTCCCCGATGCCCAGTTTGCGTCCGAGGTTTTTGCGCCACAAAACGGGACAACGATTCCCGAACCCGAAGAAGCGACCGGAGCGCGTCTCCTCGAAGTCGAACGGCAGTTGGCCGAACTGCGCGTCTCCGATGCGCGCCACGTGTCGCTGTTTTTGCAGGAACAAAAGCGCGCGCGCCACTTGTCACTCGTCAACGAAGTGCAAAAGTGCGCGCTCGCCACGCGCGACAACGAGGCGTTTTTGTCGCAGGTGACGCGCGCCATCGGCTCGCACTTTTCCGATTGCGACGTGACGTTTTACCTGTCGGCGCGCACCCTCGACGGACTACTAAGCGAAAACGTAAACGCGTTGCGCTTCTGGCAAACCGGAGGCGGAGGCGAAGAACTCATCGTCGTAGCGAGCACGGGCGAACACGGTCTGGGGCCGCTTCCCTCGTCGCGGCGCCCGCCAGACGAACTGCGCTACCATCCCGGCCATCCCGAAGCGCGTTCGATCATCTCGCTCCCGGTCAACGTGGCGGGCGATGAATCGGGCTTCTTGGTAGTGCAGGCGCGCGACGAAGGCGTTCTCGAAGCGCGCGACGAAGCGGCGCTTTTGACATCCGCCGCCATCATCACGGGCCACTTGCAAAACACGCGGCTGTATCGCTCGATGCGGGAAATCGGCGACTTCAACCAGTCCCTCCTCAACTCGATGCTGCATTCCCTGCTCGTCGTGGATCGCGCGGGCACCATTCGCTTCGTCAACCAGCGCCTACTCGACACCTTCAACGCCGAGCGCAACGATTTTCAACACCAGCCGCTCGAACGCGTGTTTGGCGAAGGTCCGGCGCGCCATCACGAACTGCGCGCCGCCGTCGAAGCGGTCATCGAAAGCGGCGAAGGCCGCGAAGTGCCCGAAGTTCACGTCTGGGCGCCCGACGGCACGCAGATTTTCGACGTGCGCCTTTTTCGCGTGTATTTTCGAGGACAAGCCGAAACGGCGCTTTTGCTCATCAACCTCACCAAACGCTGGCGCCAGACCTACCAACTCCAAATGATGCACGAGATCGCGCGCCGCTTTCAAGAAGCCATTTCGCTCGATGTCGATCAGGTTTTGTCGACGGTTTTGACGTGCATCACGGCGGGTTCGGCCTTGGGATTCAACCGCGCGTTCGTGTTTTTGCTCGACCCGGCGCGCGGCGTGTTGCGCGGGCGCATGGCGCTTGGCCCCTCTTCGCCTGAAGAAGCGGCGAACATCTGGAACGAAATTTCGCAGCGCGAACTGACTTTGGAAGAACTGCTCGCCGAAGACGGCGCGCCGCATCGCGTCGAAAAACCGTTGCAATACCAGACGCGCGCGCTCGAAGTGTCCCTGCGCAACCCGTGTTTTCCGCCGCTCGAACGCGCCCTTGAAGAAAAAATCACGTTTGTGACACGGCGCGAGGACTGGTTTCGTTGCCTGCCCGACGCCTCCCCTACTCAACTGGGCGAAGCCAACGCTTTCGTCGCTTTGCTTTGCGCGCCGGAAATGGCGGTCGCGCCGCTCGCCACCCAAGAAGAAATCGTGGGCGTTGTGTTCGCCGACAACCTGTATACGGGCGCGCCCATTGAAGGCGATGCCACCAGAATGCTCGACACGCTGTGCCACCAAGCGTGTCTGGCCATCGACAACGCGCAAACCTATGAAACCCTTGGCCGCGCGCAAAAAGAGTTGGTGTCGTCCGAGCGGTTGGTCGCCGTTGGCGAAATGGCGGCGCGCGTGTCGCACGAGATTCGCAACCCTCTGGCAACGATCGGCGGATTCGCGCGCAGCGTCTTGAAAAAGCCCGACGAAATCGAGGGCGTCAAGCGCAAAACCGGCGTCATCGTCGCCGAAGTCGCGCGCCTCGAAGAACTGCTGACCGACCTGCTCGACATGGCGCGCCCGCGCCCGCTGCAACTGCAAGCCGAATCGCTGAACGAAATCGTCGACCACGCGCTGCTTTTGGCCGACGCCGATTTGCGGGCTTCGCGCGCGACGGTCGAACGCGATTACGCGAGCGACTTGCCCCTCGTGATGGCCGACCGTTCGCGCTTGCTCCAAGCCCTGCTCAACACCATCCGCAACGGCGCACAGGCGATGCCCGATGGCGGCCTCATCCGCGTCTCGACGCGCTTTTTGCCCGCCGAAGAACACGCGCCCGACACGGTTCAGGTGCGCGTTCAAGATTCGGGAGTCGGGATTTCGGGCCGCGCGCTCAAACAAGTGTTTGACCCGTTTTTCTCGACCAAAGTGTCCGGCTCGGGTCTGGGACTGGCCGTCACCAAACGCATCATCGCCGACCACGCCGGCCAGATCGATGTCGAATCGCAAGAAGGCGTGGGCACCACGTTCATCTTTTCCCTGCCGGTTCGCCCGCCTTCGACCGGGGAAGCTCCGGGCGAGAAGTTACTGGAGAACCTCTCAGACCCGCCTCTTGAAAACCAAGCGCGGGCGCTTTAAAGTTTCCTGCGGGACTTCTATTTGGCGCATTTATCGCTCCCAAAAGCAAAACCTTGGCAAAGGAGATTTCTATGAACCCGACACCTCAAGCAGACAGCAAAAAACCGCTCATTTTGATCGTGGAAGACGATGCCAACCAGCGCGCGCTTTACGAAGAAGAGATGCGCGACGAGGGCTACGAGGTCGCAACGGCCAGCGACGGGCGCGAAGCGATTCAAAAAGCCAGCGAACTGCACCCCAGCCTCGTCGTGATGGATGTCAACATGCCCGTGATGGACGGCCTCGACACCTTGTCGCGCTTGATCGAAGCCGACCGCCACGTGCCGGTTATCATCCACACGGCCTACGCGTCCTACAAAGACTCGTTCGCCTCGTGGTCAGCCGACGCCTACATCGTCAAATCGAGCGACCTGTCGCATCTCAAAACCAGCGTGCGCGACCTGCTCGCCGCGCGCCCTTCTTCCTGAGCGATTCCAAAAAGCCATGCCCGCTTCGCGCGAAAGCTCCAACTCCATCACCTCAGCCGCCCTTTGACTTTCAAAGCGCGGCTGATGCTTTCTTTATCTCGTTTTGCTTTGCTTGCCCTGATCTTGCTTGAAGGGCATCCACTTTTTCATCCAATGGAACCCGTCACCACTTCCGCCGCCCAACGCGACGGCGATACGCCCGCGTCCGAAAACGACATCGCGCCTTCCAATAGCGCTCAATCTCCCGCTGTTTCACGTGAAACAGCAACCGGTTCAGGTTCAAATCCAAGCGAATTTTCGCCCGTGGATCGCTACGCGCGCCCCGATTCGGTTCGCTTTGCTCCGACGATCTCGCGCGGCGTGCGCGTGCGCGGTCAGGGAAGCGCGCTGCAAAATACCGTCGTGATGCTTTTGGCTGGAGGTCAGGGCGAGCGACTTTACCCGCTAACGCGCGACCGGGCTAAGCCGAGCGTGCCTTTTGGCGGCACCTATCGCATCATTGATTTCGCGCTGTCCAACTGCATCAATTCGGGACTGCGCCGCATTCTGGTGATGACGCAATACAAGTCCTTTTCCTTGCAGCGCCACATCCAGACCGCGTGGGAACTTTTTAACCCGGTGATGGGCGAATATATAGACGTCATCCCGCCCCAGCAGCGCAACGTCAAGCGCTGGTATGAAGGCACCGCCGACGCCATTTTCCAGAACATCTATATGTTGGAACAGGAGAAACCGGCGTATGTCGTGATTCTAAGCGGCGACCACATCTACAAGATGGACTATTCCAAAATGCTGGAATTCCACTTGGAAAAAGAAGCGGATTTAACTATTTCCTGCACCCGCGTTCCGCGAGCCGAAGCGTTTCGTTTTGGCATCGCCGACGCCGATGAAGACGGGCGCATCCAAGGCTTCATCGAAAAACCTAAAGACCCGCCCGCCATTCCCGGCGACCCGGATTACTCCTACTCTTCGATGGGCGTTTACATTTTTTCAACGGAAAAACTGGTGCGCCGCGTCATCGAAGATGTCAAGACCGATACGGAACACGACTTCGGCAAAAACATCATCCCGCGCATGGTCGCCGATGGCGACCGTGTGTTCGCCTACCCGTTCGTGGACGAAAACAAGTCGGCGTCCCTCCCGCCCGACGAGGTATATTGGCGCGACATCGGAACGGTCGCGTCCTACTACGACGCCAACATGGACTTGGTAAGCGTGGCTCCTCAGTTCAACTTGTATGACGACGAATGGCCGGTTCATCGCCGCTCGCAACCCGGCCCACCCGCCCGCATCATCGCGCACGACCAAGGCCGAACGCCCGTCGTGATAGATTCGCTTTTAGCGACCGGAACCATCGTTTCCGGCGCGCGCGTCGAACGCTCGATCATCGGCCCGCGCTCGTTTTTGCATTCGTGGTCGTCGGTTGAAGACTCGATTTTGTTCGATGATGTCGAAATCGGACGGCATTGCAAAATCCGCCGCGCCATCATCGACAAACACGTGAAAATCCCGGCAGGCACCACCATCGGCTACGATTTGGAAGAAGATCGCAAACGCTTCACCGTTTCGCCCGAAGGCATCGTCGTCGTGCCGAAATCGCTCGCGCTTAAGTAAGGAAAAGTCGTGGGATAAAGCGAGGCTTGCACCTTCTTCCAAACGAACAACTTTATGTTTGGAAGCAGGTGCAAGCCTCGCTTTTGCGTTTATCTCATTCTCAAAGGAAGTATTTTGGGAGCGCAGGTATCTTGCCCGTAAAGGGTGCGAAGCGTCTCGCATCGAAGTCTTTGCGCCCTTGGCGGACTTTCCCGAAGTTCGATGCAGCCTTTGAGCTTGCGCTCCCGCAAAGCATTCAACGCATCTTCGCGGGTTTACCTCGTCTATCGGATAAAATACTTCCCGTTCGTTTCACGTGAAACAACACCTTGTCCTTCCCGGCGTTTCACGTGAAACAGTTGGCAATTTGTCCATGATACTCAGCGTGATCAACCAAAAAGGCGGCGTCGGCAAAACGACGACCGCCGTCAACCTGTCGGCGGCTCTGGCGCAGTGGGGGCACAAAACCCTGCTCGTTGACCTCGACCCGCAGGGCAACGCGACATCGGGGTGCGGCGTGTCGCCTTCCGATTTTGGCGGCCCCTCTCTTTATCAAGCGCTCGTGGCTTTGGAATCGGAGCGCCAAAACCCGGACTTCGCTCCGGTGCCTTCGCTTGGCATGGCCGATGGGCCTTTGCCTAACCTGTGGGTGGTGGGCGCTTCTCCCGAACTGGCCGGCTCGGAAATCGAGTTGGCCGATAACCCGCGCCGCGACGGATTGCGGCGCCTGCTCGCGCCACTGCGCGATCAATTCGAGTTCATCATCGTGGACACGCCGCCTTCGCTGTCTATTCTCACCATCAACTCGCTCGTCGCGGCGGATCGCCTCGTGATTCCGGTTCAGTGCGAGTATTTCGCGCTTGAAGGGCTGGGACAGTTGCTGCGAACGTTGGAAAAGATTCGCCGCTTTCTCAATCCCGACCTGGCGGTGATGGGGTTACTACGCACCATGTTCGATTCACGCGTCGCGCTGTCGAGTCAGGTGTCGAACGAATTGGAAAAACATTTTCCTCAACTGCTTTTCAAAACGTCCATTCCACGCAACGTGCGTTTGGCGGAGGCGCCTTCCTACGGGAAACCCATCGCCATCCACGACAAACGCTCGCCCGGAGCCGATGCTTATCGCAGGCTGGGCGTCGAAGTGATGAGCCGCGCCGGAGTCGGGCCGGTTCAATCATAACCTTTCGTTGGAATCGCGCCGCAGTCAAAGCCTTGCCCGATTCATCCACTTTCAAAGTCAACATCACATCATGAGCCAAACCACCAAAAGCACCAAACGCGGGCTGGGTCGCGGGCTATCCGCGCTGATTCCCGAATCCGATCTCGATCTCCTATCCGGCTTCGCGCGCGGCACCATCGCTCCGGCTCCCCTGCCCGATACGCCCGTTTCGTCAGGCGACAGCGGCGGAGATTCGTCGTCCGCTTCGACTTCGCAGTGGAACGGCGAATCGGTGCGCTATCTGCCGGTTTCGCAAATCGAGGCCAACCCGTTTCAGCCGCGCCAAGTGTTTTCCGAGGCCGAACTCGAAGACCTCGCCTCATCGCTACGCGAACACGGCGTGTTGCAACCGGTGCTGGTGCGCCCACTGGGCGACAATCGGTTTCAACTCATCGCGGGCGAGCGGCGCTGGCGGGCTTCTTCGCGCGCCGGGCTGGAAGCCATTCCGGCCATTGTGCGGCAGGTGGACGACCAAACGGCGTTGGAGTTGGCGATCATCGAAAACGTGCAGCGCCACGACATTTCGCCCTTTGAATCGGCGACGGCTTTCAAGCGCTTGGCGACGGAGTTCGGTTTGTCGCAGGAAAAAATCGCCGCCCGCGTTGGCAAAAGCCGCGTGTCGGTCGCCAACACCTTGCGCCTGCTCGATTTGCCAGCCGAAGCCTTGGAAGCGCTCAAAAACGCATTGATTTCCGAAGGTCATGGCCGCGCGCTGTTGATGGCACCGACCGAAGAAACACGCCGCGCACTACTTCGGCGCGTCGTGCGCGACAATTTGAGCGTGCGCGAAGTCGAACGGTTGGCGCGCGAGGCAACTCAAAGTGGAGATGGAGTGGAAAACTCTGATGCGCCACGACTTTCCCGGCGCGCAGGTGCGCAGGGCGACATCGAGCGCTTGGAAAACACGCTTCAACGGGCGCTTGGCACGCGCGTCCAAATCCGCGCCCGCGCCCGCGGCGGAGCATTGGTTGTTCATTATTCCTCGCCCGAAGAACTGGCGCGCCTGAGCCAGAAACTGACAACCAAAACCTGAGTGTTCGCCGTAAGATTGGTTACTGTAGGGACACGGCTTGCCATGATCGCGCGCGAGTTTTTAGTTCTTCTGGAAGTTGAGCACTCGTTGCGTTGCGGACACGGCAAGCCGTGTCCCTACAATAGTCAACTCTCCGAAGTCCTAAACGACTCTCGCTGTTTTCGATTCAACAGCTTCCCGTTCAAGCCACAGCCTTTTCTGTTTCACGTGAAACAGCTTTTTTATGAAGTGTCCGATGTGCAATTTCGCCGATACGCGCGTGGTGGATTCGCGGCCCGTTGAAGACGGCGCGGCACTGCGGCGGCGGCGCCAGTGCGAGTCGTGTCAGGCGCGCTTTTCGACGTTCGAGCGCATCGCGCAGGCGCCGCTCATGGTCGTCAAGCGTGACGGGCGCCGAGAAGAATTCTCGCCGGAAAAGCTGCGGTCGGGACTTTCCAAGGCGTGTTCCAAACGGCCTGTCGCCACAAGTGACATCGAGCGCGCTGTCGCCTCCATCGAATCCCAACTCAGACGCGATGGAACAAGTGAGATCGGCGCCGAGCGGGTAGGGGAACTCGTGATGGAAACCCTCCTTGGTTTGGATCAGGTCGCTTACGTGCGCTTCGCCTCGGTGTATCAGGGCTTTGACGATGTGGCGCTGTTCGCTCAACTGCTCGACCGGATGCGGGGCCGCACGCGCAAAAGCGGCGAATGAGCCATTGCTTTTTGCATGCGGATTGTTCCGCTCAGCAAATGCCGCGATTCTTTACTGAATCGGCGCGCGTCACACTACTTTCGATGACGATTCCTTCTTCTTCGCCGTCTTCCGACGCGGTCGTGCCGGATAACACCGGTGCGTCGCGCGCTCAAACGCGCGCGCTCGTGACCGGCAAACGTGAGGTGGCACCGCGCCATTTCGAGTTATCGCTTTGCTGCGCCGCCGTTTCGCACAGCGCGCGGGCCGGGCAGTTCGTTCATCTTTTGCCGCAAAGCCAGACCGAACCCGAAGACCAAAACTGGTCGTTCGAGCCACTGTTGCGGCGCGCGTTTTCGGTGATGGACACCCACGGCGACGACTTCGAGATTTTGTTTCGCGTCGAAGGGCGGGGGACTCAGCTTCTTTCACGCGCGCGCGCAGGCGAGTGGCTCGATCTCATCGGGCCGCTGGGCAACGGTTTCACTTTTCCCAACGAGATGACAGAGGCGCTTTTAGTTGGTGGAGGCGTTGGCGTGCCGCCTATGGTGCTGGCCGCGCGGCGCCTACGCGAGCGAGGTGTCGCGGTTCGGGTTCTGATCGGCGCGCGTTCGAGCAAAGATGTGCTGTGCGAATCGCGGTTCGAGGCGCTCGATGTTCCGCTCGACATCGCCACAGACGACGGTTCGCGTGGGCATCATGGACGCGTGGATGTTCTGCTGGCCCGCGCCCTCGAAGAAAATCCAAACGCCCCGGTTTTCGCGTGCGGGCCTTATTTGATGCTGCGCACCGTTTCTGCTCTTTGCGAAGCGAAAAACGTCGCGTGCGAGGTGTCGCTCGAAGAAAATATGCCGTGCGGTATCGGCGTTTGCAACGGCTGCGTCGTGGCGATGCGCCCGCATGAGGATGCGCCCGGTGACGATTACGGGCGCTACAAGCGCATTTGCGTTCACGGCCCGGCGTGCGACGCGCGGGAGATCGACTGGACATGACCCCCAATTTGAGCGTGCGTTTAGGCGCCCTCGACATGCGCAATCCCGTTCTCACAGCATCGGGAACTTTTGGTTACGGCGAGGAAGTGGCCGATTTAGTTGACCTGTCGAAGCTGGGCGCCATCGTGTGCAAAACGGTGACGCGCCTTCCGCGCGCGGGCAACGCGCCGCCGCGCACAACGGAAACGCCCGCGGGGATGCTCAACGCCATCGGGTTACAAAACGTGGGATTAGCCGCCTTCAAACGCGACAAGCTGCCCTTTTTGTGCGAGTGCGGGACACCTTTGATCGTCAACGTGGCGGGCGAGAACGTCGAAGATTTTGCCAATTTGTGCGCTGCGCTGGGAGGCGAAGCGGGGGTGAGCGCACTCGAACTCAACATCTCGTGTCCAAACGTCGCGCACGGTTTGGATTTTTCCACCGATCCGGTCTTGGCCGAAGCGGTGGTTGCAGCCTGTCGCCGCGAAACGAAGCTCCCGCTTTTGGTGAAGCTATCGCCCAACGTGACCGACATTTCGGTCATCGCACGTGCGGCGCAAAACGGCGGCGCCGACGCTTTAACCGTTGCCAACACCTTCCTCGGCATGGCCATCGACACGCGCACCCGCCGCACGCGCCTGTCGAACGGAAGTGGCGGCTTGAGCGGCCCGGCCATTCGCCCTCTCGCTCTTCGCGCCGTGTGGAGATGCGCGAACGCGGTTCAAATCCCAATTGTGGGCGTCGGCGGCATCACAACAGCTAACGATGCCCTGGAATTTCTCATCGCAGGCGCAAGCGCCGTGCAAGTCGGAACCGCCACTTTTGTTCGTCCCCGCGCCGCTGTGGAAGTGGTCGAAGGCATCGAGTCGTATCTGCGCGAGCACGAGTTGGCTTCGGTGCAAGAACTGGTAGGAAGCTTGAAAAAGTGAAGTTCCGCGCGCTGTTTCACGTGAAACACGTTCTCGGCGTGCAACGTGAGAGCAGGCTCCGTTGTCAACCTGCCTTGCGATCCAACAACGGCGGATCAAGCGTTGAAAATGAATGCGCCCTCAACAACGACCAACAGGCTGTTTCACGTGAAACAGCCTGTTGGTTTGAAGCACATCTTGGCCGAACTAAATCGAACCAAGCCGGATGATTTTGCTTTAGCCGAGCGGCGCGTCATTCTTCAACGAAGGGCCAAAACAAAAGCAGATCTTCGCTGCAATTGCGAGACACGCTTTAGTTGCTACGCGCGAACTGCGGCTTGGAATCTTCGGCTTCGGTTGGAAGAGAAACCGAATGCCCCAGTTGGCTCGACTTTTCGGCGCCCTCCATGATGGCAACCAAGCGGCGCGCCTGTTCGGGTTTCACGCCCAGTTCGGCGCCTTCACGCAAGTGAGCAGCGATGTTCGCATAAAAGTCCTGCCAATGACTTTCGCCGAAAAAAGGCACGTTCAAAACCGCGCGGTGTTTTTCAACGGCGAAGTCGCCCGTCACTTCAAAACAACCCCGGCCATCGACCTGGCGTTCAACGACCGCGCCCCGCTCTCCTAAAACCCACCAACGCGGCTTGCTCGCGTGCGCGATGCTGCTCATCGTGATGTCGAGAACCGCGCCCGAATCAAAGCGAACCACGGCTTGAACTTGATCTTCGTTGGTGACATCGTGCCACACGCGTTTGTGGAAGTAGCCACTCACGTCCACGATTTTGCCCGGCAAAATGCCCAGCGCCCAATCGAGGAAGTGCGCGCCCCAATCGTAAAAGTAGCCGCCCGAAATCGCTTTGGAAGAACGCCACCACTTCGGGTCTTGAGGAGCGAAACCGCCGGCGAACATTTCGATGGCGAACACTTCGCCGATCAGCTTTTCTTCAACTAACAATCGGCGTAGCGTTTGGTAATCGCCGTCCTGCCGGCGGTTGTGGAAAACCGACAGCATCTTGTCACTCGCGCGGGCTGCGTCTATCATGCGTGTGGCTTCCTCGACGGTGACGCACATCGGTTTTTCGGTGATCACGTGCTTGCCCGCCTGCGAACATTGCACGGCGACGGACGCGTGCAAGTTGTGTGGTAGCACGATGACGCACAAATCGAGGTCGGGTGAGGCGAGCAGTTGCTCGACTGAATTGAAGGTTTGCACACCCGCGAAATCTGTTTTGGCCGCTTCGGTTCTTTCGGGCGAGATGTCGCAGATCGAGTGCAACGCAAGCCCCTCGGTCGCCTCGATGTAGGAAGCGTGCGCGCGCCCCATGAAAGCGCCGCCATAGCCGATGACGGCACAGGAAATAGTGTTCATGGAAACCCTAATTTAGCACTTCCCTCAACCTCGCGTTTTCAAGCGCACTTCAACTGGAAAACTTTTGAAAGCGGATTGCTGACCTTTCATAAAGACCCGTCTTTAAAACGGGCGCGTTGAGCCACATGATGTCTTTCTTCAAGACAGTTCTTGAAAACGGCACCGTTTATTTCCTACGCAAAAGCCGCGAAGCCCAATGGGTTTCGCGGCTTCAAAAGCGGGTTCTTTAGCGCCAAGGATTGGTTTTGTCTTCCGAGAGGGATTCGAGAACCGGTTTGGCCAAAGCGGAAATCGCTTCCACGTCTGCCGGTTTCAATTCGATTTGACCACCTTTGACCGCGCCTTGAATTTGTTGCGGCGTGCGCGCGCCGACAATAGGCGAAGTGACACCCGGTTGCGCGATCAACCAAGCTAAGGCCACTTGCAAAGTCGTCGCATCGTATTTCTGCGCGATGGACTTCATCTTTTCCACAGCGTCCAGCGCGAGGCCGTAAGTCGGGTCTTTGAACAGGTGATTGCCCGCGCGGTTGTCGGTTGGGCGGTTGTCGAGCGTGAATTTGCCACTCACCAACCCCTGTGCGAGGGGAGAGTAGGGGATGACGCCGATGTTGTTTTGCGCGCAATAGTCGAGCGTGCCGTTTTGCACAAACGGTTGGAAAAAGAGCGAGTAAGGCGGCTGAAGCGAATCAATGCGTCCAAACGCCTGCGCTTCTTTGATTTGCTGGGTGCCAAAGTTCGACACGCCAATCGCTTTGATTTTGCCTTCGCTTTGCAATTCCACCAAAGCCGCCATTGTTTCTTCGATGGGCACAATCGGGCTATCCCACGTGCCAGCGGGCCAGTGGATCTGATACAAGTCCACGCTGTCCAAACCGAGCCGCTGGAGCGAGTTGTGGCAAGCCTCTTTTACTTTGTCTTTGGCCAGATTGCCTGCGCCAACTTTGGTCGCGACGCGCAGCGAATCCTTTCCGGCTTCTTTCAAAAAGCGACCGACCAGTTCCTCGGAATGGCCGTCGCCATAAACCTCGGCGGTGTCGAAAAAGGTGATGCCCGCTTCAAAGGCGGCGCGCATCGCGGCGAGCGAATCGTCGTCGTTGGTGTCGCTCCATTCCGAGCCGCCCGCTTGCCAGCAGCCAAAAGTCAAAACGGGCACATCGAAACCGGCGCGCCCCAAAGGGCGAGTTTTCAGCGAGTTGGTCGTTATCATAGGTGTTCTCCCCGGATTCCCCACCCTTCCTCGATAAACGGCACGACAAACTCACGCAGTGCCTTTGGCATGGGGTGAACGCCGTCGGGCAGGAGCGAGCGAAACAGCGCTTCATCGCGCAACCGCAGGGAATCCCAAAATTTTTCAGCATCTACCAAGGTCAATCCGCGTGCCGATGCGAGTTCTCGAACTTCCTGATAGAACTGCTTCAGTTGGGGCCTCGCCATCGCGCCCTGCGCCGATCCTGTCGGCGCATCGAAAGTCGGATTCGTTGTCATCAAGAGGATTTCACACTCCCGCAACTCGCCTTGAACCCGTTCGATCAGCGTTTGAAGGTTCGCCCGGCTTTCTTCCAGCGTTATGCCCGCATCAAGCGCCTGCGGCTCGTGGAAATACGAGTGCGCATCGTTGATGGCCCACTCGGTCAAAAGTGCATTGGGGCGAGCGCGCACAACTTTGTCTTCCAGCATCTCTAAAGCCGTGCGCGAAGCTTTGCCACTTAAACCGATGTTGACTACCTCAACCCGTTCGCCGAATCGCCTTTGAAGCGAGCCGCGCAAAATCGGCGCGAGATGAAAGCTCAGGCTCGTGCCGAAGACCGCCAATTTTTGCGCTTCTCCAGCTTCCAATTGTTGAATAAATCGTGGCTTCTCGTTCATGTTTCACGTGAAACAACGGTTGTAAAATCGTCGCTTCAACCTACATCTGGTGCGTTTCACGCGCCATCTGGAAGAAGATTAAAGCTTAGCTCTGACTTTCTGAACAACGTCTTCAACTGAACGCAATGGCAAACTTCCACATCTTCATTAAAACATAAACTCGTCATAAACAAGAACCAATTAGACGAAATATAGTGGATTTCTGAGGTCAAATTCCCAATAGAAATAGAAGAATAGTTTTCCCTGTGACTTGGGGATAACCCTATGGACGGCGTAGGGACAACTCGGCATAACTTTAGACCCCTATGGATAACAGGGATAACTCGCCAAGTTATCCCCAGGCGATGTGGATAACTTTCAAACGAAAAATCGGCTTCTTGGCGCCTTATAAAGCCAAACTTGTAATTGATATTAGAAGTTATACCTTTTTCCCTACCCCTAATAATAATAACAAGGTTATTTATATAAATATAAAATACTATAGCCAACGACGAAAAATTTCAAAACTGGGGATAACTCGATTTGACAGGAATTCTCGATGAACGACCAAACGCAAAACCAGCACAAAAACATCACGATGGTTTCTACTCAGAATCCCAGTTCCAAAACGGAAGCGCGAGTTGGGCTAACGTGTCCTAATTGCGGGAGTGATTTAGTCGGGCGCAAGTGCAAGTTGGTTTGCCCAAAGCCGGGTTGTGGATATTTGGTGACTTGCAGCGAGTGGTGAGCCGTGACCTGAGCGCGCGAAAAACCTAAACTGGGCGTTCATGAAAACCATCGCGCTTTCGCTTGCGCTTCTGGGCGCCTCGCTCGCCTGTGTTCCGGCTTTTGCCAAACCCGCGAAAAAGACCCCAGCGGCTCCCAAAACCCGCACCACCAAATCCGGCCTCAAAATCACCGATCTCAAAGTTGGGAGTGGAGCCAAAGCCGTTAGCGGCAAAACCGTGACGGTCAACTACAAGGGCACGCTGCAAAACGGTCAGGTGTTCGACCAGTCGTATGGGCGCGCGCCGTTTCCGTTCACTTTGGGCGCAGGCCAGGTCATCAAGGGCTGGGACGAGGGCGTGGCTGGGATGAAAGTCGGCGGCAAACGCAAACTCGTCATTCCACCTGCTCTGGCCTATGGTGAGCAAGGCGCAGGCGGCGTTATTGGCCCAAATGCGACGCTCACTTTTGTGGTCGAACTGCTCGGTGTGAGCTAAAAGTCGAGAAGTTATCCCTACAAAACTCGCTTATCCCTATGGTTATCCCTACTTTTGCCGGGTTTTCCTTGGGAAGAGCGAGTTTTCCCCTGTTTGTCCCTCAAGTTTTCCATTGGGTTAAAATCGTCCTCACGTTTTAGAAGTCGCCATGAAAGTCACCTGTGAACGCTCGTATCTCGCCCAAGCTTTGGGAGTTGCCGGTCGCGCCGTCTCGTCACGCAACACCTTGCCGATTCTCACCCACGTGTTGCTTGAAACCGAAGACGACCGCGTGAAATTAAGCGCGACCGACCTCGACACCTTCGTGCGTTGCGCTTTGCCTGCCTCGGTCGCTGAAAACGGGAGCGTCGCGCTTCCGGCGTCGCAACTGAGCGACTACGTTTCTAAGTTGCCCGACGCGCCGGTCACGCTCGAAGGCGGCGACGGCAAAGTCGTGGTTCGGTCGGGCCATTCGCGCTTCACCATCATGAGCGCGCCCGCCGAAGATTTCCCGGTCGTGCCCGAAGTGACGCAGGGAACGGAAATCACGGTTTCGTCGGCGACGCTCAAAGAAATGCTGCGCATGACGAGCTTCGCGGCCAGCAAAGAAGAATCGCGCTCGATACTCATGGGCGTGCTCTTCGAAGCGCGCGGCTCGGCTTTGACGCTCGTCGCAACCGACACGCACCGTTTGGCGTGGAAGCAAACGCAACTCAACGAACCCGTTTCAACGCCGGTTTCGGCGATTGTTCCGGCCAAGCCGTTGGTCGAATTGGAGCGCGTTTTGACGCGCGGCGCCGAAGACATGGTGACGATTCGCTTCGGTTCAAGCCAGGTTCAGTTCCAGTCGGAATCGGCGACCTTGGTGTCGCGCGTTTTGGACGGCCAGTTCCCGAACTACGAAAAAGTCATTCCCAAAGCGACCGAGCGCAAAGTGTCGTTCGACCGCAACGAATGGCTCGGCGCGGTTCGCCGCGTAGACATCGTGTCGCGCGCCGCGAACCAGAAAATGGTGTGCAAGTTCGGCGGCCAAACGCTCGCCATGAGCGCCGAATCGAGCGAAGCGGGCCAGACCTACGAAGAAATCCCGATTGCGATGGACGGCGGCGATTTGCAAATCGCCTTCAACGCGAAGTATTTGATGGAAGTGTTGGGTTTGATTCCCGACGATCAATTGTCGCTCGAACTCAACGGCGCGTTGAATCCGGGGATTTTGCGGGCGGGCGATGGATTTATTTACATCGTGATGCCGATGCAGGCGTGATGTTATAGTGAAGCGTCAAAATCTTTCGCAAATGATGACCAACCCAAATGAGTTAGTTCCTGTTGGATGATCTTTGGTAGATCTGTTGGTAGTTCTTCAGTGAACAAGCAAACTGCTAACCGTGATTGAAAATCATTGGGTGGTGAGGTGAGTGGTTTAAATTCGAAGAGGCAAAAGCATTCACAATCAGGCAATCTTGGCCAGCCCCTGTCTATAACAATACAAGGCACTTCAACACCGAAGTAATCGGATGCTTGCTCGACAAACCCGCTGAGTCCGTCTTGGCGCCACCGATCAGTAAATTTTTCGCGGCTACCTAACAAGAGTCCTCTCCAGGTCATCTGAATTCTCATCTCGACGAGCCAGACCTGGTAGTGGTCTAACGCGAGGTGACAAGGGCACCGGCATCGGTTATGGATTGGAAGGGTGCGTTAGCCCCGCTGGAGCAAAGTAGCAGCGGGGCTGACGCACCCTTCCAATCAACATCACCTCGAA
>JAABUM010004078.1_pt1 | contig 16907 bp, 29 predicted proteins | sample 5559161 | NCBI WGS metagenome assembly JAABUM01 (sample SAMN10711868, study PRJNA513369) | rock metagenome | isolation source: Antarctica rocks | place: Antarctica: Victoria Land, Siegfried Peak nord | reverse complement strand
GGCCTCCCTGCATCACAAATGGATATCGCCCAATTGGATATCGGTCCTTGAGTTCGTTTCCGGATTGTAACACATCGTGCAGTGCTGTCGTTGAGCAGGCTCTAGGATCCTAAACACTCACACCTACATGTGAAGCTGGCCGCAGGGCATAGGAGCCCTCTGACGTGCGACTCGGCCGCCAGCACGAGAAAAACATCTGGGCCGCTGCCCATGTGCAGCAGCTCGGGCCGGGAAGCTGCGGGCAGGGTCTTATCATTGCAGCTTTCTTGGGTAGAATGTAGAAACAGGCGCAATCCAGCCCACCTGCTGTCGGAGGAGCAGATAGCGGCGAGCGGGCGGCGGCGGCCACACATGGTGAGCACCTGCCCGCACTCGTGCGCCGCCGCCTTGGTGCTCTCGATGAACTCCTTCACCTGCGAAGTAAAAGAAGATTCTTTGTGCCAGTGGCAGTTCAACCACAGGCCACCATTTTTTGGGGTTCCTACTCTGAACGTGCGTGTGCGCCGCCGTCTCGGTGCTCTCGATGAACTCCTTGATCTGTGGAAAGAGCACCAGAGCATTCGCCGAATGAATCCAGGAGCATGCTTGCGCAATGAGGTGTCGCATTTTGCATGTTTGCGCCAGCCCGCGCACGAGCGCCGCCGCCTCAGTGCTCTCGATAAACTCTTTCACCTGCCGATGGGCACAGGAGAGCTGTTCTCAATCGCAATCCAACAGAATAGGACCTCGTAGGGTCTGCGCCTGCCCTCGAGTGTGAGGCGCCGCATTGGTGCTCTCGATGAGTACCTTCACCTGCAACATGTAGCTGTGGCACGTATACGTAGTTCAACTACGTAGTTCAAGTGGCCATTTTAACATGCAGGGCGCCGGCAGAGCCCCCACCGCCTCAACAGTGCCCGGCAATTATCTGACAATGGCATCTGGCCTTGGGATAGCAAATCGCCTTGGGAAAGGTCTGCAGGAAGGAGGTGATGAGCCGCTGCGCGTCCGGCACGGGCACGCCCAGTGATTGCGCCAGGCCCGGCGGCCCGCGGCCGTAGATGACACTGTAGACGCAGGCCTTGGCCTTGGAGCGCTCCGCCCCGCTGATGGCCTCCGGCCCGCCTGCAGTTGAAACGATGGAACATAACTAAAATTCTGGTTCAATGCATGCTGCAGACGCAGGTTTTAACTTTTGAGCGCTGCGCGCCGCTGATGGCCTCCGGCCCACCTGCACATGGGAACCTAAGGTTAGATGTTCTCGGGAAACGACGTGTGGTGGCCCGCAGCCGTAGATCACGCTGTAGGCTTGGGCCTTGGCTTCCGAGCGCTCCGCTCCAATGATGGCCTCTTGCTTGCCTGCAGGGAGAGAAGCAGGCAAGTTACCTCGTCGCAGCAGTGACAGATGCTCGGCCAGTGTGCTGGCTGCGCCGCAGCCACAAGCATTGCGCCAAGGAAGTATGGCGCAGCTGGGCATGCGGACAACCTCGACATGCCAAGCGCCACCCCGCCTCTTAAAGTTGAATGATTATGTACGCAGCCACAACATCAGCGACAGTGGTGGTGTCCCTCTTCGCTACAGGGCCATGTGAAAGAGAAAGGACACACGGTCGCCGCCTTGCAGCCAGGAGGCGGCGATGATGCGGAACATGTCGCCTGCCATTCCAGTCTGGCTGGGCAGCTGCTTCATCAACAGCGGTTGAGAGACGAAGGAAGGACGCACGGTTGCCGCCGTGCAGCCAGGAGGCGGCAATGAGGCAGAAGATGTCGCCCCCCATTCCAGTCTGGCTGAGCAGCGCCTGCAGTCGGGCGTCGCCGCTGAGGTGCGCCAGGATGCGGAGCTCCACTTGCGAATAGTCCGCTGCCAACAGCACGCAGCCTACGGCAGCAAATAGAAAGCGATTAGGGGTCTAGTAGGGGTAGAAGTGTTTGCCGCTGACGTGCGCTAGGATGCGCAGCTCCACCCGAGAGTAGTTGGCCGTCAGCTGGCATGTAGCCTGCGGCAGACATTCGCAACTTCGACATGCCAGACAGTGTGAACCTGCAATTCCGCACATGAACCTGGTACCCGCACAGAGCAACAAGTTCACATGGCAGTGTGCCTGTGAGATGGAGAGCCTAAGAGTACTGCAACACCCAGCTGCTACATGTCTCTCACCGCGAGGTGCGACGAAAGCGTCCCGCACGTTGACCTGCGCTGCCGCCGGCAGCTGGCTGAGTGCATCATCCCCCTCCTCGCCCCCTTCCTCCTCCCCAAGCTTGTACTTGGTCACCGCCTGCAAAAGCGCTCAAAACTGCTTGTCCCTGCTAAAACAGTGCCGGCTGGCTGAGCACGTCCTGTCCCTCCTCGCCGCCCTCCTCCTCCCCCAGCTGGCACTTGATCACCGCCTGCGAATCTAGAGAGGAGTTGTCGCTCTATCTGCGCCACATTAGCACCGTGTGCATGCCTGCGCGTGTGGCCCCTTTGGCAGCTGCAGGCAGGGAAGCTGCATCGACATGGATCAGCTTGGTGAAGAGCGAGAGTCACTTGGGGACTAAACACGATAAGGCAGCCGGTCGCTGCTGCCACGGCGGTCTGCTGCCAGCGGCAGCGGGCAACGGCGGTCTCAGGTAGCGCAAGATTCTCATTTGGCTCCTTTGGCTCCAAATCAGCCAAGAACACTTCCGACCAGTCAAGTACAAAAGTGTCTCTGTCGACTCACAACCTCACCTGCAGGTTGGGCACCACACAGGAGAGGCGGCCAGTCGCCACGGCGGTCTGCTGCCAGCGGCAGCGCACGCGCGTGGCGGCGCCACCGCCCACCGCCGCCTCGCGCGCCGCCGCCACCGCCCAGCTCGGTTGCACGTACTTGGTCAGCACGTTCTGCAGGGGAGGACAGAAATCCAAGCTGGGTGGGACCTTTAGCTTGGGGGAGAGTCTCGACGGTGTCGCGGAATCTCTCGGTCGAGGCCCCTCTGCCATTCGGCTGCTCAATGAGGCTTGGACGTGTGGTGGCAACCATGAGCAGTGTTGCAGTCGCTCAGCGTGTTGCATAGACATGTCGCAAGCCTTTCTCCAGCAGTTTTCGAACTGATGCACCTGCATGGCGCGGAACTCAAGCACCAGCGCCGGCAGCGGGGACAGCGTGTTCTGTTCCAGCCAACCGAGCGCCGCAACGTCGGTCGGCACATGCGTCTTGGCCTGGCCCCTGCGAGAAAATGAGAGAGAGTGCGATTCGTTACCGGGTCGGCAGGCAGGCAGCACATGGCAGACCAGTCCGATGCAAGCATGCCACAAGTTGTCACCTGCCGGGCCGCTCCGGCGGCGGCGGCAGCTGCAGGTCTGTGTACAGCGCCTGCGACAGCTGCGTCGGCGACGTGAGCTTGAAGCCGCGGCCCACTATCCGGTGCGCCTCCGCCTGGGCATTGGACATGTCAAAGACATATCAAGAATGATGTTACATGATGAATCGTGTACAAAGCCTGCGGGAGCTGCATTAGCAATGTCAGCTCAAAGCCGCGGCCCACGATGCGGTGCGCCTCCGCCTGTGGAGAACATGCTTCAGAACTTGAACCTGAACGCTGAATGCCGAGCTGTCAGTACAGTCATCGCAACAACTGCTCAGGCTCAGCTGAATTTAAGTCTATGGCAGCAGTGCCGCCACCCTTGACCAGCTACGACTTGCTTGTCGCAGATGTCCAACATGAGGTGAAAGCCTGTTTGCAGGCCTTGAGGCTCCTGCTGACTCCGCCGCCAAATTCGGCGCGCACCTCTATGGCGGCGCAGCGTTCCTCCAGCCTTGTGGCGTGCCCCTGCAGCACTCCCGGCTCAAAGCCTGTACGTCACAAAACAGAACATGCCACGTGATGGATGGCCTGCGGCACTCATATCTTGAACCCTCTCGGGATGCATCTTCACAGCAACAAAGCCGGCCCTGTTGGATAGGCAGTTCCACATGCGATCTGATAAAGAGCGCTGCGGGTGCCAATTCAGTGCACCATGTAGCGGTCGCGGTCGATTGGCCAAGCCCTTCCATGGCCACGTTAGAGCAACATTCTTGAGAAACACACACCCATGCCGGGCACCTCCATCTCCGCCAACATCGCCGCGACGTGCGTCTCGGCGCGCAGCACCTGCTGCGAGCCCGCGCCACATGCCATTATGGCTGTTCCTTTTGTCTCCCAGTGGTGTAGATGTTTGAATGGGACGCACCCATGCCGTGGACCTCCATCTCCGCCAGCATTGCCGCGATGTGCGTCTCGGCGCGCAGCACCTGCTCCAGGCCCGCGGCGGCGACGTGGCGCTGTGTGGCGGCGGCCAGCGCGGCGGCGGATGCCAGATCATCCCGCAGCCGCTGCAGCGGCGCCTTGGCAGCGGTGGCCTGCGAGAAACAGAACGCGGTTTTGCAACAGGACAATTTTCACGGGTCGGTCTGGCAGTGCTACGGTCTCGCAGGCGCTGCAATTGCGCTTTGGCGGCGGCAGCGCAGCCTGCGCGGCAACAATGTAGTGGTGGAGAGTGCATAGAAAGCAGGCAGGTATTTGCCGCATGACAGCCAGCTGCCGTAGAGACCCTGCATCTCTGCAGGCCCTGCTGCAGAGCTCTCGTTGATGAATCCAGCGCAACTGACTCCCGCAGGACTAGTCGTCGTCTCACCTCGTTCTGCGGCGGCGCCTGCAGCCCATGGTGGATGCACAGCTCCGGCAGGCCATAGCACTCCAGGCGGACCCGCTCATCCTGCAGCATGATCAAATTACCGCTTGGATGTTCTTCTTCCCAACACACTTCCTGAATGTAGATCGAAACTGGGCATGTTCGGAGAAGTGTACGTAGGTGCAGCAGGGGAGTGTGTCTGCTATGCATGCAGGGCCCATCAGGGATGCAGATATGGTAGCACCTTCTGCACCAGCTGCGGCTCATGCAGCCATGCCGCGAGGCGGGGGTCGACGACGCGCTCCGCCACGGCGGCTGCGACGAGCGACGGAATGCCGCCGTGCAGCAGCTCACCCAACACGCCTATAATGAAAAGGGACGGTATAAAATCAGAATGGGGTGAGCGATGGGACGCCGCTGTGCAGCAGCTCCCCCAGCACGCCTGTGAAGGCACCGGCAGAAGCAGGACTGGAACAAGCTCAGAGCAAGCAACCTCTATCGGGACACGGCGCCCTGGCCATGAGCTGTGAACCTCAACATCGCAACGTGGCGTTCTAGCTGTACAGCCTGGATGCGCAAACATCCCCGCGAACATCCCCTTTGTTCACAATCATTTCGCATATCTTTCAGTAGCAATGAATCGGTGAAAACAGTCATCGTGGATGTCGAAGATGACTACGGGCCTCTTATCCGCGAGTACTGGATCTAGTCACACCAGGATTCTTCGTTGCTCTGTCTACAGATCTTTTTTGTCAATTGTATTCACGCTGGACGTCGAAGATGACGATGGGCTTGTCGTCTGCAAGCACCGCCGCGAGCTGCTGCCGGCCGGTGGCCGCCGCGGCGCCGCACAACGGCAGATAGAACAGTGACGCCCGAGCATCGAGCTTCGGCTCCGCAACGAACCCCTGCATCGATTGCGAACAGCGTGATGAAGTCAGCTAACCTGAGGTGCTGACTATTCGGGGCATGTTTGGGCCGTCAGCGCTGGTGCGCACAGCGGCAGGTGGAACAGCGACAGCTTGTAGGAAAGTCGGTTTGCAGCGTTGCATCTGTGCGCCGGCCTGTGTCCGCAGCGGCGCCGCACAAGTGGCGCCGCACAGCGGCAGGTAGGACAGCGGCGCCTGCGCTTCCAGCTTTGGCTTTGCGAAGAGTTCCTGAAGTACGGCTGCAAGGTTGTTCAACGTAGGATCTCAGCGTTCGACTCTGGCGAGACTTCAGGCCCTGTCGAGCCAGCATAGAGACCAGGAAAGCTTCCACGGAGCGTCCCCAAACTTTGAAGGATTGCAGGTCCAGACCCAGCAGCAGGTACGCGCCCTCCACATACATTGAAAGGACAGAATTTGGAGAAAGTGACCCGTCGGACCTTGAAGAACAGAAGACCCAGGCCGAGCAGCAGATCTGCGCCCTCCACCGCGTCCTTCCCGGTGCGCTTGGCGGTGGGCCGCTCGCCATCCTTGCGGCCTGCAATTGCATTGCGGCGTTGGGCTTTGGATTCGGCGAATTGGCCCGAACTTCGCCGTTGGTCTGCGCTTAACAGGAGCTCTGCCACATCTTCGTATCACCAGCTTTGTCATGCCCATGATGTACAACAGTGTGCATTTCGAGGTACATTCAATTCCAGCAGATCATGTGCTGTGGTACAGCGTAGAAGCAGGCAGGCTGCCACACCGGCCAGCTTGTTGACGTTCTGCTCTTGCATGCGCGTCAGCGGGCGGCAGGAGGAGAACATCTGTGTGCCGCTCTGAGAGTCCGCCTGCAGTGCAACACAGGACGGCGGCATTGCATCAAGAGTCTTCCTCCCAGTGTGATGCAGACGCATGTCAGGCAGTCAAGACTGGGGACCCTTGACCTTGGCTGCAGATCATGGTTTCAGCTGCGCATGGCCATGTCAGGCTGCTCGAAGGGCCTAGTAGACGCTTGCAATGCAGCGCAGATTTTCCGGCACTTTGATTCGCACCATGACAACGCCCAGCAGACAGCCCTCCGACATGCGGCGCGCAAGTGCGAGCTTTGCGCCGCCTGGCTGCGTCGCCGCATCGACAACGAACTTGTCGAATACCAGGGTCTCCGGCGCCGACAGGGCGGTGCCCTTGCCGCCGGTGCGCGCCTGCGGTGTGCAGAAGCAGACATGAGTGAAACTTGCACTGGTGTGGGCAAGGTGTTTGAAACGGCTCCGGCAGGGCGCTGCCCTTGCCGCTGGTGCGCGCCTGAGGTATACACAGGCAGGAGCGTCGAAATGGCGCTGCATCGAAACGTGCTAAGGGTGGAATACATATGGGATCGTTGCTTGAACTTGCCAAGCGCCTGGGTCTCTGGCGCCTCAAAGCTGCTGCCCTTGCCGCTGGTGCGTGCCTGCGGTGTGCACAAGCAGGTACGAAAGGTATTTGTACTGGAGAGAAACAAAGGACCTGAGACGAATACGGCAGGACGCTACTCCTACCACTGGCAAAACAAAGTCTGTCTGACAGCTGCAACATGCCAATGACCCTTTACAGACTCTGTATGTGCAGGGATAACATGGTTGGGATCATTGATGAGCTGGATGGTGCGAGCGGCTTCGAGTGCCACTTTTGAATCATAGTTTCAAACTTGACATTGGACCGAGGGACGATGTTTGCACGTGTGCCAACTTGCTCAAGTTGCCTGCTCGCGTTTCATGGATCAGGGACCCAAGGTACCACTCAACCCGTGCAGAAGCGACGCCTATGCAGCAGCAGCAATGCGACTCACCTTCTTGGCCGCGGGGCCAGTGGGTGCAGCAGCGCCTGCGCCCTGCTCGGGGGCGCCACCCACTGCATGCGGCGAGGGGCCGGCGCCGGCGCCGCCCGCCTTGTCCTCCGCCGTACCCTGGCCCGCAACTTCGTTGCCTGCTGTAGCAACATCGATTCAGACTGAATATCGTGCTGGCAGCACTCCCTGCAATGGCTAGTCAAGATTATTCAAGTATTGATAAAGTGATGCTGCAGCGTCCGGTGGAGATGGGCAATAGCTGAGGAGCGATCGCCTGCTGAAGCAGGGCCCGAGGTCTCCCCCGCCAAAGCGCATGAGGCAGACCCCTGCCAAAGAGCAGGCGCATGCCAGCATACAAGATGCGAGCAGTGGCAGATCTCGTGCAGGCAGCATCACGTGACTCGACCCGCCAGCGCGCCTGTTGCAGCGTCTCCAGGCGGCAGCGTCTCCACAAGCAGCCGGTTCGGTGCTGCCGGCTTGCGTTTGGAAGCCTTGCGCTTTGATGCCACGCCTGCAAGCATTCGAGGCGGCATAGCTGAAAAGGTGGTCGCATTCGTCATCGTTCGCAATCTGCATGCAATATCTGCATGCAATATCGGTGTCACAAGGCGCTCAGTGTGCATGCTCCATCTGTCAACAAGGCGCCATCGTCATGCGCTGGCGGCACACCTCCAGACAGTGTCTTCTGCTTCGGCTGGGCCGGCGTGTGGCCAGGGGACGTGCTGTCGACGGGCGATGACTGCAGCGCCGACTGGAAGCGCTGCGCTGTCTGCTTTGCCTGCATGCGACAGGCCAGGGGGGTCATACATTAGCTATGAGGTGTTTCTGCTGCAGGGGGAGTAGTACTCCCCCTGTCTGCAGGTAGGACCAGCTCAGCAGACCATCGCCATGAGCAGTTTACGCACTGCAGTTGATGCGTGCATGCATGCGTGTGTGTCTTCGTCACGTGTGCTGGTGCACCTTCTGGCTGGCGCTCGGCTGTGAGCGGCCCTGCTCGCTGGCCCAGCGCTCTGCTGCGGTGGGCGGCGGCGGCACTCGGCAGCCGCCCGAGGGCGTCAGGCGTGCCTGCACCGCCCGCAGCGGGTCCCTGCAATAAACATTTTCTCTGTGGACGGTATGGCAGGATAGATTGTCCGTGCAGTTGCTCCTAGCAGTTGCTCGTGCCAGGCGCCTGGCATCTCTGGGCATAGCTACGCCGAACCATTGACCCTGACATCATCCCTGCATGCAACTGCTCCAGGCTGTGACAGCAATGAATAGCATGCATGGTTTCTCTGCATCAGCTACACTGATACAGGGGTCCATTCTGGACAGAATCATGGAGACGATACATACTCGAAGCGCCCGAGAGCATTGGGAACCTACCTGCTGGGTGTGGGCTGCTGGCTACGCTGCTGCGGCGGCGGCGGCGGAGCCTGCTGCGACGCCCGCCCCAGCGGCTGCGATACATCGCGTGCGGCCGGCATGGCCAGCGGCATGCCCACTGGCGCTGCAAGGGCATTGCCTGTCTGCTGCTGCGACGGCGCTGCGTGTCTCGCCTGCCTGGCGGCCGACTGCTGGGTTGGCGCATGTGCCTGGCGGCCGTGCACCGCCGTTGGCGGCGGCGGCTGCTGCTGCGACTGGTGTTGGTTCGCGGGTGCTGGTGCTCCATAATGCTGCTGCTGCAGCGCCTGCTGCCGCTGCTCCTGCTGCTGATTTGCAGGCTGCAGGGCACCGTGCTGCTGCTGCGGCGGCTGCAGGGCAAGATGCAATGGGCCCTGCTGCAGGCTGTCCAGTATGAACAGCTCAGGCAGCGGGGCGCCTTCCGCCTCATCATCGTCGTCCTCCGCAAACACGCCGGAGCGAAACTGCGGCTGCGGCGGCTGCTGCTGCGGCGGCGGCGGTGGCGGCGGCAACGGCGGCGTCGGGGCGGGCGTGTGTTGCTGCTGCTGCGACGACGCCGGCAAGCTGTGGTGCTGCGGCGGCGGCGTCGAACGCGGCGGGCCACATGCGCCCGCGCCCGGGTGCTCGGACCGGGCACCAAAGTCCAGACGGGCTGCGGGCAAGCGCTGAGTGCCGAAGCGGCGCAAATGTGCCACCGCCAGGTCCTTGTGGCCTGGCTGCCGCATGCTCTGCTGCAAAACGCCGCGATCATGCGGCTGTGCTGCACTGGTGCTGGTGCGGCTCTGCTCGAGCGGCGATGCCGCCTGCTGCTGCTGCTGCTGCTGCTGCTGCTGCTGCTGCGTGCCTGGGCAGCCCTGCGGCTGCTGCGCATGCAGTTGCGCTATGCTCTGACCGGCCAGCATGCGGCCGAGGCCCCAGGCATGCGGCTGCGGCTGCTGCGGCTGCTGCCGCTGCCGCTGCTGCTGCTGCTGCCGCTCGGTCTGCTGCGCCGGCTGCTCGGCTTGCTGCGGCACGGCAGCCTGCCGCACCGCCTGCACGCCGCCCCACATCCAGTTGGCGCCCTGCTGCGGCGCCTGCTGGGCGCGCGGTGGCTGGGCCTGCGCCGCCGCGGCCTGCTGCACATGCGGCCTGCAGGATGCATTTCATAAGGTCGGAGTCCTGGAGGAGACTTCATAAAGTGCATCGCCAAGGCATGATCGCTGCTTGCAAGCGTGAAGAGCAGCATGATAGTCGCATGACGCACACAAGGTTGAGGCAGGCAGACACCTGTGGCCGGGCGGCACATGCGGGGCGGCGATCAGCGGGTTCACAGTCTCGCCGCTGCTGCTGCCTAGCTCCGTCGAGGCACACCGATTGAAGGGCGTGGAGCCCTGCATGCGCGTCGAGCTGTGTGAGTCAAGCACGCAGCCATTGAGGTTTTGGCGGCAGCACCGCGCTGCGCTGCCCTCAAAAGATGGTGCCAGCTCACCTGGCCAGCCGGACGCCGGGTATAGTCCGTGAACCAGGCATCGACAGTGCCCTGCAACGCCAAAGGCAGACCAGCTCCAGCGATCCGGACGGTTTTTGAATCAGCAAAGCTCCATCGTTCCAAAGTCTCACAGCTATACAGCAGCTGAGAGGAATGCAGCCATCATGCGCCGAATCTTCGGGACACCGTCAACCACTGACCGGGCTAGGAGGGGCGTGTTTTGCACGCCAGGTTCGTTGTGCCGGGGCGTGCTGAGCCATGCTGTGAGGTTGGCAAGCTGCCAGTGCAGTCAGCTGACGTGCATAGTGCACCTGTACGAGCTTTTGCCTGTCAAAAATTGCTACACTTTAGGCAAAATGGAAGCCGTGTCAAATGCTGAACAGGTTTCGTTGGGCGTATTTAATGTCTCTGTCTTAGATACCCTAGTTTCGTTCCGGAATTGACAGTCACGTGCCTGTTCGCAATGCACTCTGAGATGCAGTGGATCTCGGTGCACCTGCCGCCCATGCTAGCTCTATAAAGATGGAACCAGCGCTGAGAGATCGGGTGCTGGACGTGCTACCTTGTGCGTCGATCTTATGAAGACATCCACTGTGGCGGCCGAGCTGGACAAATGCTTCCGTTCAGGTGGACAGGGATGGTCATAGAATTCATACGATGTTGACATGCGTGTGTGCAGGCGCAAGTTTGCAATCTGCCGCAAGCGGGCAGGCGAGCAGCGGAAAACGCGGCGGCTGCAAAGTGACCACAGAATGGCATCCATCGGACAAACAACCAGCTGAAGTACAAGTCGGAGAAACGTTTCAGCTAAGATACGAACGATAATTTAGGGTCTGCAGCAGGCCCGGGCGACCCTAAAGCCCTGGGCTGTTCCAGATTGGCTATTCGTGAACCCAACGGAAACGTGTGATGTGTGTGCCAAAGGACGTCGACGCGTCTCACAACAGTCTTATGGTTGTGTTGACTCCCGAGGACGACGTCAGTGTTACGACTTACGTCAGCACAAAGTATCGGGGCGTTAACTCTTCCCCCATCATGTCGTTCATGTTCAAGTTGACAATGAGACAATCGCAGTTGATTGGCGACATTCAGAGTCAATCCTCTCTTTGCAGGGAGTCCATCGCCTCGGCCCCACTACTGAGTGAGTGCACGGCGGGGCAGCGGCACATTGGCCAGTGAATTCCAAGCTCAACATATCATCGTGGCTTTGACGAGTGGCACACCAAACGCATCGATAGACTCTGACCACACAAGGGACTACATGACAATAAGTACCAACGTGCTTGGCGGCGTCTGGCAATGGCAGAAACGAGTGGTCGGCAAGCAAAACCAATGTCTCGTCCCATCCGTGATGAACGAGACCACACAAAAAAACCGATGCTAGCGTGCCCAAACGGCCTTTTGTCAGCAACACGCTGAACATCCGCATTTGACACCAAAGCTCACGCCACCGCTACACTACAGCAGCCAAGGCCGCTTGCTGCTGTGCCGCCAATTCGGCGGCCCGCAATAAACTGGCCGCACTCTGATGCGACTTGCGAGCAGCATGCAGTGAAATGCATGCGTCACGAAGCCAAACACAGGTCTGCGCCACACTGTTGGTCGACCCCGCCACAGCGCCAGCTCGCTATGTTGCGCTTTAGCGAGGTCGATGTTCTCACTATTGTGGCACGCAAGCCTGGATTTCAGGCACCTACAGCACGGCACATGGGTCAGAGGCGAGATTCCACCAAGTGTTCGACATGTTTGTCACTCAATGGTTGGACTGACACTTGATGGTTGGACTGGCCGCTATCTCATCTAGGCTGCAAGCAGAATGGGCAGGTGCGATGAGGCCGCACCGGGGTGGGCCTGCACAGTCTGCGGAGGACTTCAGCGCAGCGAAAAATTGCTCGCAAGGCGTTTCGTGTGCACGACATGACGGCGTGGCCGCCGATGCCGGCAGCGCCGCGATGGCTATGGCGGCACAGGCACATACCATCAACATGGTAACGCCATGACCAAGGCACGATGATACATTTAACTGCTGGAACTTCGAATACAGCTGGCTAGCGGCTCTACAGTCCAGAGCATTCAGGCCAGGAGTGCTCTGCAGGCCATATGCTGCCATCGCTGCTGGCTGAACAACATGCCGACAAGTGGATGTGTTTCGCGAGCTCGAAGTACCTGACTTCGAAGTCAGAGAACGCCTGGTGCTTTGCGGCCGGCTGCAAAGTTGCTAGAGTGTGCACCTTCAACCGCTGGTCTCGGAGCGTGCATTTCGGAACTTGAAATGCTGACCACGTGCTTGAGCAGCAGGTGCAGCAGCGCCAGGGTCATTCTTGACTTGCGATCGCTATCCTCGTCAATCTGCGAGGCCTTTCTGAGAGCTTGCTGCGCTTGGATCGGCAAGGCAGTTGCTTTGCCGACGACTTGTGAGACCTGCACGTTGATCCACACCTGGCTATTCACGACGACCGGAGCACGCTGATTGGTTTCAGAAGGCGGCAAAGCACATTTCTATCGTTTATGTCGGTGTAACAGCGGTCGGACATGCAGCACAGCTCCACATGCAGCATTCGCTGTGCGGCCCTCAGAAGTGATCTGAGGCAGCGCAGCCACAGCTCAGGGCCATTCCAGCGTAGCTCATCTCAGACAGGCAATCAGAAGCCCCGTGCACGATCTTGCTGGCGCACCGCTGGAGGGACCCCTGCACAGCGCCCCGACCACCACCGCTGCAGTGCGCAGTCCGCTGACGGGGACACTGTGACCGGCGTGGCAGAGGAGGCGCTCCATATACCGGAGGGTGCGGCGGAGTTCACGGAAGCCAGGCCACAGCCTCAGTCAGAGGCGTCACAGGGCAGCAAGCGGCATGACCACAAGTGGTGAGTGGACGCTACATGGCAGGCGCAGCCACTGCAAGCCTCTGAGCCGCACGCCCGCTCCTGCTGGTGCTGATGGCGCATGCAGATGCTACACCTCGAATTACTTTGAAGAGGCACGCCAGATCAATGCATACTCCCATCGCTGCTGTATGTACGCTGAACATGAGCGAGGTTGTCTGCTGACGCGCAAGTGGGACGACGAGGATAGTCGCGAATTGTGGAGCATGAGAGGGGTTCGAATGTGCTGCGATCTGCTGCCATCTGATGCTCATAGGAACAATGTCCACGTGACGCTGTCGATGACGTGCAGGTGGGACGACGAGGATGATCGCGAGCTGTGGAGCACGAGCAAGGTGCGCCAGCGGCTGGCGGTGGACGACCCCAGCCTCAACCAGGTGCTGTGAAGTAATCTTCTCGTGTGTAGGGCTCCCAATAAAAGCCTTTCCGAGGTCTGCTGCGAGATTCGAGCAAGGTGCGCCAGCTACTGACGGTGGACGACCCCAGCCTCAGCCAGGTACTCCGGAAGTTGACCGCGTGTTTTGTATAGCTCCAAAACCATGCATGTCCATGAAATATGCAAAGTTTTAGACCACTTGCTGGCACCTCACGAACCCGACCTCGGCCGTGTACCAACACGCCTGGAAATTTCACACCTCCAAGTGGTGCTAGCGCCTCTGCTGAGACGTCAGCAGCAGTGCAGCCGTGAAGACGGCCTGCACGACCAAACACACCCATGCGTCTTACTACGTTTCACCGCGGTGTCAGTCTACAGAAATTCCTGAACTGGTCAGCAGACGCTGTGTCCAGCGGCAGCACCATCAGCCGGCTGTTAGACCAGGGGTAGTCCTCGACATGAGCACTGCAGCATGACGCATCGAATCTACATATGAACTTCACGGCGCATGCAGACGCTCATATCCAGCGGCAGCATTTTGATTAGAAGCAGTGTGCGGCATGAGCATTGGTACATGGACTGTTCTTCTGATGCAGTGTTCTTTGGCGCATGCAGACACTCATATCCAGCGGAAGCACCGTTAGCCAGCTGTTCGACCAGGACGCGTGGGAGCGTCACCGGTCGATCAGGCGCTACCTGACCAATGTGGCGACGATTCACAAGTGCGCTGGTCTATGTCCACGCTGACAGCACGTGTAAGCTGAAAGGATGTCAAGGCAAGCTTGCTTTCATACAGTGGCGAACTCACTAGGTACTCAACCCTGCCCTCGAATGGACCCATCCTGACGACTCCCTCCTTGCTGCAGAGGTGTGCTGAGCGCGCCTGCGACAGTGCAGCGCATGTGCACTTTCCCGCTGTCCCCGCACCTTGCACCCCGATGACAGCAGCAGCCAGCGGCTAGCAGGCTGACATTCCTCAGGCGCCTCTTCGATCCGTAAGCGCACCGACAGTCTTCAGTAATGCAATGTATCACCCCTTTTCCGCAGGTCGACGGTCTCAAGGCGTGCGCGGTCATCGCCCGTCTTCAGTCTTCCTGATGCATAGCCTGTTCCGCGCAGATCGACGGTCTTCAGACGCATCTTTAAGCCCTGCGCAGTCATTACTGGCCTGGCGGCGGCGCTCGTCTGCTACAACCTGTGGGCGCCGGCGCCCTGGGTGCGGCTGGCGCTGGCGCCGACCGCGCACACGCTCCTGGGTGCGCACACAGCCCTGGAAGCATAATCAGAATTATGATTCAGAGGTGGGAGTGCTTCGAGCTGTGGGCACCCACGCCCTGGGTGCCGCTGGCCCTGTGGCGCCGACTGCGCACACGCTTCTGGGTGCGCGCACATCCCTATAACACAGCTAGGTGTTTCGTTGAAATGGGTGGGCAGGCTGGCTCTGGCGCCGACCGCGCACATGCTCCTGGGTGCGCATATACTGGTGGCCTGGTATGCCTCGCCTGCGGCTGCGCAGGTAACGACACGCCTTGCACCCCACACCCACCCAGTCATTTGACAAAGCCTGCAACTTAGGTGCCGAACGTACTGATCAACGCCCACATGCTGTGCCATGATTGTGCTGATAGGCCGACCGCATACGCGCAGGTGCAGCCATCAGCCTGGTGCTGGTGTTTCGCACAAACGCCAGCTATGCTCGCTTCCAGGTGAGACCCGCCTGCCAGACTCCAGCGGCAAAGCGTCAGCATGCATCCCAGAGTCCTCGTCAGCAGCAGCTGGCTACATGGACTGGCATGCAGCATGCTCGAGCCATTCGATACCTGCCACACGGACGCCAAGTATCGCACAAGCTCTGCAGTCGAGACAGCATCCGCCATGGCAATGTACTCGATTGTGTCACACGTTCAGAGACCGGCGCAAGCATGCCGGATTGGTTCTTCGTGCAGGAGGGGTGGTCGCCGTTTGGGCCGGTCGTCAAGCTCTGCCGCGACGAGTTAGACTTCCGAGTTGTAAAATTGAGCCGGAACAAGACTTGTGTGCTGCCTGGACAGGCAGGAGGGGCGGACGCTGTGGGGCGCGGCCGTCAAGCGCTGCCGGCGACGGGCCGCGGCTGACGGCAGCATATCGTACCTTGGACACCCGCTGAAGCCTGGCGGGCTTCCTTACTCGCGCAGGAGGGGCGGGCGCTTTGGGGCGCGGTTGTCAAGCGGTGCCGCGATGGGCTGCGGCTGACGGCGGCGTACGCACCCCGTGACGAAGTGCCGCGTCTCATGGCGTACCTGCAGGCCTTTCCTTGGGCCCTCAAGGTGGGTGGGTGATTTGCTACTGGGTTGGGCCAAAAGTGGCAATAGTAGGGGTGCACATTTGGTAGAACTCCTGACACGGACCCCGCAGCGAGGTGCGCACCTGCTGGCCCACCTGCAGGCCTTTTCCTGGGCCCTCGGGATGGGCGCTTCTTCCTGCTCAAACAGCCACTTGACGATGGGGGAAGCTGCTGTGTGCGCTCGATATCACAGTCAGATTTGTGACGTGAGCGGTGCTGCTGGAGGCCACTTTCACATGCTGCTGCAGCCAGCACACCTGCGCCAGCGCCCGCTGCTGCGCCAGTCTCGAGTCATTCATATGTGTGGTTGTGTTGTCGTGCTGACATGCACAGCTGTCACGGGCTCTGACAATGCACGGGGACGCGCAGGAAGGTACATGCTAGGAGGCAGTTGGACAGCTGGGGCGTCGCCGGCATGAAAGCCCGTCCATGGCCCTGACGCATGCAGCCAACCTGCCTGAGAATGCACGCTAAAAGTAACGACTAATTGGTTGCAATCAATGTCTACAGGCGTTCTTGCGGGGCGGCAGGAGCCGGGACGACCCCTCAGACCCCACAGCCTACAAGGTGCAGTACACTGTCTATTCCAGCGTGGCCACACGTCGTCGTGTGCCGTCACACATCACGAGAATGCGTCGCCAATCGGGGCCACCGCTGCGCCATTTGCTCCAGCCCACCATCTCATCCCGTGTGTCACTTAACGTTTGAGTTTCGTAAACTTATTCTGTTTTCTTCAAGTTTCGATCACATTTGTCAACAGGACGACCCGGGGCCGCCGCTGCGGCAGCTGTTGCCGCCGGGCGAGGCGGCGGCTATCCTCAGGGCAGCCAACGGGCCGTTCATGGTGGCGCTGCGGCTGACGCACCTGGTGGCAGCTATTCCTGATCTTCCCGAGTCCATTCGGGTAAGCCCCCAGTCATGGTGTCCAACGACAGCAAAGGTACAATCGTTAGCGGTGGCGCCTGCGGCTGATGGCCCTGATTGCGGCCAATCCGGCTGAGAATCTGCCGGAGACCTGCCAGGCAGGCTTGCACTTGCTTCTAAACGTGATCAGCGCCACCGTAAAAAGCACAGATGTCTGAAATTCAATATCTGATGAATTTCAGACATCTGTGCTTTTTACGGTGGCG
>JAABUM010004077.1_pt1 | contig 16909 bp, 16 predicted proteins | sample 5559161 | NCBI WGS metagenome assembly JAABUM01 (sample SAMN10711868, study PRJNA513369) | rock metagenome | isolation source: Antarctica rocks | place: Antarctica: Victoria Land, Siegfried Peak nord | reverse complement strand
CCACTGTGACCTTGGCGCACAAAACGTTGGAGAAACTCACGCTCTTCGTCGCTCAGAAACACGGGATGGGTGGGAGAACGCATACTCCCAGTGTAATCCCTACTTTCCTGCCGTTGCAGGCAGTAGTCCGTTACCCCAGTGAGGTTGCATTCGGGTCAGTGCTTCGGATGTTGCGGTAGTGCCTGTGGAACTTGTCACGGGCTGCGGTGAGAGAGAACTGCCAGTGGATGCGGATGCCTTTGTCTTCTCGCTCTTGTACCAGGGCCATGATCTCGCTTTGCATCCTCTCGAAGGTCGGGATGCGCCGGTTGAGGCACTGACGTGAGAGAGCGGAGAACTCGATCTCGATCCTGTTGAGCCACGAGGCGCTCTTGGGAGTGAAGTGGAACGCGAAGCGCTGCGAGAGGGCAAAGGCTTCTTCGGGCTCGAAGGTTTCGTAGAGGGCGCTCTTGTCATGGGTGTTGAGGTTGTCCTGCACCAAGTGGATCGTGTGCGCGTGCGGGTACTTATGACTCAGCGCCTGGAGGAAGTGGGCGTACTCGCGCTTGGTGCGTTGGGGCTGAAGTTGGGCCAGGCGAGTTCCGGTGAGGGGCTCGATGCACGCCAGCAGGCAGCACGAGCCGTGCTTGGTGTAGGCGTAGTGCTCACGGGCTGCTTGCCCCGGCTGCGGGTTGAGGGGAGCCACCTGAGGGGAGCCACCGCGTCGCCGATGAGGAAGCAGGGCCCGCTCATCGAAGCACACCACCGGATGAAGCGGGTTGTAGGGCAGGCTGTACAGCCGCAGCAACCGCTCCATCTGGGCCACGAAGCGGCTGTTGATCTGACCGATGCACCAGGTCTTCTTCAGGTGCGGCTGGAGAGCGTTTTTTCAGGATGGTGCGCACGCCGTCATGGGAGATGGACTCGATAGTGCCCAACTCAACGGCCTTGTCCGCCAGCAGGCGCAGGCTCCAGCGGGCGTGGCCCTGGGGCGGCTTGGAGCAGGCCAGAGCGGTGATCTGGGCCCGTTGCTGGCCCTCGATACGAATCGGGCGGCCCGAACGGGGCGCATCTTCGAGCACGGCCAGACCGTGACTTTTGTAGCGGTTGCGCCAGGCCGCTACCGAGTTGTAGTCCACACCGGCGTTGTTGCATGAATAGTGTGGCGGCGGTCTACTTCATCCGGTAGGCCGCTTTAGATGGGGTAGCTCTGTGGCATCCCGAGCTGGGTCATGCGGTTGAGGGCGGCACAACGCAGGAACAACTCGTTAGCCTGGGCCTGGAAGAGGCGGGCGCTCAAGGTGTTGCCCATGAGGGTCTTCAAGCGGAAGAAGGCGGTTTCGACCAGGCTCCTCCGGTGGTAGCCGACCTCCTGCTTCCACTTCTTGCGCCCATCTTCTCCGTCCTGGCTCAACTGTTGGATGCGCAAGAGGGGGGCGTTGCGTGCCGCCATCTCGGGCTTAGAGCTTCTTCGGGCTCCCTGGCGCGGCGGAATGGCCGCACGCGCCTCTCGTTTTTGGAGCAGCCGGTAGCACGCGGCGGTGTCGGAGATGCCGTCGCCCGAGACCTGCTCGATCTCCCCCGGCACCTGCTCCAGCAGATCGCCCAGCAGTGCGTCATCGCGCAGGTCATTGGTGCTGGCCATGGCCGCCACGATCTCGCCTGTGGCCTCGTTGATGCCGATGTGCAGCTTGCGCCAAGTGCGGCGCTTGGAGTAACCATGCTGGCGCACCTTCCACTCGCCCTCTCCGTAGACCTTGAAGCCGCTGGCATCTACCAGGAGATGAAGACGGCCTGCTGGACGCCGGGCCATCAACGCCACCTCCAGGGTTTGGCGGCGGCGGCACGGCGTGCTGAAGTCGGGCACGGACAACTCGACTTGCATCAGCCCGAACAGCGAGCACAGCAACCCCGGGTGCCCTCTGGGCGGATGGCGCGTAGGGGCAGGTGGTAGACGCTCTGCAGGGTCAGGGCGCACACGATGGCGCTGTCTTTGTAGGTCAAGGAGGCTCCCCGCCCTCCGCTCTTCTCGTGGTTGCGCCACCCAGTCAGAGCCGCCTCATCCACCCACAGCGTCAACGAGCCTCGCTGCACAAGAGCCTGATTATACTCGCGCCAGTTGCCGGGTGCCCCCTGGGCGGGCGGTATTGCGCCTTCTGTTTCTTTGTCATACATCGAAGGGTAGACGCTTTGCCCAGCCGCGACCATTCGTGCAACAACGCCGTCCACACCCATCGCTTGAGCCGCCCCTTGGAGCGTACTTCCCTCCTCCAAGAGCAGCAACGCCTTGGCTCGTCGGAACACCTTGAGCGGCACGTTCTGCTGAGACACCACCTGCTGCAGATGCTCCCGATCCTCTGCCGATAGATGAAGATGTTCTTTGACCATCCAACCAGTCTCCGGCCCACTTGCCAACAATGCAAGGCCACTTGCAAGACGCTCTACGAAGTAGCCCAGAGTGCCCCGCTGCTTGCGGCGGGGATGAATGGGCTGGAGGAGGGAACAGACTCGATGTCTGTTTCCTCCTCGGAAGTTCTGGAAGTGGGAGGTGGCTCAATGCCACCGAGCACTTCTTGTCGTGGTCGTTAATGCCCCACCGCTTGCGGTGGGGTTCTTTACTTAATCTTCCCTGTCCACAAACCCTTCGGCTCCACTCACGACGGCGCACAACCCGATACACAGCACGTCCATCAGCGAGTGCTTGCGCCACGGGTGGGGCGTGCGCGGATCCGGAGTATCTTGGAAGATCTCGAAGAGAAGCATCTTCTAAGTTTTGACTCTATTCCTCGTGCGTTTGCCCTGGACACGATGAATGGAGAACTCAAACAGGGAATCAGTGGCGCTGCAAGTACTTGGAGGCGCGCTGCCCTCACCCATCGGGCAGAGCCACGGGCGAGAGCGGAAGCTTGGGCTTGCGCGCCCGATCCGCACGCCGGGCGGCAGACCGGGCGGGCCTCACCACGTCCCACACGGCCTTGGGGTAGCGCTCGGCCACGCGCAGCAGGACGCGCGCGGGGCCTTCGGGAGCGCGCCGCCCCTGCTCCCAGTTGCGCAGCGTGCCGACGCTGATGCCCAGCAAGGCCGCGAACTGCGCCTGCGAGAGCTTGTAGCCCTCGCGGATGCGCTTCACGTCGGGCGCTTCGGGCGAGAAAGTGCCGCCTCTCCTCTCAGGATGGCGCCGCCCTCGCGCACGCTGGCGATCAGCTCGGCAAAGAGTTCGTCGTTCACGGAAATTCCTCCTCCACAACCGGCCGCAGCACGCGCACCTGCTCGCGCGACCTGATTCTGATTTTGCAGGCGGCGCAAGAACCGCCGCTCCAACAAGTTGTGCAGCCGCAGCGACAGCTCGATGGCGTCGAACGGCTTGGTCAGGAAATCCGCCGCGCCCAGCCCTAAAGCACGGCGCTTCGTTTGGCCTGCTGTGTCCGCCGTCAAGACGAGAATAGGCAGAAAACCATCGGGGCCGAGCAGTGGCTGAAGCTGCTCCATGACCCCAAAGCCGTCCAGTCCGGGCATCATCAAGTCCAACAGCATAAGGTCGGGCTGGAAAGCATGGAACAAGGTCAGGGTCTCAAAGGGGTCGGTAGTGCTAACCACGTTGATGGCGTCCCACTGCTGTAACATGCGCCTTAAGACCCCAATGTTGGCAGCCTCATCGTCCACAATCAAAAATCCAGCGTGCTCAAAGGGATCTTGTGCCATGGCTTAGGGTTCCTTCTTATCTAAAATTTGCTCCACGGCACTGAAAAAGCGCGGCAAATCCAGTGGTTTGGTCAGATACGCCCTCGCGCCAGCGGCTAAAAGGCGTTCGATTTGCCGGGTCGAAGCCTCCGCGCTGAGCATAATGATCGGAATGGCACGCGTGGCTGGTTCAGCCTGCAAGCGTTGCAGCACCACGTCACCCATGATGTCGGGCAGATGCAAATCCAGGAGGATCAGGTCTGGCTGATGGCTGCGCGCCAGCTCCAAGCCGATACGTCCTTGCTCCGCCCCGAGCAGCTCAACGGCGTGGCCCCACAACGCCAAAGCGTGCTTGATGAGCGTAAAATTGGCGATGTTGTCCTCGATATAGAGAATCGTCAGTGTCTGCTCGAACAACGTGGCGTGCGGCAGTGTGGTTGTCTCTGCTGCCACGGGCCTGATTTCCGGGGCGGCGCGGAGCAGGGGTAGTTCGACCCAGAACGTGCTGCCTTCGCCTGGCACACTCTCCACCCCAATGGCACCGTGCATCGCCTCGACTAACCGCTTGCACAGCGATAGCCCAATGCCCGTGCCTTCGATGCGGGTGCGCTCAGCGCCCAGGCGCTCAAACGGCATGAACAGCTTGGGGCTCTGGTGCGGCGCGATACCGGGGCCGGTGTCGCGCACCGCCAGGCGTATCATCCCGCTGGACTCCATGGCGCCGGAGTCGCCATACTTGACCGCTGCGCCCGGCACGATGGTCGTGGATAGGACCACCTGTCCGCCCTCGCGGTTGTATTTGATGGCATTGGACAGCAGATTGATCACAACTTGCCGGAGCCGCTGCTGATCCGCAAAAACGTGATGCGCGGCGTGGCGCAAGGCGTCTTCATGCACCAGTTGGATTTGTCTGTTAGCCGCTAAGGGTCGCACCAAATCCAGAGCCGTCAGCACGGTAGCGCCCAACGAGACGGGTTCCAGCGAAAGCGCTAAGTGGCCAGCTTCAATGCGGGCGATATCCAACACTTCGTTGATCAACTCCAGGAGGTGGCGCCCGGCCTTAAGGATGGCCGCTACCTCCTCCTGAATAGCAGGCACATAGTCGCGCATCTCTAAAACTTGGCCGTAGCCCAGGATGGCGTTGAGCGGCGTGCGCAGTTCATGGCTCATGCGCGACAAGAATTCGCTTTTGGCTTGGTTGGCTAACTCCGCACTCGCCCGCGCTTGTTCCGCGTCCTCTTTAGCCGCTATGAGTCCAGCGGTGGCTTCGTGCAAAGCGCCCAAGGCCATCTGCCGCTCCACGTTCTCCCCGCGTAACTGCTTATTGGTCTCGACTAATTGCGCGTTAAGCTGGCGAATTTCGGTTTCAATGCGCTTGCGCTCCACCGCCGCCGCCAGCACGTTCGCGATGGCCTGGAGAAAGTGAACATCGTCCTGCGTGAAGGAGCGTGGCCGGACCGTGTGCGCGCTTAAAGTCCCAAAAGGCTGCGCGTAGCCCCTGATAGGCACCGTAACGCCGCTGACGATGCCCTGTTCCAGCAAGAGGGGTGAAGGTTCAAAACGGCTCTCAGCCCTCAAATCCGCCACGATAACAGGCTTGTTATGCAGCAGCGCATAGCCCGCTTGCGCGTCAGGGGTGCCCGGCACCACATGACCGACAACGTCTTTTTTCCAGCTGGTGCCGGCGCGAATGCGGAAGGTGTCACGGTCCGGCATCAGTTCCAGGAGGGCGCTGATTTCTACCTCCAGGGTGGCTGCCACGAGCGCGGCTGCGCCCTGCAACAGGGTATCCATGTCAATGTCTGTCAAGGCCCGCTGCCCCAGTTCGGCGACCGCTGCCTGCTGCCGCGCCCGCGTGTGCGTTTCCGCTTCGGCCGCCTCGCGTTCGGCAATCTGGATGCGGAGATCAGCATTGGTCCGCGCCAGCTCCACCGTGCGCTCCTGCACCCGCACTTCTAACTCATCGCGCATTCGCACGAGTGCGGCTTCGGCTGCCTTGCCCTCGGTAACGTCCCAATTGACACCAACCACATTCTGAGCTGTCCCATCGCCCGCTCGCCGCACCACCGCGTGCGCCTCAATATGGCGCACCGTGCCGTCGGGCCATAGCACCCGAAACTGGGTGTGGAATTCGCGGCGGCCCTCTAAGGCCGCCTTCAGGTCGGCTTCGCCGCAGTCTCGATCTTCAGGGTGCAAGCCATGGCGCCAAGCCTCATAAGCGCCGCCGAAGTCCTCTTCCCGGATGCCATACAGCGCATACATCTGCGCGTCCCACACCAACTTGTTGGCCACCACGTCCCAATCCCAGATACCGATGTGCGCCGCTTCGGTCGCCAGTGCGAGTCGTTGCTGGCTATCGCGGAGTGCGGCCTCAGCCTGCTTGCGCTCGGTGATGTCGCCTACGATTCCGGCCACCCGGTAGGCCTTGCCCGTCTCGTCCAAGGAAAAACGCCCCTTGATCCACAGCCAATGCTCCGAGTTGTCGGGCCAGGTCACCCGGAACTCGTCGTTGTATGCACCGTCGCCCGCCCTCGTTCGTTGAAAATAGGCGTCAACGTGCTCGCGATCTACCGGCTGAATGTGCGCCAGAAAGGTGTCGTAGCCCCACTCGGCGACCGGTTCAAGGTAGCCAAAGCATTGGTCGTGGCGCAACGAGCGGTGGGCCACATTCGTGCGTAAATCCAAAGCCCAGTCGCCGATGTCCGCCGATTCGAGTGCAAAGCCCAGGCGCTCCTCGCTTTCCCGCGCCTGTTGTTCGGCGAGTCTGAGTGCCAATTCGCTCTGCTTGCGCTCGGTGATGTCACGAAAGTAAATGGATAAGCCGTTAGGCGATGGATACGCGTGAACTTCATACCAGGCATTATGAGGCGGGAAAAACTCTTCATAATTCACCGGCACCTGTTCTTCAATAGCCCGATGAAATTCCTTGTAGAACCCCAGGTCTACAGCAGCCGGATACTGCTCCCAGAGGCTCTTTCCTATGAGTTCCTCTGCGCTGCGACGCATCAGATGAGCTGCTTGTGAGTTGATGTGAGTGATATTCCACTGCGCGTCGAGATTGTAGAAAGCATCGCTCATGCTTTCCCAGATGGTGATGATCTCGCGGCTTTTGGCTTCGCGCTCGGCATTGGCCTCGTGCTGGCGAGTCGCGGAAAGCAGAAGCTGCTGGTTCATCGCCACCGACTGCTGGCGAAAATTCGCCGTCTCGGTTGAGTCGGTCACCTGGATCATGGCTCCAACCGGGCGCTCGTCTGTGCCCATGACCGCCCACACCGAATACGACCAGTAGACAGGTTGTGCCTGGCCGAGCGCCTGGCCATGCTCCTGCTCAATCAGTACTTCCGGTTTTCCTGTGCGGAACACGCGGTCTAAAAGCGCCAAGCATCCATTTTCTTCCCCTTCCGGCACAGCCTCGGCGAAGGGGCGTCCGATCAGTGCCGCCTGCTCCTTCCCGACCAGGAGCGAGAAGGCGTTGTTGAGGTAGCACACGATGTGCGTCGTGCCCTCAACGGCGATGGTGGGCTGGGGCGAAAGCTCGAACGAGTAACGGCACAGCCGCGCAATGTCGAACGGCTGTTCCCCTTCCGCTGATTCTGGTTGCTCGCTCATAGCAAGTTCCTCAACAGGTTCGTGCGTGGATGCAAGTACTTGCATCCACAACGCCATCAGAAAATCGAAAATGCAGGTCGGATCTCTGCCTGCGCTTCACGGTGGAAGATCGCCTTCAGAGGCGGATTTCGGGCGCGTTGGGAAACTCCCGCGCGGCGAGGTTCGCGACGATGGCGACGATCTCATTTGGGCTAATCGGCTTCGGCACATGGATCTGGAAGCCTGACTGAAGTGCCCGAATACGATCTTTTTCACTTGTGTAGGCTGTTAATGCCGCTGCTGGGAGAACTTTGCCGCCTCGTTCCTGGCCCAGAGCGCGCACTTTAGCGAGGAGGGAATAGCCATCTTCATCCGGCATTCCGATGTCGCTGAGCAAAACGTCGAATGTCTCTTGGGCGATCGCTTCCAGTGCTGCAACCGCCGAGCCTGCCGTTTTGACCTTTGCCCCGCAGCCTTCGAGTACAAATTGCAGTAGCTCGCGGGTGTCCGCCTCGTCATCAACGACAAGTACTCGTAGACCTTCAAGCTCTGAGGGACACGCAAACTCCGCCTTCTTAAACTCCGGCGGCATGGCGCTTTCTGTGCGTTCTGTTGCGCGCATCGTCATCAAAGGCAGGCCGAGGGTGAAGGCCGAGCCAAGACCTTCGCCCTTGCTGTCCACGCGCACCGTCCCGCCATGCAGTTCGACCAATTGACGCACAATCGCTAATCCCAATCCCAATCCGCCGAAGGCTCGCGTCGAGGTCGAATCGGCTTGACGGAAGCGGTCGAAGACGTGGGGCAGGAACTCTGGCGCGATGCCTTTGCCGGTGTCGCTGATCGTCACCTCGGCATGAGATTCGACGCGAGCCAGTCGAACCAGCACGCGTCCGCCCTTGGGCGTGAACTTGATGGCGTTCGAGATGAGATTCCACACTATCTGTTGCAGTCGGTCGGGGTCGCCGGAAACTTGAGCCGAGGAGCAATCAAATTGCAACTGCACTCCCATCGCTTTGGCTTCGGCAGCGGGGCGCAGGCTGTCCAGTGCCGTGATAAGGGTGGTGCCCAGGTCAACGGGCTGCATGCTCAAGCGCAACTTGCCGGTGATGATGCGCGAGACATCAAGCAAATCGTCTATCAACTGAACTTGCACCTGGGCATTACGCTGGATCACTTTGATGGCGCGGGAGGAAGTGACAGGGTCGAGCGTCGAGCCTGCCAACATATCCGCCCATCCAACAATTGCGCTTAATGGGGTGCGCAACTCGTGTGAAACCGTGTCGAGGAATTCGTCTTTGATCCGGTTGGCATTGTCCGCGGTTTCGATCAGTTCATGCTGCCGGGTTGCAGAAAGCAGAAGCTGCTGGTTCATCTCCACCGACTGCTGGCGGAAAATCACGATTTCCGTGGCGTCAGTCACCTGGATCATGACTCCGACTGGGCTCTCGTCCTCCCCCATGACCGCCCACACCGAATACGACCAGTAAACAGGAACCGTGTTCTCGTGCTCCTGCTCGATCAGTACTTCCGGTTTTCCCGTGCGGAACACACGGTCTAAAAGCGCGAGGCATCCATTTTCTTCCCCTTCCGGCACAGCCTCCGCGAAGGGGCGTCCAATCAACTCGCGGGCCTCTTTCCCGACCAGGAGCGAGAACGCATTGTTGAGGTAGCGCACGATGTGAGTCGTGCCCTCAACGGCGATGGTGGGCTGGGGCGAGAGCCCGGTCGAGTAACGGCACAGGCGCGCCAGGTTGAAAGGCTCTTTCCCTTCCGCTGATTCTGCTCGCTCGCTCATAGGGAATTCCTCAACAGGTTCGTGCGTGGATGCAAGTACTTGCATCCCCGCACGAACGCATCCACAACGCCATCGAATCGTCGAAAATGCCGGCCAGATTGCGGCCTGCGCTTCACGTCTGAGAATCGCTTTTAGGGATCACTTCCGGGCGCGTTGGGGAAATCCTGGCTTGCTGCCAACTCCGCGTTCCACGGCGCAGGAGCCCCGGTCGTCAGCCCACGGTAGCCCCTGAGCCGCTCGCCGATGACGAGGCCCTTGGACGTGATCTTGAATTCGCGCATATCGCTGCTGTGCGAGCTGCGGCGCATCTTGATGACGACCATCATCTTGCGCAGCTGGCCGTTGATCGATACGAAGCGCAGGCGCAAGATGTCGTCGCTGAGAAACGAGATTGCGTAAGAGCTGAGGGTGAACTCGGTGAAGGTCTCTTGGACTTCTACGGTGCTCAGAACCGTCACGCCGATCCTGGTCAGCGCGCCGATCATGCGATACAGCGACTCGCGGAAGTCGGTGCGGAAAGCCGGAGCCAGCGCCATCTCGAACCCGGCTAGCGAGTCGATCACCAGTCTCTTGGCGCCCATCGCTTGCACGGCGTCGATGATTTCGCGCACCGTCTCGTCCACGGAAAGGTCGAGCGGACGGATGTAGAGCAGCTTGAGCTGGCCCTCTTGCTGCGGCGTCTCCAGGTCGAGGCCGAAGCCAGCGGCGCGATTGGCGTATTCGCTGGGTCGCTCTTCGAACATGGCCACGATGCCGGGCTCGCCCCGTCGCAGCCCCTCGACGATGAACTGCGTGCCCAGCAGCGACTTGCCCGTTCCGGAAGAGCCCGCCACCAGCAGGCTGTCGCCTTCGGGGATGCCGCCTCCGAGCATCTCGTCCAGCGTAGGAACTCCGGTCGAAAGGCGTCGCTGTCCCCTGGCTTTCTCTTCATTTCCGGTGAGGCCAAAGGTGCGCGGGAAGGTTTGCAGCCCCGCCTCGGTGATGCGAAAGGTGTGCATACCCGGCACGGAGGCTTGCCCGCGCGACTTCCTGATCTGTAGCTTGCGCACGATCGAGTTGCGCTCGACCTGCTGCGACAGCCAGAACAGCCCATCGGCCACGGTGAAGATGGGGTTGTCGCGCGTCTCGTCCTCCTCGTATTCGCCGATGAGAAAGGTGGTCGCCTGCCAGCTCGTGAGGTGAAGGGCCAGGCGCTGGATGAATCCCTGCAACTCCATGTCGCCCGCGCCCACCTGCGCCTTTCGCATCACGTTGCGAAACGAGTCCACCACGACGATGGCGGGATTAGCCGCCTCGACTTCCTTGACGATCTCCTGCAGCACCGTACTCAGGTCTTGGTCGAGCACGACCTGGCTGAGGTTGATAAAGCGAATCGAGGTGTTGAGCCTGTCCTGATCGAAGAAGGCGAACTGCTGCTGGTAGCGCAGCATCTTGATGGCCGGCTCGCCCAGCACGGTGAAATAGAGCGCGGGGCGCGCGGGCGTGGCGTTGGCGAACATGATCTGGTGAGCCAGAGTGGTCTTGCCGCTGCCCGGAGCGCCCGCGATGATGTTGAAGGAGAACTCGGGCAATCCACCGCCCAAAATTTCATCCAAGCCCGGCACACCGGTCGGCAGCCTCTCGATGCTCACCCTGTCTTGGTTGCGCAGGCTCATGATCGTTCCTCGGCTTTCCAATCCTCTCCCTCCAGAGCTACCTCTCCCTCCAGAGCTGCCTCAGGCCATGCATCGCGCACCAGGCCAAAGGTCAAAGATTCCCCAATGAAGGTCACCAGTAGTTTCAGCGATTGGCCCACCAGAACCCTTCCGGCCTGCCTCGCCGCATCCGCGTCGTGGCTCTGAGCGACAACTTCAAATCCCTCGACAAAGCCGTCCTCGCGGATGTGAACCAAGTGCAGCGCCGGAGCTTCGACTTTGGCCAGCGCCAGAGCTCGCGACAAAAGCGAGCGAAAGCCCTCAACGCCCGCGAGCCTGATAAGGCGCAGCCGCAGCTTCTCGATGACACGCACCGCAGCCTCGCCGTGCGCTTCGCCGCCTGCATCGAGCGCGCTATCGAGCGCGGCCTCGAAAGCGAGTAACTGACGGGCTAGGTTTTGGATGTCTGGAGAAGCCATGCTGATGGAGTGCGCGCCTATCTGTGCCTTACTTTAACACCTCCCAAATACTCTCCTGTTCATACGGGCTTTCGCGCTGTAGGTGTGCTCAGTTCGAATCGCCAATGCCGGAACCGACCCTGATCTTCGCCACTAAAAGTATCTCATTAGCGAGCAGACCTTCTACCGCTGGAAGAAGCAGGACGGCGGCATGGGCGTGCCCGAGCTGCGTCGCTTGCGCCAGCTCGAGGAGGAGAACAGCAAGCTCAAGCAGGGGTGACCACAGGACAGGGACTTTAAAGTCCGTTAGTGCGTTGCAGAAGAGTGTCAGGGGCCGAAATGCTTGAGTGGAAGTGATCCCGATTTTGGCAGACAGGTGCCGCAGAATCGCCTCTCAAAAACGCTCCAATTCCTTTCCGGGTCACGATGAGTGGCCATCCTGTGACTTCCTGAAGGAAGGAGCCAAAGGGGAGTTGCCAACCTAACAGGCGTAAATCGTTTCCTTCAGTGCTTGAAGAAACTGCTTCATGTTGAGCGGCTTGGTCAGGTATTGCCGAGCGCCTAAAGCCAGCAAACGGCTGATTTGTGAGGGTGTGGCATCCGCACTCAACACAATCACGGGGATGTTTTGCGTTTCAGGACGGGCCTTCAAGCGGCGCAGGACTTCATCGCCCATGATGTCGGGGAGATGCAAATCCAGCAAAATCAGCTCGGGCTGGTGATGAATGGCTAATTCCACTCCCAGACGACCCTGCATCGCGCCCACCAGTCGCACATCGCTGAGATCAGCCAAAACCCTCTCGATAAGCTGAAAGTTAGAAATGTTGTCCTCGATCAAAAGGATGGTGTGCTCCGCTAACGGAGCCGTCGCTGACGCAGCCGTCGCTGACGGAGCGCCCGGCCCGCCGAGGCCGCGCGAAGACGGGAGGGAATCGGTGCTTGCCGTTGGCAAGGGCAGAAGCCGCAGTGGGGGTTGCGCCTGGGGCAATTCCACCGAAAACGTGCTGCCCAACCCAGGCTGACTTTCGACGTGCAGCGAGCCGTTCATCGCCTGGGCCAAGCGCTGGCACAGCACCAAGCCCAGTCCTGTTCCTTCCACCCCCAGCTTTTCGGCGTTCAAACGCGAAAAGGGCACAAACAGCTTGGGCAAATCCTCGGCGGCGATGCCATGGCCCGTATCGCGAACGTGGAAACACACTCGATGTTCCGGCCAGACCTCGGCGGACACCCTGACCTGGCCCCCCGGTTTGTTGAATTTGATGGCATTAGCCAGCAGGTTGAGCAAGATCTGCAACAACCGCTGCCGATCTGCCAACACGAAAATCGGCGGCGCGTCTGGACGGTGTTGGCTGAGAGAAATCCCGGTGGGAGTGGCCAGTGCTTGCAGCATATCGAGCGCTTCCTGGACGACCTCACCCAAGTCGACCGCTTCGGGTGAAAGAGCAGAATCCGGCGCGTTGATGCGCGTGATGTCAAGGACTTCGTTCACCAGATCGAGTTGGTGCTGTCCGGCTTTGAGAATCTGCTGCACGCTCTCGTTGTGCGACGCCGACAACTGCTTCTGCTGCATTTCCAGGATTTGCCCAAAGCCCAGGATGGCATTGAGCGGGGTGCGCAGTTCGTGGCTCATGCGCGAGAGAAACTCGTCTTTGGACGCGTTGGCGCGTTCGGCCTCTTCGCGCGCGTTGCGCTCGCTGGCCAGGAGGTTTTCGCGCTCGGCTTCGGCGTGCTTACGCGCGGTGATGTCACGCAGGTAAGCGGTGAATTGCGGCGGCTCTGTGGCGGGGATGCGCGTGATGGCCAATTCGACGGCGATCTCGCTGCCGTCGGCGTGTAGCGCGGGCACTTCGATGCGCTGGCCCAGAACCGGCCCCTCACCTGTTTCCAGGTAATGTTGCATCCCACGACTGTGGGATTCGCGCAAGGCCGGGGGGATAATGACTTCGGCCAAAGAGCGGCCCATGACATCGGCGCGCGCGTAGCCAAAGACCTTTTCTGCTGCGGGATTGAATTCCGTGACAAAGCCTTCGTGATCCATGCCGATGATACAGTCGAGCGCAGTCTCCAAAATCGCAGTCTTGAGCACCTCGCTTCTGTGCAACTCCCCTTCGGCCCGCTTGCGCTCCGTAATGTCACAGAAATTGACGACCACACCGACACATGTCTCATTCACTCGTTGAGGAAACCCATAGCGCTCAAAAGCGCGGCCATCCTTCATCTCGATGGTGTCAAAAGTCTCGATCTCCGGTGCGGCTAAATGCCTCCTGACTATCTGAGAAAAGCGGTCGGGATCTTTGGTCTGTTCTGCTGCATGGGCCCTCAGTTCAGCACCGTCGCAGCGCTCCAGAAGATCAGCCGGAAAGCGCCACATTGTATCGAACTTGGTGCTGTGCGAGACAATGTTTCCTGCAAGATCTAAGGCCACTATGCCGTCGGCTGTCGATTCGATGGTAGCCGTGAGGAGCGAGAGAGACGAGTTCAATTCTTCAGTCCGAACTTGCAAAGTCGCCGTGCGCCGCATGACGCGGCTTTCCAACTCAAGGGTGGAGCGTTCGAGTTCGGCCAGCAAACTCTGCTGCTCTTGGTTCGCCCGCGAAAGTTCGCCGGTGCGCTCTTGCACCAGGGATTCGAGCTCATGCTGCGAGCGCTGCAATTCCAGTTGGGCGCGCTTCTGGTCATCGATGTCGGTGCAGGTGCCGAACCACTTGGTGATGTTTCCGGCTTCGTCGCGTAATGGCAGCGCGCGCCCCAGATGCCAACGGTAGGCGCCATCAGAAGCGCGCTTGAAGCGATACTCGACCTCGTAACTCCCGCCTGTGCGCACCGCTTCTGTCCAGCGGTCAAGGCAGTTGTCCAGGTCATCCGGATGTAAAACCGGCTGCCAGCCCCAGCCTTGGGTTTGCTCAATGGTCATCCCGGTGTATTGGACCCAGTGCCCGTTGTAGTAATCGAGGAAGCCGTCGGGCCGCGCCGTCCACACGATCTGTGGCATGACTTCGGTCAGCATCCGAAAACGGGCTTCGCTCGAAGACAGCTCGACGCTTGCCGCCTCTAAATTGGAGGTGCGTTCGTGAACCCGGACTTCGAGGTTATCGAGCGCCTGTTGCAATTCCGTTTCGGCACGCTGGCGCTGGTCGATTTCGCGCTCCAAATCTTCTGGCGAACGCATCTGCAGCGCCAACGGCGTCACATGAAACAGCGCGAAGACAGTTCCCCAACTCGCCACTGCCGTGACTGATTTAATGACTCCCGCCAGGCGGTACAGCGGATTGTAGAAAATCACAATGTCCATGAAATGCGTGGTGCCGCACGCCAGAATGAACAAGCCAAACAGCCAGAATAGCCGTCGAAAGGGCAACTCACGCTGCTTTGCATACGCGAATTTGGCGAGCACGAGAGGGATCGCGATACAGGCTGTCCAGATCAGAAAATCTGAAGCATTGTGCAAGAAAATCATGCCCGGCGTCCAGGTCCCACAAATCGCGCGTGGCATAAACCCGGCGTTTGAAAACAACCACTGAAACCATTGAAGCCATTAGTTAACCTTCACGATAAGAGATGAGACCATTTGAGGACATCGCTTTCTTGGCGTCTGCAGGCTCCGTGAGACGACGCGGAGCACAAGAGCCATGATTTCTGCTGTCCGCGAAGGCTCTGCGGGCCTTAAAACGGCCCAGATTCCTACTGTGCAGGTTAACTATTTCATAAAATCTCTCGATATGCGGAAACCAATGCTGTGCCGACAGCAAGAGTATGCCCACGATCAAGCCAATTTTGGCAATCCAGTTTTCCCATTTGGCCAGCACCACGAAGAAGCAATTCGATTTCAACATCAGGCTGAACAGGCCTCAGAAGCGGCCTCATCAGCGGGCCGATAGAAGCCCTGAATGTCTTCCTGCGTTTCAGAATTGCGGCCCACGATGGAGATCGTCTCGATCGGCAGCGAGACGGCGCACTGCGGCTTCGGTGTCGGTGTAGTTTCGATAGCTTGCCACAACCGCGTGGTCAGTGGTCAAAGGCGGCTGGCATGGTGTCGGACAGTGTGCTGTTCATGGTGAAGTCTCCCGCCAAGTACTTGGATGCCGAAGCTCAGGCTCTTCCTGAACCTGGGCACCATCAAGCAGTATCGCGGCTGAGTCAGCGGCAAACATCACCCGATTGAGCGATTGTCGATGGCTCAGTAAGGCCACGTCCAGTCGCGGATTTCGGGCATATCGTCGCCGTGCTCGTGGATGAAGGCCTTGTGTTCCAGCAGCTTGTGGCGCAGCAGCTGGCTCAGATAAGCAGCCCGTGATCCCAGCAAAGGCATGCGCTCGATTACGTCGCTGACCAGGTGGAAGCGATCCAGGTCGCTGAGCACCACCATATCGAAGGGCGTGGTCGTGGTGCCTTGTAGCCGCCTTGTAGCCGCGCACATGGATGTTGCGGTGGTAGGCCCGGCGATCCGTGAGGCGATGGATCAGCCAGGGGTAGCCGTGGTAAGCGAAGATCACCAGCTTGTCCGTCGTGAAGAGGGTATCGGACGCCCTGTCGCTTCGAGCGGTTCTCAGGAGTGGTGCCTCATACTGAGGCACATGAAAGGCTCCCGTTCGATTGACCTTCGGGAGCAGGCACCAGCGGCTTTTGCCCGCGGCATGAAGCGGTCGCAGGTGTGCGATGTGTTCGGGATGCACCGGACGACTCTGAGGCGCTGGGAGAAGCGTGTGGATATGGGGCAGTTGGAGAACCGGCCCCGGTGCGGCGGGCGGCGCCAGATCAAGGCCGATTAGCTGCGGGCATGAGGAAGTTGCTGATGATTTGCTACGGCGTGCTCAAGCACCAGCAGCCTTTTGATGCACAGTGGGTGTCACAACCAGAAGCACACTCATCTTCAAAGCAAACGGAGCCTCTGGCTCTTCGACGCTGAACGGCGCAACGGCACCTCAGATAGGCACCAAAAACGCCAAGCGTTATCCCTTGACGACACAGTCTCTTGTTGTGACGGTGTTATGTTGCTTTGGGGTGAACATTGTGTTTTGTGCCTCAAAGCAACACTTGTTTTCAGCTATAGAAAGACTACGCCGTATTTTGCACACGTTGATAGCACTTGAGCCATGTCGGGCGGGGCAGGAAGGGCGCTGAGTTCTTGAAACATCTTTTCGCCACCAGCCGGACAAAGCCAGATAAGTGCTCGAGCAGGCGCACCGGCAATCACTTTAAACTCGTGTGCAACGCCTCGCGGCAGATGAACCGTACTGCCAATCGGTGCCGACACCGACTGACCCTTTATCGTGAATTCGTATTTTCCTTCAATGATAAAGAAGGTTTCTTCCTCATTGTTATGAACGTGCAACGGGATTCCGGTGCCGATAGAATTCACCTGCTCTACCAGAGCGTATGCTCCGTTGGAATCTTCGCCTGTAAGTTCGACGATTTGCTTATCACCAAGAACGTTGAGCTTCTGCCCTTCTTCACGCAAGACAACTTTTGCTTCCATGTTTCTTCTCCTCTATCGCGGTGTCAGGTTTCTTAGTTACCAGAATCCATTAAGTAGTCCGTTACCCTAGTGAGGTTGCATTTCTCTGAGCCTGCTTGCGGTTGCGGAACCGGTCAGGCAGAGACTTCGGATCTCCGAAGAGCATCTCTAAAATGCAAGCAGACTTAGGTAACGGACTATTAAGTAGACCGTCATCGAAGTCCGCTTGCGTTTTGAAGAGCCTCTTTCAGCTACCCAGGTCGCTGTGGTGTTGGCTTCAGCCACTAGGGGGAGCATCCACAAAGCGCAAGGAGACTTC
>JAABUM010004075.1_pt1 | contig 16911 bp, 17 predicted proteins | sample 5559161 | NCBI WGS metagenome assembly JAABUM01 (sample SAMN10711868, study PRJNA513369) | rock metagenome | isolation source: Antarctica rocks | place: Antarctica: Victoria Land, Siegfried Peak nord | reverse complement strand
ACGCGCGAATGCCCCTGTGGGACGGCAGGATTGGACTTGTCTAGGGTCTGATCCGAACCGTCCGAAGGGGCATCCGACAGGTGCAAGCATCGCACAAGGTATCCGCGGTTTTCGATGACCCGAACCTGATCGGGTCGGCGGGGCTGGTCCCGGTGATGCGGCTGGCCCAGCGGGCCGGCTTGCACGACCTCCTCGAGGAACGGTTGAGCGTGCCGTCCGCTCATGCCGGTGCGAAGGCGGCGTGCGTGGTCGCGGGGATGCTCGCCGGGGCGGACTCGATCGACGACCTGGACGTCCTGCGGCACGGCGGGATGGGAAAGGTCTTCACCGGAGTGCTGGCTCCCTCGACGTTGGGCACGTTCCTGCGCACGTTCCGGTTCGGCCACGTCCGCCAACTCGACGCCGTGGCCGCCCGGACCCTGGCCGGCCTCGCCGCGGTCTCCCCTCGGCTGCTGGCCGGCACGGACGGGATGGCGTTCGTTGACATCGACGACACCATCCGTGGGACCCACGGCTACCAGAAACAGGGCACCGCCTACGGCTACTCGGGAGTGAAAGGGCTCAACGCCCAGCTCGCGGTCCTGTCCTCACCGACCTGCGCGCCGGTGATCGCGGCAGCACGGCTGCGGAAGGGCAACGCGGTCAGCGGTCACGGCGCACAACGTCTGGTCCCGGACGCAGTCGCCACCGCTCGGGCCGCGGGCGTGTCCGGGCGGGTCATGGTGCGGGCCGACTCGGGTTACTACCGCCGTGACGTGCTCGCCGCGGCGATCGCCGCGAAAGCGTGGTTCTCCGTCACCGCCCGAATGGACAAGGCCGTGAAGAAGGCGATCGCCGAGATCCCCGACACCGCGTGGGTCACTATCAAGTACCCCAACGCCGTCTTCGACGAAGAGCAGCTGCGGTGGATCTCCGAGGCCGAGGTCGCCGAAACCTCGTTCGTCGCGTTCACCTCCCGCGTCAAGAAGGATCACATCCCGTGCCGGCTCGTGGTGCGGCGGGTCAAACGCCTCAACCCCGCCGCCGCCCAGGGACAGGACGAGCTGTTCACGCTGTGGCGACACCACGGTTTCATCACCAACTCCACCCTGACCGCGATCGCGGCGGACGAGACCCACCGCGACCACGCCATCGTCGAGCAGGTCATCTCCGAGCTGAAGAACGGCCCCCTAGCACACGCCCCCTCGGGCAGGTTCGACGCCAACGCCGCCTGGCTCGCCCTGGCCTGCATCGCGTTCAACGTCCTGCGCGCGGCCGGCGCGGCCGCGTCCGTCCGGCACGCCACCGCGAGATGGGCGACGCTGCGGACCCACCTGGTCGCGGTCCCGGCCAGGATCGCGTCCTCCGCGAGACGGCTGACCCTGCACCTGCCGACGGACTGGCCCTGGGCCCCCGCCTGGGAAGACCTCTGGACCACCGCCACCAATCCCTGACCGCCTGGCCTCACAGGCCCCGAGGTAACACCCGACGTGGAAGACCCGGACAGACCGGGCAGTCCCGCACGCTCTCCCGACGATCAGCGAAGAATCACGCTACGCAGACGTCAACCATTCACCCGAGAATCACGGCCGGTGGATCCAGGCTCAGCTCATCGCTTGGCAAGGCCGGGGTGACGGCCGGACACTTCGTGGCGGGCACCTTCATCGCGCTGTTCTCGCTCTTCTTCTTCCTCTACGACGGACCGCGGATCTGGGCGTGGGTGGTGCAGCTGTTCCCCCGAACGGCGCGCAGCCGCATCGACTCCTCCGGCGCGGTGGCGTGGCACCAGCTGTCCCACTACACCCGGGCGACCGTGCTCGTGGCCGCCGTCGACGCCGTGGGCATCACGGCCGGAGCGCTGATCCTGCAGGTGCCGTTCGCGCTGGCCATCGGCGTCCTGGTCTTCCTGCTGTCCTTCATCCCCATCGTCGGCGCGTTGCTGAGTGGCTCGGTCGCCATCCTGATCGCCCTTGTCGCCCACGGGCCCGTCACGGCGCTCATCATGCTGGCGGTCGTCATCGGCGTGCAGCAGCTCGAGTCGCACGTGTTGCAACCGTTCATCCTCGGCCGCTCGGTCCGAATCCACCCGCTCGGCGTCATCTTCGCCATCGCCACCGGGGCGATCCTCGCCGGCATCGTCGGCACCCTCGTCGCCGTACCGATCCTCGCCGTGATCAAGGCGGTGACGCAGCACCTGTTCACCGGTCGTCTGCCCGATGGCCTGGACGCGCCGACCGACGACGAGGAGGAGCCGGCCGACGACAGTCCCGCCTCGCATGACGGACCTGCGCGTGGCGAGGTTGGCTCAGCATCGAGCGGGTTGGCCCATCCGCTACGGGGTGTCGACCCACCTCAAGGTGAGCCAACCTCACGCTGAGGTGGCGAGCTCAGACGTCTGTGGTGCCGCCGGACCGCCAGTACCGGCCGTCGCGGCGCTCGAGGAACTCCTCGTCGACGAGATAACGGCGCAGCATGGCCACGTCCGGGTGGAAGGGCCGCAGGATGTCGTTGACCTCCGCCTCGGGCCACGTCTGCCCGATGGCGAAGGCCTGCGCCACGTGGTCGAGGACGACGCGCCGCTTGGCGGTCTTCACCGGCATCGACGTGAGCGACCCGTCCGGAGCGACGAACGCCCGCAGAACGGCCGCGCGCCGTTGTATGCCGTCGATCAAGCTCGAGCGGTCCACTGGCCCTCACCCTTTCTCCCCCAATAGGAGCACAGCGCACGGCCGGACGGAACATGAGGAGCGCAGCGCCCGGATTTCCGAGCGCTCGGCTCCTCATATTTAACCGCCTACACAGAAGCGTGCGCTGCGCTCCTATTAGGGATGAGAGCGCGCGCGCGCGCCCGTGAGCCACAGCTGGGCTTAGCGGAGCGGGTCGCAGCGCGCCGGACCAGCCGCGGCACGGCTCGAGCGATGAGGATCAGGCCTCCGGCGGCGAACCGGCGATGTTGACCAGCCAGGCGACGCCGTACTTGTCGGTCAGCTGCCCGAACTCATCGCCCCACATCTGCTTCTCCAGCGGGGTGCTCACGGTGGCGCCGTCGGAGAGCTTCGCCCAGTAGCCGCGCAGGGCCTCCGCCTCGTCGCCACTGAGGCTCACCGTGATGCTCGACCCGGTGCTGCGCTCCATGAACGACGGGGTGTCGGCGCCCATCAGGGTGAAGCCGGCGTCGGTCTCGAGCTGGGCATGCATGATCAGGTCGCCGTCAGGGCCCTCGGTGCCGAACTCCTTGAACCGGCTCGTCGTCAGGTCACCACCGAAGACGCTCCGGTAGAACTCCATGGCCTCGGCGGCGTCGGTGCCGAAGCTCAGGTACGGGTTGAGGCGCTGGGTCATCGTGGGGCTCCTGGTTCGACGGGTTTGACCGAGACTCAGCCGAGACGTAGCCGAGACTCGGCTGAGTCAGCACGATAGACCCGCCACCGCGGCTGACGTCGTCGCTTCGCCCAGACCTGTGCCGCCGGACCGTGGAGCAGGGTGGAGGTCAGCGGCCGACGACCCGGCGCCCATGGGCCACCGCCATGATCTCGAGCTCGTCGTCGTCGACCTCGATGGGCACCGGGCGCATACCGGCGCCGTCGCTGTGGCTGCCCTCGGCAACCGGCTCGGGCCGGTGGGCCGGCTCCTTGAGGGTGTAGGTGGGCGGCGGCACGGGGACGGGCTGCCACGCGTCCGGGTCGAGGTTCACCTCGGTCACCGGCTCGGGGGTATGCGTCGAGGCCGGCGCCGGCGCCGTGACCGGCCCGGCCACCTCCGCTGCCGACCGCGTGTCCGACCACGTGTCCGACCGCGTGGCCGACAGCTCACCGGACCCCACCGCGGACCGTCCGGTGCCGGCCGCTCTCACTCGCTCCATCCGGCGCAGCTCGGCCCTGCGGGCCCGCCGAGCCGCGATGTCGCGGACGGCCGCGACCCGCAGCCAGACGACCGAGATCACCAACGCGGTGATGGCCAGACCGACGCTCAGCCATTTGAGAATGTGCGCGAGAGACAGGACCAGCGTCAGGGGAACGGCGACGAGGGCGGCAAGGAACAGGACGCCGCGCACCCGGCGCAGGACGACCTGGGCGGTCGTGCGGTGAGGGACCAGCTCGATCGGCGCCACCTCGTGCACCGGCCCGGCCTCGCCGCGCGCGGCGGTGCGGGCGCGAAGGGGCGAGCTGACCGAGGCCCGCTTGACGAACACCTCGGACCGCTCGCCGGACGACGTGGTGGCGCTCGCCGGCCGTCGGGCCGACGCCGAGGGCCCCGACGATCCGGGGACGCCCGACGCCGTCGCCAGCATCGTGGACGAAAGGGGGGAACGTCGCTCCAGCACGCGCATCGCCTCACTGAACCGGTCGACCGAGCGGGCCGTCGCCAGGTGCTCGCGCCGGCGGACCCAGTGCTGGATGAGGTAGGCAACCCAGATCGCCACGATGACCAGGAAGATGAGGCTGCTGGGCTGCACGAGACTGACGGTAAGCCGTGGCGGGGTGTGGGTCTCGTACCGGTAACGGTGTGTCGCTGATGTGCCGGGTGTGACGCTGGTGGTCAGCCGCCAGAGGGCTCGCTGCGCGCCGCGGTCCACCGCTCCAGGACCCGGCGGCCGCCCAGCTCGTCGGCCGTGAGGGCGAAGGTCCGGTGGTCGCGCCACCCGCCGTTGATGTGCAGGTAGCGCTCTCGCACGCCCTCGTCACGGAACCGCAGATGCTCGACCACCCGCAGGGATGCGAGGTTCTCGGGGCGGATGTTCACCTCGACCCGGTGCATCGTCATGGTGCCGAAGGCGTAGTCGCAGAGCATCCCCAGCGCTCGGGTGGCGATGCCCTGGCCGGCATACCGCTCGGCGACCCAGTAGCCGGCCGCCCCCGACAGCAGAGAGCCCTGGACGATGCCGAAGAGGTGCATCTGCCCGGCGAGGTCGCCGTCCACTTCGATGGCGAACGGCACGATCCGCCCGGCCCGGGCCTCCTTGTCGAGACCGCGCACGTACTGCCGGAACGTCAGCCGCCGACCCACCCCGTCAGGTGCCGTGGGCTCCCATTGACCCACGTAGCTCGCGTTGTCGCCCCGCACCCGGTCCCACTCGCCCCGGTCGGCCTGACGCAGCGCGCGGAGCACCAGTGTCGGGCGCCGCCCATCCTGGGAGACCAGGGACACCGGCCAGTCCTGCACCGGGCGCTCCATCACCGGTGGTCGCCCCCTCCAAGCTGGTCGACGGCGTGCGGCACGATATCGGCGAGCACCGCGAGCGCGTCCTTCACCCCACCGGTCGAGCCGGGCAGGTTGACGACGAGGGTATGCCGCGCGACGCCCGCCAGCCCCCGCGAGAGCATCGCGGTGGGCACGCCCTTGGCCACGCCGGCCGACCGGATCGCCTCGGCGATGCCGGGGACCTCGAGGTCGAGGTGGCGGCGCGTCATCTCCGGGGTGGCATCGGTCGGCGAGATGCCGGTGCCCCCGGTGGTCAGCACGACGGAGGCATCAGAGGCGATGGCCTCGGCGAGGGCGTCCGACACCGGCTCGCCGTCGGTCACGACCACCGGGTCGCCGACGTCGAAACCCCATCCGCGCAGCGCCGTCACGATGAGCGGGCCGGTGCGGTCCTCGTAGACCCCGGTCGCCGCCCGGGTCGACGCGCACACCACCACCGCGCGGCGGGTCACGAGGTCGTCTCCGCCGGCTCGCTCCAGTCACCGGACCGGCCCCCCGACTTCGACGTCACGCGGACGTCGGTGATGCGGGCGTGCCTGTCGACCGCCTTGACCATGTCGACGAGGGCCAGGGAACCCACGCACACGGCGGTGAGGGCCTCCATCTCGATGCCGGTGCGGTCAGCGGTGCGCACGTTGGCGGCGATCTCCACCCCGTCGTCGGCGACCACGAGGTCGACGGTGACGGCGTGGACGGCGACGGGGTGGGCGAGCGGGATGAGCTCGGGAGTCCGTTTGACGGCTTGGATGGCGGCGATCCGCGCGACCGCCAGGGCGTCGCCCTTGGGGACGCGGCCGGACCGCAGCGCGTCGACCGCCGCGGCGGACAACAGGATCCGGCCACGGGCCGACGCCTCTCGGACCGTCACGGCCTTCGCGCTGACGTCGACCATGTGCGCCGACCCGTCCGCGCGCACGTGCGTCAGCCCCGTGCCGTGGGGCTCGGCCGCGCCGCGAGCGCCGTCGCTCATGGCGCCATCCTGCCCCCCTCGTCGAGGAGCCACATCTCGACCTGGTCGCCGGCCTCGGCGCGGGTCGTCTCGGCGGGGATGACGAGCAACGCGTTGGCGCGGGCCAGGTCGGCGACGAAGTGCGAGGCCTGACCCCACACGGGATCGGCCCGCCACCCATCGTCGCCCTGGGTCGCCACCGCCCGCGCCACCTGCGTACGCCCGGCGGGCGAGGACAGGGCCTGCAGCAGCCGGGCTCGGAGCACCGGGCGCAGCGCGGGCTCGAGACCCATGAGCAGACGCAGCGCGGGCCGGACGAACACCTCGAACGAGACGTAGGACGACACAGGGTTGCCCGGGAGGGCGAAGAGCGGCACCTGCCGCGGGCCGACGATCCCGAACCCCTGCGGCTTGCCCGGTTGCATGGCCACCTGCACGAAGTCGACCCCGTGGTCGCGGAGCGCCTCCTTGACCACGTCGTACGCGCCCATGCTCACGCCGCCGGTGGTGACGATGGCGTCGACCTCCTCGGCCAGTCGGCCGATCACCTCGAGCACCGCACCCGGGTCGTCGTCGACCGTCGGCTGCCGCAGCGGTAGGCCGCCGCACGCAGTGATCGCGGCCTCGATCATGTACGAGTTCGACTCGTGGATCTGGCCCGGCATCAACGACGTTCCGGGTGGGACGAGCTCGGCGCCGGTCGAGACCACGGCCACCCGGGGTCGCGGCCGCACCTGGACCTCGCCGTGTCCGGTGGCCGCCAGCAGGGCGATCCGGCGCGCGTCCAGGACCATTCCCGGCCCGAGCACGAGATCACCCGCGCGCACGTCCTCCCCGGCCGGGCGCACCGACGTGCCGACCGGGACGCCCGCGCGGATCTCGACGGTCTGCGTGCCGCCGTCGGTGTCCTCCACCTTGACGATCGCGTCGGCGCCCGCCGGCAGCATCGCACCGGTCATGATCCGGATTGCCTCGCCCGCGGCGAGCGGCCGGCTGGCCACCCCTCCGGCGGCCACCTCGTGGACGACCGGCAGCGTGACCGCCGACCCCGGCACCGCTGCGTCGGCGCGGACGACGTCGGCCGAGCGCACGGCATACCCGTCCATGGCCGAGTTGTCGAAGCCCGGAAGGTCGACCCGTGAGCGCACCTCGCCGACCAGGGTGAGGCCGAGGCTCTGACTCAGCGGCACGCTCACGGGCGGCGCCGGGCGCACGGCGGCGAGGACGGCGTCGCGGTGCTCCTCGAGGGTGCGCACCTCAGCCGGCCGACTGCAGCCGGGTCCCGTCGGCCACCGTGTCGCCGTCCGCCGCATCGAGCGAGACATCACCGACGACGACGACGCCGGCGCCGAACGTCACCTCGCCGGTGACGTGCAGTGACCGGGCCTCGCGCATCGACGGAACGCCCTGCGGGAACCGCCGCTCGAAGTCGGGCACGAGCTTGTAGGACCGGTCGAGGTCGACGTAGGGCTCGGGGTGGTCGATCACCGAGACCACGAGCGACTCGTCGTCGAGCTCGAAGATGTCGGATCGCACGAGCAGCAGCTCGTTCGTCGTCTTGACCGGCCGGAACCGGGTGCGGGGCACGTGGATCGCGCGCGCCCCCTCGATGCGCTCGATCGCGGCGCCCATCGCCGTCTCTATCTGGATGACCTCGGTCGACGAGGAGTCGGACGGGTCGACGGTCTTGCGGTTGACGATGATCGGCAGCCCGATGCCGGCCCGGCCCTGCTCATCGCTCTCGCGCAGCAGGCGGTCGACGACGTGCAGGTCGACCCAGAGGTTGTTGGCGTGGAACGTCGCGTGCAGCGTGGTGTCCTGGAAGTGCGACTCGTCGCCCGGTGCGACCATGGCGCTGTCGCGCAGCACGAGGTGCCCGTCGCTCTTGCGCACCGCGAGGTGGCCGCCCTTGCGGTCGTTGACGGTGCGGTCGCACACCTCGGCGACGTAGGGCACGTCGTGCTCGACGAGCCACGCCGCGATGCGGGGGTCACACGTCGCGCCCAGGTTATCGGCGTTGGAGAGAAAGACGTAACGAAAGTCTTTGTCCAGCAACGCGTTGAGCAGCCCACTGGTGGCCAGGGCGAGATAGACGTCGCCGTGCCCGGGCGGACACCACTCCATCTCGGGGTCGGCCGGCCAGTCCACCGGCATGAGGTCGTCAGCTCGCAGCTTGGGCTCGGCGCTCTGGATGAAGTCGAGGGGCAGGCCGGCGACGGCCAGGTCGGCGTAGTGCTCCAGCACGGCCAACGAGGCGTCGCGCGTGCGGAACGAGTTCATCAGCACAAGGGGCAGGTCGACGCCGTGCCGCTTGCGCAGGGCCAGGGTCTGGCCGGCGATGACGTCGAGGAACGTCAGTCCGTCCTTGACCACGAGCGCCGACTTCGGTCCGGTGATCCCCATCGACGTGCCGAGACCGCCGTTGAGCTTGACCATGGCGACCTGCCGCAGCGCGGCCGACATGGCGGCCTCGCTCGGCGCATACTCCTCGATCGAGGGCACGTCGGTCAGCGCATCGATGCTGGCCTCGGGGATAGTGCCGCCGGATCCGGTCTCGCGCACCCGCTCCAGCTCGGCGTAGCTCCCCTCGAAGGCGCGGATGGCGCGCTCGTTCTCGCCGTGGTCGGCCATTCGGCGCCGCGACTCCGCCAAGCCCTCAGCCGTCATGGCGACCACCCTATGATGAGCCGGGTGACCCGGGTGAGCCCCGAGGCGACGGCCGCGGCCAAGCAGGTGCTGCGTGAGCAGGTGCGCCGGCAGCGGCGCGCCCGGGCCGCCGAACGCACGGTCGCAGCGCGGCATACCGACGCGGCGCGCCTGGCCGAGGCGGTCATCGCCGGCGTGCGCGCGCACCTGGGCAGCGAGGTATGCCGCGTCGCCGCCTACGAGGCCCAGCCCACCGAGCCTCCCACGGACGTTCTGCGGCAACGCCTCCTCGAGGAGGGCTACGAGGTCGTCCTCCCGCTCACCCTTCCGGACCGCGACCTGGACTGGCGCTCGGCCGACGACCCCGGGGCAGGGCCGCTCGGCCTGGGCGCCATCGCCGGGGCGTCCGTCGTCGTGGTGCCGGCGCTCGCCGTGGACCGCGGGGGGAGCCGGCTGGGGCAGGGAGGTGGCTCCTACGACCGGGCCCTGGCCCGTTGCCGGCCGGACACACTCGTCGTGGCCCTGGTCCACGACGACGAGGTGCTCGACACCGGCGCCGTCCCCGTGGGTCCGCACGACATGGGGGTCGATGCGGTGGTCACCCCGTCGGCGGGGTGGGCGCGCCTCAGCCCCCAGGAGTGAGGACCAGCTGCTCGGACGCCGAGGCGTCGACGGCCGCCCGCCCGAACGCCCACGGGAACTGCTCCCCGGCGGCCCAGGCGTCGAGCTGGTCGACGTAGTGCGCCGAGTAGGGGTGGCCACTGTTGCCGGTCTGGTTGACCCACGTCGACGCGTCGAAACTGCCCAGGTTGACGACCATCCGCATCGACGGTGCTCGGGTGACGTCGTAACCGCCGGACGAGGCGCTCCAGTAGGTGGCGTTGATGATGGACGGACCGCCGCCCAAGGGGACGGGGCCGCGGTTGAAGATCCTCTGCACCAGCGGCGGCACGCCGTCACCACCGAGCACCTGGCTCTTGACCGTTGCGGAGTGCAGCTCGCTCCAGGTCCACGTGACAGGGTCCTTGCCCAGGTGCTTGGCCAGGTCGAGACGGGCCTGGACGAGCGCCTTGCGCAGGATCTCGTCGCGCGACTCCACGACTCCCGGCGTGCGACGGTCGTCCCACCAGCCGTTGGTCGGGTCCTTGAGCAGGGCCGACATCGCCGCCATGTAGCGACCACCGCCATCGGCCTGGAGGTCCTGGGGCAGCTCGTCGTTGAAGGTGTACTCGACGACCCGCGTCCACACCGCGTTGAAGTAGGCGGCCCGCACCGACGCCGGCCCCTTGCCCGAGGGCTGGGTGAAGTCCCAGTCGCCGAGCAGCTGCTGCGCCTGCTGGGTGAACTCGTCGCCGGACAGGTCGATCTGCAGCAGGGCCTGGACGAGGGTGGGGGCGAAGGAGTTGTAGGTGTCGTTCTGGATCTGCGCCATCTGCTCCGGTGAGACCTTGTCGGTCTTCTTGAGCAGCTCCTCGATGCGGGAGCTGCGCCACCCGAAGTCCCAGTCGGTCGTCAGGAAGGGCACACCCGGGCCGGTGGCCGCGGTCACCTGGTTGTTGGCGGTGACGATCATCCCCTCGGGCGGGTCGTAGGTCCACGGCATCTGGGCGAAGGGGACGAAGCCCTTCCAGTCGTACTGGCTGTCCCACCCCGGTGCCGGCCAGTAGCCCGGAGCGGTGTTGGGCACCGACGTCGACCGGACGGGGATCAGCCCGGGCGCCTGGTAGCCGATGTGTCCGGCCGTGTCGGCGTAGACGAGGTTCTGCGCAGGGACCGCGAACTTCGCCGCGGCCGCTCGGAACTCGGTGAAGCTCCTGGCAGTGTCGATCGCGAAGAGAGCGTCGGCGGTGGTGCTGGGCACCAGCCCCGTCCAGGCGAGCGACACGGCATACGTGTCCTGCTGCGGCACCAGCCGCACCAGCGCGTTGTGGCCCACCCGGCCGACGGAGTCAAGGACGTCGGAGACGATCGGTCCGTGCACGGTGCGACGCACGGTGAGCTTGACGTCGTTGCCGCCCGCCACCTTGATGGTCTGTGTGCTCACCTCCAACGGTGCCTGCTGCCCGTCGCGCAGGTAGGTGCCGTCGGTGACCTTCTCCAGGTAGAAGTCCGTGACGTCGGGCGCCAGGTTGGTGATGCCCCACGCCACCGTGTCGTTGTGCCCGATGACGACGCCGGGCAGCCCGGAGAAGGTGAACCCCGAGACGTCGAACGGGCACGCGGCCGACACGGTGCGGCAGTGCAGGCCGGCCTGGTACCAGATGCCGGGGATCGAGGTGCTGAGGTGCGGGTCGTTGGCCAGCAGGGGCTTTCCGGTCGTCGACCGCGCGCCCGAGACCGCCCACGAGTTGGACCCGACCCCCTCGCCGCGCCCGAGCAGAGCGGGCACCGTCTCCAGCGCCTGCTGGACGCCGGCGAACAGAGCGGACGTCGTGCCCGTCGTCGGTGCCACCGGGGCGGGAGGCTCCCCGGGGAGCGATCCGGTCGGGGGCAAGGCCGCGGAGGGCGCGGCGGTCAAGGCCGCGGGCACGGAGGATGCGGCCGGCACCGCACGCGGTGACCACTCGTCACCAGCCAGGATCGGCGGGTGTCCGGCGACCGTGTAGTCGGGGTAGAGCACGGCCAGCCGGTCCTGCCCCATGACCGAGCCCAGCCGGGCGCGGGTCAGCTCGTCGTCGTAGTTGCTCTTCAGATCCCAGGCCATCGCCTTCAGCCACGCCAGCGAGTCGACGGCCGACCACCGCTCCACGGTGTAGCCGGGCACCTGGCGGGCCAGGACGGCATACTCCAGGCCCATGTCGCTCGGGCTGCTCGCGCGGCTGATGTAGTCGTTGACCCCGTCGGCGTAGGCGTTGAGGTAGGCCCGGGTCGAGGGAGCGAGCAGCGCCAGCTCCTGCTCGGCGACGGACCGCCAGCCGAGGGTACGCACGACCTTGTCGGTCGCGAGCCCGCTCGAGCCGACGAGCTCGGAGAGGCGGCCGGCGGTCACGTGCCGGCGGAAGTCCATCTCGAAGAACCGGTCCTGGGCGGCGACGAACCCCTGGGCGCGAAAGAGGTCGTCGGCCGAGTCCGCGTAGATCTGGGGGGTGCCGCGGGCGTCTCGGACGACCTCGACCCGGCCACCGAGACCGTTGAGCCGGATCTCCCCCGTCGTCTGGGGCCAGGACTGGCGCACGATGCCGGTGGCGACCACCGCGACGGCGACCACGACGAGAAAGACGAGGAGCAGCAGGCCCAACCCCACTCGCCGCACCACCCTCGCCCGTGCCACCCTGCGAGACTAGGACACCCCGGTGGCACCTCGAGTCAGGCGGCACTCCGCCTCGCGGACGGTGATGCGATCGACACCAGGCAGGAGGCGCGGTGACCAGGCTGGGTGGCGTGCCGAGCGAGTATGTCCTGACCGACCTCACGCTGTCGCTCCTCATCGGCTCCGCCGTGCTGCTCGTCGCCATCGCCGCGATACGCCTGTCGGCCCGGTCCGGGCTGCCGTCCCTGCTCGTGTTCCTCGGCATCGGTCTGGGCCTGGGGGAGGCGGGCGTCGGCATCACCTTCGACTCTGAAGAGCTCACCCAGGTGCTCGGGTATGCCGCGCTCGTCCTCATCCTCGCCGAGGGGGGCCTGACGACGAAGTACTCGAGCATCCGCCGGTCGATCGCCCCGGCGGCACTCCTGTCGACGGTCGGGGTCGTGGTCTCGGTGGGAGTGGTCGCCGTGGCCGCCCATGTCCTCCTGCAGCTGGAGTGGTCTGTCGCCCTGCTCATCGGGGCCATCCTCAGCTCCACCGACGCGGCCGCCGTCTTCTCCGTCCTGCGGACCGTGCCGCTCCCCCGCCGCCTCGCGGGCATGCTCGAGGCCGAGTCCGGGTTCAACGACGCCCCGGTCGTCATCCTCGTCGTCGCCCTCGCCAGCGAGACCCTGCCCACCGCCGAGCACCACACCTGGTGGCAGCTGCTGCTGCTGGCCGTCGTCGAGCTGGCCGGCGGGTCGCTCATTGGCCTGGGGGTCGGCCGGGCCGGCGGGTGGCTGCTGCGCCGGGTCGTGGGCTCGTCGTCGGCCCTCTTCTCGATCGGTGTCATCTCGCTCACGGTGCTGGCCTACGCCCTGGCCGCGACCGTGAACACGTCTGGGTTCATCGCCGCCTACCTGTCGGCCCTCGTGCTCGGCAACATCCGTCTGCCGCACCGGGCCGCGGTCCACGGCCTGGCGTCGGCGCTCGGAACCCTCGCGCAGATCGGACTGTTCGTGCTGCTGGGGCTGCTCGCCTCCCCCGACCAGATGCCGCAGCAGGTCATTCCGGCGCTGGTCATCGGCTTCGCCCTGCTGCTCCTGGCCCGACCCCTGTCGGTCGTCCTCGCCCTGGCCCCCTTCCGCATGCGCTGGCGGGACCAGGCGTTCCTCTCCTGGGCGGGCCTGCGCGGCGCCGTGCCCGTCGTGCTGGCCACTGTGCCGGCGACCGCCGGTACACAGGGCGCGGACCGGATCTTCGACCTCGTCTTCGTCCTCGTGGTCATCTTCACGGTGATCCAGGCCCCGACGCTGCCGTGGGTCGCCCGCCGGTTGGGGGTGACCGAGTCGGTCCAGCAGCTCGACCTCAACCTCGAGACCACGCCGCTCGACGCCCTGGGCGCGGAGGTCATCGAGGTCACCATCGGCGACCGCTCCCAGCTCCACGGGGTGGAGCTCTTCGAGCTGCGGCTCCCCCCGGGGGCCAACGTCACCCTGGTGGTCCGCGACGGAACGGGGTTCGTGCCCGAGGGGCGCACGGTGCTCCGACACGGTGACCAGCTGCTCGTGGTCAGTACAACCGAGGCGCGGGCCAAGGCCGAGCACCGCATCCGGGCGGTCGACACCGGCGGCCGGCTCGCGGGCTGGGCGTAAGACGGGAAGCGATTCGGGACCACGGCTGTTGCACCCGTAGACTTCCGCCGCCCTGGGTCGATTCCCCTTTAGCCCGGACCCAGCCCAGACCCAGCCCAGACCCGAGGAGACCCCGTGCCGACGTATGCGTACGCCTGCACCGAATGTGGCCACGCGTTCGACGCCGTCCAGACGTTCAGCGACGACGCGCTGACCACCTGTCCGGAGTGCGAGGGGAGGCTGCGCAAGGTCTACACGTCGATCGGCGTGTCCTTCAAGGGTTCCGGGTTCTACCGCAACGACTCGCGCGCCGGTGCGAACGGGTCAGGGTCAGGGTCCGACAAGGGTTCCGACAAGAGCGGCGACACGAGCGCCGACACGGGTTCCGACAAGGGTTCCGAGAAGAGCACGGGCAAGGTTTCCGACAAGAGCGGCGACAAGGGTTCGGACAAGGCGTCCGACAAGGGCTCCGGGTCGGGGGCCGACAAGGGAACGGGCAACAGCTCGAGCAAGCCGTCGGGCTCCGGGTCCGCGACGACGTCCGGCTCCGGGTCCGGGACGACGTCCGGCTCCGGTTCCAGTAGGACGGGCACCAGCGCGGGGGGCGGGTCGACCAGCGGCGGATCCGGTTCGTCGAGCCCGAAGACCCCCGCCACCCGCTGACCCGTCCGCCCCTCGCCCGTCCCCCCTCTCTCCGACCGGACTCGCCTTCTTGTCGGTTTCCGAGCTTACGGAGGTCCGAAACCGGCAAACACGTGAGTCTGGTCGGTGGGTTTGGCGCCTCGGGGTCGTTGTCCCCAGCCCTCGACCGAGTCGTCCCGCCGTCCACAGCCGGCGCCGCGGCATACCGAGTGGTGGTGCGCGCTGCATAGGGTCGGCCTACGACCTCCCTTCCTGTGGACCCGTCCTCCACCGCTGCGAACGGCCCGGCCCGGGCTGAGATCGGGGTCATCGGCGGTTCGGGCTTCTACGCCTTTCTCACCGACGCCGAGCGCGTCCAGATCTCGACGCCCTTCGGTCACCCGAGCGGCGATCTCGTCGTCGGTGAGCTGCACGGCCGGCGGGTGGCTTTCGTGGCGCGGCACGGGGAGGACCACCGCTTTCCCCCGCACCGAGTGCCCTACCGCGCCAACCTCTGGGCGCTGCGCTCGCTGGGGGTCCGGCAGGTCCTGGCCCCCTGCGCGGTCGGTTCTCTGCGTCGCGAGCTCGGTCCGGGCACGGTCGTCGTCCCCGACCAGGTGGTGGACCGCACGTGGGGCCGCGCCCACAGCGTCTACGACGAGGTCGGCACCGTCGTCCACGTCGGGTTCGCCGACCCCTACTGTCCTCGCGGCCGGGCCGTCGTCTCGCGGGTCGCGACGGAGGCGGGGCTGTCGATCGCGCCCGAGGGCACCCTCGTCGTCATCAACGGTCCCCGGTTTTCCACCCGCGCTGAGAGCCGCTGGCACCAGCAGGCGGGGTGGACGGTGGTCGGCATGACGGGTATGCCCGAGGCCGCGATCGCCCGCGAGCTCGCTATGTGCTTCACGACGATCGCGCTGGTCACCGACCTGGATGCCGGGGTCGACGGCGAGTCGGGCGTCACCCACGATGAGGTGCTCGAGGTGTTCGCCCAGAACATCGACGGGCTCAAGTCCGTGCTCGAAAAGGCCGTGGAGGAGATGCCGGAGACCGAGGCCGACGAGACGGCAAGGTGCGGCTGCCGGCGCGCGCTCGACGGGCTGACGTTGCCCTTCGCCCTCCCGACGTGAGCCTCGAGGCCCCGGCGCGCCGTGACCTCCCGGTGGCCGAGGAAGGCTCCCCACGCCGCATCCGGCCGCGGTCAGCGAGGGGGCTGCGGCGCACGTTCCGGCCGCTGACCCGCCGGGGTCGGTGGCGGCGCACCGTCGCGGCCCGTGTGCTCAGCGGCGTGCTGGCGGGGGCGGCCCTCTGGCTCACTGTCTCGGCCCTGCTCCCCGCGCCTCCGGACCCGGGCGTTCCCGTGCTCGTCGTCACGCGCGACCTGCCGTTGGGCGCCACGGTCGGAGCCGACGATGTCCGCGTCGATCGACGACCCGACGCCTACGTGCCCCGCGGTGCCCTGACGGCCGGGGAGGCCGCCGTCGGGCGGGTGCTCGGCGCGCCGATGGTCAGCGGAGAGATCGTGACCGCCACCCGGTTCCGAGGACCGGGTCAGCTGGCGGCCCTCCCGGCCGGGTCGCTGGCGGTGAGCCTGCCGGCGGGCGACCCGAGCATCGTCTCCACCCTGCGCCCGGCCGACCTCGTGTCGGTGCTCGTGACGGGGTCGGGTGAGACCGTGGCCACCTCCGCGGTGGTCCTGGCCATCGACCTCCCGTCGTCCGGGATGCTCGGCGGTTCGGGGTCGACCAGTGCGCATGTCTGGTTGGCCCTCACCCCGGCCGAGGCGCGCGCCGTCGCCGTGGCCCTCGGCGGCAGCACGCCAGCTGGGTTCCTGGTCGCTCCACACCGCTGACACGGCGGGCCCCGCACCGTTGACGCGGCGGTTCACGCTCGACCACCTCACTGGGTTCGCTTCTGTCCGCGTTGGGCGGGTTCGATACTCTCGCGGTGCCTGCGCCAGGACCTGCCCAGGCTCCACGGACCGAAAGGATCGACCGTGCTCAAGGGATTCAAGGACTTCCTCATGCGAGGAAACGTCGTCGACCTCGCTGTCGCGGTCGTCATCGGGGCGGCGTTCGCCGCGATCATCAAGGCGCTCGTCGACGGCATCATCAACCCGCTCATCGCGGCCATCGCCGGCGCTCCGGACATCAGTGGCGTCGGCAACTTCGAGATCAACAAGGCGCAGTTCTCGGTGGGCAGCGTGCTGCAGGCCATCCTCAACTTCGTCTTCGTCGCGGCGGCGGTCTACTTCGTCATCGTCCTGCCGATGAACAAGCTCTCCGAGCGTCGCAAGCAAGGACTCGAGGCCGAGCCCGAGGCTCCGTCAGAGGAGGTTCTGCTGCTGACGCAGATCTGCGACCTGCTCGGGGGCGCCAGCACGACCGTCGTCGGTCCCCCCGGAGACGCCGCCGGCAACCCCGGCGCCCCCCGGCTCCGCCCAACCGACTGACGGTCGGGCCGACCGGCCGGCCCGACCCTCCGCTCACCGCCCTCCGCTCACCGCCCTACCCTGCTCTGCTCTGCCCTGCCCTGCCCTGCCCTGCCCTGCCCTGCCCTGCCCTGCCCTGCCCTGCCCTGCCCTGCCCTGCCCTGCCCTGCCCTGCCCTGCCCTGCCCTGCCCTGCCCTGCCCTGCCCTGCCCTGCCCTGCCCT
>JAABUM010004074.1_pt1 | contig 16917 bp, 25 predicted proteins | sample 5559161 | NCBI WGS metagenome assembly JAABUM01 (sample SAMN10711868, study PRJNA513369) | rock metagenome | isolation source: Antarctica rocks | place: Antarctica: Victoria Land, Siegfried Peak nord | reverse complement strand
CCACGGACGGCGCGGCGCTGGTGGCGCGCGAGTTGGTGAGGAAGCTGGACGCCGGGGCGATCACCGTGTTCCGCGCCGAGCAGGAATTGCGGGACGCGGTGGCGCTGACGGGGCAACGCGCGGCGTTGCCGCCCGAGCCGGGAAAGGAAATGGCCGCACGCGGGGGCGTGCGGCCTCCGGTGGAAAGGGCACCTGTCGGGCCAGAAACCCCGACAATACTGATACGCGGCGCGGGGGCCGCCGGATTACTCCCGGCGCAGGCCGATCCGTGGGACGAACCGGACGCCGACCCCGACGCCGGGCTGTACTCGCGCCCCGAGCCGCCCGCGCCGGAATGGCCACGCGAGCACGTAGCGACAACGTACGATGCCGCGCCGCCATCCCCACCCGTGGATCTTTCTCGCGAACGTGCTCGTCAAGAGCAGGCCACATCCGACGCCTATATCAAGGCCACGAAAGATGCGGCGACCGAGTGTGCCGAGGATCGGGCTGTATTCTTTCGTGCCGTGCGGATCATCAAGGAGCAGGTGCGCGGCTCTGCGCCAGAGAAGGCGATAGCCAGCTTGCAACCGGGCGACGATCAGCAAGCGCACTGGTTCCTTGACGATGTGGAGGAATGGTGCCGAGAGTTGCGCGCGGGGCTGCCGCGTCGGCTACGCTCGGTTTCCGGCGAGAGGGGGTAGCCATGAGCAAGATGACCGCGTTGCGACCGGACGACAAGGAATGGTATCTCGACTTCATCCGTGGGGCAATCGATCTCGATCGTTCCGACATTGATACCAGCGCCGCTAATCGTCTCGTGCTAGCGCTCTTGCACGACCATGAGGCCAGCACGTCAAACATTGAGGAGCAGATCAAGGCTCGCCGCATCCTCGATGCTTGCGCCGAGGACGGCTCGCGCAGCCTGGTCTACGGCGTGATCCGTGAGGATAACACCGCCGTCCGGCTCCCGAACACTGGCGTTTTACACCTCCCTGCTCGCATCGGCACGCGCAAGAAGGGCAGCAAGGGTTGGCAACAGACCTTGTGGTATGACATGGACTGGGCGCAGTTCGATGAATTCCTCGAACGGCAGACCGAGCGCCACAGCGCCGACGCGACCAAGCTGTTCGCCATGCGTGGCGTGCGGACACTCAAAGAGCAGTATCCCGACACCGCCAGTGTTGGTGAGGCGATCCGTGCGGCGGGACTTGACCCGCTCAATCTTGACCTTGAAGAAATGGATATGGCGAGCTAGGAGGGCTGCATGGCACTCACCACGGCACAGAAAGCGGCGATATTCGCGGCGCTGGATGAGGCGCGGGAACGCACGATCGATGCGGACGAGCAGACCCAACAGCGGGCGACGATGCAGGCATTGGCCGACGCCGCTGGTTCCCTGCCGATCAGCGAAATCGTCCCCGCCTTGCGCGAACACGCGCACCAGTTGGCGATGCAAGAACGTGGTATCGCGCGGGTCAGGCGGGCGATGGACGCGGTGATGCGGGAGGTAGAGCGCGAGGGCGTCGAGACGCCGGGCGACCTGCTGACGAAGCGTGGCTTTACTACCCTGCCCCAACTGCTCGCCTCGTTGGGCTTCACCGGCGATCTAAATGCGTTAGTGGACGAGATGGAGGCGGCGATTCATCGCGCCGCCTAGCGCCCTGCCCACACGCACAGCGCCCCCCGCACCGCCTTGGTGCGGGGGGCGTGTCTGCGTGTGTGGCTGGGTTCCGTCCGCGTGCACAGGTTGCATAGGACCGGACCATTGACCTATAGGCGCGGGCGCGGGCGTGCCCTACACTGAGGAGGCACACCACAGCAGCAAGGCACGGTGTGGCATGCGGGCTATCCCGCTTCATCCGGACGTTCCCCAGGCTGTCCCAGTCCGGTGTTGCCATCGCCAGCGAGGAGCACCCATGCACCCAACCTCACCGCCCCCGGCCAGTCGCACGCGCGCAACCGCAGCACTGCTGCTCCTGCTCCTGTCGCTGGCGCTGCTCGCGCCGGACGCCGTGCGCGCGGCGACCGCGCCGACCCTCGGCACCGCGCAGAGCTTCGCGGTCCTCGGCGGCTCGACGGTCACCAACACCGGGTCGAGCACCATCAACGGCGATCTGGGCGTCAGCCCGAGGAGCGCGATCAGCGGCTTCCCGCCGGGACTGGTGACCGGCGGTGCGATACACCAGGCCGATGCGGTCGCACTCCAGGCGCAGAGCGATGTCACCACAGCGTATAACGCCCTGGCCGGTCAGGCCTGCGACGCGATCCTGACCGGCCAGGACTTGGGCGGGCTCACCCTTACCCCCGGCGTCTACTGTTACGCGGCGGCGGCGCAGTTGACGGGCACCCTCACCCTCAACGCCCAGGGGAACGCCAACGCGGTCTTCGTTTTCAAGATTGGCAGCACGCTCACGACCGCCAGCAATGCGCGGGTCCAGGTGATCAACGGCGGCTCGCCCTGCAACGCCTACTGGCAGGTCGGCAGCTCCGCGACGCTCGGGACAACCACCACCTTCGTCGGCAACATCCTCGCGCTCACCAGCATCTCCCTCACGACCGGCACCGGCATAACCGGGCGGGCCCTGGCGCGCAACGGGGCGGTGACGCTGGACACCAATACGGTCTCCTTCGCCGCGTGCGCGGCGGCAGCCCCCACCGCGACGCCGACCGCCACCGCGACGCCTCCTCCTGCTGCCCCATCCCCCACGGCGACGAGCGCCCCGCCCATTAGCGCCACGGCGACGAGCGCCCCGCCCGTTAGCGCCACGGCGACGAGCGCCCCGCCCATTAGCGCCACGGCGACGAGCGCCCCGCCATCCGGCCCAAGCCTCACCCCGACGAAGCCTGCGACCACCCCCACGGCGTCGCCGAAGCCAGCGACCGCGATCTGGACACCGGACGCCGCCGCCGTGCGCGACGACGAGGCGGCTGCGGCAGGAACACCGACGCCCGTGCCCGCGACAACGATCCCGGCAACACCCATAACGACAACGGTGGTCGCCACCGTGCCCGGCACCACGCCGACGGCCAGCGTGACGGCGACCACGGTCACCCCAACAATCCGCCCGATCACGCCGACAGCCAGCACGACGGTGAACAGGACCACCCCGACAGGCACCGTGACAACAACGCCGCCGGCGCTAGCGCCCACCGCGACGATGATCATCCCCCGCTTACCGGATAGTGGCGGGGGTGGGGGGCAGCATCAGCAGACGACCGTGCCGCTCCTCCCGCTCCTCGCGCTCTCCCTCCTCGCGGCGCTCCTGGCCGGTGGGCTGTTCCTGCGACGGCGCATCGCGCAGGGTGTGTAGACGCGGCGGCTGGAAGAAGTGACCGCGCCAGGGGGTGCGCCTGAAAGGGATGCAGGAGTATCAGCAGACCTTGTTCCTGGCCTTCACCTGGGACGAGTACGAGGCGTGGCGCGACGACTGGCTCGGGCGCTACGCGCGGGCGGGCGACATCCGGGCGATCATCACCCTGATCGATCGGGTGCGCTTGACGAACCCGAAGGTCGCGAGCATCGGCGCGGCGCTCCGCATGGGTGGGGCGAGTATCACCGCGATCATGGAGGACGCGGCCTGATCGACTGGCGGCATCTGCACGCGGCGTAGCGATCAGGGTCACAAGATGAAGGGGCGGGCTAATTAGCCCGCCCCACTCATATATCCCCCGCCCGAGGGCGGTGCATGCGCTCGCGTTGCTGCTACCTACCGTAGCACGACTGTTCGGGTTTGTCTAGGGTGTGGCGTTGCCGACCGCGAAGGTAGGATTCTTATCCTGCTTGAATACCAGCTTCAGATCGGTCGCATTGGGAGCAACATCGAAAACCACGTGATACGTGACGTTCACCCCTGGCGGTACCTGACCCCCGATGCGCTGTGCCCCCTTGTATCCCGAGTACTCGTAGGAAGCACCGCCATCGGTGGAAACCTTGTAGGTGATACCATTGGCGGCCAGTAATTCAAGGTCGGTCGTGTTGACGCCGAAGTTGGTATTGCCGGTGTTCTTCATGTCAACGACCACGACGAACCATGTGCCTGCCGCCGTTGACTTGTTGCCATACTGCGACCAGACAAGTTCTTTCCCCGGTCGGACCACGTTGTTGACGGCGAGATCCCAGTTCTTCACGCTGGCAAGCTCGTTCAGGCCGTAGACCTTGGGCGGTGGGACTGGCGTATTGGTCGGCTTTGGTGGTACGGGCGTATTGGTCGGCTTGGCGGTCTGTTCAGGCTTCGGCGTGTTCGTCGGTTTCGCCGCATCGGTTGGTTTCGCTGTCGTTACTGAGGTGGCAGTCACGGTGGCGGCTTGTCCCACCGCCGCAACGGTCGTGCCGCCCGGCGCGCTGGTTGGCGCTTGCGCGGCAACCGTGGGTGTCGCACTCCCTCCGCCGCGAGCCACGGCCACAATACCGATCAGCCCGCAGACAAGACAGAGCGCAAGCACCGCGCCCGCGCCGATCAAGAGGCGATTGCGCCGCTTTTTCGCGGGCAGTGGCGGTGCCGGGGCATAGGCGAAGGGCGGCTGATCGGGGTGCGACTGTGGTGGCGGAACCGGTGGCGTGTTCATGCTTCCCCCTGCGGCGTATTCGCTAAGGTCCGCATGGTACGGCACGGCGCACTTGTCGTCAAGAAAGCGCGGGCCGCGTCGCGATCAGCGGCGGAACTCCACGACCCAGCGCGTCCGGGTCGGCAGGAACAGCCGGGCGAGCCAGCCGCGCGGGATGGGTTGCTGGTAGACGCGGGCGACGTGCCAGCCGGTCCCCGCGAGCACGGTCGCCAGGTGCCGCATGTCGGGGCGGTGGGCGTAGTAGCAGCGCACGACGCGCGGGTTGGCGGTGCGGTGCGCGCCGTGCGGGCGGTGCGTCGTGGTGTAGTAGGCGCCCGTACCGGGGATACCGGCGGTGAGGCGCAGCCCGCGCCGTCCGACACCCGCGCGCAGTCCGTGACCGCCCACAGACACGCTCGGCCCGGACTTCGACAGGTTCAGCCGGGCGAGGCCGCTCAGGCTCATGGCGCGGCGGAAACGAAAGCCCATCACGTCCCCCTTGCGTTGGTGGTCGGGGCGCTCGCCAGTCGGAGCGCCCCGCGTCGTGTCCTACGCCGCGCGCTGGCTGATCAGCACGTCGCCCGCCTCATAATACGCCGTCAGACCGCCCCGCCCCGCATCGATCGCCCGGTCGCTGTGGCTCATGCCCTCCCACTCCGCGACAATCGCCTCGGCCTGTGTGACTGCCGCAGCTGCCTGCTCGGTGCGGCTGAGGCGGGCGTAGGCCCGCCGCGCCGCCTCGTAGACCGCCCGATCGAGCGGCGACACCAGCACGGTCAGCGCGCCCCACGCCGCGATCCGCGCCTTCGCCGCGTGCCCGATGGCCTCCACCTCGGCCAACGTGGTCGCCTGGGCGACCTGCTCGGCGGCGACGTGGGCGAGCCATGCCTCGCGGACCAGTTGGCAATGCCAGCACTCCTTGTTGAGTTGCGCGGCGTGACAGAAGCAATACACGTCGCCGGTGGTCAGGTCGTAGGCGGTCACGTTGCGCTTGCCGGGGCGGCTGGCGCTCTCGCTGAGGAAGTAGGCCAGTTCGCCGTCCGCGTCCAGCGTACGAAAGACCATCTCGGCGGCGGTGTGGCGGGCGACAGAGGCGGTGCTCATGGTAAGATTCTCCTTGGGCTTGCTCACATGAGAGGCGCTCTTTGCTTGGCGGCGGGGCGTCTCTCTTCATTACTAATACTATAGCACCATAATAGCACCACGTCAAGCGTTCATTAGCGTAATATGGCCCGATTCTGCGTATTGACGTGGTATCACTCTGGTGTTATGATAGGGATAACAAGAAAGGGGTGTCCAATGATCCGCTTCACTTTACGGTTGCCCGAGGAAGTACGCGATAGATTGATCGCGGTCGCGAAACGCAGCAACCGATCAATGCACGCGCAAATCCTCCACATCATCATGCGGTATCTCGCAGAGGTGCCCGAATGATGCGTGGTCGTCCACACGAGACACCCCCCGCGCCCTGATGGCCGGGGGGTGTCGTCTGGCTAATTTCCTGCTGTGACCGCCTACGCGACCTGTTCCTGCCGCGCGGCCTGTCGCGCCGTGGCCGCGCCCGCGTAGCCGACGCACGTCCCGACCTTGCGCCCCTGGTCGTCATGGACCGCGTGCCGCACCACGTAGGCCGGTTCGCGGTCTGGCGCGGTCGGCAGCCGCGCATAGTACGCCTCCGGTGGCAGCGGGCGGCCACAACGGGGGCACCGTCGCTCCGTCGTCATGGCGCTCCCCTCTCCCCTCCCCTGCGTCGTCAATCGGCGACCGGCGCGCGCTGTGCCGCCTCGCGCGCCTCGTTCTCCGCGCCCTCCGCCGCCAACGCCCACTCGCGCCAGATCGTCGGCTGCGCGTCCAGTTCCCACGGCGCGATGCCCAGATACCGCGCCGCCCGGATCAGCACGTACCAGTCGGGCAGGGGCCCGCCGAGTTCGCCCCCCGTCAGGAGGTGCCGCCTTATGCCGGTCCGGGCGTCGGAGGGACCGTCATGCCGCTCACGACCGCGTTGATCGCGGCGACGTTGAACGCCACGGGCAGCGCATTGAGGCTGTCGAAGTCGAGCGGGTAGGGCTTGCCGTCGTCGCCCTCCACGTCCCAGGCCATCAGCGAGCGCGCCAGGAAGTCCGCCACGCCCCCCGTGACCGCCTTATCGGTGCCGAGCCCCGCCGCTTCGAGCGCGGCGCTGGTGAACGGGCGGAATACGAGATTGACCGGCTCCCCCTGCCACTCGAACGACGCCTCGCACCGCTCGTCGATGATCTGCCGTACTTTCATCTCGCGTCTCTCTCCCGTTGTTGTCGCCCTCGGGTATCAAGGCGACGGGCGTTGCCCCACCCCGCCCGCCGCCGCCTCGTCGCCGCCCTACACTCAGAGCGCCGACAGGGTGTTGATGAGCGTGGCCTGGATAGCCCGACCGAACGCGGGATCGTGGACCCCCACGAACGGCCACTCGATCGCGAAGACACCCGCATCGTCCGCGAACTTGTTGGCCTTGTGGATCTTCGCGGCGATGTCGAGCTGGAACAGGTAGCTGCTGACGACCCCCGTGCCGTTGGTGGCCGGGGCCGCGCCGCTCCCCGCCGCAGGGATCGCACCGATCACCGCCGCCGCGCCCGTGGTCGGGGTGATGGCACCGAGCGAGAGGACGCCGCCGCCCACCTGGCTGACGTAGGCCGCCACCCCGGTCGCGTTCGCGGGGAGCGGGGTGAGCGCCGCGACGTTGATCACATTGGTGCTCGTGCCCGCCGGGACCACGATGGTGCCGGTCGGGCCGACGACGGTCGAGCCGGTCGCGTTGGTGTAGCTGAGCGCCACCTGATAGGTGCCCGGCACGATCGTGCCGCCCGTCGTGGCGGTCGTCAGGGTCGGTGCGGGCGGCACGGACGCGACCACCGTGGCCCCGGCGTAGATTTGCGGCCCGCTCACCTGGAAGCGCACGAACTTGGTCGCCCCGGCACGCAGGGTGTTCAGCAGCGCCATGCCGGTCGCGTCGGCCTCGACGCGGATCGCCAGGTCGAGTTTCGGCAGCGTCTCGATGTGCGCCGCCCAGGACGGATTGGCGCTGTTGAGCGTCCACAACGGGCCGAACTTGCTGGCGAGCTTGAAACTGCCCGACAGGAAGCGCAGGAACTTGGTCGTGCCGAGCGCGCCGGGCGTGTCGTCGAGGAAGGTGTCGATCTGCGCGGGGATCATCGGGATCAGCGGCTGGCTGACCGGGCTGCCGGTCATGGTCACGCCGTCCTGGATCCGTTGCCCGAACATGGTCGCGTTCAGGTCGAACTTCTGGCGGCTCCAGGTCAGGCCGAACTCCGAGAAGAGCCCGTACGGGAAGCGCTGCGCGCGCACCGGCGAGCCCTGCTCGACCGTGTAGGTCTGCGGCGTGTCCTCGGTCGTGGTGGACGGCTGGAACTGCCAGCGATACGCCCCGGTCGGCGTCGCGCCATCCATGATCTGCGTCGGCGTGGCGTTGGTGAAGCACGACGCGAGGATGTACTGCAACTCGTTGAACGTCGGGATGCCGACGACCGTCGCCGCCGACCACTCGCGACCTTCCGGGACCACCGCGTCGTACTTGGTGCCGTAGGGGCGGAAGGCGTTCGTCTCGGCCATGATCTCCGGCTCGATGGAGATCGACTGCAAGCGGCGATTCGCGGGGACCAGCGTCCCCGGAACTGCCTCGATGCCCAACTGGACTCCCTGGGTTACTGTGGCGCGCTCTGGCATTGCTGGCACTCCTTTGTGCTAGGCGTCCGGGCTACGTCGCCTGGACCTCGAAACGATACATCCCGCCCAGGTGGCGGTAGCTGACGCCGTTGGCGACCTCCGCCAGCTTGAACGGCGCCTCCCGCGTACAGGAGAGGATCAGTCCGCCCGGTACGGCGACGTTGCGCGCCCCGTGCAGCAACTGATCGGCGCGCTTCATGGCGGGTCGCGCGACGTCGTAGGACGTGCCCGTGACGGTCGCCTTGACGAGGTAGAGCGGGCGGGCCATGATCCGCGCCTGCCCCACCCCGAGCGTGTCGGCACCGCCCGACAGCATGGCGAAGGCGTAGAACGGGTAGGGCGCGTCCTCGTCCGCGATGTCCGCGTAGACCGCCGAGCCGTCCGCGCCGAGCACGACGACGAGCCAGCGGTCGATCAGGTCCGTCTCGGTGCCGACAAACACGCTCATTCCACCCCGATCCCGCCGACGAACCCGGCAAACGTCCGCCCGAACGAGCCCATGACCGCCTCGGCGGCGGGGAGCAGGAACGGCTGCGCGGCCATGAAGCGCGTCCCGTACTCGACGTAGATGGCGTGCCCCGCGTCGGCGCTGACGCTGGCCGCGTACATCTCCGTGAGCGTGGCCGCGATCGACGCCTTCAGCGCGCCCGTCCGCACCGGGACAAGTCCCTGCGCGATGGCGACGATCTCGTTCGCGCCGTCCTCGATCGCCGCCGCGATGCGGCTGTTGATCAGCGGGATCAGCTGCGGGAAGCGGTTGCGCGCGACGATCTGGACGCTAACCATCAGCCCACCTCCTTACACACCGCCCGATAGTCCTTGCTGTACGCCCCGCCCTTCAGGACGCCGCCGATTTGGAACGTGCGCCCCGCGATCAGCAGCGTGTCGGTCGGGATGATATCGGTCCCCCACGGCAGGCTCACCGTGTAGGCGACGACCCATTGCAGGGCATCGGCGATCGTCCGCTCGTCGCCGCCACCGGCGGGACGCAACCGGCACGGCACGGTCGCCACGGTGGCCGTCGCCGTGGTGCTGCCGCCCGCGCCGTCCCGCGTCCGCGTCGCGCGCTGGATGGCGCAGGAGTCGGGCATCGCCAGGGTCGCGTCCGTGCGCGCCTGGGCGACCTCGGCGGCGGTGAAGAGCAGTGCCGACACGACTACGCCGCCGTGTCGGGTGCGGCCTCAGCCGGGGCCGCCGGTGCCGCCTCGGTCGGTACCTCGGTGACGACCGCGACCGGCGCGGCCTCGCCCGCCCCATCGGCGTCCGCCGCATCGTCCACATCCGCGTAGGGTCGCCCGTCATCGAAGCGGTCGATGCGGAAACCGCGCCGCTCGTACAGATCGTGGTAGGCATCCACGGTAACGCCGTACCGTTCGCCGCTCTGGTCGTTGACGATCTCGACGCGCTGTGTGCCCTCGTCCTGCATGATCACCATCCTTTCGTCGTGCCCGATCGGCGATACGGGTCGCCGGCATAGCGGGGACTGTTCGCGTCGACCGGCCCGAACGGCTCCGGCCCGGTCGGCGGCGTCTCGATCGCCACGTTGGTGAGCGGTTGCAGCGCCGCGCCGCGCATCCCGCGCGACCGCTTCTCAACATCGGTAAGCTCATCCTGCGTCGCCTTGCGCAGCGCCACCAGTGTGTCGATCTGCTGATGGCCCTGCTTGCTCAACCCGTCGATCGTGGTGTTGACGACCGCCTGCAAGCCGCCGATACGGATATCGAACGCCTCGCGCTGCGTGTAGAGCGCCTGCAAGCGCGGCGACACCTGCGCCTTATCCGCGTAGCTCGCCCAGATCACGGGCAGCAGTGCGGCGATTGTCCCGGTGGGGGTATCGCCTACTTTCGCCATGATCACGGACTGGACCTGCGCGACCGTGACGCCCGACATGGCCTACCGCGCCTCCGGCAGCGGGCCGGTGACCACGGTGGTGTCCGGGTTGACCGCCTCGGCGAGCTCCGCCGGGGTCGTCTCCACGGAGGCGGGGACGATCGGCAGGGTCGGCGGGCTGTCCGTCCGCACCGCATCGGCCAGGGTCATGCTCTCCGGCGCGGCCTCGTCCGCGTGCGGGACGAGCGCGCCGAGCAGGATCAACCGGTCGATGTTGTCCTGATCGACGTTGCCGTCGGCGTCGAGCGGCAATTCGTCCGCGTGGACGACCTCGCCGCGCCGCCATTCGCCCAGCGCGTCGTGCGCGACGACGAACTTGGGGGTGGCGTCCTGCGCCTCCTGCGACTTGCTCTTGCGTGCCATCGGGTCGTACTCCTTTCGCTGCGTGTGCGGGCCTGACGCCGCGCCTAGACGGCCATGCGGACGATGGCGGAGGGCATGAATAGTGCGGGTCCCCCGTTGTGGCCGTCATGGACCTCGATCTGGCGGGGCGGTCGTCCGGTCTTGGCCATGCTGTCCACGACCTCGGTGTAGGCACCGGGCGACAGGTTCGGATTGGTGGCGTTGCGGGTCATCTCGTACTCGCCGATCGTCGCGCCGTCTGTGCGCTTGCCGATCACGTCCACCACGCCGTTCGGGATGAATGGCTGGAAGGTGCCCGTCTCATCGAGGTAGCCGCCGTCGTAGATGCGGATCTGCGGCAGCCCGTCGCCCGCGAAGAGCATGTTGAGCTGCGCCTCGCTGTTGTAGGTGCCGAGCCCGGCGGTGCGCCGCCCGTAGATGTCGGCGTTGTTGGTGTTGGTAAACAGCCGATTCGCGGTGACCTGATTCATCCACGCCTCGGCGGTTGGGCCAAACGAGACACTGTGGCCGCGATGCAGGAGTTGCACCGCACGCAGATCGGCGAGCGGTGCGGCGGTTGCCGCTGTCGCCCAGGTGACCGGGGCGGTGTACGTCTGCATGGTGTAGGAGTCCGTGTGCAGGATCGCCCCGGCTGGCCCCGCCACCGCGAACGTCCCGGTCGTCAGCAACGTCCAGACGATCGATTCGATGCGGTCCAATCGACGACCGAGCAGCCGACGCTGCTCGCGCAGTACCAGATCATTGATCGCGATCGGGTTGGCGAAGCTCCCCCACCCGCGCCGGATCGTCAACTCCGCCTCGTCGATGGTGGAGAACTCGCCGTAGACGCCCGGTTGCATCTGGTAGCGCTTCGCGCCGAGCTTGCTGACCTTCGGCGGCTGTCCGTCGAGTCCGCGCACCTGCTGCAACCCGGTGTAATTGTCTTCCTGCTCCCACATCACCAGCGCCTGATCCACCTCGCGGATCGGGAAGATGCCGAACACCGGGCGGGCGGCGAGCAGATTCGGGAGATAGTCTTGCTCGATCTGACGGAGCTCGGCGCTCGTCGGGTAGAGGAAATCTGCCATGTCGCGCTACTCCTTTGTAGTAGGCCGACCCCCGCGCCATTGCGGGGACCGGCCCGACACGTCGTTGTGTCCCTCTGGTACCGCGTCGTACCAGTCTGCGCCTACTGACTAGAACTGGAAAATCCCGTTCGTGACCGTGCCCTCGACGAGCTTGCCCGCCAACTTGGTCACGGCGTTCGCGTCGAGGCCGACGATCTCCTGGCAGCGGAACGTCCCGCCGTAATAGGCCGGGGCGGCCTTGCCGAAAGACTGGCCGAACTCGCCGCCCGTGGTGCTGGTTCCGAGCGAGATATTGCCGCTCCCGTCCACCACGCACGCGTACATCAGGATCAGGGCCGGGTTCTGCGAGCCATCCACGCTCGCGGACGCATACGCCTTGTAGGTGCCCGGTGTCGCGGTGACCTCGCCGAGGATGGTGCCCTTGGCGTAGGTACCCGGCACCAGCGCGGCGTTGATCTCCGGGTGGCTCGGCTCGGGGAACAGGTAATCGAGGCGCTGGCTCGGGCTGTAACTCGTGGTGAATGTGGTCGGCATCGTGGCCCTCCTTGGTGCTAGCGCACGGCATCGTGCGAACGATCAGCGGCTACTTCGCCCGCTTCGCCTGGACATCGAGGAACGCGCGCCCTTCCGGGGTCTGCATGTGCAACTCGCGCTTGCGCTCCTCGCTCATCGGCTGCTCGCCCCCGAACTTGGCCGAGGTGATGATGTTGTCGATCACGCGCGCCTCACCGGTCGGTGCGGGCTGGGTCAGCGTGTGCGCCGGCCGCGCGGCACAGAGGGCCACCAGCGCGTCGACGCGCGTCCCCTCCTTCGTCTCGGTGCCCGCCGCGAAGGTCACGACGCCGCCGATCGCCGCGTCGTCTTTCGCCGCCTGGGCGAATGTGGCGAGCAGGGCGGCGTGCTCGGCGGGGAGCGCGCGGGACGCCGCGATCTCGCCGTCCGCGAACGCCGCCGCCTGGCTGGCGATCCGCTCCTCGCGCAGCGTGGCGATCTCCGCCTGCGCGGCCTTGAACTCGGCGGAGTCCTCAACCTTCAGTGCCATGATCGGGGTCGTGATCGGTGGCTGCGCGGCGATCGGGACGATCGGCTTGATCTCCTCGCCCGTGAAAAACGCCTTGACGTGATCCATGAAGCGCTTCTCGTCCTGCACTGGTACCTCCTCTGCGGCGCTCATGGCCGCCTTGCGCGGGGACATGGCGCTGCACTTCGCGCCGTGACTCACCGCATGGTCGTGGATCATCTGCATCGCCTTGACCTCGTGGGCCGCCGCGAACATCGGGTAGGGGTGCGTGGTGGCGTTGTCGGCGCTACAGACCGCCCCGGAACGTGCGGCCATGTCGTGTACGCCCTGTAATGCGTCCTGGCCGTGATAGGTGTCGTGGCGCGGCGCGGCGAAGTCGGCGGGGATCGTCACCGTGGCATCCGGTGTCGCCGTGGCCGCACTGAACGCCGCGAACACCGCCGCATCGTCGATGCGGGGGTTCAGCACTAGTGCGAGGCCGCTGAGCGTCTTGGTTGCGCGATCCCAGGTACAGGACACGCGGCGCTGGCCCTCATCGATCAGCCCATCGAGCCATTCGGGCAGCGCAACCGTTCCCATAAGACTGTTGCCGTCCTCGGAGAGTGTTACGGATTCTACGCGCCCTAATTTGTTGCTCAGAATCGTCGGCGTATGTTCAAGGTCAACGGGAACCGGGGCGAACTGCTCTACCGCCGCGCGCAGTTCGCCCGGTGTCATGCTGTAGTTTTTGTCCTCGTAGTTCCCGGCACGGAATAACAATCCCGTCCGCATGACATCTCCCACTACGCTACCCTCCTTGATTTCCTTATGGGGATACGGTAAAATACTCCTAGAGAGTTGACGAGCAACAATATTTTAGGAGCATAGATATGGTCGGTTTTCAACTTGGCGATCGTATCGGGCGCTGGACGATCATTAGCGGTCCTCAACGTATGGAATTCCGCTCGGCTCGTCCGTGGGGTTTCCATGTGCGGTGTGAATGCGGGACGGAACGGCTGTTGGGAAAGGGCAACCTTTCGAGCGGGCGATCCCTGTCCTGCGGTTGCTGGCGTCCCGCTATCCTGAGCGAGCAACGCCGTATCCACGGGGGCTCCCGCACCAGGCTCCACAACATCTGGAAGGCGATGAAGCGGCGTTGCTTGTTGCCTACAGACAGCGTGTACGCGAACTACGGAGGCCGTGGCGTGACACTGGCCCTCGAATGGCACGAGTTCGTCCCGTTCCGCGATTGGGCCGAGTCGAACGGTTACACCGATGAATTGACGATCGATCGTATCGACGGCACGAAGGGCTATGAGCCGGAGAATTGCCGATGGGCGACGTATCAGGAACAAGCCAACAATCTCCGCAGTAACCGAATCCTCGAAGCATTCGGAGAACGAAAAACCCTCGCCATGTGGGGCCGGGATCCCCGCTGTGTCGTGACGATCAACACGATCAAGTCGCGTGTGGCGAGAGGATGGGACACCGAAGCGGCGATCACCGGCCCTCGCTACGTTCACGTCAACCCGCCGCGGCCTTACCGTACAAAGCGGCGCATTGCAGCAGGGTTGGTATAGATCGCGGTTGCCCTGCATCTCGGCGTTCATGCAGCACCGCCATCGGCGGCGGCACCCGTGCCGGGATCGGACGTGCCGTCGCCCTGCGACTGATTTCGTGGCGCGATCACGGGGGCGGGCTTCGGCTGCGCGGCGAGTTCGGCGGTCCGCTGCATCAGCGCGACCTCTTCGGGCAATCGGGGACTGAAGTTCAACGCCTCGTCGAGTCCGGTGTATTGCGACGGGGCGATATACCCGGAGGTTTGCAGCGCGGCGATGCCGTTCATCATCTGGACGATGTCGCTCTGCTCGGTCGTGCCGAGCGTGACGCGCGGGCACAGCCGCACCGCGTCCTCGCCCCAGTTGTAGCGAATCCAGGGCATCAGGATGTCGCGCGCCAGCATCCGCGCCACCGCGCGCTTCGCTTGCTTGATGATCGTGTCGAGCACGTCCTGATGGACCAGCGACGCCGCGCGGCTCTGGTGCCGCCCCTCCTCGCTCGCCAGCGTCTGCCCCAGGATCGACTTAGTGATCATCCGGTCGTAGAGGTCGAACGCATGAATGAACGCCTCGCCCGTCCCCGACGAGAAGAAGATTTGGAACGTCGTCCCGTTCGGCAGGGCCAGCGCCGTACCGTTTTTGAACCCCGCCAGCGTGTCGAGGAGCCGCTGTTCGGGCGTGATCGGGATCGGCAGGCCGTTCGCGTCGAGCGGGCCGGTCGGGTTGCCCAGCGCGTCGGTCGGCACGTAATTCTGCGCGTCGGGGCCGGTCGTGGCGACCACGGAGGGCGCGGCGAACTGCGTCAGGTAGCGCAGGTGCTCCTGCATCACCTGGCGCTTCAGGAACCAGGCGGTGTACGCGGGGCGCAGGACCGAGGTGCCGACCGGGTTGCCCTCCTCCGGGCGGAAGGAGAGGATCGCGAATTTGGCGCGCGGCATGAAGTTGGGCAGGCTCGTCGGGTCGATGTACCCGGTCTGCACGGGCGTCGCCTCGCCCGGTATCCGCGCCAGGAGGCCGAGCAAGCGCCCGTAGGCGTCCACCACGAACGCGGTGGCAAGGCGGGGCTTCACGCGCAGCGCGGTCAGCATCAGCCGCGTCGTGCCATCGTGCGCCTGGTAGGCGTAGACCTGCTCGGCGACCTCGTTGCCGCGCGACACCGCGTCGAGCAGGTTCCAGAGCACCTCGTCGAGCGGCGTCTCCAACGCTTCGAGCATCGCGGTCGCCAGGTCGTTGAGCTGCACGGCGAGCGCGTAGTCGGGGTCGGTCTCGTCGTCCAGCGCGGGCGCGAGCTTGGCCCCGTCCTCGAGGATGGAGGCCTTGAGGATCAGCAACGCCGCCGCGACCTGGGGATCGTGCCCCATGCGCTCGTAGATGTCGACGCCGAAATCGCGGGCCAATTCGTCGATGTCGGGGGACAGGGCGCGCGCGTAATTGGTGAACCACTGGCCGCTGCCGCCGACACCCCCGGTCACGTAATCGCGCGTGGGGTCGGCGCTCACGGTGATGGTCTTGCCCGGTGTGGCGGACGCGGGGTTATCCGGCGTGCCGGGGAGGCCGCCGGTCGTGATCGTGTCGGTGAGGGTGCGGGCGGTGGCTGCGACCAACGAAGAAACCCCCACGTCGCCGGTCGCACGTCAAACGCGCGTGGGGCGTGGGGGCTCGGTGGCCCATGAGTTCGCTTATCTGTCTACTGTAGCACGGGTGTTCGCGGGCTGTCAACCGGGGCGCTGTGGATATGCTTTTGTAACGCATCGAGGGCACAATACAGATCGACCATGTGCTTCGACTGTCGCGTGATCGTCTGCTGCTCACTGGCCTCGTTCAGGACAGCACACGCGGCACTGATAACCGCCTGAACCTGATCGATGTCCGTCAGTCGCACGGTGATTGTTTGTGTCGCCATTGCATCCCCCTCACTCCCCATCCGCGTCGCCCGGTGCGTCCGGGTACGCCTCGATCAGTCGCGCAATATCTCGCTCCACCATTCGGTGTGTGATAGGCGCGCTAATCTTCAATGCCTCATCGAGGGTCAGGGGTCGCACAGACAGCGCCTCCGCCATTAGGCGCAACGTATCGCGCGATACGTGCAGGAAAACAAAATCGTCATCCTCCTCGCTGTGCGACCAGGTGTCACCAGGACCGATGCATACGCGCCCGGCTAACTCAGCGAATAGTTCGTCAGTCGCCGCGTTCATGCCCCCACCTCCAATACTCGTCGTCCACGCTATGCACACTTACGCTGCTCTTGCGCCTCCGCTAGTCCCTCGGGCCGTTCGCCGCGCGTCTCGCCCGCCAGCACGATCGTCTGACCGCGCCGACACCGTCGATTCGGGCAGACGATCTCGATGCGCCCCGTCGCCGTGGGCTGCGCCCGGAACAGCAGCGCGCGACAATCGGCGTTGCGGCAGCGGTACTCGGTCATCGCCCCTCCTCGCTGGTTGCCACCATGCGCCGCCGTCGTGGTGCAGGCGGCGCGGCGATGGGAATGTGGGCTTCGGTGCCTGCCGCGTCGCGCAGCACGAGCGTCACGGCGGTGATGGTATCGTGCTGCGGTGTACAGTAGGCCCAGGCTGCGCGTTGCAACCGGCGCGACACCACGGGCGGTGCCGGACGTGGGCATCCGGCATGGAACGCCATAGCGCGTGCCGCATCAGGGTTTACTCGTGGGTGATTGCGCCAGCGCTCGATGCGCTCCTGCGCGGTCGCTTGTAGCTCGGTAAGCTTTGTGCCGCCCGCCCGCTCCTGAAGCAACTCAAAAATGACATGCACGGTCCACCAGGGGTAGAGCGCC
>JAABUM010003133.1_pt1 | contig 16918 bp, 19 predicted proteins | sample 5559161 | NCBI WGS metagenome assembly JAABUM01 (sample SAMN10711868, study PRJNA513369) | rock metagenome | isolation source: Antarctica rocks | place: Antarctica: Victoria Land, Siegfried Peak nord | reverse complement strand
AGCTGGGGCACGACGCGCGGATTGACCACCGGAGCTACGCCGAGCAGGGCATCCCGCTTGAGCCGCAGCACAAGGTGGGTCCGGCAGGGATGCGGCGGGCCGAGCGGGGCGAGGACGCGGAGCGCCGGGACGAGCACGACGACATCGCGCGGCGGAACGGGGAGCGGATCGCGGCTGACCCTACGGTGGCGCTGGACGCGCTAACGCGGCAGCACTCGACGTTCGGCAAGCACGACCTGGTGCGGTTCCTGCACCGGCACACGGACGGGGCGGAGCAGTTCACCCTGGTGCTGGCGAAGGTAGCGGCGTCGCCTGAGCTGCGGTTCGTCGGCAAGGACGGTCGGGGGCTGGACCGGTTCACCACGCGGGAGATGGTGGCGGCGGAGCAGCGAATGGAGGCTGCCGCGGCGGAGCTGGGAGCGTCACGGGCGCACCGGGCGGGCGCGGTGGAGGTTGACCGTGCGGTGCGTCTGGCGGAGGCGGGCGGGCTTGCGCTGGGGGACGAGCAGCGCGGGGCGGTGGCGCACGTCACGGCGGATCGGGACCTGGCCTTGGTGGTCGGCTACGCCGGCACGGGCAAGTCGGCGATGCTGGGGGTGGCGCGAGGGGCGTGGGAGGCGGCGGGCTACCGGGTGCGGGGGGCGGCGCTGTCCGGCATTGCGGCCGAGGGATTGGAGGGCGGCAGCGGCATCGAGAGCCGGACGCTGGCGAGCCTGGAATGGGGCTGGAAGGAAGGCCGGGACGCGCTGACGGCGCGGGACGTGCTGGTGGTGGACGAGGCGGGGATGGTGGGCAGCCGGCAGATGGAGCGTGTGCTGACGGCGGCGCGCGAGGCCGGGGCCAAGGTGGTGCTGGTGGGCGACCCGGAGCAGTTGCAGGCCATTGAGGCGGGGGCGGCGTTCCGGGCGCTGGCGGAGCGGCACGGGGCGGCGGAGATTGGCGCGGTGCGTCGGCAGCGGGAGGCGTGGCAGCGCGACGCGACGCGGGAGCTGGCGACGGGGCGGACGGGGGCGGCGCTGGGGCGCTACGAGGCGGCCGGGATGGTGCGGGGCCATGCGACCCAGGACGCGGCGCGGGCGGCGCTGGTGGCGGGCTGGGCGGCGGAGCGGCAGGCAGCGCCGGAGCGGAGCCAGGTGATGCTGGCCTACACGCGGGCGGACGTGGGGGAGCTGAACCGGCTGGCGCGGGAGCAGGTGCGGGCGGCGGGCGAGCTGGGGCCTGACCAGGTGGTGCAGACCGAGCGCGGCGCGCGGGCGATGGCGTCCGGAGACCGGCTGATGTTCCTGCGGAACGAGCGGGGGCTTGGGGCGGGTCCGGGCGGGCGCGGGGGCGTGGCGGTCAAGAACGGCAGCTTGGGAACGGTGCTAGCGGTGGAGGCCCAGGGCGAGCGGCTGACGGTGCGGCTGGACGGGCCGGGGCAGGAGGGGAAGGATGCTGCCCCGGTGGTGACGTTCTACGTGCGGGACTACGGCCACCTGGACCACGGCTATGCGGCGACGGTCCACAAGGCGCAGGGGGTGACGGTGGACCGGGCGCACGTCCTGGCGTCGGCGCACATGGACCGGCACGCGGCGTACGTGGCGCTAACGCGGCACCGGGACGGGGTGGCGCTGCACTGGTCGGCGGAGGAGCTGTGCGACCGGGCAGGCTTGGGCCGGACACTGGCGCGGGAGCGGGCGAAGGACACCAGCTTGGACTATGGCGGGCCGGAGCGGGCGTATGCCGAGCGGCGCGGCCTGGATCCGCTGCGGCCGGAGAGCGCCATCGTGGTAGCGCGGCCAGCGCCGGAGGTGGCACCCCGGCCGGCGGCGCCCGCCGCGGCGGGGCCGGCACCCGGCGCCGAGCTGGCGCAGGACGTGGCGCAGGGCCGGGCGCGGTTCCGGGAGCGGTTCGAGGCGCATCGGCAGCAGCAGGCGCAGCAGACGGCGGACGAGGCTGCGGCGCGCGAGTTGGTGGGGCGGTGGGACCGGGTGCTGACGGCCTACAACGCCGCGCTGCCGCGGCTGGACGCTGACCTGGTCTATGGCCCTGCGCGTGAGGCGCTGCTGGGTTTCGGGCAGGAGGTGCGCGAGCAGCCAGGGGCGGCGGCGGTGCTGCGCGAGCAGGGCGAGGCGTTCGGGATGGGGGAGCGGCCCAACCTGGCGCGGGTGCTGGCCGATGCGCGGCCGGAGCAGGTGGTGGTCGGGATCGTGGAGACGGCCGAGGCCGGGATGCAGGTGCGGCTGCAGGAGCGTACGGCGCAGCAGCAGGCCGCCCAGGAGGCAGCGCGGGAGGCGTCCCGCCGGCAGTCGCTGGCAAGCCAGCGGTCAGGCCCGAGCATGAGGATGTGATCCGGGGACGGGCAGAGGGAGGCGGCGGTGGACAGCGTAACAGGGCAGCCGGCGGAGGACCGGCTGTATGGGCTGATGGAGGTTGCCGAGCGGCAGCAGGCGGCGGTGCAGGCGGCCTTGGAGGGGCTTGCGGCCGAGCGGGCGGCCCTGGCACGGGAGCGGGAGGCGCTGGCGCGCGGGGTGGCTGGCTTGCAGCTCGGCACGCAGGGGGCGGTGCGGGCGGCGGTGGCCGACAGCCTGGCCGGGGCGGCGACGGAGGGAGCAGCAGCGGTGCAGGCGGCGACGGGGCCGCTCTTGTCGCGTCTGGCTGGGGTGACGGAGCAGGCAGGCCAAGCAGACGCGGCGCTGCGGGGCGTGGTGGCGTGGGCGAGCTGGCGCTTGCTGGGCTGGATGGCGGCGGCGGTAGCGCTGCTGGTGCTGGGGGGATGGCTGGCGAGCACGCTGGTGCTGTGGTGGGACACGGGGGCGATTGGCGCGGCGCGGGTGGAGAAGCGGCAGTTGCAGTTGGAGATCGCCGAACTGCGGGCGAGCCGGGACGAGTGGGCCAAGACCGGGGCGCTGGCAAAGCTGGAACGGTGCGGGCCGAAGGCGCGGCCACGGCTGCCAACGTGCCCGACACCTTGAGGTTCGAGCGCCTGTTCCGGGCCGCCTTCGCCGTCTTGGCCCGGGTCAGGACGGCGTTTGCCGACAAGGGCTACGACGCCGAGGCCAGCCGTGAGTTGTGCCGTGCGCACGGGACGGAACCCCGCACCCACAAGCGCGGCCAGCCGCACGGCTCCGGCCTGGGCAAGCGGCGCTGGCCCGTCGAGTGCGCCAACGCCTGGCTGCTGGAGAACAAGCGCCTCGGCCTGCACTACGACCGGCTCGGCTTTATCGTCGAGGCCCTGCTCCAGGCCGCATGCGTCTTCCTGGTTGCACCCAGGCTCGCTCGGGAGTTCTGAAGACCGCCTCTTAGGCTCGCTCGGAAACTTCAAATCGATCTAATGCAATGTTGACAGAAACGGTCCATTCTGATAATTGATATATTAATAAACAATCTCCCGATTCTTTGGCGATAGTAATACTGAACGCGATTTTCAATTCATTACGTGAGTAATACCATGATGCTGTCTGTTCCCCTAATCTCGATCGTCGTCCCGGCCTACAACGAGGCCGAGGGCTTAGCCGAGCTACACAGGCGCGTCAGTCGTGTTATGGATGACCTTGGCGAGTCGTGGGAACTGGTCCTGGTGAACGATGGTAGCCGCGATGCTACACTCGTGACCATGGAACGATTGCGGAGCGCGGACTCGCGTGTCGCGATCATCAATCTCTCACGCAACTTTGGTAAGGAGATCGCAACCACGGCGGGGCTGGACTTTGCTCGCGGGAAGGCAGTCGTGATCCTTGACGCCGATTTGCAGGATCCGCCAGAATTGATCCCAAAATTGGTGGCGGTGTGGCGTGAGGGATTCGATACGGTGTATGCGCAGCGCCGTCGGCGCGAGGGCGAGACATTGCTCAAGCGCTCTACGGCTAAGCTGTTTTACCGTCTAATTGGTCGCATGAGCCGCGTCGAGATTCCGCCTGACACGGGCGATTTCCGGCTCATTAGCCGTCGCGTCGTAGATGCGCTCGGGAAGCTGCGGGAACAACACCGGTTCATGAAGGGGCTCTTTGCGTGGGTTGGATTCCCAGCTAAAGCGGTGCTGTATGACCGCGCGCCGCGGTTCGCCGGGCGGACGACGTGGAATTATTGGAAGCTTTGGAATTTTGCACTCGAAGGCATCACGAGTTTCACTATCGTTCCGCTCAAGGTGGCAACCTATCTCGGCCTCATTGTTGGGCTCGTGGCGACGATTTACCTGGTGGAAGTCGTGGTTCAAACATTGCTGTTCGGTAATCCCATTGCTGGCTACCCAAGCCTGATGGCGGTCGTCCTGTTCGTCGGCGGCGTGCAACTTATGACGTTGGGCGTCATCGGCGAATATATGGGACGCATTTTCAACGAGGTGAAGCAGCGTCCTCTCTATCTTGTCGAGCGCCATCTTTCGAGCCAAACGGGAGCGAAGACGTCGACGCGCGCGGGCGACCCTGTCAGTTGAAGGTGAGCGCGTGACGACCGAAGGAGAAGGAAGCTTGGCACAGGCAACGGCATTCAATTTGCCTGCAAAGTCGGGCATCATGCAAAATCTCTGGATGAAACCGGCGCGTTACTTATGAATTAATGGCTTTGCTCATAGCTATTTTTGCGATCTGCGGATTGCAACGGCAAGTAGCGAATAGCGGTTAGGCCAAGGCCGACTCTGCGCATCCCATCTTTGGGATACCGGTTGGGTTTGGATGGTAAATTGGGAATAGTTGCGTAGTCTTGGAAGGTGAGCTGCACATGAGGGTCGTAGGGCTCGCCTTCAGCCGGTAGCAAGAGGGTCACGATTTTTGTCGTCCCAGGCTGAATCTCGTCTTCTACTGCCTGGCCATTAAGCGCGAAGCGGACGTGAATTGCGGGATTAGGAAAGGGCGCGGCGCGAACTGTGAGCTCGATGGCGCTTGTATCAGGTCGGCGGGGTAGTTTGAGGGTCGCTTTCGTACTGATGGTCCATGCTCCCCAATTTTCCAGCTCAAACCATCCTAACCGCAGATAGCGGCACGCCTCGGGATAGCCAATAGAGTCGAATTCTATTGTTATGGGTTGCGTCACATTGCTCATGCGCAAGGCCTGAGAAATCCAACAACTAGCCATGCGATCTATGAAGTGAACCTTATACTCTGCGTCCACGTGTGGGTGAGCTACTAAGAAAGCAATAGCTAGATACCCGGCGCTTAGCCCGGCTGTAGTCAGCAACTTTAGAGCCGTAAACATTTCCGGTTTCCTTACATGAGTAGGCCCGAATTACCGAACCACATATGCAGTAGGAGAATTTGCAGCAGCACAGCTAGCATAGCCAGCCCGATCCGGACGACGCGGAGCTGAATGTGGTCCGCAAGGTCGCCGACCGCGAGCAGGAACACGGGGCTTGCGGTAACATAACGGGGAATAGATTCTATGCTCGTACTCAGCGCGAGCAGCACGGTCGCGCCCAGCAGCCACATCTCAAGAAATAGACCGCGCCACAGCAGCCACGAGCAGGCAAGTCCGGCTACGACGACGAACGATGCCGCATAGGCATGGCTCTGTGGTTTGTTAAAGTCGAGCATATAGGACCAGTCGTTTTGTAACAAACTCCAGTAGAATGTTTTAAGCGGATTAAAAAATTTTCGGTCCCAAACAATTTGGACATGGCTGAAGGCGAGGGCGTCACCAGTGAGCCAGTAGAGGTAGGCCATGTAGCAGGCAAGGCCCAAAGGGGCGAGAGCGAGAGGGAAGGCACAGTCAGCCAGTATGCGCAGGCGTGCAGGCAAGTTGAGGCCGGGACGGAACGCCAGGCGTGCGTGCCAGGCGCGTTCGAGGGCAATGTAGGGTATGGCGAGCACCCCAGTTGGGCGTGTGGCAGTTAGTAGGGCCGTGGTGAGGCCAGTGCAAGTCGGCTTATTGGTCCGAACCGCCAGGAGTAGTAAAACAGTGATGAGCAAGTATAGACTCTCGGTGTAAGGCAAGAAAAAGTAAAAGCTAAAAGGGTAAACGGTTAGCAACACGATCCATCTTAGGCCATACTCCTGAGTCTGCAGTCCACGGGTAAGTGCCCGGTAACGGATGGAGAGTATGACAAAGCTGATATAACACAGTACGGAAGTCAACGTCCCGGCCCAGAACGCGTTCACTCCTGTCACGAGCTTGAGCGTCCTCGCCAGCAATGTATAAAGTGGAAAGAATGCCCAGTTAGCAAGGTCTATACTTGGCCGCAATATTGGCTCTATGTCATATCCATTTTGGATAGTGTGAATATACCATTCGCAGTCCCATTGGCACAGGCCTGCTTCGGCGCCGCCGGAAGATTGAGCAGCAAGAACATAAAGCAGAAGCTTGCCAAGGGTTAGGGCGACGACAAGGCTAAAACTCCAGAAGGGGGATGGCAACGGCACCCATCGCAGGTAGGTCCTACTTATCGTGCTTGTCAGCGTGTTATGTTCCGGTCCCATCCTCGCTCCTGCTGATCTGCCTTGAAGGCGAGTAGCCAGGTCTACACCGTTGAGGCAACCCTTGTATGGGTTAGCTGTCGAATCGCGGAACATTGTTGGAATCCGGTTGGGCTGGCTATTGTGAAGTATGCTCACAGGTTCGAGCACCTGACCGCCGCACCAGGACAAGGGTGACCCATGCTGCACGTCCACCCGAACGCCCGCACAACCCCCGCCACCCGCGTTGAGATCGCGCGCTCCACCGCATCGAGCGGCACTATCGCCAAGTGCTACGGCATCAGCGCCGAGACCGTGCGCAAGTGGCGCGCGCGAGGTGCCGCGAACTGCCTCGACCGCTCCGCACGCCCGCACAAGCTGCCCTGGAGAGCAACCGAAGAAGAGCGCGCCATCGTCTGCACCCTCCGGCGCAGCACCAACTTCCTGCTCGACGACCTCACCTTTGTCGTCAGCCATTTCCTGCCTCACCTCAACCGCGACAGCATCTGGCGCATCCTCAAGGCCGAGGGCCTGAATCTAAGGCCAAAGCCCGTGACCGACACACCCGCCAAGGGCCAGGGCACCTTCCGCGACTACGACTTCGGCTTCGTCTACATCGACATCAAGCACCTGCCGAAGCTGCAAACAGGCGACAGCGAACGGCGCAAGCGCTTCCTGTATGTTGCCATCGACTGCTGCTCGCGCTCCGTCCACCTAGCTGTCAAGGATGACAAAACCGAAAAGAGTGCCGTCACCTTCCTGCGCGAGGCCGCAGCCGCCTTCCCCTTCCAACTCACCCACGTGCTGACCGACAACGGCAGTTGCTTCACCGCCGGTTTCACCAAAGCCTGCGTCGCCGTCGGCGCGCAACACCGCGCAACACCGCCACATCCGACCCCGTACGTCCCAGACCAACGGCATGGTCGAGCGCTTCAATGGCCGGATCGCCATCGAAGTGCTCGGCATCAACATCACCTCGCACCGTGCCCTCGAACAGCTGCTGCGCGGCTTCGACACGGCCTACAATGCCCGGCGCCAGCGCGTGGTCGACGGCAGGACGCCAAACCAGATCACAGCCGGGCGCCTCAAAGCCAGGCCCAAACTTGCCAGCCCGGCGCCGCACGGACGCGCGGGCCCACGCGACACCATCAAAGCGCACCTCACCGCAGACGCCGCCAACGAGGTCTCACAACTGAACAAGCTCTGAATCGCACAGGCTTTTTTAACGTCCTGGCAGGCCCAGAACATGGCAACAATCCCGCGTGCGCTCCTCAACAGCCTCACGGAAGCCGCGTGCTACCCAGCCTGAAGAGGCCAAAGCCGAGATGAGGGGCTGTCGGCATACCTTGACGAAGCGCGGCCACGGGCGTGCTAGTTCTATCCGCCTATCCTGTCCGTATCCGAGGCTCTAATCCGTCCATGAACGATAACGTCCTTGCCACCGATGGCTCACTGACGCGCAAGACTGTTATCGGCACGGCATGGCTGCTGCTGTGGCGCATCGTGACGCGCTCGCTCGGTTTTGTGAGCACGCTGGTGCTGGCACGGCTGCTGATGCCGGCGGATTTCGGGCTGGTGGCGATGGCTACCACGTTCTCGGCGGGGGTTGAGGCATTGTCGCAGCTCGGCCTGCAAGACGCGCTAGTGCGGCGCCGCGAGGACGGATTCGACTTGCACCATACCGCCTTCACGCTGCAACTGGGCCGTGCGGCGGCAACGGGCGTCGTGATCGCCGCTAGCGCTCCGACTGCGGCTTGGTGGTTTTCGGAACCGCGGCTGCTGCCGGTCGTAATAATACTGGCTGGGCTCACGGTCCTGAATGGGCTGGAGAATGTGGGGATGGCGGAGTATCGCCGAGCCATGCGGTTCGACGCGCAATTCAAGGTGAATCTAGCGACGCGGCTGGCTGGGTTTTTCACCACCATCGGCTGTGCGATGGTATGGCAGAGCTATTGGGCGCTGATGGCAGGGATCTGCGTTTCGTCGGTGATGCGGGTGGTGATGAGCTACTGGATGCACCCGTTCCGACCGCGGCTGCGGCTGGCACGGTGGCGGGAGCTGGCCCACTTTTCCTTTTGGACCTGGGCCACTGCGGCGGCGAGCCTTGTGTGGGACCGATGCGATCCCTTTGTGCTCGGACCGACGTTTGGCCCGGCGAAATTGGGCCTTTATCTCCTGGCGATGGAGATCGCGTTGCTACCGGTTTCAGAGTTGGTCGCGCCGGCGGCGGATGCGCTGTTCTCCGCATTTGCGCGCGCGCAAAAGGACGGTGGCTCGTCTTTGCATCACGCGCCCGAGGCAGCGGGCATCATCTTGCTAGCGGTCGCACCGCTCGTTCTGAGCGTGTCGGCGGTGTCGGGACCGGTTGTGGAAGTGATGCTGGGAGCGAAGTGGGTCGAGGCGTGGCCGATCGTAGCTGTGCTGGCCTGGACCTGCATGTTCTCGCCTTATAGCTTTATTTGCAGCGCGGCGCTGGTCGCCAACGGGCATGTGCGGTGGAACTTCCTGGCCAACGTCGCTGCGTCCGTGGTCAAGCTGGCGGCGCTGGTGATGGCGGTGTCGCTGACCTCCAACTCTGTCATTATTGGCGCTGTGACGGCTGGATGCGTAGCGGCAGAGTCGGTCATGTTCCTGCTACTGCTTCGCGGCACCGGCGCTGTCCGGCTGCGGCCGGCGCTGGGCGGCTTGGCGCGAGTGATAGCCGCCACGGGGCTGGCTGCCGGGGCAGTGTGGTGGTCGGGCTTGGGGTGGGGTGCAGGGGTCGGATTGCTAGAGCAAAACCTCGTACGAGGCTTCGCGGTTGGGGGCGTCGGCACGGGGACGTTCGGGCTAGCGGTGCTGCTACTATGGCAGATAACGGGGCGGCCGGAGGGGGCCGAGCTGCGGCTGATCCAATTGCTGGGATCATGGCTGAAGGGGTCACAAGCGGCGCAATAAGCCGGGTTCAGTCGGTGAGCGCATTTATATGCCAACTATGCGGCTGAGGGCATCGCGGCCCAGATCGCTATATCATAGGAAGCCGCAGCCAGTCACACCCACCATCGATAGTGGCAATGCATGTTGCTTGAGCGTGCATTGGCGTTCCTGATCGAGCATTCGGCGTTGACGCAGTGCAGCATTTTAATGCTACCACTTGCAAGTCTGTCCTGTCCCCGGCAGTGTCGGCAGGGAAGCATAGGCGGGCGCAACAGGCATGACGGCAAAGGGCGGCCCAGACGGCCTCATTGCTGGGGAATGAAAGCCGATATGGAACCTACCGCCGGCTTCCCAGGCACTACCTACGAGGGCCAAGGCAAGAGCCTGGACCTTACCGTCCCCGACCTGCTGCAAGAGCAGTTGGACGACTACCCACACCGTTCTATAATAACGGATCGGGACGTGGCACCTGTAGCCCGCGTGTGGCTGTTGGCGAACGGTGCTACGTTGGACGCCATCCCGTCCATGACTATATCCGAAACCGTGAGGTTGGTGTTGGCCGGAGAGGGCATTCTGGTCCTGGCGCAGCAGCCGGAACCTGAGGTAGACGTGCGGACGGGGCTGCTATAGGTCCTCGACCTGTTCACGGTACTTCAGGACGCGGCGTGGCACGCATAAAGGATTGAGACTGAATGCCCATCCAGTTTCCACAGTCAACATCAACATACTTTCTTCAACAAGGATAATGACCAAACCCATGCGAAGTCTTATTATTGCGCGGTTCTCGCCGACTCCGCCGCCCGGCGATATGTTCGGCAGCATCAGACGGCAAGACCTATTCTTGTCCGCCATCAGAGCTCTGAGCCGCGAGATTGAGTACGTCTGGTTCGCCCCAAGCAGCGCCATTATGGCGCTAGGCCCGCTGGTTCATCTTGAGGCGGCGCTGTCCAGCGAATGGGGACTGCCCGTCCGCCTCTCACCGGTCCTCCAGCGGGAGCGGTATCACAAGAATTTGTGGACGGTTTACGGTGCTGGGGCACTGTCTGCTTGGGGGCAGCAAGATTTCTACTATTCGACTGGACCGAGCCAAGTAGCTAGGGTGGCAGAAAGCCTAGCCAAACGCCCGGATCTCGTTTTCGTGTCACGGTTGTTGGCGATGGGGCCGCTGATGCGCTCGGGTATAAAACCCGCACGGCTATTCTTTGATCTTGATGACATTGAGCACAAAAAGCTGATTCGCGACACAAGGGAAGCTCCGCGTGGGCCAGGCAAGCTCTTATACCCAGCCCACGTCTTGCAGCTGACGTTGGCTGAGCGGCGTGCTGCCAGGATGGCAGACGCGACATTCGTGTGCTCGGAAGAAGACCGGAGATATCTTGGGCGGATTGGGATGAGCCGCGGCGTGACCGTCGTGCCAAACGGGTTGCCGGTGTCCCCAAACCCGGCGGCGCCTTGCCCAAGCCCGACAATCCTCTTTCTCGGTACCTACACCTTTGAACCCAACCGCGCCGCAGCTCATCGGATGGTGACGCGCATCTTTCCTATAATCCAGCGGCAGGTGCCGGAGGCCCAGCTAATCATTGCCGGCAATCATCCTGAGCGGATCGCCAGCTTCCGGTTAGCCCCACCCGGGGTCAAATTCACCGGCTTCGTCCCAGACCTCGGCAAGCTTTATGCCGAAAGCCGGGTTATCGCCTGCCCGATCACCGTGGGCACCGGCACGCGCTTGAAACTGATTGAGGCCGCTTCCTACGGGCGTCCGATGGTGTCCACACGGCTCGGCGCCGAGGGTCTAGCTTTCGAGGACGGACGCGAGATCATGCTCCGCGACAACGACGAAGATTTTGCCGCCGCTTGCGTCAACCTGTTGCGTGACAATGCCGTGTGCGCGCGGCTAGGCGAGGCGGCCAGAGCCAGGATGAAGGCAAGCTATGCGGCTGAAGGCATCGCAGCCCAGATCGCTGATATCATGAGGAGCAGCAGCCAATCACACCCACCATCAATAATGCCAATGCACGTTGCTTGAGCGTGCATTGGCATTCCTTATCAAACATCTAGCGTTGGCGCATTGCGGCATGGTCGCGTTCCATCTTGAACTGCAAAATTCTTGATTTTCCAATTCTTTAGCAATAGAGGCGTGTATGGCGGTAGGTGATTTCGGCTATCTTGAGCTTAAGAAGCGGTGAGCCTTGTTCCAGCTCAAGGAGGCTCTGGTGAGTGTGGCGGAGATCGCGTCCTACCTAGGCCGGTATAGCTCGACGATCTACTGCAAGGTAGTGCCGGGTGCCGTGCGGCAGCGTGGATAAGAATGCTTAGATGCATGGAATATTTACGTGAGCCATCTCGATTGATAGGGCAGAATAAGATTTGCCGGATGCGATATTGTTATTATAAGCTTCTGACGTTTCAGCCGTATCAGGAGAAATCCCTTGATAAACAGTACCACATATGACAGTGCATTTTGGCGAGCAGCGGGAAAGGTTGGCCCGCGTCGTTGTGCCGTGATGCTGAAAATATTTCAATGTCATTTCGAAATCAATACTGACTGCAACACTGGACCATGGTTGTGAATGTTTATTGAACACGGTGTATCATATGTTACAGGGTTCGATAGCGACTTCGTAGAGCGAGGGAGGTTGGTGATCCCCGTGGAATTTCCTCACGCGATCGACTTGTTATCTGATTTTCACATTATGCGTCGTTACGTTCTTGCTTATCTGTTTGAGGCTGCTAAATACCTATCCGCGGAAGATGGAACTAACTTGGTGGCAAAAATTTGCCAAGCTGCATCTATGACTCTATTCTGCGCCAGAACCTCTAGACAGGATGGGACGGGTCGCATCAATGAGGCACCGTCTGATACATGGCGGCAGCAGTTTGCACATCATAGATACCATCCGTTGAACGTTGTCCGGTGGCGAGTTTGGGGTCGGTCAGAGGTAAAGTGGTGTTACCAGAGGAATATCGTTGCTTATGCAGACGCGTCCTTTCTGGCCGCGTGTCAGGACCTTCGCACTGTCAGAGACGCCATAAGACTCAATGCTGTTCGTTTAATTGTTGCTCTCGTCAATTTGAATAAATCGAAGCAGCCACAATATACTTCACGAGAACAATTAAGCAGCTTCCTGCTCCTTTTCTCACGGCGGCACGACGCCGCATTGGCTCTGGACGGTAAACCCTCATGACAGATCTACGATACGCAGCATGCGAGAGAATTACGCTTGACGCATCTATTATAATTGGCACACGCAATCGTGCAGATGTTCTCGAGAAAACCCTGCTGTCGCTTTCTCTGATGCGAGCTACATCCGACATCAAATATGAAATCATTGTTGTTGATAATGGCTCAACTGATAGCACCAACTCAGTGGTGAGCGCTTGGTTTGATCGTCTTCCTATTCGGTATTTATATGAGGCACAGCCTGGATTAAGCCGCGCCCGGAATCGCGGTTTCACTGCGTCTTGTGGCAGGTATATTTTCTTCACAGACGATGATTGCATTGCTTCTCCTAACTGGCTAATAACCGGGATTCACCTGTTATCCGAAATTCCTCGCCAAGTCATTGGAGGTCGGATCGAATTGCACGATCCAACGGATCGACCCCTCACTCTCAAACTTGAAGATAGCCCCGCTTCCTTATCCTCAGTGGGCGATCTATTTGGGTTCCTTCATGGCTGTAACATGATTCTTGGTCGTTGCGTCGTTGATGAGGTAGGGCCGTTCGACACTCTTTTGGGTCCTGGAACGCGCTGCAAAGCCGCAGAGGATGCAGATTTTGTCTATCGTGCGTTTCGGCAAGGCATTCCCATCCATTATCGCCCCGAGCTCCACCTAGCTCATAATCACGGCCGCAAGCACGCCTCTGACGAACAGATTCTTCTTAATGGTTACGTTCTTTCCGTGGGTGCAATTGCCATGAAGCACATCCTCCATGGTGATATTTCGCTTTTAAAAGTTGCCTACTGGAATCTTCGTTCGGAACATCGCATTCAGAAACTGCGCCGCATAAAGAATTACCTGCGTGGTGCAGCTAAGTACGGACAGTCCCTGTTAGAAAGAGCAGGTTGAGCTCGACTCTCCACATCTTGGGGGTTCAGTAGACATTCCCTGTTGGTCTCGTGCTGCCGGCTCGCGTGGGAGCCGCGTTGGCACGCGATGCCGACAAATCGCACCCTTTCCACATTGCCTCGCCTGAATTGCGGTCGGATGGCGGTCTGTTGCCTCGCCTGATTTGTTCCCCGCCGGTGTGGAACGGCGAGGGCGGGCATGGGGCGGATCAGCATGGCAGCGCGTGACGAGTTGGTGGTGGCCGTTGCGGGCCGGTATGCCCGGACGAGCCGCCTGGAGCGGGGCCGCATTCTGGACGAGTTCGTGGCGCTGACGGGCCTGCACCGCAAGCACGCGATGCGACTGCTGCGCGGTGGGCAGCCCAGCCAAAGGTCCGGTCCCCGCCCGGGCCGGAGGGTCTACGACGATGCCGTGCGTGAGGCGCTGATCGTGATCTGGGAAGCGTCGGACCGGATTTGCGGCAAGCGGCTGCAGCCGTTGGTGCTCATCCTGGTCGAGGCAATAGAGCGGCACGGCCATGTCCAGCTCGCGCCGGAGGTCCGCACGGGCCATCATTGATGCTAAAGCTTACAGAGCCGGCCAGGTTTCACCGCCTTCACGTCAGTGTCGCACCTGTCTATTTCACCGGGTGGCGTGGGCGAACCCGGCTCAGACCGACATCGTCCCTTCGTCCTAGCTAGCGTCCGACCAGATCAAGCTGACCTAGTCCCTTGTCACTCTATGCTGCGCCGCAGCAACGCTGAATGTGCATTTATGCAAGCTGTGACTGGCCCAGGGCCGCCATGCCGTTGCGCTACCTGCACAACGGCACGGCGGGTGCTGCCGTTATTCGTGGACGCGGAACTCTTCCGCCGACTGGCCTCCGGCTTCGGCCTGGGTCAGCCAGATCGGCTTGCGGCCGCGTCCGGACCAGGTCTGGCCGTCGGGAGAACGGAACTTCACAGCCGCTGGGGCTGATTGCTGTTCGGTCTTCTTGCCGCGCTTCGACTTTTCCGGGGCTTTGCGCGATTGGCCGAAAAGTTGGTCCGGAGTTAGGCCGATTGAGGCCGCTTTCTCCTCGAACTCGGCCATCATGGTGCGACGCGCTTCGTCCAACTTTCCTGCACGTTCCCGTTGTATCAGCGCGCTCAACTCGTCCAGTTCGGTGTAGTTTAGGCTAGAGATCATCTTCTGTATTCTCTCGACTGTAGCATCCATAGCGCCTGCTTCCCAATCCGTTTACGCCTGGCAAAATACCGCTTGCGGCGCTGATTTCAAGCCTTCTTGGCTCTTATTGGGTTCCGGGGTGGTGAGAAGTTCGTCACGCAACCAGGCCGGCGATGAGGGCGCCGAGCAGGGCTTTGCCGCGCCGGCGTGTGTTGTGCACGAACTGGAAGAAGCCGAGATAAAGGGGCAGCTTGACCTGCGAGATACCCCGATGCGGGCGCAGCCAGGAGCGCAGCAGCGACCAGAATCCCTCGATCGTGTTGACGTGGACCTCGCAGAAACCGTCGCCGTTCTCGTCGCGCGCGTACTCGCCCCGCCCGTAGCAGACCGTCTTGTGCCCGTAGCCCCAAGCCGGCAAGCGGGCGTAGATGCCATACTCGTCGGTGTGGACGAGGGTGCCCGGCGCGACAGCGGCAGTGATGATCGGCTTGATCGTGGCCTGCTGCACGTTGGCCAGCATGCGCAGCACCACCTCGCCGCCACGCTGGATCAGGCCGAGGATGGGCGGCTTGTCCTTCGCCAACGTGCCGCGGCCCGGCGCGCCTGCCAGCCTGCGACGGCGTCCGAGCCGCCCCTTTTGGCCACAGCTGCCGGCTGGCCCTTGTGTCCAGCCACGACGTAAACTTCGTCGATCTCCACCTCGCCCGTCAGCTCCACCGCTGGCGTCTTGGCGACCAAGCCGCGACGCAGATGCTCCGTCATGGCCTGTATGTCCGAACCGTCCAGACCCAGTTCCAACGCAATCTGCCGGTTGGAAAGGTTCAGGCCCATGAAATACAGGCACAGCACCTACACCCGCAGCGGCTGGTGGTGCCCGGCCAGCACCGTGCCAGTCAGGTCGTCGAAACGCCCCGAACACGTCTTGCACCGGTAGCGCTGCCGGCAAGGCTGCGTGTCGTCATGGCCGTCCCGGATGACGGTGCCGCTGTCACACGCGGGGCAGCGCGCACCCTCCGGCCAGCGGTGCTGGCGCACCAGCGCGAAGCACTTGGCGTCGTCGATCAGGCCCGAAAGGTTGATCAGGTCGGATGCCGCCATGACAAAAGCTCCTCGCGCGAGCCGGTCAGCTACTCCCGCCTTTGCTCGCGCACCAGGTGCTCGCAGCCCAACTTCCCGGTCCTGGCCTCACCACCCCGGAACCCAATAAGAGCCACACTTGTTAATCAATTTTGACAGAAAATGTTACTGCAGTCAAGCTTAGCATGGGTTGTACGTTTATTGTGAACGTCGCGAGCTTACGCTGCACCGCAGCAACGCCGAATCGGCATTATGGAAAGGCGGGCGCAGTTAAAGGGAAAGCAGCGGGGCAGTCCCGGCGGGGGGTGTGGCGCGAGGTGGGCGCGGGGACTTGGCGGAGAGCAGTATTCGGGGTTGCCCGGAGGCGCCCAAGCAGGCGCGAGGACTTGCCGGGATCGTTGCACAAGGAAAGCAGATCGCGCTTCTGCCGGGGACGCTGATGCGCTACCCTCTCTGCATGAATCACGACGATACTGCGCCGCGCCCTGCCCCGGCAGGTTGGCTTGAGACCTTGGAACGGAGCGAGGCCGACCTTGCGGCGGGCCGCACCGTGCCGCTTGAGCCGGTTCTGGCCCGGCTGCGGGAGAGCATCAAGCGCATGGAGCTGCGTCAAGCCGGGCAGGATGCCGAAGCCGCTCACCAGGAGTGATCCGCCTCAGTCCGGACGCAGAGGGCAACCTTGATGCACTGCTGGCGCACTACGAGGAGCGCGGGCGTCCCGAGGCCACGGCTGGCCTTCTCGCAGCCATTGAGAGGGCATCAGCACGGATCGAGCGCACCCCAGGTGCCGGGCTGCTGGCACCGCGCCCTTATCCTAGCCTAGCCAGCGACGGCCGCCGCTGGATCAAGGAAGGGGCCTACTGGATCGCTTACAGCACCACGAAGCCGCCTGTGATCCTTGGCGTGTTCTACGAGACCGCTGACATCCCCCGCCGCGTGTAGCTGCAGCGCGACAATCTTGGGCATGTAGATTTGAGTAATTGTGTTTTACATCAGAAGCTCAAAGGATGGCAGGATGCATGTCATAGCGGTGTTGAACCAGAAGGGAGGGGCCGGCAAGACGACCATCGCAACCCACCTGGCCCGTGCCCTCCAACTCGGTGGCGCCGGAGTGCTGCTGGTCGATTCTGACCCTCAAGGCAGTGCCCGTGATTGGGCTGCCGTGCGAGACGAGCAGCCGGTGACGGTGGTGGGCATTGACCGACCGACCATCGAGCGGGACTTGAGGAACATAGCTCGCAAAGACTTCGTGGTGATCGACGGCGCACCCCAGGCGGCAGACCTCGCAGTGTCTGCCATCAAGGCGGCCTCGTTCATCCTGATCCCGGTGCAGCCCTCTCCCTAT
>JAABUM010004073.1_pt1 | contig 16920 bp, 13 predicted proteins | sample 5559161 | NCBI WGS metagenome assembly JAABUM01 (sample SAMN10711868, study PRJNA513369) | rock metagenome | isolation source: Antarctica rocks | place: Antarctica: Victoria Land, Siegfried Peak nord | reverse complement strand
CGCATCGTTGTAACGTTTAGGATAAAACATCGGCGCAAATCTGTCACAGCAGCGGTGAGTTCGTAAGCGGTGGGTCCGTAGTCCGTGGTCCGTGGCCCGTAGAGGATGTGATAGGAGGCGGTGCTTACCAACAGACACCACGCCCACTACTACCGACCACGGACTACCGCCTACGGACTCACCGCCGCCCACTCCGCCACCGCCGCCTCCTGCTCCGGCGTCTCGATGGAGCCGGGGCGCGCGGCGCGGACGGCGGCGATCGCGGCGGGCGCATCCTGGCCCCGACTAACGAGGGCGCAGGCGAGGATCGTGCCGGTGCGCCCGATCCCGGCGGCGCAATGGACCACCACCGGACGCCCCGCCGCCACGAACCGGTCGATCGCCGCGACCGCCGCCGCGATCTGCTCCTGCGTCGGCGCGGTAAAATCCGCGATCGGCAGGTGGACACCGACGAGATCGGCGGCGTGCAGGGCCGCGGCGGGCAACGGCTCCTCCGTCAGGGTGACGACCGCGCGCACCCCCTGTGCCGTCAGCGCGGCGAACGCATCGTCGCTCAGCGGGCGCGCGGACCCGGCCAACTCGCCCGGCAAGAGCCAGCCGAAGTTCGGCAGGATCAGCGTCAGCCGCTCCTCTTCGGTCAGGTCATAGCCCGCGAGCGTCGCGCGGGGCGCGGCGAAGAGCCGCTGGCGAAACGCCGCATCCGAGCGCAAACGCGCGAACAATTCCTGCACTACGGCGCGCGTCATCGTTCCCTCCACTTGGCGTGATATATCGCAACGCGATCAATCGTCATGCGCGGTGGGCGTGGTGTGCTGACCGGAAGTGTCATTGCATTATCAGGTCCGCACCGGTATCACCCTCGTCCGCGCGTCCTGGCGGGGGAGTTGCAGCAGCGACCACGCGCCGAGCAGGAAGAACGGTGTCATCACCAGGAAGACCGCCGGGATTCCGAAGCGCGCCGCGACCAGGCTGCCGGTCAGCGGCCCGCCGCCGAGGCCGATCGACCCCGCCGCCGCCAGGATGCCGAAGGCCATCCCGCGCCGGTCGGGCGGGGTCAGTTCGGTGAAGATCGCCTGGACGATCGGCAGCATCCCGCCCAACGCCAGCCCGGTCGCGATCCGCAGCGCGAGGAGTTGCCCGATCGACCCGACGAACGCCTGTGGCAGGCAGAGCGCGGCCGCCGCCAGCATGCACACCAGCAGCGTCAGACGCCGCCCGAACCGGTCGGCCACGGTGCCGATCAAGAGGGCGCTGACCGTCGAGGCGATCCCGGTCGCGGCGACGACCAGCCCGGCCAGCGTCGCGAGCCGCTGCCCATCCGGCACCAGGCTCTGGACGTAGAGGGGCAGGACCGGGTTCGGGGCGAAGTTGGCGAAGCGGATGATGACGAACATCCCCAGCACCGCCACGATCTCGCGCTGCCGGATGAACGCGCGCCAACCGCCATCGCGCGCTTTCGCGGCGACCTGTGCGCTCGTCACCGGCTCGCGTACCGGCTCGGTGACGCAGAGCGTCACCAGGATTGCGGCGACCAGGAAGAGCGCCCCGGTCAGGCCGAACGCGGCGCGGAAGCCGACGAGGTCGCTGACGATCCCGCCGACGAGCGGGCCGAGCGCATTCCCGGTGAAGAGCGCGGTCTGGATCAGCCCGAGCGCCATCGCCAGCCGCGCGCGCGGCACCACGAGCGAGACGACCGTCGAGACCGCCGCCACCAGCCCGGTCACGGACCCTTGCAGGAGGCGCAGGATGAAGAGTTGCTCGGCGCTCTGCACGAATGCCATCGCACCGACGACGATCGTCGCGCCGAAGAGCGCGCGCTGGATCATCAGCCGCCGCCCGTAGCGGTCGGCGACGACGCCCCAGATCGGGGCCATGATCCCCATCACCAGCGCGAAGCCGCCCGACATCGCGCCCGCCCATAACCCGGCACGGTTCGGGTCGCTGACCCCGAGGTCTTGCAGATAGAGCGGGACGAATGGGAGGGCGAAGCTGAATGCGAACTCCGAGATCACCTGCGCGATCCAGAGGATGATCAGCGTCCGCACCCACGGCGTCCGCCACGCCACCCGCCCCCGCTCGGGCAACGCCGTCCACCGCCCCATCCCGCCCCCATTCGCGCATCACCACCCGGCCCACACCACGCCGCCATCCTAATGTGCGCGCCGGGCACATGTCAACGGCGTGGGAGCGGGGCTGCGTTGTAATGCCGGTGAGATATGGCGTGGACCCGCATCCCCTCCCGCTCCCCCTCCGACGCGCGGTTGCTTCTCCGCACCGCGTCGGTACGATCCGTGCGGGGAGCAGGGCAGGGCAGGGGCGGGTCCGCCGCCGCTGGCGGAGAATTTCGCGCTGTGGGAGGGCCGATGAACGCGCACGAACCGATCGCCGTACACGAGCTGCACAGTGGATGATCGGCGACACGCGCGACGGCGCTGCCACGCTGGGTGCTCGTCGCGGCCTGTGCGCTGGCGCTCGCCTATGCCGCAATGAAGGTCGTGCTGGCAGCGCAGGGCGAGGCCGGACTGGCGGGCTTCCCGCCGCCTACCACGCCACAGGACCAGATCGTGGCGCGGCAGTTGGGGAACGCGGCGTTCGTCGCCGCCCGCCGCTGGCCGCGCCCCGTCACCATCCTGGCTGCGCGTCGCCCTCCGGGGCGTGGCGGCGGCGACGTTGCTCGGCGCTGGCGTGATCGTGGTTCGCGCCACCCGGCTCACCGCCGCGTTCGGCCCGCCGCCGCAGGGCGCGGCCAGGCTCGTGGTCGCTGGTCTGCGGCGTCGCCTGGGCGGGTGCCTGGCTGACCCTGGCGTGGCACGCCACGCGCCATCCCGCAGCGATCACCCGCACCGATTCGCGTGAACCGCTACCGATAAAGGGGAAAGAGCGATGACGGACGAGACGCAGCCAACCGACCCGCAGGCCACACAGCCGCCGAGCGGCGAGCCGATCTCCCGCCGTAGCGACGGGGGCGGGCGGACCGATTTCCAGCCTAACCCCTCGATCAACTTCTCCGCGCGCGTCGGCCGCCCGACCGAGGACGAGCAACTGCTCGCGTCGCCCTCCGCCAAGCGTCGGATCATCGGTGATCTCGCGACCGATTTCACCCACACCGATCCCTGGCGCGTCCTGCGGATTCAGGGGGAGTTCGTCGCCGGATTCGACGCGCTGGCCCAGGTCGGCCCCGCCGTCACCGTCTTCGGCTCCGCACGCACGAGCGAAGCCGACCCCTACTACACCCAGGCGATCGCCACGGGTCGGCTGCTGGCCGAGCGCGGCTTCGCGATCATCACCGGCGGCGGGCCGGGCATCATGGAGGCGGCCAATCGCGGCGCGCGCGAGGGGGGCGGGCGGTCGATCGGCTGCAACATCGAGCTGCCGCATGAGCAGGGGACCAACCCCTACGTCGATCTCTCGGTCAACTTCCGCTACTTCTTCGTCCGCAAGACGATGTTCATGAAGTACGCCGAGGGGTTCATCATCTTCCCCGGTGGCTTCGGCACCCTGGACGAGCTCTTCGAGGCGCTGACCCTGATCCAGACCGGCAAGGTCCGCAACTTCCCGCTGATCCTTTTCGGCACGGCCTATTGGGGCGGCTTGCTGGACTGGATTCGTGGCCCGATGCTCGCCGAAGGGAAGGTTAGCCCCGGCGACCTCGACCTCTTCATGCTCACCGACGATCCCGCCGAGGCGGCGGAGATCATCAGCGCCTACCACGAGCGCAACAAGGACACCATCGTGTCAACGGCGCTCCGCGACTGACAGAGACCGAGGGGATCACCGCAGAGACGCAGAGGCGCGGGGAACGGACGAGAGAAGGACGACGAAACAGGGGGCACAGAGACACAAGGGGGGACGGGATACAATAGATTTTGCGGGACGGGGCCGCAGGGACGCTAGCGACGCAGAGCACGGAGGAGCATGGATCTGGGTGCTGCGCTGTGACGATCGATCGCTCGGTGCGATGGCCCGCATCAGCACAGCGCCCGCACTTCGACGGCGCACCCCACCGTTCTCTCCGCGCCCGATCCACTTGCGGGTGCTGTAGTAGCGGTGATACTCGTTCAGCCCTCCCTGATTCTTCGTCTCTCTCGTTCCCGTCTGTGTCTCTGTGTCTCCTGTTCAACTATCGTATCGGGGGTGGGCAATGGCAGGGATCGAGCGGGTAACCGTGGTCGGGTCGGGGACGATGGGGCGGCAGATCGCGATCCAGATCGCGCGCGGCGGCGTCCCGGTCGCCCTCTACGATGTGGATAGCGGGGCGCTGGAACGCGCGGCGGTGGCGCAGCGCGACTTCGTGGCCGGCTTCGTCGCGGGGGGCACGCTCGCCGCCGAGGAGGCCGCAAGGGTCCTGGCCCGCATCCGCTACGACGCCGATCTCGGCGCGGCGACCCGCGACGCCGACCTGATCATCGAGGCGGTGCCGGAACAGCTCGCGTTGAAGCGCCAGGTCTTCGCCGCGCTCGACGAGCACGCCCCGGACGGCGCGATCCTCGCCACCAACAGCTCCTCCCTCCGCGTCAGCCTCCTCGAAGACGCGACCGCCCGCCCGGAGCGCTGCGCCAACTTCCACTTCTACCTCCCGGTCTGGGACAATCCGATGGTGGAGGTCGGCGGCGGCACGCGCACCGACCCCGCCGCGCTCGACGCGCTGGATGTCTTCGCACGCCGGATCGGGCTGCTGCCGCTGCGCGTCTTGCGCGAGAGCACCGGCTTCATCTTCAATCGGGTCTGGCGCGCGATCAAGAAAGAAGTTCTGGCCGTGGCCGCTGGCGGTATCGCCTCCTTCGAGGACATCGACCGCGCCTGGATGATCCATTACCGTACCCCGCAGGGGCCGTTCGGCAAGATGGACGAGATCGGGCTCGACGTGGTGCAGGCGATCGAGGAAGTCTATGCCGCCGAGAGTGGCGACCCCGCCGACCGACCGCCGCCGATCCTGACCGCGCGGGTCGCGCGCGGCGATCTCGGGCAGAAGAGCGGGCGCGGCTTCTACACCTATCCCGACCCGGCCTGGGCCGCGCCCGACTTCTTGAATCCCGGTGCCCCGCCCGCTGGCGCGACGACGCAGCACGATGACGAGGAGGCCCGGTGAGCAACGTCGCGCCCGATCCCGCCGACCGCCAGCCCCCCACCTTCGCGCTCGACGCCCCGGACGACGCGGCGTTCGCTGCGCAGCTCCCCGCCATCGGGGACTATCTGCGCGCCAACTTCCCCGGCTTGCAGGGGTTGACGCAGCATCGCCCGCACTTCCACCCCGATCTCGGGCGCACCACGGACCCGATCGAGCACACGCTGGAGGTGCTCGCGGCGCTCGGTACGGACGGGCTCGACCCGGCAGACGCCCGGCTGCTGCGCGCCGCGACCGTCTTCCACGACATCGGCAAGGTGCTCGACCCGTTCAACGTGCGCCACGCGACCGACTCCGCGATCATGGCGGTCCCCTACCTGGCCGATTTCGCCCTCGCACCGACAGAGCGGGACGACGCGCTGGCGATCATCCGCGATCACGATGTCCTGGGGCGCGTCTGCCAGGGGCGGCTGACCGCCGACGAGGCGCTCGATCTCCTCGGCACGCCGCGCCTCGCCGACCTCACCGCGCGCCTCACCCGCGCCGATGTGGGGAGCATTCGCGGCCTCGCGCGCGTCCTGCCGAGCATCGTCGCGGCGGAGGCGGCGATCCAGGCGCTCTTCACGGCACGGCGCTACAGCCAGCGCTTCGATCTCCCCGGCGAGCGGAGCGAGGCCGTCGCCGCGATCCTGCCGCGCCTGACCCCGCGCGCCAAGCTCTGGCTGGAGATCGGCGACGACCTGGCCCTCTCGGAGTGGCGCGTGGCACTACTGGAGGCGGTCGAGCGGACCGGCTCGCTCGCACGCGCCGCCGAACGCCTGAACATCCCCTACCGCACCGCGCGCTACAAACTCCGCGAGATCGAACGCCACCTTGGCCTGACCCTGCTCGAAGGGCAGAGCGGCGGCGCGGATGGCGGCGGCAGCGCCCTCACCCCCGAGGCGCGCGAATTGATCGCCCGCTGGCGCGCGTTCAGCAACGGCCTCGACCCGATCGTCGCCGAGCGCTTCCGCGCGACCTTCCGCCCGAAGGAGTAGGCGAAGTGGGCCAGTGGGCCAGTCCCCTCGAGGGGGAGCCGCTGGGCGAGAAGGGACGAGGGGACGTTGGCCGCAGAGACGCAGAGACGCAGAGAGCGACGAGAGAACAAGAAAGGAACGCAACAGGAGACACACAGGCACAGAAGGGAACGGGAGGAGGACGATTTATGGGCGGGTTGCTACGATGAAGCAGCGCATTTAACTATAGCGGCAGCCAGAAGCTTTGCGACGGCGATGCCCCCTCTCCTCGGATGGGGAGAGGTGGTAGGGGGTGAGGGTGGTCGTGGACACCCGCCCATGCCCGCAACGAGACCCCTCTCCCAGATTGGGAGAGGGGTGGCGAGCCGGGTGCTCTCTGGGCGGCGCGCCGGGGTGAGGGCTTAAATAGCCGTTGGCGTGGGAGGGCCATTCCCGGCTGGATGACCTCCGGCCACAAAGTCCGTCTGCGCGGACTGAAACGATGCAAGGATAGGATCTTCTCCCGCCGTGGTTTCCAGGACTAAAGATACTCATGAAGGGTAGTAGCTCCCCTTCGGGGGACACTGTACCTCGGAGAGCAGCCACTACCCATGAAGGGCACATTGTCCCGGCTAAGGGCGGCTGTGCCGCCACAAAGTACCCATGGAAGGGCATACTTTGTTCCGTTGAGGACTGGAACATTCCAATCATTAGGAGCAGGATCGGGACGATCATGGAGCCGCCCCCGCCCCTATCAGGGTGCCGTAGATGCCGACGCTGAGGCCGAAGAGGACGAAGGCGGCGGCTGGTAACGATCATCGGCGACGCCCCGCCACCGCGCGCTACGTGCCAGGACACTCCGCCCCCGCGACGTGACAACACGGCCATGTTATAATGTTATAACATTGACGGTACGGCGTTGAGAAGGGGCGATGACGATTCGCGCGGACGAGATCAAGGCACCACTCTACTGGCAACTGGCCGCCACCCTGCGCGGTCGGATCGCCGAGGGGGTCTATCCGGCGGGCGCCCAGCTGCCGACCGAGGGCGCGCTCTGCGTCGAGTTCGGCGTCAGCCGGATCACCGTGCGCGGCGCCCTCGATCGCCTGACCGCCGAGGGGTTGTTGCGGCGCGAACGTGGGCGCGGCACCTTCGTCGCCGCGCCGCCCGTAGAGCACGAACTCCTGACACTCAACGACTTCGCGGAGGATATGGATGCCGCCGGGCTGACCGCCGCCTCGGTCGTCACCCACCTGGCCGAGGAGGGGGCCAGCGAGGCGATCGCGGGCGAACTCAGGGTGCCGACCGGCACGCCGATCGTCCGCCTGGAGCGGGTCCGCCTCGCGGCGGGACAGCCGCTGGCGTTCGACCGCACCTTCCTGCCCCGCTGTTATGGACAACTCCTCGATCGCGAAGCGCTGGCGACGGAGACGATCTATCACCAACTCGCCGCGCGCCACGGCATCGCGGTCCGGGGCGGGCGCTACCAGATCGAGGCGCTAAACGCCCCGCTGGACATCGCCGCACGACTCGGGGTCGCGCCGGGGGCCGCGTTGCTGCTACAACATCGAACATCGTTCGCCACCGCCGGCGGAATCGTTTCGTTCCAGCAACGTTATTACCGGGGAGATCGCGTGCGCTACCAACTCGACCTCGATCGTCCCGACCCGCACGCGCAGACCCGGCCCACCGTCACACATCCGACCTGACCCTGCGGGTCGTGCGCCCGTCGCGCACCCAACCGGCCCCGTGGGGCGTTTCGATCGAGTGAGCAGTTACGGCTAGCCCGAGGAATGAGGAGTATGCAAGGGACCGATCGTCGCCCCACCGCCTTGGTCGCCCTGACCGCCGCCCTCGCACGTTTCAACGGCGACGCCATCAGCCGCCGCGACTTCCTGCGCCGTTTCGGCCTCGGTGGCCTCGGCGCGCTCGTCGGCAGCGGCGTTCTCCTCGGCGGGGCGAGTGTGGCCTACACGACCGCGCACCGGGGCGAAGTCTTCGGCGGCGTCCGCATGGCCGGGGTCGATCTGAGCGGGCTGGACCGCGAGACGGCGATCGCGCGGCTCACCGCCGCCTTCGCCATCTACGCCGAGCAGCAGGTGCCGGTGGGGACGACGCCGGACGCGACCCGCTGGCAGGTCACCCCCGCCGCGCTCGGCGCGACCGTCGATTACGGCGCGGCGGTCACCGCCGCGATGGCGGTCGGGCGCACCGGGGCGACCCTCCAGGAGATCGGCGACTGGCTCGGCGCGCGTCTCGCGGGCACCAGCCTCCCCCTCCCCGTCGCCGTCGACGACGCGCGCCTCGATGCGCTATTGCGCGCGTGGGCACCCGCTGTCACCGCCCAACCAACCGACGCCACCTTCGCCGCCGATGGCAACGGCGGGCTGACGATCGTGCCGGATCGGGACGGGCGCGGCATTGCCCCGGACGCCAGCGCGGCCCGCCTCCGCGACCGCCTCGCCCAACTCTCGACCGCGCCGGTCGAACTGGCGCTCGTCCCGGTGAGTGCCGGGATCACCGCCGCCGACCTGGAGGGGGTGCGCGGCGCGGCGAGCGCGGCGGTCGGCCAGCCGCTAACCCTCCGCTTCGCCGACAAGAACTGGAGCCTCGGCACGGCGACGCTCGGCGCGGCCCTGCGTTACCGACGCGAGGGGGACGATCTCGTCATGGTCCTCCAACCGGAGCCGCTCCACGCCTTCCTGGCGTCGGTCGCCAGCGCGATCGCCACCCCGCCGACCGATGCGAAGATCACGCTGGCCGCGAACGGCACCTACCGGATCGCCCCCGCCAGCGACGGCACGATCCTCGATGAGGGCGGCACGCTGACGGCGATCGAGGCGGCGCTGCGCGGCGGCACGCACGAGGCGACCGCGCAGCGGATCCCGCGCGCCGCCGCGATCACCGCGACCGATCTCGCGCCCGCCCTCGCCCGCCTCAACAAAATCCTCGATACGCCGCTCGTCGTCTCCTTCCAGGAGTTCTCGCGCACCTTCACCCGCGCGGAGATCCAGCCGCTGCTGATCATCGCCGCGCAGGCGAGCGCGCCGGATCACGTCGCCTTCTCGATCGACGGGCCGGGGCTCGCCGCGCTCGTCGGCGGCCTTGCCAAGACCCTCGATCAAAGGGTCAAGGATGCCGAATTCCGCTGGAAGAATGGCGCGGTGCAGGAGGTGTCGGGCGGCCAGGACGGGCGCGAGGTCCGCACCGACGCGACGAGCACGGCCATTCGCTCGGCGATCCTCGGGGCCACCGGCAAGGCGACGATCGCGGCGACGGTGACGAAGGCCAAGGTGCCGCCCGCCGATAAGGCGACGATCGTGATCCGCGACCGCCTCGGCCTCGGCAAGACCCCCTACGCCGGCTCGATCCCCAATCGCAAGCATAATGTGGAGCTGGCCGTCAGCCGCCTCGATGGCGCGCTGGTCGCGCCCGACGGTATCTTCTCGTTCAACACGGCGACCGGGGCACAGACGGTGGAGAACGGCTACAAACAGGGCTTCGGGATCGCGCTCGTCGGCGGCAACGACGACGGCAGCGGCCAGTACAAGGCGGTCCCCTCGATCGGCGGCGGCATCTGCCAGGTCTCCACCACGATCTTCCAGGCGGTCTACCAGGCGGGTCTGCCGCTCGAAGAGCGCAACTGGCACGCTGTCTGGCTGCCAAGCTATGGACCACCACGATCCACGACCGGGATGATCGGCCTTGACGCCACGGTGGACGACCAGGCCGGGCTCGATTTCAAATTCCAGAACACCACCGGCGGCTGGGTCGCGGTGGAGGCGACCGCCGATGGTAGCTGGGTCACGGTTGCCCTACGCGGCGTCAATCCGGGCTGGACGGTGAAGAACGACGAGCCAATCATCGGCAATATCAAGCCTGCCGATACCAAAACCGTCTATGAGAAGACCCATGATCTCGCTCCCGGCGACACCATTACCCTCGATGAACGCGAGGATGGTTTCGATGCCACACAGCATACCGTCGTCACCGACAAAACCGGCAAGATAATACGCGATAAGTCCTTCAAGAGCAGCTATGCCCCGGTACCGCTGACGATCCAGATCGGCGTCCCGGCCAGCGAGCCGCTGACATAGCAGCACTGCCCAATCATGGTCAACCAGCACCCCGCTCCCATGATGGGAGCGGGGCGTTTGCTATCAGGGGGACGAACTAGTACAACCCGCTCGGTATTCCTCGGGGGTTTTGTAACGCGATTTTCGCGCTACGACGCCAAGAATACTACCGAGCTATTCCGAGCGTACTGTACTCGTCTAGCCACGCACACATGGGGCCACATGCGCGCGCCGACAGCGGGCTACGCCGCGGCACAGTGGTAGGCGACGCCGTTGCGCCGACCCGCTACATCGTTTGCATCGCGTCGTGAGCAGGAGCATGATCAGCGACGGGGTAAACCGATCGTGCCACGCCACATGTCGCAGGGACGCACATCGCGGGCACCGACGATAGGAGCCCCTGCCCTGGGAGCAGGGGTTCGTGTTGAGGGTGGGCGGGTACTGGCGGGCACCCTCACCCCGGCGCTCACGCGCCACCCACCACCCAGCGGGCACTGGCTCCTACCCATAAAGGGCACAATGCACCCATGATGGGCGCACTGCCTCCGGGGAACCCGCCCACCCGAGGAGCGGGGGACGAGTTACTGAGCGCATGGAGGCTCCGCGCGCTCACCATCGTTACCCACGCGCAAGCGGTCCATCTCAAAATCTGTGCAGAAGTTGTGCACAACCTCTCCCGGTGCTATCCTTCTGCTTGCGTAGGGGAGGCCGTGGTAGGGCCGCGTCCGCATAATCGCGGGGCGGGCTGGAAGGATGGACACGATGGATCTCGATGGGAAAGTAGCGATCGTTACCGGGGCGAGCAGCGGGATCGGGCGCGAGGCGGCGCGGCGGCTGGCGGCGAATGGCGCGGCGGTGGTGCTGGCCGGACGTCGCGCGGATCTGCTAGGAGCGCTCGCGGCGGAGATCGTGCAGGCGGGCGGCGACGCGATCCCGATGCCGTGCGATGTCACCGACGCGGCCCAGGTCGGCGCGCTGATCGCGGCGACGATCCGCGAGTACGAGCAGATCGACATCGTGGTGAACGCCGCCGGGGTCGGGGTACTCAAGCCGACCGCCGAATTGAGCGAGGCGGACTTCGACCGGATGATCGCGACCAATCTCAAGGGGACGTTCCTGGTGTCGCAGGCGGCGGCAGCGGCGATGCAGGGTGCGGGCGGGGGCACGATCATCAACCTGCCCGGCGTGCTTGGTCGCGCCCCGATGGCGAGCGCGGCCGGCTATTGCGCCTCGAAGTACGGCGTGACCGGCCTGACTAAAGCAATGGCGCTCGATCTGCGGCGCGCGAACGTGCGCTTCGCGTTGCTGTATCTCGGCGGGGTCGATTCGCCGTTCTGGGATGACGCCGGGATGCGCGTCCAACGCGAGAAGATGCTGACGGTCGGCGAGGCGGCCGACGCGATCCTCTATGCCGCGCAGCAGCGCCAGGGCGCGGTGCTGGCGGAGATCGTCCTGCAACCGGAGAATCACCAGCTACTCTGAGCGGCAACCACAATACCAGAGCGGTGGTCGGGCGCGGCGCAGGTGCGGGTTTCTTCCGCACTTGCGCCGCGCGCCGCTCCCTGGCGGGGTAAGGGGGGCGAGATCACCGCAGAGACGTAGAGACGTAGAGACGCAGAGGCACAGAGGCACAGAGCAGGACGGGAGAATGAAGGTTTGGGGCGGCCCAATCTCTGCAAGGGACTTCGTGGCCGGAGGCCCTTAGCCGAGGTTTCAACCCCGGTACAGCGCCTGTCATCCCCACCGCTCATACGCTCGCTTATGGCGCGCACAACGCCCCAGTCCGCGCAGGCGGATAGTCTCCCCCGGAGGGGTGCGCCCTACATGGGTACTTCAGTCCAACGGCCCTCACCCCGGCTCGTCGCCCAAAAGGCACCCGACTCGCCGCCCCTCTCCCACTTTGGCAGAGGGGCTTCGTTATGAATGTGAGAGGGTGCTGGATACAACCCTTACCCTACCTCACGATCGTTCGGCCTCACTACTCCCATCCCAGGAGCGCGGGAATCTATTCCCGCGCTCACGGTGATCCAAGCCGAAGAGGCGAACCACACCGCCAAACTGGGCAGATAGGGCTGCGCTGCAAAGACCTCGCGGCGGCGAACACTCGCGCCGTCAATGGCGGGCACACAACGCTCCTTCCGTTGCAACGCTGAACGCCTATTGTTCCTTCCTCCACATCGCCCCGCCGTCTGACAATCTGTTATCATACGCCCACTCAGCAGGCGCAGCGATCTGCCTGCACGGCGAGGCGATGAGCGGAGTGAGGGGACACGGATGACGACCGGACAACGACGACGACCTGGCACTATCCCTGTCCTCGCGGCGCTCCTGATCGCCCTCTGCACCATGCTCAGCGCCTGCGGCGGTGCGGCGACCGCGATCATCGCCCCGGCCAGTAGCGGCGCACCAACGAGTGTCGTCAGCAGCGCGCCAACCGTCGCGGTCACGGCGGCGAGCAGCGCCGCGCCAAGCACCGCAGCCACCGCGCGCGCCAGCGCGACGGGCGCAGGCGGCACCGCCATCGGCACCGCCACCACCACGCCCGGTGCCGCCACCGCGACCCGCGCGGGCGCGACCCCGAGCGCGGCGAGCACGGCCACGCGCGCCGCCACCGCCGCGACCCCCGCAGCGGCACAGCCGACCGCCATCCCGCGCACCGGCGGCCCGCAGGACATCATCCTCTCCACCACCACCAGCACGCAGGATAGCGGTCTGCTCGATGTGTTGATCCCGCGCTTCGAGCAGCAAACCGGTTACCGGGTCAAGGTCGTGTCGGTCGGGTCCGGCGCGGCGATCGCGCTCGGGCAGCGCGGCGAGGCCGATGTAGTCCTGGCCCACGCCCCGGACAACGAGCGGCAGTTCGTCGCCTCTGGCGTCGGCATCGCACGCCAGATCGTGATGTACAACGACTTCATCATCGTTGGCCCCGCCACCGACCCGGCGAAGATCGGCGGCTCCACGAACGCCCTCGATGCGCTGAAGAAGATCGCCGCCAGCGGCAGCCCGTTCATCAGTCGCGGCGACAACTCCGGCACGCAGCAGCTCGAACTGGGGCTCTGGAAGCTCACCGGGATCGCGCCGCAGGGGCAGGGATGGTACACCGAGTCGGGCACGGGGATGGGGCAGACCCTCCAGATCGCCGACCAACGTCGCGCCTACACCATCGCCGACCGTGCCACCTATCTCGCCTTCCAGGGCCGCATCCAGCTCCCGATCCTGGTCGAGCGCGATGAGCGCCTCCTCAACGTCTACCACGTCATCGCGGTCAGCCCCGCGCGCTTCCCCGCCGTCAACGCCGTCGGCGCGCAGGCGTTCGTGGACTTCATCCTCGCGCCCGACACGCAGCAATTCATCGGCCAGTTCGGCATCGACAAGTACGGGCAACCCCTCTTCACCCCCTGCGTCCGGAACAGTTGCGGGCTGACGGATCCGAAGGACTAACGGAGTCGTGAGGCGTGGGTCGTGAGTCGTGAGTGATGCGCTGAAGGGCCAATTCGTACCGCCTCCCACCGCATGGTGCCTGGACTGTGCGATGCTGCCAGTTAACCTGTGCGCCCGAACGCTCCGTTTCGCCCCACTCACGACTCACGACTCACGACCCACGCCTCCCCCGTGGACCTGATCTGGCAGGGGCTCCTCGACGCCCTGCGGTTGCTGGCCGCGCGCGATCCGGCGACGCTGCGGATCGCGGCGCTGTCGCTGGCGATCTCCGGCGCGGCGACGCTCATCGCGGCCCTCGTCGGGTTGCCGCTCGGCGTGATGCTGGCCTTGCGGCGCTTTCCAGGCCGACGCCTGCTGACCGGCCTCGTCAATACCGGGATGGGGCTGCCCCCGGTCGTCGTCGGCCTCACCGTGGCGATCGTCCTCTGGCGCAGCGGCCCGCTCGGCGCGCTCGGCCTCCTCTATACCCCCGCCGCCATGATCATCGCCCAGGTGATCGTCGCGCTGCCGCTCGCGGCGGGGCTAACGCGCAGCACGATCGCCGGGACCGACCCCGACCTCCTCGGCGCGCTGCGAGCCGACGGCGCACGCGAGTGGCGGGTTGGCTGGGAGATCGCCCGGTCGGCGCGCGCGCAATTACTGGTCGCGGTCGCCGCCGCATTCGGACGTGCGATCTCCGAGGTTGGGGCATCGCAGATCGTCGGCGGCAACATCATCGGGCAGACGCGCATCCTGACCACCGCGATCGCGCTCGAAACCGGTAAAGGCGAGTTTGCGCGCGCCATCGCCCTCGGCCTGATCCTGCTAACGCTCGCCTTTCTGGTCAATACCGGCCTTGCCCGTGCCGCGCGCCTCGCCCCGACGGGATAACGGAGGCGAGTTCACCGCAGAGACGCAGGGTGCGAGAGAAGAAACGAGAAAAAAGGGCCGGAACAGGAGACACAGAGGCACAGAGGGGCATGGGAGGGGAAATAATAGGTGGCGTTCCAGTCCCCAGAGGGGACAGTATGCCCTGCATGGGTATTTCAACCCCGGAAACTGCGCTCGCAAGCCCACCGATCATACGTTTGTTGATCGCCACACAGCGCCCCAGTCCGCGCAGGCGGAGAGTATCCTCCGGAGGCAGTGCGCCCTTCAGGGTGGGAGATCCTGCCTCTCATGGGTAGTGGCTGCCCTTCGTGGATACTTCAGTCCAACGGCTACCCCACGCACAACGGCACGACCCACTTTCGCGGCGACACCCTCATGCTTAGGAGCAGCCCTCACCCCGTCGCGTCCGCCCAGGTGGCACCCGGCGCGCCACCCGCCGCCCAGCGGGCACCCGGCAATCTGGGAGAGGGGTCTATTATGCGACGTATAGAACCTCATCCTCCCTGCCGCCCCTACCGCACCACGCCCGCCACGTTTCCGAGTATCCTTCCCCTACAACGACACCGCCCCCTACCTACCTCACGACGCACGACGCAAGACTCGCCTACAGGAGCACCGATGCAGCTCGATCCGCAACGCCCGAAGACCAATCTCAAACCCTTCATCATCGCCTCGATCGTCCTCGCCGTGGCCTCGCTGATCGTCATCTGTATGTTGACGATCACGATCGCGGCGGTACACAACGCCAGCCGCTGATCGTCCGCCGCCAGCACAGGGCACCGGTAGCGCCGATAGCGCCGCGCAGTGTGACAAGCCTGCTCCTGTCCAGCCCTTGCAGGGGGTAGCCGGTACCGCTGTATAGCCGATCCATCTGTGTGGAGTGGGCGGAGTGGGCCAATTATTCTGCACAGGGCTGTGGGCGCGGCAGTCCCCCGCTTTTTGCGTGCCCGGCGCGCGTGGTATCCTGCGCGCACGGCCATTGTGCATAGGATTTGTGAGGACGCTGTGTTGGTGACGACCGGACGCGCGATGGTGCCGACGATCGGGTAGTCCTGTCCTGCTGGCCTGTGCCTGGAGGCGACGCGCGGTGGTGCGAGCGCCATTCCATGTTGCACGCCCGCCGGACCGACCAGCTCGTCGCGCCGACCAGCGCCCGTCCCCTCCGCGCCGCGCGTCATGGTGGCGTGCGGCCCTCGTTGCGCCCCGGCGCACCGGAGAAAGGGTCGTCCGATGGCATCACCCTCACAGCCCACCCGCCCACCGGGCGGAGGCTTCCGCACACTCTGGCTGGCGACCGCGTCGTCCAATCTCGGCGATGGGGTGGCGCTCGTCGCCGCGCCGCTCCTCGCCGCCACGCTCACCGCCGACCCGGTGGCGATCGCCGGGCTCACCTTCGCCCAGCGCATCCCGTGGCTCCTCTTCCCACTCCTCGGCGGTGCCCTGGCCGACCGCCTCGATCGGCGGCGGCTGATGGTCGCGGTGGCCTGCGCGCGGGCGGCGCTCGTCGCGACACTGGCGGCCACGCTCAGCACCGGCCACGCCTCGTTGCCCCTCCTCTACGCCGTCTTCTTCCTCCTCAGCAGCGGCGAGACGCTGTTCGACACGGCCGCAGCGACGATCCTCCCGGCGCTCGTGCCGTGCGCCGGGCTGCCGCGCGCGAACGCCCGCCTCTCGGCGGCGCTGACGGTGACCAATCAGTTCGTCGGGCCACCGCTCGGCGGGGCGCTCTTCGCCGCCGCCATCGCGCTACCCTTCATGGTCGGGGCGGGCGGACTGGTGGCGGCGGCGCTCCTCCTCACCACCCTGCGCGGCACCTTCCGCGCGCCCGCCGAGGAGACGACCGAAGATAGGGGTATCCGCGCCGAGGTAACGGCGGGGCTCCGCTGGCTCCGACATCAACCCCTCCTGCGAACGCTGGCGCTGGCGCTGGCGGCCCTGAACCTGACGCTGGTAGCGCAGAACGCGATCATGGTCCTCTACGCGCAGGAGCGCCTCGGCCTTGACGCGCGCGGCTTCGGCCTGCTGCTGACGACCTATGGCCTCGGCGGGATCGCGGGCGGACTCGTCGCGGGGCCACTCAACGACCGCTTCGGCGCGGGAAGCCTCCTGCGTTTCGCCCTGACCGTCGAGATGCTCGTCCCCGCCGCGCTCGCCCTGACGCACGCGCCGCTCCTGGCGGGCGCAGTCCTCGCCCTCTTCGGCTGCCACGCGATCGTCTTCGGGGCGACCCTGACGGCGTTGCGGCAGACGCTGACGCCGGATGTGCTGCGCGGGCGGGTCGGCGGGGCCTTCCGCTTCATCGAGGAGGGCACAGCCGCGCCGGGCGCACTCCTCGGCGGGGCGCTCGCCGCGCTCGCCGGCCCGACCGCCCCCTTCTGGTTCGGCGCAGTGGTGGGCGTGGCCGTCCTCGCCTACGCCTGGCCGCGATTGGTCGTGGGTCGTGAGTCGTGAGTCGTGCGAGAATAGGCGGCGG
>JAABUM010004072.1_pt1 | contig 16922 bp, 6 predicted proteins | sample 5559161 | NCBI WGS metagenome assembly JAABUM01 (sample SAMN10711868, study PRJNA513369) | rock metagenome | isolation source: Antarctica rocks | place: Antarctica: Victoria Land, Siegfried Peak nord | reverse complement strand
CAGCAACGACGTCGACACCGCCATCCGCTCCAGCTCGACCCGCTGATCATCGGTCATCGGTAAAGCTGCAGCCACCATAACGGCATTCTACCAAACAACCAAACTAATTTACAGACACACCACTAGTGCAAGGAGGCTCCGCCCCCAGCCACCAGCGGTGTTGAAGGCCACCGTTGTGCACCCGGAACAGCTCTAGGTGTCGACCCCTTGCTGACACCGCTGCCAGTCCGTTGGCGGTATCCGTTTGCGCCACCTTCATCGCGTCGTCACCCTGACCTGGGCTGGCCGCCCGCGACGCAGGAACCGCCTGCGTTCGCCGTGATCGATCACTTCGTAGCTGATGTTGTTTCGTGACACTCGCAGCTGGTCACACGCGGCGTCTAGGGCTTCTTCCACAGTCTCACCCTGGGCGGTGACGGTCCGGGGTTGAGGCGTCTGCGGCGCCGCCGTCGGTGTCTCCGTCGGCCGAGGGCTCCATGTCGATTGTGGACTTCTAGGCGGCGCTGGAGGAACAACTGTGCTCGGCGCACTGGCGCTCGGGGACGGACGGGCAGACCACGATGTCGTTGCCAGCCGGGGTGCTGGCGCAGTTGGCGGTACGCGCAGCGACAGGTCCACCTGATCACTCTCGTCGTTGAACTTGATGATGGTGGCCTGTACTGCTTGGCCGATAGTCACGACGTCGCTCGGTAAGTTGACCCGATAAGCAGACAGCTGACTGATGTGAATGATCCCCTGGGCACCGCCGGCAAGATCCACGTAGGCGAATGACTTATTCGTACTACGTACGATGCCGGACACAGACTGGCCAATCGAGTGGGCGGCCTTAAAGCCGACAAATGGCTGGGGCAGCAGCGCTTTGCGTGACAGTCCGACCTGGTCACGCTCGTCGTTGAACTTAATAATCCTGGCGGTGATGTCGGTGTCGACCGGCGAGTGAATCGAGGCGTCCTCGACGCGCTCGTTGTCCAGGTCGCGAAAGAAGATCACGCCGGTCACGCCCGCACCCAGATCTAGATAGGCGTGCGTCTTGGTCGCGCTCCGTACCCGGCCACTCACGGTGTCGCCCACGCCGTGGTTCTGCTTGTACGCGAGATACGGCTTGGGCAGTAGCGCCTTACGCGATAACTCAACTTGGTCACGCTCGTCGTTGAACTTGATAATCCTGGCGCTGACGTTGGTGCCGGGCGGCGAGTGAACTGAAGCATCGTCGACTTTCTCGTAGTCGAGGTCGCGGAAAAAGACTGCTCCTGTCACCCCACCATCCAGATCAAGGTAGGCGTGAGTTTTGGTGGCATTGCGAACGGCGGCGCGGACCGTGTCGCCGATGTTGTGGCTGGCTTTGAAACTCTCGTAGGGCGTGGCCAACAACGCTTTGCGCGACAGCTCAACTTGGCGTCGCTCCTCGTTAAACCCCAACACGGACAGAGTGATCTCCGTGCCGACTTCTACCGCCTCGCTGGCGCTCTCAATGCGTTCGTGAGCCAGTTGCGAGAGGTGGATTACGCCTTCGACTTGGTCGTCGAGCTGGACATAGACGTGGCTGTCCGTCGCGTTGCGAACCGTGCCACTCACCACGTCACCCCGTCCGTGGGCGCTCTTGAAGCTCGCAAACGGGTCCGGCGTCAGAGCTCTGAGAGAGAGCTCGATCTTTGCGGGCGGCGTGGGCATGGCCGTGATCAGCGCCATCACGCGGTCCCCGGGTGACAACAGGTCCCCCGGGTGATCGGTCCGCACCCACGCCATCTCCCGCACAGGGACCAGGCCCTCAAGTCCCGGTTCCAGCTCAACGTAGGCGCCGTGTCTCGCCAGGCTCACCACCGTGGCCTCGACAACAGAGTTGAGCGGATGGTCTCGGGCGTATGCCTCAACTCGACGGCGCTGCTGCTCAAGTGGTGAGCCGGTCTCGATGACCACCGATGCGCGCACTTCGAAGGGTTCTCGCGCCGTGCCGACAATGAACGGAAGCTGCGAGTGGATGGTCATGTGATGGGACCGGGCCCAGAACGACCAGACCTCGTTGGGCCACTTTGGATCATCGCTGAGATCGCATAGGGCTTCAGCCGCCGAGCGCGACAGCGGCCGATCCGAGGTAGGGCGCAGCATCGCACCTGGGGGCGCCAACCTCTCGTCCTCGTCGCTGTCTTCGTCCGGCGCATCCGCATCCGCATCCGCGTCGGCGTCCGGCACCGGCATGACCCTCGGCGCCGGTGCGGCGTTCTTTGTGTTGGCCTTGGACCCGCTGGCCTTCTTGGGTCCCTTGGGCGGCGCCTCATGGTCAGTCGGTAAGCCGCTCACTTCGAGCTGGCGATTCGAGTGAGCGACAACCTCTTCGAGAACGTCGAGATCGAGGCCGCTCACATCGAGGCGTGACTGATCGCGAACAACGTTGACCAACAATGGGTCGCCGAGCCCGAGATCTGGTCGCAACATACCCACTTCGTCAGCGGCCTCATCCACCTGGCCGTCGTTGCGAGCCTTCGGCTGGTGAGTGCTGAAATCGAAGCGGTGGCGAACTCCGAGTACTCCGTCTTGATGCAGCAACCGCGCCGTGGCATAGCCATTATCGTTAACCGCTTGGTCCACCACGGCGGCGTAGACCGCCTTACGCGCCGCATTGCGCCTCGTTGGGTCGATCACGTGCTGCTCCACACCGCGCCCGGCTTCGGCCTTGGTCCAGTGTTGGTGCAACAGCTCCAAGAGCGTAATCGTGTAACAACCCTCGGCCCGGGCTGGAACTACGGTGGCAATCAGCGACTGGCCCGGGGTCAGTTCGCTCAGCAAGCTGGAGTTGCCGCGATCGAGGCTGATCGCAATCTCTCGACGCCGTTCCTGGACATCTCCTCGCCGGTTGCTGGCCTCAGCAACCACGAATCGTCCTCGGCCGTCTGTCCTTTCGAACGAACGCAGCGGGCCACCATGGTGTCGAAGCATTGGACCGATGGTCACCTCGATCGGGTGCCCCGCTGCAACATCGACGTGTTGGGCCGGGTTGCCGATTCGGCCGAATCGCCAATCAGGCCTGAGCTTCACCGCCAAGCCGTCATCGACTGCCTGATAGCCCGCAACTTCATACCAGCCTTCGGAGCCATCAACGTTGCCTTCGACGACGACTCGCGGTGTTAATACATCGTGGTCGCTGCGCGCCGTGACCAGCCAGGCGTGAACCAGGTCCTGACGTTTACCGGCGGCTCTCTGGACGTCTCCAGGGTTTTCGCAATCTTCTTCGCGCCCGTCCAGACACGGGAAACACTCACCGCAAGGTGCGGCCGTCTCCATATTTTTGTCGATATCGGCGAAGGCGGCATCGCCCTCGGCGTTCTCGTCGCGGTACCCGGCCGCCGTTACTCTCAAAGCCAGCTCACCGTCGCTGTCGCTGCGCGTGCCTACTAGGTCTTCGTCGTCGGTCGATCGTTTGGGCCGGGGTCGGCGCCGACGGCCTCGACTGTCCTGGCTGACGCCTCGTTCCACCTCGTCAAGCGGACGTGCGAACGGTGCCAGAGTTTCCAGGACTTCGCGCACGCGCAGTGTGTCATCGCCGTCGAGCACCAACCTCATCCTTTGGCCCACCGGCCAGCTGGCCAACATCTGCAATGCCCGTGACTTGGCCGGCTCGGCCGGGGCAAGCCGTGCGGCTGCCACGACCATGCGCATGGCGTCGACAACTCCAGTTGGCTGCGTTGCATGTCGGCCACTTCCGAGCGCCCACGGTGCTCCTTTGACTAGGTTCGAAACTCGGCTGTCGAGGCGAGCCTCCCGTCGGCGCAGCGCAATGACCCGTTCGCTGTCGGGCTTGATGACGGTGTCGTCTTCGATACCGAACACAGTCGGGGTCACCGGGGCTGACGCCGCGCCGTCGACATCGCCGTCGGCGTTCGCAGCCTCGGGCGAGTCCTCAGCGTCCGATGTGGTCGGCACGCGTCGATAGGTGTCGGTAGTCGCCCTCTCAAATAGGTGCGACGCCAGCGCCCGCGTGATGGCACCACGGGCACGATTGATGAGCGCCGGCTCTAAGAACCGTTTGACCTCTTCCTTCATCGCCGGCGACAGCGCTCCTAGCACCTCTTGGCGCTTCGTGGCCGCGTCGACGAGCACCTCGTGGTTGACCCACCACTTTCGGGCCCACGACTTGCGGAGCTCCGACGGCTCCCACGGCGCCGCCGCGGGGTCGGCACGCTCCCAGGCCGCCGCGATTACGACCACCAGTTCGGCATCATCTTCACAGAGGCTCGCCAAACCGCGATGGCGGTCAGACGCTTCGAGTCGCCATTCGTCGGGCCACTCGTAGTCGTCTTGCAACAGACCACGCTGGCCAACCAATCTGGTGCCTTCCAGCAGCGCCAGGATGGTCACAACTTCCGGTACGCAAGCCAGGCGGTCGGCGTACATGACGGCCAGCGCGCTGGCCGTCGATCCAAGACCGCTGAATCTAGAAAGTTCTTTACCAAACGAAGTCGGATGCCCGTCAGGGTCAACGGCACCTCCACTGCGTAGCGCAGCGTCGGCTCGACTCAGTTCGACCAGAAAGGTCTCACGCGCCGCCACTGCAGTTTTATCAAGCTCCGTTGTCGTGGGCTGAAAGGCTGCGGGCCACGGGAAGTTGACGACGTCGTCGATACCGCCCATCTTGGCGGTCATGACCAGGGCTTCGAGATTCTCGCGCGTCGAGCCCGGAGGGGTGTCTTGCGCCAGCTGCAGGTACTGGCCTTTGCTGTAGAGCGGGAACACCCAGCCCGGTCCCTTGCGCCCTACCCGCCCCCACCGTTGCTTAATGCCAGCCTGACTGTGGGCCTTGGTCGGGATACCGCCTTGGGCCAGTTCGGGGTCCCACTCGGACTGCGCAATCACCCCGCTGTCAACAACGAAGCGCACGCCCTCCACCGTGAGAGATGTTTCAGCCAAGTTGGTCGAGATGACAATCTTGCGAGGGTCACCCTTGCGCCGTTTGGCCAGCGCTTTTCTCTGTTGATCCTTGGGTAATGTCGAGATCAGCGGGAAGACGTGCCCGTGGTAGGCCCGTCCGAGGGCCCGTTCGATTTCGGCGCATACCGGCTCGATGGTCCGGCGGGTTGGCAGGAATCCTAATATGTCGCCGAAGACATCTTGGTCATCGAGGCCCTTGGCGAGACGAATGACGAACTTTGCCATCTCGTCGGGCATGCGCTCGCGCCATTGGTCCATAGGAACTTGGCCGGTGTAGCGAAGATCAAGCAGTTTGGATGTGGTATCCCAAACGTCTTCACGCTCTCCCGCCTCGGACTTATCGAGCAGGTCATCCTTTTCAAACGGCGGCGCATCTTGGTCAGGCCAGTGCTTGCGGATGAAGTCGCCCTCCGCTCGGGGCTGTTGGTGCGACAAGGGCAAAGCCTCGTCCTGCCAGGTGTCGAGGACGTCGTCCTCACCTGATTCAGGGGTGTCCAGGTTGGCAAACAACGGCATCCCGTAGCCGAACGCCTTCTCTGCCGGCACGTCCATAACGTTGACGACGTCGGGACCACCGAAGTACTCCTGATAGAACGCGGTGTTGAACGTCGCCGAGGTGATGATGACTCGCAAATGGGGATAGCGGGCTAGTTCCTGATTGAGGTAGCCCATGATGAAGTCGATGTTGGTGCTTCGCTCGTGAGCCTCATCGACGATGACCGTGCCAATTCGGCTTAGGCGGCCCTCACGAAGCCAGTTGATCATTGTCCCGTCAGTGACGTAGATCAGTTCGCAGGCTTCATCGTGGTTCCGATCTCCCGACACCTGGTAACCCACCGGATAGCCCGGTCCCACGCCACCGGCGCCGGACATCACGCCGCCCACGAAGTTAGCCACTCCCACCGCGGCCTGCACCCGAGGCTCAGTCACGATGATGGGTCCAAGCTCGGTGATCTTGGCAAAGGGGCAGTCCCCGGCCAAGTTCTCCAGCGACTCCGCCGGCGGGTCCATCAGGCGGTAGGGCGCGAAGGTGGACTTGCCGGTGCCTGTTCCCGCTTTGAGTACCAGCACTCGCTTGTCGCGCAGTAACTCGATCATCTTCACCACGTGCGCATCGGTCATGCCGACTTTGACTTCTTGAAGTGGATACGAAGTGCCCTCGACGATCTCGTGGGCCGCCGGGAGTGGGCCAAGGCCGCCAAGGGGGCCGGTTGGGTTCTCTCGGTTCGCCACTTCGCCCACAGTTTCGAGGTCGATGTAGGCCACCGCGATGCCCTGAATGTTGGTGCGGTGCTTAAGGCGGTGGTCCTTGCACCGATCAGAGCGCGACCCGCCCCGCTCGACCAGGTTCTTGGCCCAGTTCTCGTTGTAGGTGGCCTTTTCGCGCCGCTCCTTCAGCTCGGCGCGCACTTTCTTCAAGCGTGCCTTGTTGGATGAGCCCACCAGCGTCTCGAGTTCAGCTTCGAGGTGTTCGACCTCGCGTTGGCAGTCTTTGCACACGAACGCCCGTATGCTCGATGACGACTTTCCGCGCTGCACTGCGGGCGACACTTCGGGCTCGAACGCCCCTCCTACATCGTCCACGGCGTGCCCTTTCGAAACATTGCGCTTTCCGTAACCACACTTGCCTCCACCGAGCCGGCCCTGGCCACGTTGGCTTTGGAACCGTTCTGGCGTCCGCTCCCTGCGTGTTGCGGCGGCTTCGGGGCGCCCTCAAAGAACATCGGCTGCACCGAGACGCTGCTCGGGTGGGCTAATAGGTGATCGGTCAGCGCCTTATAGAAACCAACGACCGCGGTTTCCAGGCCTGTTTGATACATGTAGAGGCGCACGTGAGTCTCGTCCTGACAAAGCTCATCGAGCTGCGTTCGACTGATCTCATAAACCAGATCATCAGTTTGGGCCGCCGGGCGGGGACGCGAAACCTCGGCGTTGCGCAACCACGCGCCGTGGACCACAGCGTCCATTTCGGTATGGCGAATCGACATCAACGCGAACTTCAGCTCCAGTGACGCTGCGGGCAGATTGGAGCGAAGCTTCACCGCCCGCAGTGCGAAGCGATGCGCCGACCGAGAGCCGTCTCGATACTCCACGTCAACGTCGACCCGCGGTTCACTATCAACTTCTTGCGCGAACTCCCTCAGTATCTCGGTCACAACCGGATTCTGAATGCCGCTGGGCGAGATTACTCGCCTCGTGCGGGTCTCACCACGAAGCGCCTCGACGATCTGGGCTCGGAATCGGGCCTCAACGGCCCGCCGTCCGTGCTCGCCTCCCGAGTCCCACCGCGTCGCCGGCTCGTCGAGGGCGATGGCCTCGGACTCCATCGTTCCCCCGTCGCCCATGGGCTCGACCACCAGCACTGGCAATCGACCCGTTGCGGCCACCGCCGACGCAGCGTCAAGCACTGCGGACCCCAATCCGTCGGACCACTTCGTGCTGTCCGACCCAGCGAGGATCGTCTCCGAGCCCGGTGCTGGCAGGGCAATCTCGAGGAAGGAAGATCGGGGCTCGCGCAGCGCGGTCTGTTCAAGGCGGCTCGACAGCGCTTCGAAGCGAACGATGTCGATTCGGTCGCCCGGATCGGCCTTGCGAGCTCTTGCCGCTGCCGAGATGATCTCGGCGACCAGTACCTGGTTTTCCCGGGTGTCATCGACACCAACGACGAAGCCGCGCTCGGTACTCATCCCCGCGAGATCCGAGAAGTGAGTAGGCGACGTTCGATGTCCTTATCGATGTCGGCCAGACGCTCCGGACAACGCAAGACGATCACGTCACCCATCTCTGCGGGCACGGAAACATCGCTTGGCACCAAGATGGCCCGCAAGGTCGCCGACTGGGTGGCGCGGATGGTTGCAACCACCTCGGTCGTCGCTGCCGCGCGCGGGAAGACGGTCAGCTGATCTGTTTTTGCCTTTGCCTTTGCCTGGGCCCATGGCAACGGCAAACTCCGATCGATGCCGCTGTAGATGACCGATCCGTTCTCCTCATCGACGTGCCAGGTGACGCCCTTCGAGCGATCTTCGACCACCCGCACCTCTTGGTTGGCAGCGGCGGCGTCGGTGCCGTTGAGGCGGCGAAACAACATGCCGGTCATCACGGCTCCTCGGCATACCTGCGTCTCGGCCTGACGAGAGGCACGGTCGGTCCAGGGCGCGCCGCCGTCGAGGATCGACCGAGATCGCGCCGTGGTGGCCAAGATGAAGTCCAGCTCGACTTCACGCCAAACCTGGGAAAGCAACGAGAAACACATGCGTTCGGGCGTGATCCCGCGTCGCTCCACGGCGCGGTCAACGCGGCTGCGAAGGTCATCAGGCATGAGCGTGATGGCCATGAACAGCGCTCGCGCTTCTGCAGGCGTGATCGCGGCCGGGTCCTCGGCTCCCAATACGACACCTACCGTGCGGCCGAAGCGGCGCAGGCTCGCCGGAACTACGTGCTCGGGGTGTCCTTGGAACCGCACCGGCTTCGATCCGATCGAGACACGAGCTTCCCGGTCGAACCGGATTTCCATCGTCCCGCCGTTTTGGAATGCATCGCACAACGTCAGCGCCGCCAGCGCCCGGTTGGCTTCATGAGTTGCCACGTGCGGCACCTCGCAGGTTTGCCACGCCACGACTGACAGCCCATCGAAGCTCGAATCCTGAGCAATCGCACCCAAAGCGACGATGACGTTTTGACAAGCGATGCGGACCGGGCGAACGACGTAGTCTCGGGGCCGCTTCTCATGCGCCAGGTGGCTCGCCTCGTAAGCCGGCCCAATCTGATCGAGTACCCGCTTGAGACCGAGTTCTCGCGCGGCAAGCTCCTCGTCCAAAGACGAGACGTAGTCGACAACGCCTACATCGAGAACCTCGGCTTGATGGGTCGCAACAGGGTCGAGATGCCAGCGGACCACGAGCCCAGCGCCGTCGTCGTCGGGAAACTCTGTGGGTGCACAGACGACACAGGCCAATGAACGCTCGTCCACGGCTGCGATCGGCAGGAGATTGTCGGGGGCGTCCTCGTTCAGTAAGCCGAAGGCCTCGGCGGTGGTGAACTTCGACCGAAGTAACCAGGGCTCGGCGTGCGCGAAGGAAGGCGCATCGACAAGTGCGGCGAGGCCGGGCGGGACAATCAGTCTCCGGCTGGCAAGCGCAGCCTGATAGTCATGGAACGCCATGCCTACCGCTCAGCCGGACGAACAACCGTCGTCTGTTCTCTGTGCTGCGAATCAAATGTCGTAGCGCGCTCATTGACCCACGTTTGCTTCGCACTCTTGCCCAGAACGATGGACCGGCGGCCGCGCAGAGCGTCAGCCGCCTCCTTCGGCAGCCTATCTAGTACAGCCTCAGGGCCGAGCCAACCCGCCCGAGCCGTCATGTGGGTGTACGCCCTACCCTTGACGCCGGGAGCCGGTTGGAAGTCCCAACTCTTTTTGCCCGGTTCATAGCCTTTGTCCCGGCCAGGGCTAGAAACTGAGTCGAACTCTCGACTCACGCCGTCGCGGTCCTTGAACGTCCCCGATCGGGTCGTCCACACGTCCGTTTTGAGGGCATCTGCCGTAGTTGAACCCGGCAGGCGCACGTGGATTTCCTGCAGAGGTGACTGTGAGACAGGTGCTGACGACAGGTAGCCACGGCTGACATGGTTGTTGCCGCACGCCATCGCGTCTCCCTTGTCCAAAAGCGACTGAGATGGAGCATAACTGCTCCGCCAGGGCGCGCCGCGAGACGGTGTTTGGTCCGGTTCACCAGCGCTCTCCGAGCTACGGACGCGAGCGCAGATGGCTCCACACATCTGTACTGACCGGTCTGGCAAGGACGCTGCTCCGGTCACGATCCTGCACTCAGATGACTGAGATGGGCGAGACCGAGCAGCGGGACCTACGGATACGCCGAGCAGGGCAGTGGCTACGGCTACTCCGGCGTGAAGGGGTTGAACGCGCTGCTGGGCAACGTCTCCTCCGCCGGGCGGGCGCCGGTGATCGTGGCAACCAGGCTCCGCAAGGGATCGGCGAACTCCGCCCGCGGCGCCGCCCGGCTGGTCAAGATCTAGAACGGGGTCAAGGTAATGAGGGCCAGTCCGGCCTGTAGACGTTGGTCGTCTAGGCACCGAAGGTGGGCAACGTCGTTGCGCGCGTCGCGGAGCCACGTCACCAAGGCCATCTGCGGACGCGCGCCCATGCCGCCGCGGTGGCGCATGTAATACCAGAGGTCGGCGATCTCGGCTGGGTCATTGCGCGCGGTCTGGCGGAGGCGCTGACTGTGTCCTTGCCTGTCGAGCCAGGCAAGGACACGTTCTCGCTGCTGGTCGAGTAGGGGCAGGAGAGTGGCGGCTTGTGCACGCCACAGCGCCCGCTCCAACTGCTCCGGCGCGTGTTTGGCCAAAGCGCTGGCATGCCACGTGACGCCTTCGCCGTCCCAGCGGTCGCAGGCGCCCGATGCCCATGCCGACCTGAGCTCTACGCTGGGCCGATCATCGGGTGCGGGTCGCAGCACCGGCTCGGAGGTCACGAGTTCGGGCCTTGACTGGGAGTAGGCCACCAGGAGATTGCCGAGCGACTGCAGGCGGCCGTCCCAGGTGTCGAATAGGTGGAGCGCCAGAGAAAGGTCATACCGGGCGAGCTCAGCGATGGCTGTCTGGCGGGTCTTATCGGCGCCGCGTCGGCCAGCAGCCGAGTGCAGCAAGAGAGCGGTGTCGAGTCGGTTCAGGCGCCCCCACCAGTGCAGGACTGTCAGGCCGGCGCGTTCCGTACCGGAAGGCTCGTGGCTGCCGGAAGTCACAGCGACAACTTGGACGGGCATTGCGCCTGCAGGGGCATTGTGGGCCAGAGCTGCTGTGGCGGCGAGCATTTGGTTCAGCTCGGCCAACTGCCCGGCGCGAAGCGACGTCGCCTCAATGATCAGCAGGTGCTCTGCCAGGTCCGCCGCCACGAAATCCTGGACTGTCGGGACATGGTTGGGTAAGGCTTGACCCGCGGCCGTGAGGCATTCGGCGACGACGCAGTCGGTGCTGTCCCGCTGGAGGCGGATTCCGACCAGTCGTCTGGGCGTCTGGCGCGCGAGCAGCATGTCGAAGAGATCCGGAGGACCCCCGGCGTCGGGGACGGCAATAACTAGCGGATGGCGCCAGCCGCCTGCCTCCAGCGCCCGGTCTACTTCCCCTAGAAAGCCGCGCGGGCCCGGGAGATCCCAGTATCCGGCGATCGCGGGGACGGTCATCAGCTGCGGCGCTTGAGCGCCTCGGCGAGAAATGGCTCGACCTCGAGGAGTTCGTCGTCGTCGGACCTGGTGAGTTGCAGGGCGGCAATCGCCTTTCGAGTGTCGTCGCTGGCCGCTGCTCCTACCAGGTCGGCCAAGAATTCCCAGGTGACAGGCTCACCGACCTCGACGAGGGTCCGAACGACCTCCTCGACATCTGGCAACTTGCCCGATGCATCCGCAAGGAACGTTCCCGTCGCGAAGACCTGGTCTCGCGCTGCCGCGGCGGCGTCTCCCCACGAGGTCTTGGGTGGCTTGCGCAGGACACGATCTAGCACTGCTGGCCACCCACCGGTGGCGTTGGCAAGAACAGCGCAGGTTGGCCGGTCCAGTTCGAGCCGTTCTTCGCCGACCCACGCTTCGAGCGCGAGCTGGTCGAGTCGCCGGAGTCCCAGCCGGGTGGTGCGTTCGAGTCCCGGCACCGGTGTTACGAAGTCTGCCCACAGCGTGAGGTGCTCGGCGCCAAGAACCATCAAAGCGCGACGCATGGCGGTTCTGGGTGGCATCTTGTCAAGGGCTGACTGAGTCTCCTGCGCGATTTTCACAGCCTCACCCAGGGTGAGCTTTCGGCAGTCGGCTGCGAGCACGACGCGGTCTTCAGCGCTCGCCATCCGTTCAGCCAGTTCTTCAGGAGGCACGTCTGCGACGAGCGTGATCTCGGGTTGGTGCGCTCCGAGCTTGGTGGCAACCGCAGCCACGACCTGCTCGATCCCCAAAGCAATGCTTCCGCCGACCAGCGTGAGACCGGGGGCGTCGACCTCCACGAGAGCCGCGAGCTCTTCTTCGCTCAGTGGGCTCCGTCCGCCGCTGGGCAACGGGCGCCGGTACAGCGATGCCTGGAAGCCTGGGGACGGCTGGTGCCCCTCGAAATCCAGCAGTTCGGCCTCGATGTTCGGTCGGCTGCCCAGAAGCCGGACGACATTCGGGTTGCGGACTCGAAGGCGGCCACCAACCCGGACGACGACGCCCAGACCCACCATTTCGTCAACCAATCCGGCGAATAGGCTCGGTCGCATCGACGCGAACCCCTCCGGCCACCAGTAGGTGCAGGCGTCCCGGAGTTCTCCTTCTTCGTAGTCGGCGTTCATTCCTTGCTGCAGATTGCGCAGGGCCAGGACAAAAGCGATGCAGCGGTAGCGGTCGTCGAGGTTGATGGTGAGCATGAAGCGGCGGCGCATCTGCTCGCCGAGGTCGGCGTCCTTGTATACCCGTTCGACGTCCGACCGTTCGACTTTCGTCGGGAAGGCGCGTCCTCTCCGAGGCGTGGCCAGAAGGTGCCGCAACAGTGCCTGGCCGAAAACCTGGACCATCCCGGCCTGGTAATTCGTCTCTGAAAGCAAATGCCACATGGCTGCATCGCTCAGGGAATACCCGAGCGCTGCAAGAGGCACTCCGAGCAGGGCCACTGCGTCGGCCGGGTCGAGCGGACCTACGTTGACCGGTTGTTGGGCGAAATGGGCGAGGGGGACGTTCCTCTGCCGTTCGAACCGCTGTACCTGGTGCAGCCCGGCCAAGACCACTTTGAAACGCCGGTCGGTCACGTTCATCAAGCCGCGCAAGCGCTCAACGATCGGGAAGTCTTTACCAGCGTCGGCATCGAGCAGGTCGTCGAATTCGTCGAGCAGCACCAGTAGGGTTCTGCCCTCGATGGCGTCGAACCAGTTGCGTAGGTGCGTGACGGCCGCTTCACCGCGAGCGCTCTTGCTGGAGCGGTCTGTGATGACGCCGGCGCGTTGCAACTCTTGGAGCAGTTCGAGCCAAAATTCGTCAGAGTCTCGCCACAGCCCAAGACCGAGGCTGCGCACGTCCAGGTAGATCGCGCGCCGGTCTGGGTCCTTGGCGTCCTCCACTTCTCGGGCGGCCGCGCGCAAAAGTGCGCTCTTACCGACCTGGCGGCCGCCGTAGACGAAGCTGCTGCCCCGCGGGTCGAGGATCGCTTCTAGCTCGCGCCGGCGGCCGCGGAAGAGTTCGGGAGGGACATTGCCTGCGACGTCTGGGGTAAACGCCGAAACGTACGCAAAGGGGAGCACGAGGTGCTCCAACAGAGCGAACGTCGGCGCGGGGTGGAAGGCCATCATCAGGATGACCGCCGGGTCGACGACGAGGATGCGGCGCGACGACGCCGTTTCGTCGCGTGCTGCTGCAGCGAGAACATCGCGCTGGTTTCGGGTAAGAACTCCCTGGTAGAGGACCAGGTGGGGGTAATTTTTCTGGTCGTTGAGGACAAGGCTGACAAGGCGGTCCGCGGACATCTGGCCCCAGACCACGTGGACGCGGTACCGGCCTCGGGCGCCCGACCCTAATTCGTGCATGACCACGGGTAAGACAGGCCGCGCCTGGCCGACGTCGACCACGAGGTCTGTCCCCCGTGGGGGTGCGGCTGGCTCACTGCGCGGTGCGGGGCTCGGCAGGGCGAGCAGGGCGAGCACGGAACGCAGCCGACCGTCGAAGTCTCCTGCCTTCTTGTCGCGGAAGAGCCCGCGCCAGGCTGTGAGGGCTTCTGCGTGTTCGTCGCGCATCGCTGGCTCGGCTGGGCCCGGTCCGAACGGCGGCAAAGGGCGCCCCTGCTGCAAGGAGGTCACAGCTGTGTCGAAGATGTTTGGCGTCCCGGCGGTTTCGATGCCGGCCGACCACAGCTCAGACTGCAGCCGCCGGTACTCCTCCATGGAACCGGGGCCGAGTGGGGCGCCGCCGCGGCGCAGGGCGTCGAGGCGCTCGTGGGCGGCTGCGAACGCGTTTTGTGCCAGAAGCTCGCGGACTGCGCGGTCGTCGTCCTCGCCGACGTCGTTGGCGCTCAGCTCGGTGAGCAGGCTCGCTGTGACGTGGACGCTCGCTCGGGAGAGCACCGCCTTGGCCTCGTCCAGGCAGGTCGCGGCTTGCAGCAGGTCGTCCTCGAGGGGGTGCTCAACATCGAGCAGCAGTCCGCGCAGGATGACTGCGTCACCGTCATCGATCGCGCCCGGGTATGCCTCCAGCGCAGCGAAATCCGCTCGGACGTCGCCGAGGCGCCGGCTGATCGCCGCGCTCGCCGCGCGAAGGTCGATTTCTCTGCGTTCGGTGATCTGCTCGAACAGCTCAGGGCCCTCTTGCCGCAGTTCGTCGAGGAGTCGGCGAGTTCCGAAGTGGTCCATGCGGGCGGCGTAGCCCTCGTATGCCGCCCAGGCCGTCCGGTAGGGCGCCGCCAGCAGTCCCGGAACGGCCACTTCTGGTACTGCGGCCCACGAGGAGCGGTCCAGCCGCGCCTCGAAGACGTAGGGAAACCACGAATCAAGTACCTGTTCGGGTGAGGGCTCGACCCCTGCGGGCATTCCTTCTTGCAGGTGGTCGACGATCAGCTGTGCGCACAGTGCAACCGCGCGGTGCGCGACTGTGTCCTCAGAGTCCGTCTCGGCGGGCGCGCTGCCGAGATGGAATTGGTCCAGCACTGCTGTAGCCGCTCGCCGTACGTCATTGGCGAGGTTGTCCGGATGTCGTCCGTGGTCGACTCCTTGGGTGGCAGTCACCGCACGGCACCAGACGTCTACGACGGCAAGGGCCTCCCGGGCGAGTTCGATGAGCTTGAGCCGGGGATCGGAGTGAATCTTGGTGGTGGCCTGTGGGCCGCGTATTCGGCTGTCGGTGTCTCCTACGGCGCGGTCCATGGCTTTGTCGTCATGGAGGGCGAGAGCGCCCCGGCGAACGTCGTCGACTTGCGCTTGCTGGTCGTCGCGGACGGCGACGAGCAGTTTTCCAAGTAGGCCATCTTCGGCCATCCAAGCCTGGTAGACCCGCGTTGCCCTGTGAAATTTCAGGGTGCGGGCGCTGGCAGTTTCGAGCTGTGTCTTGGCGGCCGCTCGCGCGCCGGCCAACTGTTCGACAACAGCGTCAGTGTCCGGTTGGACGACTGGTGCTGAGCCGAGGACGAGGCCTTGGCGGCTGGCGGTGATTACTGCAGCCGACAAGTCACAGATCAAAGTTTTGTCGCGCAGCTGCGGCTCGAGCAGTTCGAGCACGTCGGGGGCGCCGGCGAACGGTGCGGTCAGCGCGGCGAGGCACAGGCCAGCGGCGAGGGCGTGGGCGGCGGGTGCTTTGGGCAGGTCGTCCCAGGCTTGGGTGCGGGTCCACAACGCCGCCGACAGCGGCCCGGTGTCGTTTCTGAGGGCGGCGGCCAGGGCGAGCACTTCGAGGGATGCGCCCCAGTCCGTTCGGAATCCTTGTGCGGCCCAGGCGGCGGCACCTAGGTGCCCGTCGTTCAGGAGGCGGTGCAGTCTCCCCCACACAGAGGAGGGGGAAAGCGAGAGGGGGCTCGAGTCCGGTGGCGCCGTCTGCTCTACGGAGGCAGATTGTGGAGCCCACTTGCTCTCGCCGCCTTCTGTGTTCGTTTGCGGTCTCGGGACGGATTCTGTGACCGACTGGGACCGCTCGGACGCTATCGACGCCAGCTGTGGGAGGGGTTCCTCAGTCGCGGGCGGGGGGCTGGGTGGCGACGGACGTTCGGCGGCGGCATCGGTGTCCGGCTCAGTCGGCCGCTGCGGTGAGGGTGGAGGCGAACTAGCGTCGACTGATGGAGGGAAAGCACTGGCTGGAGGGGGAAGCTCTGTTTTCTGGGGGGCTGCTTCTGCTTGCGTTAGCAGTTGCGTCACTGTGGCGGCTTCATCCCCCAAAGCGCGGGAGCTGTCGGGCGGTGTGGGCGTCTCCGCAACCTCGGCCGGAGTCTGCTGCGTTTCCGGCTCCTCCGTCCGCTGAGGTTTGGGGTTGAGCCGGAGCTTTCCGGCGAGAGCTAAACCCAGGATCAGCGGCGAGGTCGAGTCGGAAACCGCCTCGTACGAGGCCGGGTCGAGCGGGCGCCCTCCGCGTAGGTGCTCGACCAGCGACCGAAGAACGGGTGCGGTGACCAGCCACGTCGGCAGATGTGTTTCGTCTTTCGGCGGTACAGCTACACCGCGCACCTGCTGAAGTGCCGGACCGTATTCCTCCGGTCCTTCGACAGTTTCCAGTTCATACAGGGTGATAACTGCTGCGTCTCGGCGGTCCAAGAGAGCCGCACGGTCTCTTTCGGCCGCCGTTCGCCGTTCGTGCGCGTCCGCTGTGGCCATCGCCATGCGGGCGGCTTCTTGGAGGGAAGCCGTCACTGGCGCCGTCAGGGGGACGTCCAGTTCCGATTCGGCGAGCAGGATGGCTGCTTCGGATACCGCTAGGCGAACTTTCGACGCGGCAGTCACTACTGCATCCGCCAGTTCCTCCGGCACGAGGTCATCGATGTCGACAGCCTCGAGGATTTGGCGGGCGGCTTTCCCGAGCGCCAGCTGAGCGTCGACGACGGCATCAGAGAGAGTCTGCAGGGTCCGGGCTGAATCGAGAAGTGCTCTGGCGGGCTGTGGCGGGGCAGGTGCCGCAAGACTGGCCCCCGCAGTCGTTTCGGGCCGGTTTGACCGAGCATCAAGGAAAGCGCGTGCGCTTGCGGCGGCAGGCTCATCGTGCTCTTCAGTCACTAGCAAACATAGTCGGGCAAGGCTAGACGTGCACCGCGACGCCCACTCGTCCCAAATGCGCTCGAGGTCTCCCACCGCGGGATCTGCGGCGGAGTCGCCGAGCAGGTCGACAGCGATCCGACGCGTCGGTTCGGTCAGTATCTCGCCGAGTCTGTGCTTGCCTAGATGAGTGATTCCAAGGGGGTCAGTGGTCGTAGGCGGTCAGTGACCGCTTGATGGCGCGGCCGATGTTGTCGTTGTGCCAGATCGCGGCGGTGAGTGCGAGGATGCGTTGCCAGACACGGGC
>JAABUM010004071.1_pt1 | contig 16925 bp, 15 predicted proteins | sample 5559161 | NCBI WGS metagenome assembly JAABUM01 (sample SAMN10711868, study PRJNA513369) | rock metagenome | isolation source: Antarctica rocks | place: Antarctica: Victoria Land, Siegfried Peak nord | reverse complement strand
GCCGATGGGGGGGTGTATTGCGGCGGCGTGTACTGCGGCGGGGCTGGCGCGGCGGAGAAGGGCGGCGGCGGGGCCGCCGAGTGGGTGGGCGGCGGGACGGGCGATCCGGCAGGCGGGAGCGAGAAGCCCGGCGTGGCGGGCGACGATACCGCAGGGGGTGCCTCGCGCATGGGGATGGGCGTCGGCGCGGGCGTCGGGGCGAAAGCAGGGGCCTCGTGCGGCGGTGTTTCGCGCGCCGGGGCCGGGGCGGGAGTGGCGCGCGCCGCTGCGGGGGGCGGATCGGCGACCATGCCGCGCGGATCATCGAGTTCCGTGCGCGTGACGAACTGCGTCCGCTCACGATCGCCGGATTGCGGCTGCGCGAACGCGACCGTCGTCTCCTCGGCGGGCTGCAAGCGCACCAGGAAGACGGCGCTCATGCCGATCCCGAGGCGATCGCCGTCTTTCAGCCGCTGCTCGCCGCTGATCGGCACCCCGTTCAGGAGCACGCCGCTGGTGCTGTTCTTATCGACCACCAGGAAAGCATCGCCCTGGCGGCGAATCTCCGCGTGCTTCCGCGAGACCGTCGGATCTTTGATGACGATCCCATTCTCATCCCGGCGTCCGATCGTCACAAGGTCCGCATCGAGGGGATATTCGCGACCGAGGACCGGCCCGCCACTCCCGAGCAGTGCCGCGCGCATGTTGCTCTCCTCTCCCGTGCGACCGAACGGGTCATCTCGCCCGACGGGTCGGTGATATCGATACTATCCATTCGTGCGTGACATCCTCGGCGCACTCGCACACCGAACGATCATCGCCCGCATACATGCCTGTAAACGGCCCAGCCGTTACCAGAGTCACTATTATACGGACAAGGGACCAGCCTGCACACCAGGGTGGAGGGCGACGGTGGAGGGCGGCGAGCGCGCGGCGACCGGCAGGGCACGCGGCAAGGGGCACGATCAGGGGGCCGTCGTGTTGCGGTAAACCCGGACGACGTTATCGCTGTAGACGAGCGGCAGGCCCCGTGAGAAGCCGAGGCGCGCGAGATCGTCGCCGGGATAGAGGATCAGCCACTCCGGGCGTTGCCCGAGCGCCGGGCGGGTGTAGCGCTGCCCGAAGGTGGGGATGATCCGCGTGATCAGCTCCCGATCACCATCGCGCAGGAGCCAGCCGAGGGTCGCCATGTAGGCATCGGTCCCGCGCGGATCGTCTTCGGAGAGGAAGATCGACGCGCGCGGCGGGATCAGGCGCTGCAAGCCGACGAAACGCTCATCCGGCTGGAGGATCAGCGCCAGATCGTCGCCGAACTCGCCGCGCACCTGGAGGGTCACGCCATACGCCGCGTAGCGCGGGGCGAGCGCCGCCCACGCCGCCGGGGTGTACTGCGCGCGATGGACAATCACGTAGCGGACGCCGAGCGCCTGGAGGATGCCGAGGCCGCGCGCATCGGGGAACGCGCCGAGATCGTCCCGGAGGGCGGCGTAGGCGCGCGGCGCGATGTCGCTGCTGCCGTTGATCCGCGTCTGCCAGTGCAAGGTGGACCAATACTGGCGTAGTTGCTCCCGGTTCAACTCGTTCGCCGGGATCGTCAACGGCAATTCGAGGACCGGACCGGGCGGCTGCGCGGCCAGCCAGGCGTACACCGGCGGCGGCGGCGGGACCGTCGCCAGGCGCAGGGGCGCGTGCCAGTATTCCGCGCCCACCACCACCAGCAGCGCCACGACGAGGAGCGCCCGCCCGGCCCGTCGGAGCGCACCCCGCCGCCCCGCCGCCTCACCCCCACCCGCACGTTCCAGAATCGCGGCGACCCCGAAGCTGACCAGGCCGCCGAGGCCGAGGAGGAAGAGGTTGCCGAAGCGCTCCGGGGCGCGCATCGCGTCGAAGCCGGGGACAAGGTTGAAAATCGCGCGGTAGGGCATCCAACGTGTAATGCCACCCCCCGGCGTGATCGCTTGCGAGTAGAGGACCGGGCCGAGACTCATCGCGGCACCGAAGAGGAGGAGGAGGAGGAAGAAGCCGACGAGTGGCGGAGCCTGCTCGGTATCGCGCGCTGTCGTCGTGCGACGGCGCGCGAGCAGCACCCCGACAAGGGCCAGCAGCAGCGCGCCGAGGCCTGGATAGAGCCAGATGTCCCCCGGCGCGACCCGTAACACCCCACGCGCCAGCCCCGCCAGGGTGCCACCAAGGGGGGTGTCCGGCGCGGCGGTGAGGAACGCGGTGGCGGTCGCGGAGTGCAGCTCGTTCTCTTCCAGCCCGCGCGAATAGGCCCAGGTTCCCTTAACCCCCAGGTACGGCAGGAGGACCGGCACGAGCAGGACCTCCGCCAGCACCACGGCGAACGCCAGGTGCGCGAGCGTGCCCCACTGCATCAGCCAGCGCCGCCGCCGCACGAGCGCCCAGCCGAGATAGAGTGCCACCAGCAGCACCGTCTGGAAGCCATAGTACTGCGCCGAGAGCGCCTGCATGGTGGCGCAGAGGCCGAAGAGGAGGGCACCCGGCCCGGTAGGGCGTAGCAGCAGCCGATCGAGGAAGATCAGGGCGAGTGGCAGCCAGAATGCGGTGCTAAGACCGACATGGCCGATGTGCAGGAAGCGGAACGGGGCGAAGGCGAACGGGAGCGCCCCGGCGAGCGCGGCGATCCGGTTCCCGGTGAGACGCCGCCCCAGGGCGTACATGGCGAGGCCATTCCCGGCGAAGGCCACGAGCAGGGCAGCGTTCACCGCCAGGACGCCGTTCTGGGTGAGCGCCGTCACCGGGGCGACGACGAGCGCGACCCCAAGGATCAGTTCGTCGAAGAGGTAGGTCGTCTCGAAAGGATAGTAGGTGTTCGCGTTCAGGAGGGTGCGCGGGTCGTGCCGTAGCTGGTGGAGCGGCCAGCTCAGCCGCCAGGCGCTATCGAGCGGATCGCCCAGATCGGGCAAGGTGGACGCGGGATGGCGCGCGAGCGGCCAGGTCAGCACGACGGCCAGCAGACAGAGGAGGAGAATCGGCCATACCTCGTCGAGCCAGCGGAAGCGCCCGAGCGAGCGACGAACGGGCAAGCGTTCCCGTCCGGGCGGTACCGGCGGCACCGAGAGCAACGATGGGTGTATAGGCTCGATGGTGGTGATCAAGCCGGGTCGGGCGCTACCGTGCTGAGGATCAAAGACTCGCCGTATCATCGTCCCGCCTACCACCTTCCCCTATCGCGCCGCGCGTAAGGCAATTACAGCAGTGCCGGGTGCCTCCGACGCCCCCCCAAAGGGGTGCAGGGGCGAGGAGATCGGGCCAGTGCGAAAGTCCTGGCCGACGGCGAGCGGCAAGAAAAGGGAAGTGCCGCGATCGGTGGAACGAAAGGGGTAGCAGTAGTCGCCCATGCGGGCGCATTCAGCGGTTATCTCGCCTAGGTGGTGGGGGGCGTCAGGCCGCCAGCTCGAGTTCGCGCAGGCGGGCGGGGGTCAGGAAGATCAGCAGCGCCCCCTCTTCGAGGAGGATCAACTCCTCCTCGACAACCAGGTTCACCAGGGAAACGAGGGCCTCGTCCTCGCTGATCCCCAGGCGCGCGGCGATCCCGGAGGCCGTCTCGGCGCGGAGCCCGGTCGCGAAGAGGTGCTCGATCCGTTCGGTCACGCCTAACTGTTCCATAACGCCCCCGTCGTGTAGTGCATGATCGGCGTGTGGCGAGCCATCCATTACGCCCTCCTTAACTGTAGCCCCTATGCAAGGGTCGGGCCATCGGCGGGAAGTCCAGAATCGATCAGGCACGGTCGGGCTATACGCGCTCAGCCGAACGGGGGATAGGCCCGCCAGCGCGCCCCGAGCGGCGGGGCTGATCGACTGCTGCTATCATCCCCGCAGTGCGACGAGCGGAGAGGGCGAGTGATGAACGAGACGATACCGAGCGGTGGCACCGTCGCCACGGAATTGCGGGTCCGCTACGCCGAGACGGACGCGATGGGCGTGGTCTACTACGCGAATTACCTCGCCTGGTTCGAGTTGGGACGCACCGGCTGGATCCGCGCGCACGGCTTCACCTACCGTGAGGTGGAGGAGCAGGGGTTGCTATTGCCGGTCACCCACGCCGCGTGCGACTACCGGCAGAGCGCGCGCTACGACGATCTCGTGCGCGTCGAGACGACGATCACGAAGCTGAGCCGCGCCAGCGTCGCCTTCGGCTACCGCGTCGTCCGCGCCGAACCCACGCCGGATACGCTGCTGGCCGAGGGACGGACGGAACACGTCTTCCTCACACGCGCGGGGCGGATCGCCCGCCTCGACCGCAGTTCCCCTTTCTGGACCGCCCTCTCGCGGGGGGTTACTGGCATGGGTGCGGCGTGAGCGCGTCGATCGCGCGACTCGCCAACGCCGCCTTCGAGGCGCTCTATGGCCCGGCGGTGCCACTGTACGACTGGGTCAGCCAGGTCGGATTCGCCGGGGAATGGGCGCGCTGGCAGCGCGTCGTCCTGCGCTATGCCACGAGCGGCCCGACCCTGGAGATCGGCTTCGGCACCGGCGATCTGCTGCCGCTCCTGATCGCGCACGATCTCGCCCCGATCGGGATCGAACGCTCGGCGCGGATGATCACCCGCACGCGGCAGAAGTTGCGCCGGGCCGGGGTGTCCGCGCCGCCGCTCGTGCGCGGGGAGGTGGGGGCACTCCCCTTCCCCCCCGCCGCCTTCGGATCGGTCGTCGCCACCTTCCCCAGCGGCTGGGTTTTCGCGCCGGGGTCACTGGCCGAGGTCGCGCGGGTGCTGCGGCCCGGCGGTGCGGTGATCTTCGTGGTCGGTGGCGAGCTGGCACCGCACGGCCTCGGGCGGCGACTGCGTGGCCTCCTCTATCGGCCTCTCTATGGCCGCGCGATCGGCACGTTCCCCACGCCACCCGCCTCGACATTGGCGCTGCGTTGGGAGACGGTCGCGACCGCGCACGGGCGGGCGATCCTCCTGATCGGCGGGAAAACGACGGCGTAATCGGGACAGCGCTCGCCGGATCGAGTATCCTCCCGCTGATAGGTGCGCCGTCGTGACTCGCGACGGCGCGCGCCTGCGTCACCAACGATTCGCGCGGCGAAGAGACACGGAGGGGCGAGATTCATGGATATCCAGGCCATCCCGACCGCACTCGCTGGTGTGGTGATCGTCGAGACGGCATTCGTCAGGGATGCGCGCGGCTTCTTCATGGAGAGTTACCACCGCGACAATTATGTCCAGCATGGCCTCGACGCCGAACTGGTGCAAGACAACCATTCGCGATCGGCGCGCGGCGTCCTGCGCGGCCTGCACTATCAGGACATGACCGCGCCGATGGTCAAGTTCGTCCGCTGCACCGCCGGGGCGCTCCTCGACGTGGCGGTCGATCTCCGCGTCGGCTCGCCGACGTTCGGCCAGTCGGTCATGGTCGAGCTCACCGCCGAGAACAAGCGCCAGATCTGGGTGCCGGTCGGTTTCGCGCACGGCTTCGTGGCGCTCGAAGAGGGGACGGAGATCCAGTACAAGTGCTCCAATTACTACGCCCCCGCCAGCGAGGGGGCGATCGCCTGGAACGATCCCGATCTGGCGATCTCCTGGCCGATCGCGGAGCCGACCCTCTCGGCGCGCGACAGCGCCGCGATGAGCCTGAAGGAGTATTTGACCAAGCCTGCGTTCCACTATGCCTGAGCACTCGCTATGATGGGTATGCCTGAGCACTCGATACCTATGATGGGTATGCCCGAGCATCCGATGTGCGCGGCGGGCTGCGATCGGCGGCTGGATAAGCGAGCGGGATGGCGGGCGCGATGACGACGACGGAACTCCGCATCGAGCGCCGCACCTTCGAGGGGGAGCTCTCGGCCTATTGGGACGCGAAGCTGCTGCGACGGCGTAGCAAGCTGCTGATCTGGCACGCCGCGCCGCTCACCTCGATCGTCTACCCGCGGCGAGGCTTCAGCACGCCCCTTCAGCGCCATCAGCTCGGGTGGGTCTGGCTGGACCGGCGCTTCACGGTCGAGATCGAGCTCTCGTCCGGCGGTAGCCTGGAACGGGCTGTCGCCCGGATCTGCCTGCCGCCGAATGTGCGCGGCGAGATCGTCTCGGTCGTCGAGCTCGGGTTGACGGTGGCGGTCGAGCCCGGACCCATCGTCACCGTCGACGACGACGATTTCCAGGAAGCGGCGAACGACTTCGGCTACGATCCGCAACTGCGCGCCAACGCCTGGTCGGCGGTGGAGACGGTGCGCGGGATGCTGACGAGCGGCGAAGGTCCGTTCGGGCCGGATCTCGCCAAGATGTACACCTTAGCGCTGAAACAGTACGCCGCTCGCCGCGATTAAGCCGCCAGTCACCAATTGCAACGGCGCGGCGGGCGGCGTACCTGATTGCTAGAGCCTGTTATGCACTTTTCCTCCTGCCTGGAGGTGGCGCTTGGGCCACGGACAGACGCCATCATGCTGGAGGTAGCTACAGGGGTGTCAGTGCGCGAACGCGATCGGCCCGCTCAGACGACCGCACGGCCGGCCCGCTTACAGAGAGCCCCTTACCGCTCGTCCGTACACGCGGAAGTGCCTAACAGGCTCTAGGGGACGGATTCTTCGCTGGCGCTCCTCATGACAAGGGGGCAGGTGGTCGGCCGACCACCCTTTGCGGCGTTGCAATCGCCCTGTGGACCCTGATCGCGCCGCTGGTTGCGAGGGCGGAACAGGCTTCGGGATCGCCGGATTCGCACGAACCGGCGAGTGATCGGCCCCGGCGCGGTGGTGCAGACGAGGGGCGCGGACAACCGACGATGGGCCTCCCGTTGCGACCGGGTGCCGACGGGCGGGCAACGCCCGCGCGACCGAGGGACGCGCACGACGGACCACATAGCCCGGCTACCGCAGTCCGGGTAGATCTGCCGCGAAGCGGACGCCGAGTTCGGCCACGCGGTGGGAGCGATGTTCTGGTCGCATGCGGCTGGCGCGTTCCAGCAGGCTGATGCCGTGCAGGGCGCCCCAGAACACCTCGGTCGCAGTGCCGTTGCCCTGGTCACCAATCGTCTCCGCCAGCACATCAAACGGCGCGCGAAGGGCAGGTTCGGTGTCGTCAGATGCGAATCGTACGCCGATCGGCTGCTGGAACATGGCTTCGTAGACAGCGGGATGCTCGCTACCGAAGTTGAGGTAGGCAATGGCGACGGCCTCTACCGCGGGCCGTCCCCGCTTGCGACCGAGCGCTGCACGACACTGCTTGGCCAGCTCGACGAAGCCCTCAAGTGCGATCACCAGCATGATCTCCGCCTTGCCTCCGGGAAAGTGGCCGTAGAGCACCGGCTGGGTGTAGCCGATGGTGTCGGCCAGATGACGGGTTGTGACGGCTGCCCATCCGTCGGCGTTCGCGCGCTCCCGAGCTGCGGTGAGGATGCGTCGACGCCGCTCGCCGATGCGCTGCTGGCGCTGCGTCTGGTCTGCCATCGGTTCTCCTCTCTTGCGATCGGCCAGGATTCGATCTAGTATAGCACTGCTAGAAGTTCTAGCGTTGCTAGATTTGAGGGGGGTCTTTCATGGCATCCGTTCTCGCCGTCATCACCACGACTGTCGTCGGCCTCATGGTCGGCGTCGAGTTCGCGGTCGCCTTCGTCATCAACCCGATCCTGCTTCGCCTGCCGGCCCGCGCGTCACTGGCAGCACGAGCCGACGGTGCTCGTATGCTGGGCCGCGTGATGCCGTTCTGGTATATCGGCTCCCTGATCCTGACCGCTGCCCTCGCAGTCGCCATGTGGGGCACGACTACCGCCGCAACGGCCCTCGTCGCTGCAGCGCTGTTGGTAGTCAGCGTCATCATGTCGCTCGCGCTGCTGGTGCCGATCAACAATCGGTCAGCAACCTGGACCGCCGAAACCCATCCCGACGACTGGCGGGAACAGCAGCAACGCTGGGACCGGCTGCACTACGCCCGCGTCGCGATCATCGTTGCCGCCTTCGTGCTCGTCGCCGTCGCGGCGACGATGCTCTGGCCCGCGACGGCGACACCTCCGTGTGCGCGACAAACGGTCCAGTGGCCGGCCGACGGTCGATCCGCTCGTACAGATCGGCCTCATGGGGCCATGCGGCGGGCGGGCGATGTCGGCGTCCGTCGCGCAGGAAGCAAGCAACCCGCCGAGTACCGAGCGGTCGTTCGGGCCGATCCGGGTGCCCCTTTCGGCAGGGGATGGAACTAGAGGGTGTTATGCATATTGGGCCATCAGCGCCACGAAGCGCTGGGGCATGACGATGGTGAAGGCGAGCAGATGGAGGCCCTTGAGCGTCGCGGGCAGGCGCTCGTGGTCGCGGGCGAGGCGGCGGAAGCGGGCGGTCCAGGCGAAGCTCCGCTCAATGGTTCAATCATAAATGACAAGTTTTGCCTGAGTCGCGCCGCGCAATTGCGACTCAGCTGGCACCGGGCACGGCACCATCGTCCGAGTAGTTGGCCGCGGGCCTATCCTCCTCATGAGGTGACTCATGAGGGAGGGGGCGATGAAGCGGCAGTGGCAGACCCGCCGGACGGCGGTCGCGACGGCGACCGGGCAGCAGCGCTGGGACCAGGCCTAGCAGCTCCTCCTGCAGTGGGCGATGACGCAGCCGGAGGTGCGGGTGCCGCCTCCGACCGACCGAGAGGAGGCGACCGATGCGCGTAGCGATCGACGTCCGCGTCTCGACGACGCGGCAGGCGCAGCAGCAGACGATTGAGCAGCAGCGCGAGCGGCTCGTCGCCCATGTCGGGGTGCAGGGCTGGTCGTTGCGCGAGGAGCACGTCTTCCGCGACGACGGCTACAGCGGCAGCGTCCTCGCGCGCCCGGGGCTCGACCGCCTCCGCGACGCGGCCCGCAACCGCGAGCTCGACCGCGTCATCGTCACCGCCCCCGACCGGCTGGCGCGAAATTACGTGCAGCAGATGGTCCTGCTGGAAGAGTTCGCGCGAGGTGGCTGTGCGGTGGACTTCCTCGACCGCCCGATGGGCGACGACCCGCACGACCAGCTCCTGCTGCAGATCCGCGGCGCGGTGGCGGAATACGAGCGGACCCTCATCGCCGAGCGGATGCGGCGCGGCCGCCTGAGCAAGCTCCGCGCCGGGCTCCTCCTCCCCTGGACCCGGCCGCCGTATGGCTACCGGCTCGACCCGGGACGGCCGCGCGACCCCTCCGGCGTGACGCTCGCCCCGGACGAGGCGGCCGTCGTGGCCGAGCTGTTCGCGCTCTACCTGGAGCCCGCGATGTCGCTCGCACAACTGGCGAAGACGCTCCAGCGGCGCGGTATCCCCACCCCCTCCGGCAACCACCGCTGGAGCGGCCCCACGATTCGCGGCATCCTCGGCAACCCGACCTACACCGGCCAGGTCTACGCGCAACGGACGCGCTATCGCGCACCCCAGGTCCGGCGCTCGGCCACGCACGCCATCGGCCGCCCGCACGGCAGCGCGACCCCGCAGCCGCCCGACACCTGGATCGCGGTCGGGGCGGTCCCGGCCATCGTGGCGCAGGCGCGCTTCGAGCTAGTGCAGGCCAAGCTCGCCCAGAATCGCGCCTTCTCCTCGCGCAACAACACCGCGCATCAGTACCTCCTGCGCGCCCTGGTGAGTTGCGGGCGCTGCCTGCTCGCCTGCACCGCGCGCACGCTAAACGGTCGCCACCACTACTACCTGTGTAACGGGAAGCATCGGAACGGGTCGGCGCGCTGCGACCCGCCCTGCCCCTCGCGCTACATCCCGGCCGCGCAACTGGACGAGCTGGTCTGGGCGGATCTGTGCGCGCTCGTCCGCGACCCCGAGCACATCCACGCGGCGCTCGCTCGCGCCCAGGGCGGCGCGTGGCTCCCACAGGAGCTGCAGTCCCGGCGCGAGAACCTGCGGCAGGGGCGCGCCAGCTTGCGGCAGCAACTCGACCGACTCACCGACGCCTATCTGCGCGGCGTCATCCCGCTCGACGAATACGAGCGCCGCCGCCGCGCGCTGGAGCAGCAGGAGCAGGGCCTCGCGAACCAGGAGGGCCAGCTCGACGGCGAGGCCGACCGGCATCGGGAACTGGCCGGGGTGGCGCAGTCGCTGACGGCCTTCTGCCAGCGCATCGCGCAGGGGCTCGCCACCGCCACCTTCGAGCAGCGCCGGCAATTGCTGCTCCTGCTGGTCGACCGCGTCGTCGTCACCGACGACGCGGTCGAGATCCGCTACGTCTTACCGACCACCCCCGAGAGCGAGCCGATCCGTTTTTGTCATTTGCGGAAAGACTATTTCCACCACCCAGCGCCGGGGCAGCAGCACGAAGCCGCGCTTGACCGCGTCGAGGGTGACGACTTCCAGGGCGATGCCGCGCGCGGCGGCGGCGGCGACGGGCCGGTCGCCGGTGTAGCCCGCATCCACATAGGCCAGTTCGACGTGCTCCCCGGTCGCCTCCTGGACCGCCTCGGCCAGGGCCGCCACCTGGGCGCGGTCTTGTGCGTTCGCGGGGGTGACATGCAGCGCCAGCAGGTGGCCCAGCGTGTCCACCGCCATGTGGACCTTCGAGCCCCTGCGCTTCTTGTGCCCGTCGTAGCCCGCCCGGCCGCCGCTCTCCGGGCTCGACTGCAGCGTGCGGGCGTCGAGCACCGCCGCGCGCGGCTCGGGCATGCGGTCGGCCAGCTCGCGGAGCAGCATCCGCAGATCGCGCGCCATGTCCTCGAACACCTCGGCCTTGATCCAGCGCTGCGTCTGCTGGTAGACCGTGTGCCACGGCGGCAGGTCGTGCATCATGCGCCAACTCGCGCCCGCCCGGACGATCCAGCGCGCCCCGTCGAACACCTCGCGCAACGGGTGCTCGCGCTGCAGCGCGTCCTCCTTCATCAGCGTCAGGTACGGGGCCACGAACGCCCACTCGTCATCGCTCACGTCGCTCGGGTACGGCTTCCGGGTCGGCGCTTCCATCGGGGCTGCCCCTCCTCGCTACAACCGGCAAGGATAGCAGCGCCGCGACCCGATGTGCATAACACCCTCTAGAGACGAGAAAGGGGCGGGGCCACTGCTGGCCCCGCCCCTCTTCTTGTTGCTGTCGATGGCAGCGGCCCTAGAGGCGACGCGCGCCGTAATACTTCGGACCCCAGTACGAATCCCAGATGTTGCTGATCACCACGCCCGTGCGCTCGCTCCCGGCGCTGATCATCTGACCCCCACCGATGTAAATACCGACGTGCGAGAGACCTGGTTGATAGGTATTGGCGAAGAAGACGAGATCACCCGGCTGGAGATCCTTGGAACCAACCGCCGTACCCGCGCCGATCTGGCCGGTGACGACGTGGCTGAGCTTCGCGCCGAAGGCGAGGTTCGCGACGTAGGCGGTGAAGCCGGAGCAGTCGAAGCCGCTCGGGGAAGCACCACCCCAGGCGTAGGGATAGCCAAGATAGCGCATCGCGATGTTCACCATCGCCGGTCCATGACCGCTTGCTGCCGGGGCCGCCGCTGCTGCGGGCGCGGCGGGCGCTGGCGCTGGGGCCGCCGGGGCGGGTGCCGGGGCCGCAGGCGCAGGCGCGGACACGGGGGGGGCGGGGACGGCCACGCTTACCTGCTGCACCGCTGGCGCTGCCGCCGGGGGGGCGGGGACGGTCGCCGCGACGATCGATTGCCGCGCACTCAACCCGGAACCTGTCCAGGACAGGTAATTCGCGGCGGCATAGCCGGAGACGCCATCGTAATCGACCGCATACCAGCTATTCCCAGCCCCGTCGTAGAAGGGGCCGTCTTGAACGGCGAGGACGGTATCCGGGGCGGCGTGGCCGACGATGTCACCATCGAGGGTATAGCTGGATCGGAGGCGGAGATCCCAACCGCCGGTGTTGCTGACGGCGACGTGCGCACCCGCTTCCAGCGCGGCGATACCGCGCGGGGCGGTCTGGGCGACACTGCTGGCGGTGACGCTGCCAGCGCCGAGGAAGTCGCCCGCGACATAACCGCTGTAGCCGTTGTAGTTGATCGGATACCAGGCGAAACCGTCGCTATTGTGCGGCGCGCCGACCACCTGCACCGGGGTATTTTCCGGGACCAGGGTGACGATCGCGGCGCTGATCCCGGCGCTGTCGCGCATCCGCGCGCCGACGCCATCGTTGGTCGTGATGACCGAGCCGTAATTACCCCCGCCGCCGCTCGCCCCAGCACCGCTCGCGCCGCTGGTCGTTGTCGCCGCGACGATGAAGGGCGCGTTGGCGGTGGTGGTCAGGAAGTCGGCGGCGATGTAGCCGATGGTGCCGTTGTAGCTCAGGCCGTACCACAGGCTGCCGTCCAGGCTGGCGAACGGCCCGGCGATGATCGTCACCGTCGCCCCCTCCGGCGCGCTGGCCAGCACCCCGAAGTCCGTCCCGGTGCCCGCGCGGACCTTCACCATCTCCCCGCCCGTGTACGCGACCACCGCCTCCGCACCCGGTTCGAGATCGGTATCCGCAAATGCTGGCGGCGCACTCCCCGCGAGGATCGCGATGACGAGCAGCGCAGCCGCCAGTTTTCTAGCGAGCGTTTTCAACAATCCATCCTCCTCAATATCGCTGGCCTGGCACCCGGCCCACCCGCAGGTTGTCGTGGAGATACCGCGGCCCTGTTCCTCCTCGATACGCCATGTCCCCCGCCACACCAACGGAGTCGCTATCCTTACCCGGACAAACGCGCGTTGATCGGTGCCGATCACGATCGCGGAGATAGGCGCGCACCAGATCGTCCGTGGCTGGCGGACAGATCGAGCCACACCCGTTGCCGGGCTGACGCTGTCAGCTATTCGATTACAAAAAACCCGACATCACGGCGGACTGGCAGACCAAGAGCGCTGACACCCCTCGGCGATGAGCCGAAAATGGCGCGCAGTTAGGGAAACGGGACAAATCCACGACAATGGTTGGCGGCCATCGTGGCTTGGCTCAAATTCCGTATCGGGAAGCGATCAGCGCCGCCCAATCCTCGCTCAAGGCACGCGCAGGATAGCACAGGTGTCCGAACGTGTCAATCGTTTAACGTGTGACAATCTGTCAAATGACAGTCTCGACGTCGCGCGCTGTTATCTACACGCTCGGATGGGGTGTACGAATGCCCAGCTTTCGCACCATCCATGGCCCACCACGACGCGCACACTGCTGTACAATGGCACCCACAGCAGCACCCACACCGTTGGGCACATGGCGCAACGGAGATCAGGGGGGTTTAGCTGGCACGGGAGGATAGCGGGGATGCGACGACCGACACCCTGGCGGGCCGTAGCGACGTGTCAAGGGGCCGAGTGGCCGATCGCTGCGGCGACGGTCGCCGCAACGAGGAATTTCTCCACCTTCGCGGCTATCCCTTGCCAGGCTACCGAGGATTTCAGCGCGGCAGGCCCGACCGCCGATGGCATCATCGCCGGGAATGCACCCTACACCCATCGTATCCTCGCCGTGCGCGCGCGCGTTAAGAAGGTGATCAGCCGCCCGGCAGTCGGGGACGATCGGATCGCTGTCGCCGCCGCACCCGAGGCCGAGATCGCCGTCGGCCACGTCCCGGATTATTGCACGGACGAAGTCTCCGATCGCGCCCTCGCCCTCCTGCTAACCCGCCAACGGCGGGTGCCGTGGCTCGCCACGACGATCATGGTCCGGGAAGTGACCGCGCCCGAGCCGCCCCTTCCCGGCAGATCCAGCAGGGAGCTGCCGGCTCTGCTCCTGACGCCGCATAGCGCATACTATTCGGGGCGGGCGCGCTTGGAGGTGCGGCGACGGGCGACCGGACAGATCCTGGCGGTACTACGCGGCGAGCAACCGCTGAGGGTCGCCGACCCGATCATGTTCGAGCAGGGGTGGCTCCGGACATTGCGCGACCGTTGAATGGCGCGGCCACGGGCCGCGACGGATGTGCAGGGGCGATGTTCAGGCGCGAGTGGTTAACGATGACCGGCGATTCCACGCGCGAGGCGGTCACCAGCGGGGAGACCGATCGATCCGCCTCCGCCGAGGAAGAACAACTGATCGCCGAGGCGCAGCGCGGCACGGTCGACGCCTTCAACCGACTCGTCCGCCTCTACGAGCGCCAGGTCTACAATGTCGCCCTGCGGATGGTCGGCCAGGCCGATGCCGCCGAAGATGTGACGCAGGATACCTTCCTGCTCGCCTATCGCTCATTGCACCAGTTCCGGGGCGGGATCTTCCGCGCCTGGCTCCTGCGGATCGCCACCAACCGCTGTTACGACGAGTTGCGCCGCCGCCAGCGCCGCCCCGCCGACTCGTTCGAGGAACTGTCGTTCGAGCCACGCCCGCAGTGGAGCAGCCTGGCAACCGGAGAGGAGCCGCACGAGCGCGCGGAGCGCTTGGAGTTGGCCGGGGCGTTGCAACGGACCCTCGCGCAGTTGCAGGAAGATCAACGGATCGTCGTTATCCTCAGCGATGTGCAAGGGTATAGCTACGACGAGATCGCGGCGATCACCAGCGTCTCTCTCGGTACGGTGAAATCCCGTCTCAGTCGCGGGCGTGCCCGTTTGCGCGATCTCCTCCGCGATGGCCCGGAGAGCGGGGAACTTTTCGCGCGTTATCGGCGTCGTTACGATAGTGAGAGCGAGGGACCACTTCGCTGAGATCGTGAGTCTCCCCACTGGTTGGCAATGGGGCCGCCATGTTGGGGTCTTGGCGGCCTCGCGCGTCGCGCGGCCTGTGCCCGACGCACAAGTGATCGAGCAAGAGGCATAATCACGGGTGGGCGTGTCATGCGCCAGAGGCCACCCGCTAGAGTGAGCGAGAAATGGTAGAGAACCCTGGACAATCGCAGGGGGGCACTGAAGCCCACCACGCACATCTCCGCGAAGAGTTGCTGAGCGCTTACCTCGATGACACACAGGCTGGCCTCGATACCGGCGCACGAGCGGGGGCCGAGGCGCACCTCGCCGTCTGCGCGGATTGCCGCGCGTCATTGCGCGAGATCGCGGCGCTGCGCGCGCTGCTGCACGCCCTACCCCAGGCGGAGCTACGCCGCAGCTTCATCCTCACGCCGGAGCTCGCGGCGGCGGCGGGCGGGCCGCGGCGCAGCTGGCAAACGCCACGCTGGCTCTGGCCGACCCGTTGGGCGACTGCGGTGGCGGCGGTGATCTTCGCGCTGACGATCGGGCTCGGCGCGCGCCCCGCGACGAATGCCACGCCGGTGACACCCGCCAGCGCCGCAACGGCGTTCGCCACCGCCACTTTCGTCGCGCCCGCCAGCACCTTGTGCAGCAGCGACCCGCTGACCCAGGATTGCCTACGGATCGCCGGGCTGACACCGACAATCTTCCCCACCCCAACCGCCATCCCCGCACCGGCGCAGTCGGCGGTTGCCGCCACGACCGCCGCAACCGATTGGCGTCCGCTGCAAGCCTTTTCCGGGGGGCTGACGCTGCTCGGTGGCCTCTCCGGCTTCGTCCTCCCGGCCTTCCGACGGCGGCGTATGACCGTCGCCCCATAATCGCCCCATCGGCTCGTCCTATTAACTCGCCCTAGCAATACGCGCTTCCCCACCCGAGGCTCCGCCGCTATACTGCGGCGGAGCCTCGGGCGTTGAGCCGCCGCTACAGGACGAGGCGCACAGGAAGGATGGGGGGCGCGATGCGACACTACCGGATTGCGGTCATCCCCGGCGATGGGATCGGCCAGGATGTCATCGCCGAGGGCTTGCAGGCGCTCACGACCCTGGCGGAGGTACACGGCGACTTCCGCCTGGAGACGCACACGTTCGACTGGAGCTGCGCGCGCTATCTCCGCGAGGGGAGCATGATGCCCCCCGACGGTCTGCGCCAGCTGACCGAGTTCGACGCGATCTACCTCGGGGCGATCGGCTTCCCCGGCGTGCCGGACCACATCTCCCTCTGGGAGATGCTCCTGCCGATCCGCCAGGATTTCGATCTCTGGGTCAACCAGCGCCCGATCCGGCTGCTACCAGGGCTGGTCAGCCCGCTGCGCGGGCGCGGCCCGGCGGAGATCGACTTCATCTGCGTGCGCGAGAACAGCGAGGGGGAGTACGCCGGCGTGGGCGGGCGGATGCGGCGCGGCACACCGGACGAGGTCGCCCTGCAAACGAGCGTCTACACCCGGCGCGGCGTGGAGCGGATTATCCGCTACGCCTTCGATCTGGCCGAGCGCGAGGGGCGTCCGAAGGTGACGAGCGCGACGAAGTCGAACGCGCAGCAGTACGGCCCGGTCCTGTGGGACGAGGTACACGCCACCGTCGCCGCCGAATATCCGGCGATCGTGACCGAGAAGTGGCACATCGACGCGCTGGCGGCGCGCTTCGTCACCCACCCGCAGACCTTCCAGGTCGTCGTCGCCTCCAATCTCTTCGGCGACATCCTGACCGACATCGGCGGCGCGTTGCAGGGGAGCCTCGGCATCCCACCGAGCGCCAACTTCAATCCCGATCCGGCGGCGCGGCGCGGCCCTGCGCTTTTCGAGCCGGTCCACGGCTCCGCGCCGGACATCGCGGGCAAGGGGATCGCCAACCCGATCGGGGCGATCTGGTCGGCCAGCCTGATGCTCGACTACCTCGGCGAGCGCGAGGCCGGGGATCATCTCCTCGCGGCGATCGAGCGCACGACGGCGGCGGGTCGGATACGCACACCCGATCTCGGCGGCGGCGATACCACGCAAGCGCTCGGCGCGGCGATCCGAGCGGCCATCCGGGAGGGGTAACACGACGCTGGCCCGGCGGCGCGAGTGCGCCGCCGGGCCAGCGAGAGCAAGAGTCGTCGCAGGCCGCGCCGATCGGCGCGGCCTGCGACGTTGCTATAGGTGTGTCGTTACGGGAGCTTGTAGGTGGTCGGCTTAATCACCTGCAACGACTCCGCCGCCTGCTGTGCGGCGTCGGCGTACTGGCTGTCGCCCGGCGGGATGGCGAGGGCGACGAGCGAGCAGAGGACATTACCGTTCTGCACGAAGTAGAAGACCCCCTTCGCCTGCTGACCCGAGATCGCCCCGTCGAAGGTCACGATCTGGATGTCGCCGCGCGCGTCCTTGCTGGTCTGGCGCCCGGTCT
>JAABUM010004070.1_pt1 | contig 16932 bp, 15 predicted proteins | sample 5559161 | NCBI WGS metagenome assembly JAABUM01 (sample SAMN10711868, study PRJNA513369) | rock metagenome | isolation source: Antarctica rocks | place: Antarctica: Victoria Land, Siegfried Peak nord | reverse complement strand
GGCGGCCCCGCTCGTCCAGCGCCCCCGCCACCTGCCCATAGCGTGCCGCGATGCGCCCCCGCTCATCCATGCCACCCAGGGTACATCAAGCGCGCGCACTCCGCAAGCTTGTTTCTTGACGAACCCTAACGCCTCGCGCGTGACCCCGTAGTTGAGCGGGATCGGCAGCGAGATCAGCACCGCCTCCACGTCATCGCGGCGCAGCAAATCGCGGTAGTCGGCGTGGTAGTCGTCCATTGATGCGCCGCTGTAGCTAGTACAGCATGCTCGGTATTCCTCCGGGGTTTCGTAGCGCGATTTTCCTGCTACAACGCCAAGAATACTACCGAGCTATTCCGAGCGCGCTGCACTACGGTACTTTGTGGACTTCGGTACAGCGGCGCGAAGCAACGAGAAAGGGGCAGGAATAGCGCAGTATGTACTTGGCGTTCATGCCACGAGAAATTGTCCCTCCCTACCCATTCTGGCCTCTTCATCCGAAGTCCACAAAGTACCGACTAGCGAAATGCTCCGCCTTTGGGCGGGTGTGATTGGCGAACGCCGCGATCGTGAAACGATCGGGCATCTGGACGAGGGCGGGCCAGTGCAGTCGCTCCACCGCGAGGCCGGTGCCGATAACGCCGAGGCGGATCGGCTGCTGTGTGTCGCCGGTCATCGTCTGTCCTTTGCTCCTTTCCAACGCGCTTAGCGCGCGATCTGATGCAGTTCTGTGGCGATCCCGCGCAGCATCAGACCGAGCTCGTTATTGATGCTGACGAAGCGGAAACCCTGACTCAGGCGTCGGTTGGCTCCGGCGGCGCTCCCGACGTGGATACCGGCGATCTTGCCCGCCTCCCGGCAGGCGGCGACGACCGTTGCCAGCGCCGCTTCGACCTGCGCCATCAGCTTTCCTCGTTGAGCCGCACCGTCTCGCCGGTGCGCGCCGAGGTCATCGCGGCATCGAAGATGAGCAGTCCGCGTCGCGCCTCCTCGGGCGTAACTGCGAGCGCTGCGGTTCCCGTGAGCGCAGCAGCGACGTTGCGATAGTATGCTGGCCAGTCGCCGCGAACGCCTTCGACAACCAGCTCCGTAGCGAGACCATCGAAGTCGGTGGTGATGCGGGCGCGATGGGCCGGGTCTTCGACCGCCGCCGCGATATCCCCTGCCAGCATGGCGCGCTCCTGCGGATCGAGCCCGTCCTTGACCAGCGCCCCGCGTTCGCCCACGACACGCCAGCGCGGCGTCTCGGCACGGACGAGGTTGCCGACCTCGACGCTGAAGAGGGTCCCGTTCGCGAAACGGAGCAGCAGGCGGGCGTAGCTGCCGATCCTTGCGCCCCAGCCGCGATACTGGATATCGCAGGTGACCGACACGACCGGACCGGGAACCAGCTGTAGGGCCTGGTCGATCAGGTGCGCGCCCCAATCGAAGAGCACCCCACCGCCCGACCCGGCATCGCCGCGCCAGCCGCGCGGTGGCCGATAGCTGAGCACGGCGGACTCGAAGAGGAACGGCGCGCCCAGCCACCCGGCGTCGAGGGCACGCCGGACGGTCAGGTAATCGCCATCCCAACGACGGTTCTGAAAAACGCTCAGCAGGACGCTATTCCGATCCCGCGCGGCGAGCATCGCATCCGCCTCGGCGTTGTTCAGGCACATCACCTTGTCCACGACGACGTGTTTCCCGGCGTCCATCGCCTGACAGGCGAGGTTCTTGTGTGTATCGTGCGGCGTCGCCACGACGACCAGATCCACGTCGCCCTGCGCGAGCATTTCGTCGAGGGTGACATACGTGGCCACGCCATGATCGTCCTGCGCCTGCTGCCTGCGTCCGGGATCGCGGGTCCCGACCGCGACCAACTGGAGTTCCGGCACCAGCCCGATGAGGTACGCATGGAACCCGCGCCCGGCGAATCCGTAGCCGACAAGGCCCACCTTGATCACCCGGCCCTCCCTCCATTATCGAATAACCTGCGGACAGCGTCCGCGCCACAGGTCTGAACGAGCCCCGTCACCCCACGCAAGAGGTCGGTCGCTCCAGTAGGGGCGCGCCGCCAGACCCGGCCAGGAACGTCCGAGCGTGCCCGGACATGACCCGCCAGGCGACGAGCCGCTTCGCGCGCTATCCGCCGCGTCCGGGCGATTGGCCCGGAGCACCGATACCAAGCACTTCACGGCAATAGCGCACGCTCTCCTCGAACTGGCGCAGCTGCTGCGCCTTCAGCCGTTCCCCTTCGACGCCGCTCGGCTGGCCCCGCACGCCGGCCGACACCGTCAGTTGATCGAGCGGTCCCGGCTGGCCCCGCCGGACGAGCGCGAGGAACCGGGCGAAATCCGCCGCCGACATCTCCGGATACAGCCGCCAGTAGTCCGACGCGGGGTCGAGATAGGCGAGGTGCTTCGGCGGCACGCCCGCGATGATCTCGAGGTCGACGGGCGCGTCCGGGGCCTGCTCCGCCAGAATCGCCAGGATCCGCCCGAGGTCGACGTGCCCCTGGCCGACCGGCACCCACTGGACCAGCGCGCCGTCCTCGACCGCCCAGACGCGGCTGTCCCGCACATGGGTGCTGAGGACGTATGGTGCCAGGATCTCGGCGCTGAACACGGGGTCCTCCCCGCCATACACGGGGTTCCCGGTGTCGAGGCAGGCCCCTACCACGTCGGGTCCCGCCGCCTCGATCAGCGCCCGCAGCTCGCGCGCGAGCAGGTCGACCCCGCCGTGGTTCTCGACCGCGAACTTGACCCCGAGGTCGCGCGCCACCGGTGCTGCGGCCCGCAGGGTGCGGACGCACTCCGCGAGATGTTCCTGCCACGGGACCGGGCCGACGCGATCCTCCGCGCTGCCGAGCACACACCGGACGATCGGCGAGCCGACCATGCGGGCCGCGCGGGCCATGTCGCCCAGCTGCTGCTCGCCCGTGCCCAACGCTGGATTGAAGAGGCGGGCATGCTTATCGAAGCTCAGCATGCCGAGCTCGATCGTCAGGCCCAACGTGGCGGCGCGGCGCTTCAGCGCGCGCAGATAGTCCTCGTCGAGCGAAGCCAGATTGCCGCGCTCGGAGAAGTGTACGTTCTCCAGACCGATCCCCGCCGCGAACTCCAGGAACCGGAAGGCGTCCCAGCCCTGCCAGCGCAGGCTGAACGTGTCGATCCCCAGTCTCATCGCCCCATCTCCTCGCTCGTCGACGTCCAACCCGTCCACCGACGGCGCGTGCTGCGCGCGTGACGACCAACAGGCAGGCAGAAGGTCCCCGATGCCAGGGGGGGCAGGTTGGCACCGGCGCTCTGTGGCGGAACTAGACCTCGTCCCAGATGCGGCGGATATAGCGGGCGCACTCGGTCAGTGCCTGGCCATGGTCCTCACCCAGGATTTTGCACTCCAGCGTCATGTAGCCGTCATAGCCGATCCGTTTCAGTGCCGCCAGGCCCGGACGGAAGTCCAGGTGGCCCGCACCTGGCTGATAGCGATTACTGTCGGCCAGGTGGACATAGGCCAGGCAGTCTGCCACCTCCTCGATCGCCCGGCCCATGTCGGACTCCTCGATGTTCATGTGGAAGAAGTCGGCCATCAGCTTGATGCCCGGGCTGCCCACCGCGCGACAGATCTCCGCCGCTTGTCCCACTGTCCTGAGGAGATGCGTCTCGTAACGGTTCAGCGGTTCGAGGATGACCGGTTTGCCCACCTCCTCCGCAACCGGCGCGATCTTGGACAGCCCCTCGATCAGGAGTTCACGCTCCAGGTCGATCACGGTCTTCATCGGGTGCGAGCCGAACGAGGGTGGCGCGGGGGGGGCGATGTCGGGTTGCACACGTATCGGCACCACGATCGCGCCCACGGCGTCCAATTCTGCCGCCTCCCGCAGCCCCTGGCTAATCTCCTCCACCGCGAGCTGCCGGGCTGCCGGATCTGCCGCCAGCAGCTGCGCCCGTCGCCCGTGGATCAACAGCTTGACGCTGCTCTGCGCGAAGGCTTGTTTAATCTCCGGCACGCCCATCCCGCGCGTCAGGGCCCCGAGCTGGACCCCCTGATAGCCAAAGGCTTCCAGATTGGCGAGTCGCGCTGCCAGGGTCTTCCCCGGGACAACTGGCTCGCCATCGAACCAGTGTTCCATCGCTCCAAGCTTCAGCATTCGTCATTGCCTCCTTCATCGCCGCGCATTGAGCACGGCGCGGCCAGCGTCCCGCGCGCCGAATCGCTACTCGTCCACGGTCCAGTCGGCCAGGCCGATAGGCAGCGGCGCGGGGCGTTCACAGCTGCTCTGGAGTTCGACGTGCCGGTTTTCGTCCGAGGCCTCGTGCAGGGCGGTGATGATGTCGACCACATGGTAGGCCATCTCGCCGCTCGCCCGGTGTGGGCGACCGTTGCGCATCGCGACGGCCATATCCGCGACGCCTACCCCGCGACTGTTCGCGTTGTACCCGAATCGGCTCTCGACCGGGACAAGATCCGGGCTGTCGGGCTTCCGCAGGAATAGCTGACCGCCGAAGTTGTTGGGGTCGATGCAACGGAGTGAGCCTTCGCTGCCGTAGATCTCGATGTGCGGCAAGCCGGTGTCATACGCGTCGTAGGTCATCACCATCGTGCAGACCGCGCCATTCGCGAAGTCAAACACCCCCGCCGTGTGGGTCGGGGCGTTGACCTTGGTGGGGGTGCCACGGTCGGCGCGCTCCGGCCAGGTGATCCGCGCCGAGCCCGTCACGCGGCGCACCGGGCCGAGCAGATTAATCAGCGCGTTGAGGTAGTACGGCCCGCGATCAAAAATCAGACCGCCGCCATACTCGAAGGAATCGGTCACATAAAAGCTGGTGTACCCCTCTGTCTGCCGCCGTGGGGCACCGGGCGCGCGTCGACCGAGCAGATGGGCGAACGCGCCCACCGGCTCGCCGATCGCGCCCTCGTCGATGAGCTGGCGCGCGGTCTGCCAGGCACCGCCGAAGAACGTATCGGGCGCGCCGCCGACCCGCAGCCCCTTCTCCTCGGCCAGGGCGAGCATCCGCTTGCCCTCCTCCCGGTGGACCGTCAGCGGCTTCTCGTTGTAGACGTGCTTGCCCGCTTCGAGGACGGCGAGGCCCACTGGCCCATGCACACGGTGCGGGGTCAAATTGATGACGAGTTCGATCGCCGGGTCGGCCAGCAACTCCTCGACGCTGCACCCCAGGGGTACACCGTATTCCGCCGCCCGCGACTGGGCCGCCTCTCGGCGGGTGTCCGCTACCGCGACGACCTCGAACGCCTCGAAGAGTTGCGCATTCTGGAGGTAGATCCCGCTGATGGTGCCGGTACCGATGATGCCGACCTTCGTGGGGGCTGTAGCCAAGGTGCTGCTCCTTTCATGATCGCGGCTCGTCGGGAGGGGCGTCCAGGCCCGCCCCCTGCACCGCGCGGTGGCTGTGAATCAACGGCGTGCTTGCACGGATCCGCCCGCTCGGGCGGTGCCTTGGGTGAAGCCGGATATCCGGTCGAACCCACGCCGGTGCCAGGTGCCATCCTTACGCCTATGGTTCTCCACGCTGCGTACAAGGCTCGCTCCCCCTCCTGTAGGATCCGCGCGTCGGCGGGCAACAGGCCGTCCTCGGCCCCCGGATCGCAATGCCGGTCGCGGTTCTAGCCCCCGAGGCGGCGGTACAGCAGGAAACACAGCGTCAGTGCGAGCGGGACCAGCTGCGCGACGGTGATCGCCTTGAACCGCGCCCAGAGCCGTTGCTTGACAACGCCGTTACGGTAGTGGTCCTCCGCGTAGAGGATGCCCCCGACCCACAGCAGGGCGAAGAAGATCAGGCCGAAGTTCCGTGCGGCGGCGAAGCCCCACGGACTGAGCCCCAGCAGGACGTAGCCCTCCTGGAGCCACATCCGCGCGGCGGCGAAGTCCAGCAAGCCCAGGGCCACAGTGAGCAGCCAGAGCGCGTAGCAGATGATGTACGCGCGGACCGGCCGCTCCGGGCGACTCATTCGGCACCCACCGCGCCCTTGAGGTCCAGCTCCTCCGAGAAATGGCAGGCCGCGAAGTGGTTCGGCTTCACCTCGCGCAGCGGCGGCTCATCGACTTTACAGACGTCCTGCGCGTACGGGCAGCGCGGGTGGAAATGGCACCCCGTCGGCGGGTTCGCGGGACTCGGTGCCTCGCCTTGCAGGATGATCCGCTTCTTCTTCGCCTTGGGATCCGGCCGCGGCACCGCCGATAGCAGCGCCTCGGTGTAGGGGTGCAGCGGACGGCGGTAGAGTTCCTCGGTCGATGCCGTCTCCACGATTTTCCCGACGTACATGACCGAGACGCGATTCGACACATTCTCGACCACGCTCAGGTCGTGCGCCACGAACAGGTAGGACAGCCCGAATTGCTGCTGCAGGCTGTGCAACAATTTCAGGATCTGTGCCTGCACCGAAACATCCAGCGCCGACACCGGTTCGTCGCACACGATGAGCTGCGGTTGCATCGACAACGCCCGTGCGATCGCGAGGCGCTGCCGTTGCCCGCCGCTGAATGCGTGCGGATACCGGTGCATGTATTCGGGCCGCAAGCCCACCAGCTGCAGGAGTTCGGCCACCCGCCCCTCCAACTCCTTGCCCCGCATCAGTTTGTTCACGAGCAGGTGCTCGCCCACAACTTGCAGGACCGTCATGCGCGGGTTCAGCGACGAGTATGGATCCTGGTAGATGATCTTCATGTTGCGCCGAATTTGCCGCAGCCTCCCCGTGTCCAGGTCCGCCACGTTCACCCGGCCGAGCGCGCTGTCCTGGAACCAGATCTCGCCCGCCGTCGGCTCGATCGCCCGCATCAGCATCCGGCCTGTCGTGGTCTTCCCGCTGCCGCTCTCGCCGACCAGGCCGTAGGTCTGACCCTTCCCGATGGTGAAGCTCACACCATCCACGGCCCGTACCTGCCCCACCGTGCGACGGAGCAGCCCCCGTTGGATCGGGAAGTGCTTCTTCAGGTCCTTCACCTCGAGCAGCGGCGCGGCGTCGATCCTCGTCGTCTCGGTGTCGGTCGTGACCATCTCCAGTCCCACTCCCGCCCCTCCCGTCGCTACCGCTTCAGGCAGCGTACTTCGTACCCTGCCGCTACATTTCAGTATCGCCTCAGGCAGCGTACCTTGTGTCCTGGTGCCACTTCCCGCAGTTCCGGCACCTCCGTATCGCACAGCCCCGGCAGGAATTCTCGGCACCGGGTGTGGAAGGGACAACCGCGCGGGATGTTCATGGGGTCGGGCACCGAGCCGACGATCACCTCCAGGTCCTCGACCCGCTTCCCGATGCGCGGGATCGAGTCGAGCAACGCCTGCGTGTAAGGGTGCTGCGGGGAGTAGAACAGCGACACCACGTCGGTCTGCTCCACGACTTTGCCGAGATACATCACCACAACCTCGTCGGCGATTTCGGCGACCACCCCCAGGTTGTGGGTTATGAGCATCACCGCCATCCCCAAACTCCGCTGGCTATCCGCGATCAGCTCCAGGATTTGCGCCTCGGTCGTCACGTCGAGCGCCGTCGTCGGCTCGTCCGCGATCAGCAAATTTGGCTGACAGGACAGCGCCATCGCGATCATCGCGCGCTGCCGCATCCCCCCAGAGAACTGGTGGGGATAGTCGCCCATGCGCTGGGCGGCCTGGGACACCCCGACGCGCCCGAGCATCTCGATGGCCCGTTCCCGCGCCTCCTTCTTGTCGACCTTCTGGTGCAGGAGGATCGCTTCCATCAACTGGGCACCGATCGTATGCACCGGCGAAAGGGAGGTCATCGGCTCCTGGAAGATCATCGCGATCTCGTTGCCGCGAATGCCGCGGATCTCCTGCCCGCGCGGGTCGAGCGTGGCGATATCGATCACCTCGCGCGCGGTGCCGACGTCCTGGTGCGCGCCGGTGGCCGGCCGGTGATAGAGGATCTCGCCCTTGACGATCCGCCCGGGCGACCGCTCCAGCCGGAGGATGGAACGCGCGGTCACGCTCTTGCCACAGCCGCTCTCACCGACGATGCCGAGGGTCTTGCCGGCCGGGATCTGGAAGCTCACGCCGTCAACCGCCCGGACCGTGCCTTCGTCGAGGAAGAACTGGACCGTCAGGTCGTTGAGCTCGATGAGCGGCACGCGCTCCTGCCCCTTGTCGCCCGCCGCAGCGAGTGGAATGCTTTGTTGCATCGTCCCTCACCTCAAGTCTTATAGTTAGCCAGGCCCGATCCGAGTTCGCTGCGTACGCATCGTTAATCGTCGATAGTCCAGTTGGGGAGATCGAGGGGCAGCGCTGCGGGCCGGGCGCAGGTGGTTTGGAGTTCGCTTCGCCTGCCCTCGTCTGCGGACTCGTGGATCGCATTGAGGATGTCGACCACATGGGCTCCCATCTCGCCGCTCGCCCGATGTGGTCGGCCCTGCTCGATGGCTACCGCCAGGTCCGCCACACCCACGCCTCGACTGTCCTGGTTGTAGCTATGCCGGCACGGAAGCTCGATCAACTCCTTGCTGTCGGGCTTGCGCAGATAGATTGGGCCAGGGAAGTAGTTGGGGTCGGGGCAGCGTAGCGAACCCTCCGTGCCGTAGATCTCGATGTGGGGGAGCCCGGTCCCGTAGACGTCACTGGAGGTCAGGAACTGGCAGACCGCCCCGCCGGAGAACTCGATGATGCCCACAACGTGCGTCGGCGACTCGACTTTGAGCGTATTCCCGAACTGGGACTTCTCCTCAAAGACCTGCCTCGTCGCTCCCGTCACGCGCCTGGCCGGTCCTAGCAGTGCGATCAGGGCGTTCAGGTAGTACGGGCCCCGATCGAAGGCGACGCTCGCGCCATACTTCAATCCTTCAGTCTGGGCGCGGCCGATCGCCCCGGCGACCGTTGCGCGGGTGGGTGAACTCACCGGGCGCGCCCCCCGCTCCTCCACAGGAGAACGCCGCACATGCATCACGGTGGCCATCGCCGCGAACGGCGCACCGATGAGTCCGTCGTCGATCGCCTTCCGTGCCGTCTGCCAGGCACCCCCGAAGAAGGTGTCCGGGGCACTCCCGACCCGGACGCCCATCCTCGCCGCAGCTGCCAGGAGTTCCTGGCTCTCTTCCCGATACACGGTGAGCGGCTTCTCGCTGTAGAGGCTCTTACCCGCCTCGATGATCTGCATGCCGACCTGACGGTGCAGCCGATGCGGGGTCAGGTTGACGACGATCGCGATCTCCGGATCGGCCAGTAACTCCTCGGGGCTGCAAGCCTTCGGGATGTCGTACTGCTGCGCCCGGTACTGCGCGGCTGCAAGGTTGACATCCGCCACCGCGGCACACTCGATCGCCTCGAGTCGCTGCGCATTCTCGATGTAGATGCCGCTGATCACCCCGCAGCCGATGATGCCGATCTTCGTCGGTGTCCTCGCCACGCTCCCGTCTCCCTTCTGTACGTAATACCGCTGTCAGCACGTCCGCGCCGACCCCGCGCCTGCCCGAGGCGCTCGCGAGGGTCGCGAGGTTGCGCCTCACGCGCCGCGCCACTGCTCAGCGGTGCCGTTCGGGCTCGATACGACAGCACCGACTCAACTCTTATACGGGTCGGCGGCGTCGCGCAGCCCGTCGCCGAAGAAGTTGAACGCCAGCACCGTCACGATCACGAAGGCCCCGGGGGCGAGTTGCCACGGATAGTTCAGCACCGTCCGCACGTTCTGGGCATCCTGGATGAGCACGCCCCAACTGACGATGGGCGGTCGCAATCCCAGCCCCAGGAAGCTCAGGGCGGTCTCGCCGAGGATCATCGCCGGCACCGCCAGCGTCAAGTGGACGATGAGATAGCTCATGAAGGCGGGCAGCATGTGCCTGACGACGATGCGCCAGTCGCTCGCCCCCGCGAGCTGCGCATCCAGGACAAAATCCTCTTCGCGCAACTGCAACAGCTTGCCCCGGACCACCCGCGCCATCCCGCACCAGCCCTGCAGCGAGAGGATGATCGTGATGGCGAAATAGACGCGGAGCGCCGGCCATTCCGCCGGGATCGCCGCGCTCAACCCCATCCACAACGGGATCGTCGGGATCGAGAGGAGGAACTCGATCAGGCGCTGGGTGATGGTGTCGAACACGCCACCGTAGTACCCCGAGAAGCCGCCGATGACCGCCCCCAGCACGAAACTCACGAAGACGCCCACCAGGCCGATCGAGAGCGAGATCGTCGCGCCGTTAACGGCGCGCGAGAAGATATCCCGACCGAGCTTATCGGTGCCGAACAGGAAGATCTCCCCGCCCTGGTCGACCTGGAAGAGGTGCACCGAGGCCGGGATCAGGCCCAAGAACGTGTACGCGCGGCCGCTTGCGAAGAAGCGCACGGGGATCTTGTTGGTCGGGTCCGGGACGTAGGTGCGCGCCAGCGACCCCGGCACGTTCTGGGCCTTCAGGGCGTAGACGAAGGGGTGGAACCGCCCCTCGTCCAGGAAGTGGATCCGGTTGGGCGGGGCATACGGGTACTGCGTCCGCGCTGACGCGTCGTAGGGCGCGAGGAACCCGCTGAGCGGCACCATCAGGTACAGCAGCAGGACGACGCCCGCCCCGACCATCGCGAGGCGGTGACGCCGGAACTTCAGCCACATCAGGCGCCATTGCGAGGCGACGGACAATTGCTCCTCGGCCGGTCGGCCCTGCCGCGCTTTCCCGCCTCTGGCCCAGCGGAAACGGTTCGCGATCCCCTGCGCTATCGCCGCCATGCTATTGTCCCCCTTCCATCCGAATCCGCGGATCGAGCACCATCAGCAGCATGTCCGAGATGAAGGTGCCGATGAGGGTCAGCGCGGTCAGGATCAGCACGATACCCGCCGCCAGGAACATATCCTGGTTCAGCAGCGCTTGCAGGAGTATCGGGCCGACCGTCGGGAGGCCGAGCACGATCGAGGTGATGACCGCCCCCGAGAACATCGCCGGCAGCACCCAGCCGACGGTGCTGGCGATCGGGTTGAGCGCGACGCGGACCGGGTAGCGCAGCAAGAGCCGCCACTCGCTGACGCCCTTCGCCCGCGCGGTTTCCACGTAGGGCCGGTTCAACTCGTCGAGCAGGGTGGCGCGCATCACGCGGATGACCGACGCGGCACCGGCCGCCCCGATCACGAGCCAGGGCACCGGCAGATGCACGAGCAGATCGAGGACCTTCGCCACGCTCCACGGTGCCGACTCATACTGCGGCGAGGTGAGCCCGCCGACCGAGACGCCGAAGGTCCGGTAGAAGAACAGCATCAGGACCAGCGCGAGGAGGAAGTTGGGCACCGCCAACCCGACGAACCCGACGATCGTGGCGACGTAGTCGCCGGGCGAGTATTGCCGCACCGCCGAATAGATCCCGATCGGGATCGCCAGGAGGTACACCACCAGCGTCGAGCCGATGGAGACCAGCAACGTGGCCGGGAGCCGCTCGAGCAGCAACTGCGACACCGGTTGCCGGTAGGCGAAGGAGCGGCCGAAGTCCCGCTCGACGACCAGCTGATGCATCCACCGGAAGTATTGCACGTACTTCGGCTCGCCGAGCCCGTACGCCCGGCGCAACCCCTCGATCTGCTCGTCGTTGATATCCTCGCCTTGCGAGCGCAACTGCGCGACGTAGGAGGTCAGGTAATCGCCCGGCGGGAGGGCGATGATGGCGTAGGACACCATCGTGGTGAACCAGAGCAGCAGCAGCATGTACAGGAACCGGCGGATGATATACGCGCCCATCTTTCTCCTCCACAATCCCGGGGATCATCTTGGCCCACACGGGTCTCGTCGACCAACCGCCCCCGCAGCATCGATGACCGCTACCGCCCGCTGGTGTGGCACTCGCCACACCAGCGGGGCTCCCGCAGGCGCACCGACGCGTATCGCGGCACCTGGCCTACTGCACAAAGAAGAAGGTCTGGGGGTGGTAGGGATACTGGAACAGCCCATCCCAGGTGTGGATCCCGGACTCGGGTATGTTCCGCAGGGTGTTCCTTACGATGAACGGCCAGGGGGCCATCCCCACCGTGCCGATCGACCAGACATTGTCCGCCTGGGATTGCAGCACCTTCGCGGCCAGCGCGGGATCCAGCGTCTCGCTGTACTTCTGCCAGGTCGTGAGCGCCTCCTTGTACCAGTCGGGCGGCTCCTCGCCCGCCTTGCCCCCGGTCTCGAACCACTGGTTCCACAGCGGGGCGATGGTCCCCTCATCGCCGAATTTGCCGGTACTCCACTTGCGGTCGACCGGGAGCAGGACGTCGGTGGAAGCATCCCCATGCCAGAGCGACATCGCTTCCTCGTTGGTCGTGACCCGGGGGGTCAACAGCGTCCGGGTGATGGCCTTCGCCGTGACGTCGACGCCGATCTTCCGCCAGAATTCCGTCACCAGCTCGAGGACGGGCGTCTTGGGCCCCTCGGCATCGTAGTAGTCGAAGGTGATCGTCATCGGCTTGCCGTCGGGGCGCAGCCGCATTGTCTTGTCCGCGTTCCACTTCAGCCCCATCTCGTCCAGGAGCTGATTCGCCTGCTTGAGGTCGAAGGCGGACCAGGCCTGCTCGTACTCCGGCTTGAAGCTCTTCGATTCGGGGATGACCGTCATCTGGCGCGGAGTCCCCCGGCCGAAGAAGAGGAGCTGATTGATCTGGCCCCGGTCGATCGCCAGGGACAGCGCCCGGCGGTAGCGCACGTCCTGGTGAATCTTGCGCAGCACCTCGTCCTTGACATTCATGTTGACCTGGAAGAAGACCTCGCCGCCACGCCCGCTGCTCCACAGGAGCACCTTATACTTCCCCGCTGCGGCCGAATTCTCGTAGGTGGCGGCGTTGAGGACGCTGGTGTTGGCCACGGCGTAGTCGTAGGCCCCGGTCACGATCTTGGCGTCGTAGGACGCCACGTCCTGCAGCCGTTCCATCTCCATGGCATCGATGTAGGGGAGCTGGTTGCCCGCAGTGTCGACCTGCCAGAAGTAGGGGTTCCGCCGGAAGCGGACAACCGTGGGCGACACCTCGTCAACGACGAACGCAGCGAGGACCGGTAGCTTCGGATTCACCGCGTCGTTAAACATATCGGCGAAGCGTTCGATCCAGGAGTTGTACTTCGCGGCCTTGGCCTCCTCATCCGCCTGCGGATTGTACTTGCTGTGGAACTGCTTCAGATAGTGCGACGGGTGCAGTTGATGGCTTTTCGGCCACCCGTAGCGGTGGGTCAGGTTCCCCAGCAGGAAGCGCGGCCAGGGCACCGCGAACTTCATGACGATCGTGTGATCGTCCGGTGCCGTCATCTCCATCACCTTGCCGCCCGGCTTGAAATCGATGGGCACCGAGGGGGTGATATCCGTGTTCTTGATGATGTCCTCGAACGAGAACAGGGCATCTTGCGCGGTGACGGGCTCCCCGTCCGACCACTTCATCCCCTCGCGCAGGTGGATCGTGTAGGTCGTCTTGTCATCGGAGACGTCGACCTTCGTCGCGACGTTCGGCACCGATCCCGTCAGATCGGGGGTGAAGCGGAGGAAGTTCTGGTCCCTGCCGCCGAGGTAGCCTTGATCCCCTCCGAGGATGTCGGTGCTGAAGGTCCCGACCCGTACCGTCCCGCCGTACCGGCCGACCTCGATCGGCTTGATGACGAGCGGCTCCTTGGGCAGCCGATCCTTGATCGGCGGCAGTTTCCCCGCCTTAATCTGCTCCGCGAGCACCGGGGGGTCGGTGAACTTGGTGGGGATGGTGGTGACGACTTCGGCATACTTCACGCCCGCAGTGGCGGATTTTGGGGCACCAGCCGCTGCGGTCGACCGCCCCGTCGTCGCGAGCGTCGGCTGCCCCGCCGCCGTAGTCGGCACCACCGCCGCAGTCGGCTGCCCCGCCGACGTGGCCGTCGCGGGGACGTCGGCCCCCCCGCCACAGGCCGCCAGCAGCACCCCGACGCCTGCCGCCGCGCCGAAACCGAGGAAATGCCTGCGGGTTAATCGTCGCTGTGCCACCACAGTATGCCCCCTCACCTATCGAACCGCTACCGCCATCAACAACAACTACTCGCCGCCGTGCTCGGCCTGGAACGCCCGGGCGTGCTCCAGGTCGCTATCTGTCAGGGCAACGATCCGCGCGTCCGACGACGACGCATCGCCCGGCGTGTGCGGCTGCGACAGGCCAGATCCGGTCGCGCCTGCAATCGGCCACGGACGCCCGCATTCGATCGTCCCAACCCGGAATTGCGCCATCCCACGCCTGCCCTCCTCCCTCATCGTCATGCGGCCAGCGGCCAGCAGCGCGGTCACGCCAGGCGAACCAACCGAACGCGAACGATCCGCCCCCGGCCCCGCCTACTGGCCGATGCTCTTGAGGTAGTCGCGGCTGATCCTCGCGCTCTCCAGGGCGGTCGGCCGCTGCGTCACGTCGGTCTCCACGACGACCCACCCTCGGAAATCGGCTTGCGCCAGGGCAGCGAAGACCGCCGGGAAATCGACCATCCCTGTGCCGAGTTCGGTGAAGATGCCGCGGTCGGAGAAGGTCTTGTAGTCCCATCCCTGCGCCACCCCTTCGGCGCGGACGGCGGGGTCGATGTCCTTGATATGCAATGTCTTGATGCTGTCGGCGTAGTCCCGACAAAACTGCACAGCATCATCGCCCGCCCAGGCGAGGTGGCCGAGGTCCGGCCCCTGGAAGACCAGCGCCCGATCGACCAAGGCGAAGAGCCGGTCGATCTCCTCGCGGGTCTCGATGAAGGAGCCGACGTGGTTATGGAAGCAGATCCGCACGCCCTCTTCGAGCGTGGCCGCGCCCACGCGGTTCAGGGTGGCGGCGAACTGTCGATACCCCGCGTCCGGCAGGGCATCCTGCGGACGCACATGGCCCGCGACCAAGCGGCGCTCGGGCGTCAGGTTGGCCGCCACGTACAACTCGGTGCAGCCGAGTTCGCGCATCGTCCGCGCCAGCGCGCTCGCCTGCTGGAGGATGCTCTCTGCCTGCGCCTCCTCCCAGTAGGCCGCGCCGAGATATCCCGGTGCGGGCGCGAGGCCGCACCGGGCGTAGAGGTCCAGCGTTTCCCGCGCCGACCGAACGGCGCGGCCTGCGGGTACGCCCGCGTAGCCAGCCTGGGCGATCTCGGTCAGCACCTGTTCCTCGGACAGCCCCGACTCCCGCCAGGTGATCTGCCCGCATGCGATCTGTACGCCGTCCATACCCCTCCGTGCCTCCGCGTTATCGAGTTCCGCACTCGGGATCATTCCCGGCCACGCCCGTCCCAGCACCACATCCCTTGTGCTGACACTGTCCCGTCGCGACTACCTGCCACGCCGTCCTGGGAAGATCAGTCTTCCCAATCTGTTCTGGTCGAGCGGGACGGTTCACATACCTTCTTAAGTCTGTATTCTGTTGCACGAGAGATATTACTGGACATATTATAGAGCGCCTTGGTAGCTGTCAAGCGATCCGTCCGACAACCGGCGTACATCCCGAGTGCGCTTGCTGCCGTCCGTACGTGCTTCTGTCTGCATCTGCGGGCACAGACAGAAGCATGAGACAACCACCGCCTGCGGCGAGACGTATATACTCCACGCCGGGATCGAGGGCATGCTCGCCGTCTGGATCCGCCGCTACCGTCTGCGGCAAGCACGCTATCGAGGGCAGCAACAGGGCCGCCTCGGCGAACAATTGAGACTGTTGCTCAGTCCATTATGGTAGGCTGTCCGCCGTTCTTGGCGCGGTATACCGCCGGTAACGGATGATGTGGGCACGCCTCGCCTTATGATGTGTGACACCGGCGTGTCATCAGCGTGGCAGGAAAATCACCCCGCGGGCGCGCGCGAAACGGCTTTCCGGCGCCAAACCTGCCGCGCGTACCTGCCCGTTATGCCGCCATCTCAGGTACACGCCGGCGACACCGATGATGTGGCGAGGCGTCAGCCGTGATCCCTGACATATGCTTGCACCGACGGTGGCAAGAATTGGGACTGCGGTACAAGTGCTAGCGCTATAAAACACGACGGCGCAGCGGGAATTCTTGCCAGTCGCAGGATCGCTATGTGTCCGACATCATGCGCGAGGCGTGTCGCCAACCACAAGTAGCCCTGCTGCGCGCGCCGCCGCCATCAGATCCTCATCTTGGTCGATCCCCAGCTTGACCCGCAGTTCCCGCAATGCCGCGCGCACCGTGCTGCGGTTGATCCCCGTCCGCGCGGCCAGCTCCGTGCTACTGATCGTGGCCGTCGGGCGGCCGCATTCCACCAGCGCGTCCAGCACCGCCCGCTGCGTGACGCTCAGGCGAATCGGGGCTGGGCTGGCGTGGCTCGGCGCGTCGCTTGGCACCGGGGTGGCCGGGGCCGCCGTGGTGCCGCCACGGATGATCGACGGTGCCCCCGCCGGCCCGGGTGCGTCCCGGCAGGATAACGCGGCCGGTGCGCCCGCCGCGGTCGGCGGTGCGGCCCCCTCGGACACGTGCTGCGGCCGGGCGGGCGGCGCGGGGACCGCTACCGTCGCCACAGCCGCCCCAGGACCTGCCGTCACACGAGCGCACGCCGACGCATCGTCGGCCGCCGGGTCGGGCACCACGAGCGCCGCGTTGGGCAGCGGCGCGGCGGCGCGCCACGCTCGGAAGGGCGCGAGCGGGTCGGGGTCGCCGGGGCCGGCTGGACGTCCACCCGGCAGCCGCCGCACCAGTGCGGGGACCCGGTAGTAGCGCCGCTGCCGCGCCAGGAGCGGGTGGCGGTCGGCGCTCACGACCAGCACCCCGTCCCCCATGGGGGTGAGTGACGGAAGCTGTCACCAGCCGCAAAGTAGCGTGGCGCTGGTGCGCGCCTGCTGATCAGCAAGTACCGACTTTGCGGCTGGTTGTGGCCCTTCGCGCGTATTTCGGCCTCCTTGTGCCCAGGACTCCGCGAACGTATACGCCGCGCGGCGCGCAAAATGCCGACTCCAAGCATTCTCGGCACTTGTCTCCGAGGAATGCGGTACGGGGTGGTGGTGGCACGGGGGAGGGGCGCATGAAGCGGCTATGGACGCAGGAGGAGCTGGGTGAGCACTGGACGCTGACCCCCGACGAGCTGG
>JAABUM010004067.1_pt1 | contig 16950 bp, 16 predicted proteins | sample 5559161 | NCBI WGS metagenome assembly JAABUM01 (sample SAMN10711868, study PRJNA513369) | rock metagenome | isolation source: Antarctica rocks | place: Antarctica: Victoria Land, Siegfried Peak nord | reverse complement strand
TCGCACCCAGGAACTTCTCGACGCCCTCGTATGGCCTCTACTCAGCACCGCTACACCTCAACACGCACGCAACTGGTTCAAACAAGCAGGCTATGAATTGATGCATTCCCCATGAGACACGCTATAATCGAAAATTAAGCAAGAAAAAGGTTTAGAATCGCAAAGATGGGGGTATACTCGCTCGCAACCGCAATCGGGCCAACACCCGATTTCGCGCCATTTGAACGAGGAAAATTCCCATTATCATGGCCAATTTGGTTGTCACCGCGCTTTCCGTTCTGTCCGTTGATCCTGCTGGTGTTGCACCCGATTTGATGCAACCTGCGGTTGTTGAAAAACCCGCCGCACCGGTTGTGGCGCGCCCCTGTTGCACGCAATGCGGCAAAACATTGCTTCACTTGCCGCTTTTTCTGGCCAATATCACTTGCCAAAAATGTTATGGCGCCGAGCGCTATCAGCGCGGGCCGGGCGTGCCGATTGGTTCCTCGTCACTCACGGCTCCGGTGCGCGACAATTCTTACACCGCTTGATTTGGGATGCCGCCGGATTCGTCGCCCCGCTTGAAAAGGAAAATCTCGTGACAGCTAAACTGGCCAGCCAGATTAAGAGGTTTTTTCTATGTCCGCCACACCATCATCTGCATCTTCGGGAATCGGCTCCCCCGACGTGTTCGACCTGACCCAGCCGCTTCATGTGCGCCTTTATGGGCGCCACGGTTGCCACCTGTGCAATGACGCCGCGCACGTGCTCAACACCTTGCACGGCGACTTCGACTTTTGGGTCGAGCGCATCAACATCGACGAGGATTTGCCCATCCGCGAAAAACTCAACGACCACATCCCGGTCGTCACGATCAACGGCGGCAACCGCGTTCAAGAACCCGTGACCGAAGAACGGTTGCGCCGCGCTTTTAAGCGCGCGCTCAAAGCCGAACAAGAATCACTTCAAAATCCCGAATCCGAGTCGTCGCCCAACCCGATTGACGACGCGATTTTCGGGGAAGTCGCGCATTAAGCGCGTTTCACGAAACCACAAAACGCCGCTCCAATCGGAGCGGCGTTTTGTGGTTTAAGCTAACCCGTCGAAAACTGAGCCTAGAGGGTGTTAGTGACTTGAATGGCGTTCAATGGCTTTTTCTCAGCGCTTTTTGATTGGAAGAGGTCGTCAGACCCACTTTGGCGCGAAGTAGCGGGTCTGACGACCTCTTCCAATCGAGATTTCACGCTCAAGTGAGTTCCTAACACGCTCTATGTCGAATGAAGTGAGCGTCCACGAAATGTAGTTCCAGAAACCCAGCGCAGCAATAGCCAACACCAAAGCCGCAATCGCCAACGGATGGCCGATTTTGGAAAGCGATCCTTTTCGTGCGGTGAATCTGCCCGCGAAGGCGGACGCAAGGGAAACGATGAGCAACACCAACTGGGCAATTCTCGCGGCTTTTTCGTTGTGGACGTTTGAGTGCGAGACGATGACGATTTGTAAAATCGTGTTCACGATTTGGCCGAGAAAGCTAAAAAGCAGAAACCGTCCGACCACGTTCCCCATGCGCGGCGGCGAAGAGGGCAAAGCACGCCAGTCATCGGGCAAGGGAAGTGGAGGAGGCATTTGATTCATGTTCACTCCGCGTGGGTTGGTTCTGGGTGCATCGCTTCACTTAAACGCCAGCCGCCGGAAATATCGAGGTCGCTTCGCCCGCTCACCGCGAGTTGAGTCGAAGGCCCGCCGTCCATGTTGAGCGCGTCGGTGCAACCCAATCCTGAAGGCGAGGCCCACAGGCGCGCCCATTCATCGAGCGAGAGTTCGTCGTTTGATACAGCTATCACGACGCGGCCTTGCGAGTCGATGCCAACGCCGGTTCGCCGCGCCCATTGCGGCTTGAGCTTCGTCACCACGCTATTCACGACCAAACGCGGGCCGCACTGGATGGCTTCGTCGGGCAAGAACGTAGGCGAAAAGTCGCGCGTGTGCGACAGATGAGCGACGCCGTTTTTGACCCAGAACACGCCCCAGTCGGCGCGGCGCATTTTCGATCCCACCGTGTTTTTGCCGGCGCGTAGGCCCATCGGCTGGCCTTGGCCATCGAAGTAGCCCGCGTTGACGACGACGCGGGCGCGCGTTTTCTGGAGCCACTGAGCGGCGTTCAACGTGTTGCCGCCCGCCGCCCGCCACCCGAAAGGCCGATGCGGGCGCGCGAAACGCTTCGATTGCGACGTTTCCAAAACGAGAACGCAGGTGAAGCGTGCGATTCTGCACCCCGTTTGGAAGTGCGCGCCAGGGCGAATCGGCGCGCGGCCTAAAATGTTGAAAGGCCCAGAAACCGGCGGCCAAGGCAGCGAGAAAAACGAATGGACGGCGCATCGAGGTGTGAAGGGTCGGCGAATGATACTGAAGAGCATCCTCATCGGCGGCATCAAAGGTGTGAAAAGTCGGCAATTGATGCTAACAGCCAAGACCAAGAGCGTTCATCCTGACCCGATTTGAGTCAGGGACGGCGTAAAAGCGCCTTGCGCTAAGCGGGTGAGAGGTTTATACCATTCGAACGGTTTTGGATGTGCCCCGCAAGGCGCCCCCCAAAACCGTGATGCCGGTGTGGCGAAATGGCAGACGCAGCGGACTTAGACAATTTGAGCGCGCTGTGAGAAATCGCGGCGTGGATGGAGTCAAAGTCGGCGAACCCTTCCGCGTTTTTGGAAACCCCTAAACGCGATGGCAACGCCGAGCTAAGGCCGGTTCTATCAACAGAACTGGCAAAGTGTAGAGACGAGACGGCTCCCACCTAAACCGGTGATTTTTGCGAATCATCGGCACGGTGAAGGCATCGTCCAGACCCCAAACGATTGTGGCTTTGGCCGCGTATCGGCGGTGAAAACCGAAGAGGTAAGAAAATCCGTAGCTCGTAAGGGCGTGCCGGTTCGAGTCCGGCCATCGGTAGTTAGTGTTGTTGAAGAGGAAAAGCGCGAACACTTCCGGTGTTCGCGTTTCGTTTGTCTGGTTTTGCTCCAGCTTTTGTTTATGCTTCGACTTGTTTTGGCGTCGGCGTCGCTGCGCCGCTCCCAACTGCTGCGCGACCTGGGCCTGTCGTTCGAGATCGCCCCCACGCACGCCGAAGAACCCGCGCCAACCCTGGCCGATTGTCAAAATCCCGGCGCCTACGTCGAGCGTTTGGCTCGCCTCAAAGCCGCCGCGTGCGAGCAAGACGGCCTCATTATCGCCGCCGACACAACCGTTGTTTTGGACGAACACATCTTGAACAAGCCCGCAAACGAAGCAGAAGCCCTCGCTATGTTGCAACGGCTACGCGGTCGAACGCATCGCGTGTTCACTGGCATGTGTTTGCGGCGCGGCGCGCAACTGTGGAGCGAACACGAATGCACAAGCGTGACATTTGGCACCTTGAGCGAGGAATTTTTACGCGCTTACGTTGCGACTGGTGAACCGCTCGACAAAGCGGGCGCGTATGGAGCGCAGGGGCGCGGGGCTTTGCTCATCGAGCGAATCGAGGGCGATTATTGGAATGTCGTCGGGCTTCCAGTTTTTCGTTTGGCGAGGATGCTGAGCGAGCATGGCGTTCAGGTGCAACAATTCTGGAACGAGGAGAACGAGACGAAATCGTGAGCAAGTTGTTGAATCGTGGGGGCGACCTGGGCATCGACCTGGGCACGGCGAACACGCTCATCCACATGGACGGGCGCGGGATCGTGCTGGAAGAGCCATCGGTTGTGGCCGTTGACCGGACGCAGAATCGCATCATCGCGGTGGGCCGCGAAGCCAAAGCGATGCTGGGCCGCACGCCCGCGCACCTGAGCGTGGTGCGCCCGCTCAAAGACGGCGTGATCGCCGATTTATCGGTTGCGCGCGCGATGCTGGAACATTTCATCGGGCGAGTTCATCGCGGACGCGGCTTTTTGTCGCCGCGTGTGATGATTGGCGTGCCGTCGAGCATCACCGAAGTCGAACGGCGCGCCGTAATTCACGCCGCCGAAACAGCGGGCGCACGCCAAGCCCAAACCCTGGAAGAAACGATGGCGGCGGCGCTGGGCGCGGGACTTCCCATTGATGACGCGGGCGGCTCGATGATCGTTGACATCGGCGGCGGCACAACGGAAGTCGGCGTGATTTCGCTCGGCGGCATCGTGACGGCCAATTCGATTCGCGTGGGCGGCGACAAGGTGGACGAAGCGATTCGCGCTTATCTACGCCACGAGCACCGTTTGGAAGTGGGCGCGCTGTCGGTCGAAAAACTAAAAATTGAATCGGCTTCGGCTCACCTGGTGATGCCGGACACGCGCGTCCCCGTGCGCGGGCGCTCCTTGATGACCGGGCTACCCGCTCTGGTTGAAATCTCGACCGCCGAACTGCGCGCCGCCATCCGCGAACCGATTGAAGCCATCATCGAAACGATTCGCACCACTCTTGAAGGCGCGCCGCCCGAACTGTGCGCCGACATCACGCAGCGCGGTCTGATTTTGTCTGGCGGTGGCGCGCTACTTCGCGGCCTCGACGCGGCCATTGAACGTGCCCTGGGCATTCCGGTTCGACTGGCCGAATCCCCCTTGACGGCGGTCGCTCTGGGCACGGCGCGCGCCCTCGAACGCTCCGGTGTCACCGGAAAAACGGCCAAGTAACGCGGGCGCGAATGGCGCTCGGTGGCTCCTGAGTTCTTGGTGGGTGTTCCGGTGGTATCAAACCACCGGCATCTGGGCTTTGCGGCCCAAGTGTTCCCATAAACACGAGTTCAATTGTAAGCGCGTCCGACCTTCGCCCTTGGCGAAGCCGGATGCCGATGGTTTGATGCCACCGGAACACTAAGAATCCAGGATTCACTTGAATTGATTTGGAACAAGCGGAGGTTCCCCACGGACGCAAACCCTTGAATTGGCAGCAGCCGCGCTTTTTCACCAAAAGTTCTTCCCCGACACGGCAAACTCTGTTCGATGTCGTCGTGGAAACGCTACGCGCCTTTGATGGCGCTTGGAATTGTGGGTTTGGGATTGGTCGGCTGGCAAAATCGGGCCATTGGTCAGGGTCGGCTCGATCCGGTTGCGGGCGCAGGAACGGCGCTGCTTTCGCCTTTTCAGCGCGGCTTGAACGGTCTGGGCGGCTACCTATCCGACGTGGGGAGCGTGGTGTTCCGGCGCGGCGATTTGGCCTCGCAAAACGCGCGATTACAAGCGCGTCTGGCCGATGTGCAAGGACAAAATGAGCGGTTGTCGCGCTTGCAACACGAAAACGTCGAACTGCGCGCGCTTTTGCAAATGCCTAAGCCGGTCGCCGGGCGCAACGTGTCCGCCGATGTCATTTCCGCGGCGCGCGGCGATTTCACGCGCCGCTTGGTGCTCAGCATCGGCTCGCGCGCGGGCGTGCACGCCAAGGATTTCGTTTTCTGCGCACAGGGTTTGGTCGGCCAAGTCTCGGCGGTGGGGCCGCTGAGTTGCGTTGTGATTCCCATCGTTGACCGCGACGGCGGCGCAGGCGCTTTTGTGGCGCGAACCGGCGCCCAAGGTCTGGTCGTCGGCAACGGAAGCGACACGCCTAAAATGCTGTATTTGCCCTTCGATGCCGATGTGCGCGCTGGTGATTTGTTACTGTCCAGCGGCGCCGGACAAGACGAAGGCGCCATCTATCCGCGCGGTTTGGTCGTCGGGCGCGTGCTCAAGATCGAAAAAGATCGGGCTTTCTCGCGCCAAAACGCTTTTGTCGCGCCCGCTGTCATTCCCGAAAATCTGGGCACCGCCTGGGTTCACCTGTCGGGCGCGCCCTGACCTGCTGTTCGCGTCTCACCCCGATTGCGGGCACAACAATCCCCACTTGCCTGTCTTCACCCTGCATTATCAGGCACACATTTCGCGTTTTTTGTCCGCTTCCGACTTTGGAATGTGCACATTCCAAAGCTGGAAGCGCACATCCCGCCTTAAAATGTGCAGATTTCGAGGTAGGAAATGCACATTTCATCTCAAGTTGCGCGGATTTCAAGAAAGGTATCGCACATCCCGTCTCAAGTTGTGCGATACCAGCCTTTGGGTTTGCCTATTCTAAGTTTCGTATCACGCAACTTAAGGCCCGTATCGCATATTCTAAGGCTCGTATCGCGTAACTTAAGGCCCGTATCGCAATACGGAGCTTCAGTTGCATGATACGAAGGTCGAATTGTGCGTTACGAGCCTTAAGTTGGGCGATATGAATGTTTTCTTGAGGGCGATTCGGATAGGGATGGCGAGGGGCTACGCGCTGGATAAATCCAACGCCGCGCGCATTGCCAGTTCGTAGCTCGTGGCGCCGAAACCTGCGATTGTGCCAACGCACACATCGGATATGACCGAGTGATGGCGCCACGTTTCCACGCGCGCGTGGATGTTGGACAAATGCACTTCGACCACCGGTTTCTTGATGGCGGCGATGGCATCGCGCAGAGCATACGAGTAATGCGTGAGCGCCCCGGCGTTGAGCACGACGACATCAGCAGTTGTCGCGTGAAGCGCATCCAGGAGCGCCCCTTCGTGGTTCGACTGAAACGTTTCGACTTCCACGGCGAGCGTGTCGCCAAGGGTTTGCAAGCGTTCGTTGATGGTATCGAGCGTGGTCGTGCCGTAGATCGACGGCTCGCGTGTGCCGAGCAAATTGAGATTGGGGCCGTGCAAAATTAGGATTTTCATGGTGTAAAGGCGCTTGTTCCTGCTTGAAGAACCTTCCTGTGTCAGGCGTGAACGCGAAGCATGGGCGAGCGCCTTGTTCAGCGCGCCAAAGGCGCATCTTTGCTAAATGATGGCGCTTGGCACTTTTAGAAGTAGAAGGCACTGACTCAGCTTTTGCGTTCGCACCTGGCAGGGGAAAGTCCTTCAAGTTTGGAATCTTGGCTTGTGGCGACAATCTACCTGATCGCCCGCAACCCATTATCCAGAGAATCGAGGTCGTCGAAGTTGCTCAAAAACCCGCCCCTTCGGTGAGCCGGAATCAGCGCGGCATTGGCTCCAAGCAGGGCGCGCGCGGCGGCGCAATCGGCCAGAGCGCGCTTGGCTAAGGTTTGCGCACGCGCGCTTTGGCCTTGCGCCCGCAAATGTGGCGCGAGCGCGAGCGTTGCGCGCGCGAAATCGAGGTTGACATCCATGTCGCGCCCGATGGCCGGGAAGCGCCCGAAAGGTTCATCCCATTCGCGCACCACGAACTCGAAGTCATCGAAGCCGCGCCCGTCTTTGTGCTCCAAACGCCACTTTCCGCGCTCCAAACGCAGGCCGGAATTGAGCGGATCGAGTTCAACCGCGTGGTCATATAACTCGCCCGTTTTTTTCAAATCGGCAGAAGTGGGCGCGGGCACATCGGCGAGTTTGGCCGCGAACGCGCGCGGGTGGCTGTTGTTGTCGGGTTGCAACTGCATGGCTTTTTGAAAAGCGCCTTCCCACGCAGGACGCCCTTCGATGGGTGCCACGCGACCAGCGAAGTTCCACAGTCGCGCCGAACCTGGATCGAGCGCCACAGCCTCGTCCAGCGCTTGCGGTTCTACCGGTTGGTTTTGCGTGAGCGCATTCTCAACAGCCGCACGCCCGTTTTCGCCCAAAGCCGCGCGCTGTGTTCCATAGCCCGCGAGGAGCAGCACCAAAGTCGCGCCCACAAACGGCAGGCTTAATCCGCGCGTGGTCGAATCGGGCGCTTGCTCATCGTCTGGGATGCACAGTGCCAGAGCCACGAACAGCGTGGCACCCACAGCGATTGTGAACCAACCGGAATCGACGAATCCGTGAACAACCACAGCGCCAAGCGCCGAAAGTCCGCACGCGCCCCGCGCCCAATGGCGCGTTCGCAACTGGCGCCACGCGGCGCGCACCCCGAATATAAAGGCGCCCATCAACAACAAGAGCGCGGGCCAGCCGCTTTCCGCCGCGATTTGCAGCCACGTCTGGTGCGCCTCCCTGGTGTAACCTGCGAGCGCAAAACCAGGAAAAGCGGTGGCAAAAGCGCCCGGCCCAAAACCCGTGAGCGGTTTGGCGCGCGCCATCAAAAGCGTGCCGTGCCACGTGTAAGCGCGGAACTGCGTCGAGTTGTCCTGCGCCGTGCGCGCACTGAGCAATCGTGGCCCGACCGTTTTGGCCCCGACCGCGCCGAAAACCAGCAGCAACACCAGCAAAAGTGGCCACGTGCGGCGCACAAGCATCCTTACCGCGCCGCCTTGAGCGCGCGCCAAAGCCAGGATGAAAACAAGCGTTGCCACAACCGCCGAGAGAAACCCGCCTTTGCTGGAAGTCAGTGCCAGCGCCAGCGCCAGACACACAAACGGCGCCAGTCCAACAAGTGCCAAGGCGGCTGAATGTGCGCGCCGCCACACCCAAAGCGCCACAAGCGGCGACAGCCAAAGCGTTGGCGCCAGCAAAGCCGCGAACAAATTCGGATTGGCAAAGCCGCCGAACTGAGCCGTGTTATGCGAACGGGAAAAGTCGAGGATCGCGCCTATCGCCACGACGAAAGCGCCCGCCACGCTCGCCAGCGCCAACCAATCGAGCCGTTCCCGAAGCGCGCGACACGCGAAAAATACGGTCACCAAACCCGTCAAGCGCGCCAGTTCCAACCACGCATCATGCGCGTAAACGGCAGTCAAAGTCGAGAGAAAGTTCCACCCCAAAAACGCCAGCAGACACGCGCCCACAGGTTCCAGTCGAACTCGCAAACCGGCCACGCTCGCAAGCAGTGCTACGCCGCCAAGTAGCAACAGCGCCAGAGATTGCGGCCAAAAGTTGTAGTCGCCGCTCGTTAGACCGGTGAACTGGACAGGCGCAACCCCCAGCCAAAGCGCCAAAAGCGCGAGGCAAAGCAGACCGGCGAGCGAGGAACGCTGCGCTTCTTCGGTTCGACGTGAGCGAGGGGACGCAGTGGGTGAGGGGGACATCGCAGCGAGTTTAAGAAGCGGGGATGAACGCCAAAAAACCGCGCCCTTTGAGAAGCGCGGTTTTCAATTGAAAAGCGGAAGACGGGATTTGAACCCGCGACCCTCAACGTGGGAGGTTGATGCTCTACCCCTGAGCTACTTCCGCCTGGGACAATTGAATTTACCGCGTGGAAGGCACATCGGCAACGGGTCGCACGTTGAGGCGCTGTTTCTTCGGAAGATGCGAGGTGAAATAAACGCCGTGAAACCGTTGTTCTTCTGCGAATCTCGGCGACCTGGAATTCGCGCAAAGCCCGTTGGAGCTCTTCTCGCGCTATGCGCTGTGGGATAGCGCCTTCTCGGAGGCCGCGCCCGACATCTGGGCGCGCCAGACGTTTGAATACAGCGGGCGAAGGCCGCTCACACTTTCCGTTTCCGTCCAGTTCCGTTCCAATCCGGCGCGATGGAAAGTTGCTCGAAGGCGATGTTTCGCCGCCGAAGTGGAAAATAGAATCCGTTGCGCCGGTTGCCAACGCACGCATTGCCAACGCGCCCGTTTCAAACTAAACGCGATGTTCTTCGATTTAGCGCAACTTGGCGTGCGCGACTCTTACAAATTGCTGACTGGCGTGGTCGTGCCGCGCCCGATTGCTCTTGTGACTTCGGTTTCGCCGTCCGGCCTCGTCAACGCGGCGCCGTATTCGTTTTTCAACTTGCTCGGCAGCGATCCGCCGGTCGTCGCGCTCGGCGTGGGCGACCGCAAATCCGGCGAAGGCAAGGACACGGCGAGTAACATCGAAACGAGCCGCGAATTTGTGGTCAACATCGTGGATGAGTCTTTAGCGTCCGCGATGAACGATTGCGCCGTCGATTTTCCCGCGAATTGGAGCGAAATCGAAACTCTGGGTCTCGAAACTACGCCAGGGCAAGTTGTGCGGGTGCCGCACCTGAGCGGGGCGCCCGCGAGTTTGGAATGTCGCTTTCATTCGACGCTTCACATCGGGCGCAACCGCATCATCGTGGGCGAGGTCGTCGGCTTGTGGGTGCGCGACGAGTTCGTGGATTCCCAAAAATTCTACGTTCAAACGAACGAGATGCACATCATCGGGCGTGGCGGCGGCGGGAACGAAGGCGGCTATTTCCGAACTTCCGACTCGTTTGGCTTGAAGCGTCAGTCATTTGATGAATGGCAGGAAGAAAACGGGGAAAACTCCTGACGAGGCGCCAAAGTTGCGCTTTCCGACCTTCATGCGACGTATTTACACCTTGCCCATCGCGGCAATCGCCCTCGCCCTGGGCGCCCGCTCTTTTCAATTGGTTTCTGCCGAACGTGCGCAAACCAAGACCGCTCCGGCCAAAACCAAATCGAACGCCCCGGCCAAAACCAAAAGCGCGCCAGCTAAGACAAAGTCGAGTGCCCCAACCGCGATGAAGGTGAACACGCCGGTCAAAACTGAAGCGAACGCGCGGGTTGAAACCGCAAAACCGATGTCATTTCTCGATTTCAAAACTCAATCTCTCGACGGCAAACCCGTTGACCTGTCTCAATTCAAGGGCAAAGTTCTGCTTGTGGTCAACACCGCTTCCAAATGCGGTTACACGCCGCAATACGCGGGCTTGCAAAAGCTGTCCACCGACTACAGCGCCAAAGGCTTGACGGTCATCGGCTTTCCGGCCAACAATTTCGGCGGGCAAGAGCCGGGCACCAACACCGAAATCGGCGAGTTTTGCCAAAAAAACTACGGCGTCACCTTTCCGCTGATGACCAAAGTGTCGGTCAAAGGCGACGACCAATCGCCGATTTTCTCGTTCTTGACCAAAGACGCCAACCCCGCGATGACGGGTGACATCGGCTGGAACTTTGAAAAGTTCCTCATCTCGCGCGACGGCAAATTAGTGGCACGCTTCAAATCCGGCGTCACGCCCGATTCGGAGGAACTCAAAAACGCAGTTGAAGCCGAACTCGCCAAAACCCCCACTCAAACCGAGGCGAAGCCCACGAAATGACGATCAAAATTCATTACAAAGACATCAAGGAAGAGTTGCAAGCGCGCGACGCCGACGATGCGCTGTCCAAGTTCAAAAAGGAAGCGGCCAAGCGCTCGCCGTTTTTGCAGCGCGCCGCCATTAACGCCTTTAGCGACCTCAAATTCGCGGGCGAGGTCGTGTCCCGCGCCAACAAAGCGCGAAGCACAAGCGATCCCATTCCCAAAACCGCGCGCGAGTTTTTGGATTGGGCGCAAAAAAGCGGTTTTGTCACCATCACCGAGTGAAACGTGCGGGCCAAAAGCGCTGACTACCCTCGCGCGGTCGGTGCAACACACAAAGCGCGGCGTTCAATTGGAACGCCGCGCTTTGTGCTTGGTCGAGAATGCGCCCCCCAAATGAACGACCAATTCCCCGAATTTCCCTTGCACACCGACATCGCCGTCATCGGCGCGGGCGCGGCAGGCTTGATGGCCGCCATAATTGCCGGGCGGTTGGGCGCGCGCGTTCATCTGCTGGACGGCGCCAAAAAACCGGGCGCCAAAATCCTCGTTTCGGGCGGCTCACGTTGCAACGTGACCAACGAGTTGGTTGTGCCCGCCCGCTTTCACGGCGAAGGCGCGCCCGCGTTTGTGAGTCGCGTTCTGCGCTCGTTTTCTCCCGAACAAACGCTCTCCTTTTTCGAGGAAATCGGAGTGGAACTCAAGCTCGAACCTACAGGCAAATTCTTCCCCGTTTCCGATTCGTCGCGCACCGTTTTGGGCGCCCTGCTTCACGCGACGCATCGCGCAGGCGCCGTGCTGTGCGCGCAAACCCAGGTGTGTTCGCTCGAGCGGGAAGGCGAGGGTTGGAAAATCGAAACCTCGCGTGGCGGTGTCTTCGCGCGCTCAGTCATCGTGGCGACCGGTGGTTTGGCGCTTCCCAAAAGCGGCTCGGACGGGCGCGGTTTCACATTCGCCCGCGATTTGGGCCATTCGATCATCGACACCACGCCCGCTCTGACGCCGCTGTATGGAAACGACGAGCATTATGCGGGCGCGTCGGGCACGACTTTGCCGGTTCGCCTGCGCTTGCACGCCAAGTCTGACGCGATGGCTTCCAAAAAATTGGCGAGCTACGACGGCTCGTTTTTGTTCACCCATCGCGGCTTTTCTGGGCCGGTCGCGCTCAACATCAGCCGCCATTTCGCGCGCCACAAGTGGACGCACTCCCAGGCAAGCGTCTTCGCTTCGCTACTTCCCTGCGTGGAGGAAGGAACTGAAGGCAAATGGTGGCACGAGTTCGTCGGCAAATCGAGCAAAAAAAGCGTGCTCAATGCGCTTGAAACACAGTTCTCGAGCAAATTGGCTTTGGCGATTGCGGCGCGGGCGAACATCATTTCCTCGCTCCCGTTGGGGCGCCTGAGCAAAACGCAAAACGAATCTCTCAAACGCGAGTTGTTCCACGCGCCGCTGGACGTTTTGGAAGTCGCGCCTTACGACAAAGCCGAAACAACGGCGGGCGGCATCGCGCTCGCCGAAATCGAGCCGAACTCGATGATGAGCCGTTTGCATCGCGGCCTGTTTTTCGCGGGCGAAGTGTGCGACGTAGACGGCGAGTTGGGCGGCTTCAACTTTCAGTGGGCATGGAGTTCGGGTGTGGCCGCCGGACGCGCGGCGGCGCGCTTAAGCAAAACGAGCGTGTGAAAGTTGACTCTTCCCCTGGGCTGAAAAAGCCGCAACACGCCTTGAATCGCGCTCGACAACCGGATCATCTTTTGGATTGCTGGGATCATCTTTTTGGTTGTCGGAATTACGTCTTTGTTCGTCGGCGTTATCTGCTTGGCTAAAGGGATTGTTCTTTCAATTGTCAGGGTTATTGTTCTACTCGTCATAGAGAACGGGCCACGTGAATTATCACGCGGCCCGTTTCTTTTACTGTGCTTTTTGGCTTACCATTTGGCTTTAAAAATCGCCCATTCGATGAACTTCGAGATGTAGATCAACAAAAAGAAGCCGAGCAACGCGCCCAGAATATAAGACGAATACTGGGCGATTTCTTGCGGCGAAAGTGTCGCGGCGGCGGCGGCATCTACGCTGCCCTGCGACGCTTTGATGTCTTTGGGGACGGGCACGTTGAAGGACAGCGTGGAAAACAGCTTGGTGTAGCCCGACGTGAAGCCCATATACAGGTGGTTGTAAATCGGCCATCCGGCGAACATCAAGGCGATGGTCGAGGGCAACGCGAGAGGCGACATCAGGCGGAACTTGTGCGTCTGGTGTTCCAAAAAGATGTAGCAACGGGCGCAGGGTGGCGCTTCTTTGGACTGGCGGGTCGTGGCGGCTTTGATCGCTTCGATGGGTTCGTTGCGCACGATGCGCCCCACCATTTCTTCGTCGCAGTAGCAGCCGCGCCCGAACTTCCAGCACGTTTTACGCGCCAGAAACGCGGGGCAGAGCACGCGGATCGCTTCGCGGCAAAACGGCAAATTCCAGCACGGCGAGAGCATATTGGCATTGCGCGCGATGCGTTGCTGTTTGGTCTCGACGGTCTTGCCAAAGCCAACAGCGCCCGCCACGCTTTCGCGCGACTTGATTTTGTTCGGCAGATTCCACGCCCACAATGCCACATCAATGGTCGCTTTGAACAAACCAACGTAAAGCAAAATGCGCCCGACGCGAAAGAAAATCGGGATCATTTGCGAGGCCGCGTAGTTGTCAGCGCCCAAAGTTGCGCGCAGCAAAAGCGGAAAACCAAACGCCAGCGCCAGCCCCGAACCTGCGACGATGGCGCCGATTTTGTTGTCCTCGTAAGACAAAAGCATCAGCGCGGTGGCCAACACGACGAGCGAATAAGACAACGCCTGCGCCGCTAAAATCAGGAAATGCAGCAACTGAGCGTAATTTGCTACCTGATCGGGCGTGGGATTGGCGACCCTGTTGGCCGCGTTGCCCGTAAAAACCGCCGCCAGCAGATAAGCGAGGCTCAGTCCCACAATCGGAAGCGTTAAGCGCGCAACCCAGGTGAACAAGTCTTCGCCCATATCCAAAATGCGGGCGCACTGATCGCCAAAGTTCTGTATTCCCGACGACAAATCGTCGGATGGCGAGGCGCTTTGGGCAATTGAAGCCGCGTCGGGCTGGGTTAAAATCGGCGAATCGGCGATGGCCGCCGGAACGTTAATGCCTGGCGGTTGCGACTTGTCGGCGCGCGATTGCGCCGGACGCATCAAATTCGGCGGCGCCGGTTGTTGCGGCACCGAAGCGTTTGGTTGCGCCGCGACATTTGGCCCGCCCGCGCCGGGAGTTTGAGTGCTGGCGCCGGACTGGGCGGGCGCGTTGGCTTGCGCAGCAACCGAAGGCAGCGGTGCGACGACGCGCGTAGGAGGCCCGGCAGGTGGCGCGGGCGCGATGGGAGTTTGAGCCTGACGCGCTGTTGCGCCGGACGCCTGGCGCGTGGGCGCTAGTTGCGAAGCGGCTGTCGCTTTAGCTTTGTCCTCGTCGTCCAGGAAAAAGGAAAATTCGTCGGCGGGTTGAGAAGTAGGAGCGTTCGGTTTTGACGCGACCTCTTCGGGCGCGTCACCTTCGCCTTCTAATTTAAAATTGGCCATAAAAAGTCACTGCTTTAAGGAAACACAAAAAAGAGAGGTCGCTGCACTGCGCCCCTCTTTTCTTTTCTAAGAGCTGACTGGAAAAGTGTGGAAATCGGAAGTTGTAGGAACATGGCCTGCCATGTCCTGACAACTCATGTGCCTGCAACTTTGGTTTCTCTTCCAACAGACTGCCTAAAGAGCCACTTGACGGTCGCCCGATTTGGTCAGGTCGTAGTCGATGCCCGCCGCTTCGTAGGCGTCCAGCAGGCCGACTTTATCGACCGATTTGACGTAGCCTTCGTGCGGATCGACGCGGCCCTTTTTCACCCATTCGAGAATGGAATCGTTCATCGTCACCATGCCCATCGACTTGCCGACTTGCATTTGTGACGGGAGTTGAAAGGTTTTGCCTTCTCGAATCAGGTTCGCAACGGCTGATGGGACGAGCAAAATCTCGTGCGCCGCGACGCGCCGGCCATCGACCGTTCGCAGCAGGGTTTGCGCGATGACGCCTTTGAGCGACTCGCTCAGCATCACGCGGATTTGCGCTTGTTGGTCGGCGGGAAACTGGTCGATGATGCGGTCAACCGTCGAGGGTGCCGTCGTGGTATGTAGCGTGCCGAACACTAAGTGTCCGGTTTCCGCCGTTTCAATGGCGATGGCGATGGTTTCCAGATCGCGCATTTCACCCACGAGCACGATGTCTGGGTCTTCGCGCAGTGCCGCCCGAAGCGCGCGCTTAAAGCCTTCGGTGTGAACGTGAACTTCGCGCTGGTTGATGAGGCACTTGATGTTTTTGTGAACGAACTCAACCGGGTCTTCGATGGTGATGATGTGGTCGTCGCGGCGCTTGTTGATGTAGTCGATCATCGCCGCGAGCGTCGTCGATTTGCCCGAACCGGTCGGGCCGGTCACGACCACCAAGCCTTTCGATAAAAAGCACAAATCGAGAATAGAACGTTCCAAATGCAAGTCTTCGGCAGTTAAAACGTCGGAGGGAATCAAGCGAAACACGCCGCCCATGCCTTTTCTGTCCATGAAAAAGTTGCACCGAAAACGGGCGACGCCGGGCAGTTCATACGCGAAATCGGTATCGCCTTCGGCCTCGAACTGCTCGATGTTGCGCTGAGGCGCGATGGGAAACAACACGCGCTTGAGCATCTCGTGGTCATGAACTTTGTATTCGTGCACGCGGTCGATTTTGCCCTGGATGCGCAGAATCGGCGCTTCGTCGCTGGACAGGTGCAAGTCGCTCGCTTCGACTTGCTTCATAAAACGAAACAACTCGTCTATGTGCTCGATGACCTTGGTGCCCGTGGGAGCCTTTGCCACAGCCGGAACGGTTTCGGTTGGTCGTGGTGGCATCGCTTCGGTTTGTCCGTTCGCCTGGGGCGCGTTGTTACCGTTTGAGATGCCGTTCACGTGTGGCAAAATGGCGAGTTGAGTGGTCTGGCCCTGGCGTCCGACTTTGATGTCGAACTGACCGTGCGGCGACTGAAAGGGAAACGAAAAACCGCCGTCTTGAGCCAGTTGTGGACGTAAGTGCGGCGGTGTGATCTCGTTAAGGATGTTCTGCAACGCTGCGCCAGGCACAACCGAGCCGGACTTTTGCGCGCCGCCGACGAGCATCATCATCGGCTGGTCGTTTATCAAAACGATGCGCTCGGCGTGTTGCTGCATCATCATGCCGATGAGTTGATCTATCTGAGCCATAAAAAAGGGAAGCGCCCGAAAGCGCCGAGAAAACGCGCCGCAGTTTATGACTTTTTCGATGAAATGCTATAAGCAATAGCTCGACGCGCCGGGCCTTTCCCGTTAGCCTTGCTCGCTCAGTCGGGGCGGAGTCGATCCGCGCCCTTTTTCGTTCAAACCGAACTCGACGATGTTGCCATCGGGATCGGTGATGACAAAATCGTCGGCTCCCCACGAACGAATTTGCGGATGCGACTGCGGCTCGAAGCCCGCTTGACGCAGTGCCGCTTTGGTCGCGTCCAAATCGAGCGAATCGAATTCGAGATGAAAAGTGGGTTGCGGCCACTGGAGCAACCCCAGCCGCGATTGCCCGATGCGCAGCATGGCGAAGGTGTTGGGCCGGTGCACCAGAACTTGCGCGCCGGGAATGCGCTTGTAAAAGGCGAGCGAGGCTTCGACATTTTTCACGTGAAGCGTGATGCCGTTGAGGGACACGCCGAGATTTTGATCGCTCATTTTAGATGCACGGGCGCAAGATGAACGCCGTTGATACCCCGCCATCAAAACGGTTTTGATAGTTGATTTGAAAAGTAGCGAGAAGTTGATTGGGAATAGTGAAATAGAAAAGGTCGATTGGAAGATCACGTTAATGCCGTTATTACCTGCAAACGGCACTGACACGCTTTTCTATTTGCCGGATAGTCGCTTAGAAGGATTCGACTTAGAGGGTGTTAGTGACTTGTTTGAGTAGACCAAGAGGTGTGAACCGCAAGTCGTATCCGTCTGATGTGAGCGATGAGGAGTGGGACTTCGTGAAGCCATATCTGTGCCTGTTGAAAGAAGACGT
>JAABUM010004063.1_pt1 | contig 16971 bp, 16 predicted proteins | sample 5559161 | NCBI WGS metagenome assembly JAABUM01 (sample SAMN10711868, study PRJNA513369) | rock metagenome | isolation source: Antarctica rocks | place: Antarctica: Victoria Land, Siegfried Peak nord | reverse complement strand
CGCGGAAGTCGGGGGTCCACGGCCGCTCGGCGAGTCCCATCCGCCGCGCGGCCCCGACGAGGACCCGCGCGAGCGGCGGCCAGTAGCCCGCCAGCCGCTCGAGGTAGTAGCGCACGGAGAACGTCTTGGGCGAGGTGCCGAGCTCGAGCACCTCGAACCCGTGGCGCTCGAGCAGCCGGGTTAGGCTCTCCCGCGTGAAGAGGTGCAGGTGGGTGGGGATGACCGACCACCAGCGGGGGCCCAGCGCGCGCGCGAGCCGGCTCCCCGCATCGGGGGTGGCCATCCACACCACGCCGCCGGGGGCGAGCAGCGCGCCGATGCGCTCGAGCGCCGCGCCGGGGTCGGGCAGGTGCTCGATGACGTCGCCGAGCGCGACGGCGGAGAAGCTCGCCCGGGGGAGCTCGGCCGCGAAGAGGGGGGCCTCGATCACCTCGACGCCGCGCGCCCGGGCCTGGCCCGCCGCCCAGGCGCTCGGCTCCACTCCGACGACGTCCCAGCCGGCGAGGCTCGCCTCGTGCGCGAAGAAGCCGATCCAGCACCCGAGGTCCACGAGCCGTCCCGGGCGCACATGGCGCCCGATGCGCGCGAGCTCGGTGCGCGCCGTCGCGCGCTGCCCCGCCTCCTCGGCGGCGTAGTCCTCTGAGGCCGCGTCGCGGTAGCCCTGCTCGAGCTCGTCCTCCTCCGGGAAGCGCGCGAGCTGTCCGTGTCCGCACTCCGCGCAGCGCACGATGTCCGCGAGCGCGACCCCGAAGCGGTCGGTGGTGGGGACGAGGCCCTGCTCCCCGGCCTCGCCGGCGACCCGGAGGTGGGGGCGCAGGTCGGCTCCGTCGCAGGCCGCGCACCGGGCGCTCGACCCGCTCACGGCTCGAAGGCCTCGGCAGCGGAGCGCTCGACGGAACGCGCCGGGCGCGGGGCGCGGCGCGCGAGCCGGCGGCGGAAGGCGACGACCTCGCGCAGAGCGCCCGCGCTCAGCCGCACGAGCGCGCGCAGATCGACCGTCGAGGGCGCGTGCTCGCGGGCCTTGTGGCTGATCGGCACCTGCACCACGCGCCAGCCGCGCAGCGCGGCGCCCATGGCGAGGAGCAGCGACGGCGCCACCGGCGCCGAAGGGATCGCGGGGGCGAGGTCGCTCCACACCGCGCGCCGGATCAGCTTGAACGGCACGTTGACGTCGCGCAGCTCGCCGCCGGCGAGGGCGCGGATCGCCCCGCGGGCTCCGGCGCTCACCATCCGCCGGTGCAGACCGCCTCGCCGCGGCGAGCGCACGCCCATGACGAGGTCGGCCTCCTCCCGGTGGGCCCAGAGCCGCCAGAACTCGGCGGCGACCTGCTGGCCGTCGGAGTCGATCTGGAAGATCCAGTCGCCCGTGCTCGCCTCGAGGGCGCGCCGCAGGGTCGGGCCGTGGCCGCGGTTGGCGGCGGCGTGATGGACGACGAGGCGCCCATCGGTGGCCGCCAGGCGGTCGAGGATCTCGCGCGTGGCGTCCGTCGAGCCGTCGTTGACCAGGACGATCTCGACCTCGGGCTGCCGGCTCGCGATGTCGCGGTCGAGCTCCTCGAGGACCCCGGCGATGACCGCGGCCTCGTTGTAGACCGGCATGACGATCGATAAGCGCATCGGGTCTCCCCGCTTCCCCGGTGGTTGGCCGTCGTACCAAGGTCTACGCGTTGGCCCGAGTAGGAGGGGCCATACTAGTGCGAGCTGGTGAGTCCCCGTGCCGAACGAGACCTCTCGCCGCGAGGACATCGCGCGGCCCGTCCGGCACTTTCGGAGCTCGGCGAGCGAGTCATGTCGGGCCTTCGCATTCGCGCCTCGCGCGCCCGCTACGGCTTCGAGTACGGCCGGGTCGTGGACGAGCGATGGCGATTTGCGGCAAACGAGGCCGTGAACAGGTGGAGGAGGGGGACCTACCGCCTCCGCGACGGCGGGCTCACGATCTCGGTCCGTCACCACCCCTCGCCCCACGGCACGCCGAGCAACGACACCTGGGTGCTCAGGGAGATATTCCGGGACGGCGCGTACCGCCTCCCTCGCGAGCTGAAGCTGCCGGCAGCCCCCAAGATCGTCGATCTGGGAGCCAACGTGGGCCTGTTCACGGCGTTCATGCTGAGCCGGTACCCCGCGGCGCGGATCACCGCCTTCGAGCCCGACCACGACAACGCCGAGCTCCTGCGCGACACCGTCAACCGCAACGGATACGGCCGCAACTGCGAGCTCCACGAGGCGTGCGCGATGCCCTCGAACGGACCGGTGCGCTTCGCGACCGGCGGACACCAGTTCTCCCACATCGCCCACGGCGCCGAAGATGCGACGACCGAAGTGCCCGGGATCGACGTCTTCCCGTTTCTGAGCGACGTCGACCTGGTGAAGATCGACATCGAGGGAGGCGAGTGGAGCCTGCTCGCCGACCCGCGCTTCGGCGCGCCGCATGCCGTCGTGATGGAGTACCACCCGATGATGTGCCCCGGGGGGGATCCTCGGGCGCTGGTGAAGCGCCTGCTCGAGGAGCGCGGCTACGAGATCGTCGTCGACGACGAGCCGATGGTGTGGGCCGTGCGCGCCAACCCGCTCGCTGAACCAGGATAACGACGTCCGGGCGGCCCTACGGGCCGGCCGCCCGGCCCGCCGCCACCCCTCGCAGCATCTCCGCGTAGCGGTCGGCCAGGACATCCCACGAGAAGCGCTCATAGGCCGATCGATGGCGCCGGCGACGGCGAGCCGGCGAGAGGTCGTCGCCGCTCAGGCCCCGCAGCCACTCGGCCACGCTGCCCGCTCGGCGCATGTCGACCGTGTCTCCCTCCTCGCCGAGCACCCACTTCATGACCGGGTAGTCGTGTGCGAGGCAGGGCAGACCGTGTGACTGGGCCTCGACAAGGACCCGCCCGAAGCTCTCCCACAGCGAGGCGAGCACGAACGCATCGCTCGCCCGGTAGTGATCCGCCATGCGCTCGGGCGCCACCGTGCGGATGGCGTAGTCCTCGGCGCCGAGCCGCTCCTTGGCGAGCCTCAGTATCGCGGGCGTGTCCGCCTCCTCTTGCCCCAGGAGGAGCAGAAACGGGCGCGGCTTCGCCATGGACGCGAGCTCCTCGACCACGTAGTCCATGCGCTTGTGGGTGTTGATGGCCCCGGCGCTCACGACGATGAGCCGATCGACCGGCAGACCCAGGGCTGCGCGCAGGTTCGCGCGCTCGGCGTCGGAGAGCATGCGGCGCGACTGCTCGATCGCCGCTCCGAGCGGCAGGAGCTTCTGGTTGTGCGTCGGCTCGCCGTGGGCCGCCGTGTACTCGATCGCGCCTGGGACGAGCTGCTGCACGAGGTCGAGGCGTCCATAGCCACCGGGCGCGAGCGCACCGTTGCAGAACACGAGAGCGACGCGTTGCCCGCTCACCCGGCGCCAGGCCCCGAGCACGCGACCGACGTGCCATTCGCTGAAGTAGACGACGTCCGGGCGACGCCGCATGAGGACGGGGATGAGCGCCACCGCGAAGGCCAGGTGCTCGACGACGAACGGCTCGATCGACCGCGGGCGGGCAAGTAGACGCACGAGGAGCGCCGTCCTCGTCGGCGTAGGGATGACGAGCTCGCCGCGCCGTCGTGGTCCCGTCGCCTTGGCCAGCTCGATCCTCAGGTCATCGCGGCCGTCGAGCGCTGCGTAGCACTCGCGGGCGAAGGTCTCAAAGCCACGGTGGGCGTGGTCGAGCCCCGGGCAGGCGAGGAGGACCGTCGGCGGAGCACCGCCGGCGCCGTGCGTCGCCGTCTCTGGTTTCCGCCGCCGCGATCGAAGCCTCACGACCCGAGCGACTCCTTCCACCAGCTAGGTTGTAACCGGAGGATGCCGTCTTGACGATCGCCTTCGGCTCGGCTCGATCGTCGCCTCTCGGAGATGCCTGAACTCTCCATCCTCATACCGACGCTCGGCCGACCCGGGCTTCTCGGTCGCGTGCTCGACCGCCTGGAGGACCAGACGGCAGGTTCACGTGCCTTCGAGGTGATCGTCGTGGCCGATGCCAAGGAGCCCGAGCTTAGATCGCTCGATCGTGCGGTCGCCGGACGGAGCTATCCGGCACGCCGCCTACAGGCAACTCGCCCGGGAGCGTCGGCGGCGCGCAACGCCGCTTGGCGAGCGGCGGCCGGCCGGGTGGTGCTCTTCCTCGACGACGACATCCTCCCCGAGCGGCAACTCGTCGCTGAGCACCTCGACTGGCACCGGCGGAGTCCCGCCGCCGAGGTAGGGGTTCTCGGGCGGGTTCGGTGGGCCGACGAGCTGCGGGTCACCCCGTTCATGCGCTGGCTCGAGGAGGGGATCCAGTTCGACTACCCAAACATCGAGGGCATAGAAGCAGGCTGGGGCCGCTTCTACACGGCGAACGCTTCGGTCAAGTGTTGCCTGCTGGAGCGTGTCGGTGGTTTCGAGGAGGAGAAGCTCCCATTCGGCTACGAGGATCTCGACCTCGCGCTCCGGATGCGGGAGCACGGCTTTCGGCTGCTCTACAACCGGGCCGCCGTGGCCGAGCACCTCCACCCCATGGACCTCGAGTTCTGGAAGCGACGAGTCGCGCGCATCGCGATCTCCGAGCGCCGCTTCGTGGAGATGCACCCTGAGGTGCCCCCGTACTTCTTCGATCTGTTCTCGAGCGCCGCCTCGGCGCTACCCGCGAAGGGTCGCGGCGCTCGGGTCGCGCGCTTCGTGCCGAAGTCCTTCCCCCTGCTCGGACCCTGGGTGTGGCGAAGCGCAGACGCGGTCTACCGCCAGGCTCTGGCGGGGCCGTTCCTGGAGGCGTGGCACGGAGACGACGCTTCCCCGGCCGACGCTCCCGCTGACCTGTCTCCAGGTGCATCACCCGCCTGAAGCTCGAAGGGCGAGCGGCAGAACCAGCGGCCGGCGGGCCGGGCCGGCTTGGTACCGTCGCGGCGTGGAAGGCGCGCCTCCCGACCGCGGCGCGGTGTTCGAACGGCAGTGGTACCACACGCTCGAGCTGGCGCCCGGGCTGGTCACCCCGGGGTGGTTCGACACGCGCAAGCTGCTCCCCGAGTTGCCGTTCCCGCCGTCGTTGAGCGGCCGGCGCTGCCTCGACGTCGCCACCTTCGACGGCTTCTGGGCGTTCGAGATGGAGCGCCGCGGCGCCGAGGAGACGATCGCCATCGATCTCCTCGACCCCGCCGCGCTCGACTGGCCCGCGAACAGCACCGCCGCCGTGCTCGAGGCGATCGGGGCTCGCAAGGACGCGGGGGCGGGCTTCGAGATCGCCCGCCGGGCGCTCGGCTCAGCGGTGCAACGGCTGGAGTTGAGCGTCTACGACCTCGATCCTTCCGTGGTGGGGGAGTTCGACTTCGTCTACGTCGGCAGCCTCCTCATGCATCTGCGCGATCCGGTGCGCGCGCTCGAGCGCGTCCGCTCGGTGTGCCGGGGAACCCTGCTGGTGGTCGACAACATCGACCTGGCCCTCACGGTCCTCCATCCCCGACGCCCGGTGGCGGCACTCGACGGGGTCGGACGACCGTGGTGGTGGAAGATGAACCTCGCTGCGCTCATCCGCGCCGTGGAGGCGGGCGGCTTTCGCCTCACCGCGCCGGCCAAGCGGGTCTGGATGCCGGTGGGACCGGGTCACCCTCGGCCTCGTGTCAACCGAGCCCTGCTCCGCAGCGAGGATGCTCGGTCCCTGTTCCTGGCGGCTCGCCGGGGAGACCCGCACGCGGCGGTACTCGCGGAGCCGGCGGATCACGCCTGACTTGGCGGGAGCGGCGATGCCGGAGGTGAGCGTCGTGGTGCCGGTGCGCGACGGCGCCTCGTCGCTGCCTGCGCTCCTGCGCGCGCTGGCCGCCCAGGACCTCGACGGCGACCGCTACGAGGTGATCGTCGTCGACAACGCCTCGCGCGACGGCAGCGCCGGGGTGGCGGCGTCCCACGGCGCGCGCGTCGCGTTTGCGCCGGTGGCGAACCGCTCGCTCGCGCGCAACGCGGGCGTCAGCGCCGCACGCGCCGGCCTGCTCGCCTTCACCGACGCGGACTGCGCGCCGTCGCCTCGGTGGCTGAGCGCCCTGCTGGCGTGTCGCGGGCAAGCGCCGCTCATCTCGGGGCCGGTGGAGATCGAAACGCGAACGCCGTCCAACGCGATCGAACGGTTCGAAGCCTTCTGGCGATTCGAGCAGCAGGAGGCGGCGAGGCAGGGATGGGCGGCCACCGCGAACCTCATGGTGGAGCGCCGCGCCTTCGAGGCGGTCGACGGTTTTGACCCGCAGTACCGCCACATCGGGGAGGATGCGGACTTCTGCCTGCGGGCGCGGCGCGTCGGCTACGAGCTCGCCTATTGCGCTGAGGCGGTCGTGCACCACGGCGCCGAGTACGAGCTGCTTCCGGTGATTCGGCGTGCGTTCTTTCACGGCTACTCGGCCGCTCAGGTGCTGCGCCGGCTCGGCGTGGGGCACCTCGCCTGGCGCCACCCGAAACCGATGTTCTCGCCCCAGGCCGCGCTCGCTTTCCACGGCATCGCCGCGGAGACGTTGCCAGGACGCGAGCGCGCGATCCTCGGAGCGCTCGCCGCGGCGACCTATGCGAGCCGGGTCGCAGGCTCAGGCTGGGCGTCGCTACGACGCACGCGCTGACGCACGTAACCGGCCGCCTCGCGGAGCAGCGGAGCCTCGGTGATCCAGCTCGCGGCGACCACGAGCACCACATAGACCGCCGCTTCGAGCAGCGAGCGAAGCGTGGAGTCGGCACCGCCCAGGGCTGCGCGCTCGATCAGGATCGCCGCCGCAGCCGGGAGGGTGGGGAGGAAAGAGCGCGCGACATGCGCGGCGATGCGCGGCGCCGGGAACAGCCGCACGAGGTAGATCATCCGGACCGCGAGCCCGGCCAGCGTCGCGGCGCCGATCCCCACCGCGAAGCCGGGGAGACCGTAGGCCAGCAGCATCGGGACGCCCACCGCGAGCATCGGCACCAGCCCCGCCACGCTGGCGATCCCGAGGATCCTGGTCTCTCCACGCGCCCGGGCGAACGCCGTCCAGTTGAAGCCGATCTGATCCAAGGCCGCGCTGAGGCCGAGCACCTGGATCAGCGGCACCGCCGCGGTCCAGCTCGGCCCCAGGACAAAGTGCACGGCCGGCTCGGCGAACAGGGCGGCGGCGACGCCCAGCGGAAAGCCCCACAGGAGGGCGAGCCGGTTCGACTTGGAGAAGGACTCGAAGAGGAGGTCGGGCTGGTTCTTGACCACGCAGATCGCGGGAAACAGCGCGTGGGTGACGATGTCGTCCACCCGCTTCGTGTACTGGGTGATCTGCGAGGCGAGCGTGATCGCGCCGACGGCCGCCGCACCCAGCGCCCGCGCGGCCACCGTGAGCGGAATCTGAAACGCCACCACGCCGGTGACCGAGCCGACGAAGAGCGGCCACGAGAACGTCGCGTACTCGCGCATCGTTCCGCGCTCGTAGCGGAAGCGCAGCTTGTACGGAGAGTTGAGCACCGCCGTGGTGGCGGCGACGACCGAGCCGGCGGCCGTCCCGATCACGAGCGACCAGAAGCCGAACCCCGCCAGGGCGAGTCCAACGGTGACCACGAACGACACTCCCGGTTGAACACTCTCCAGGATCCGTTGCCGGACGAAGTCCATCCGGCGATAGAACACCCACATGGGCGCCTGCAGGGCGATCAGCGGCATCGCGGCGGCCAGCAGCAGGCCTGGAGCGACGATGCGCGGCTGGTCGTAGAGGAGCGCGAAGAGCGGAATCGTGATCAAGGCGATGACCGTGAAGACGCCGCACAGCATCGACTGCAGGGTGAAGGCAATCTGGAAGGCGGCCTCCTGATCCTCGTGATCCTGCTGGATGTACTTGTCGTTGAGGCCGACCGCGGCCAGGGCGAACAGCGTGCCGAAGCTGATGGCCAGGAGTCCCCAGAGCCCGTACTCCCTTGCTCCCAGCAGACGCGCGAGGAGCAGGCCCTGGACGATCGTCAAGCCGTTGACGCTCAGCAGGTACAGCGTGTTGACGAGGGTCCCGCCGACGACGCGGTGGCGTAGTCCGCCTTCGCCGATCTCCGCGCGACGGCGGAGCACCGCCTCGTCATGGTCGGCGAGGGTGGGGGCCGGAGCCGGCTCGGTGCGGATCTCGGACACTCCGCCCGCGATGGTAGACGCGGGGTGCGTGAGCCGTGCGAGCACGGTGTTACGGTGGGACGGATGAGCGGCGTGGAGTCCGAGCGCTTCTGGGATGACCGCGCGCGTGAGCACGCCCTGCACTTCGTCGACACCGAGGTCGACTACGAGAATCCCGACACCGACGCCTTCTGGCGTCGCGGCGAGGAGGTCGTGGCGCGGATGCTCGAGCTGGCGGGAGTCTCACCCGGTCCGCGTGAGTCGGTCCTCGACATCGGTTGCGGCGTCGGTCGCCTCACGCGCGCGCTGGCCTCGCGCGCCGGCCTCGTGTACGGCGTCGACGTCTCGGGGGAGATGCTGAGGCTGGCCTCAGAGCACAATCGAGACCTCGGGAACGTGCGTTGGCTTCACGGCGACGGGGTCGGTCTGAGCGTGCTGGGCGACGAATCGGTCGACGGCTGCTTCTCCCACGTCGTCTTCCAGCACATCCCCGACCCGGCGATCACCCTCGCCTACGTGCGCGAGATGGGGCGCGTGCTGCGTCCGGGAGGCTGGACGTTGTTCCAGGTGTCGACCGACCCGGAGGTTCACCGTCATCGCGTGCCGATGCGCGCTCGCCTCAAGGCGCTGGCGAACCGCGCGCGACCGGCCGACGGCGAGCGCGCGTGGTGGGGCTCGGCCGTCGAGGTCCCGGCGCTGCGGGCGGCGGCCGCGGAAGGGGGGCTCGACTTCGAGCGCATCCTCGACGAGGGCACCCAGTACACGACGGTGCTCGCGCGGCGTCCCGCGCCGGACCCCGGACCCCGGGCTGCTCAGCCGGCGCGCGCGTCGATCAAGTCGCCGTAGAGGCCGCTCATCTCCGCCGCGTGGCGGTCCATCGACTTCACGAGGGTGTCGTGATCGGCCCGGAGTCGCGCGTTCAGCTCGGCGACCTGCTCGGGTAGTTCGACCAGCCGAGCGACGATGGAAGCGAGCTCGGCGGCCGAGCACGAGTGGTTGAGCCAACCGGTCTCCCCCTCGCGCACGTAGTCGGGCATACCGCCGATCGCGTTGGCGATCACCGGGATGCCCTTGGCCAGGAACTCCATTCCCGCGTAACCGTAGGCCTCCTCCCAGACCGAGGGCAGGATCCCGACGTCGACCTCGTCGAGGATGGCGTCCAGCTCGCTCGGCCTGAACCGGCCGCGCAGCTCGACTCCCGGGAGCCGTGCGACCGCGCCTTCGAAGCGCTCCTCGACGTAGCCGAAGACCAGCAGCCGGACGCGCCGTGCGGCCGCAGGTTCGGCGAGGAGCTCCAGCGCGTCGAGCAGCAGCTCGGCGCCCTTGGCCGGCGACTCGAAGCCGCCGAGCGTGGCGAAGGTCAGCGGCGCGCCGAGCGTGGGGCGCCGGGGGCGCAGTCGCTCGATGTGCGCGAGCGTGAGGTGCACCATCCGCAGCCGGCTCGGCTCGACCCCGAGCGTCGAGTAGATCTCGGCCACTCGGTGCGACATCGCGATCAGGCAGTCCGCGCGGTTCAAGCGGTCGACGTTGAGCTCGCGGCGGCGTTGAAAGGCGTCCGCGCCCCGAGCCACCGTGGGCGCGCGGCCTTCTCGGCGGCGCACCTCCGTGCGCGCGGCGATCTCCGCGAGGCGGAAGACCCACGGGTCTTTGCGGGCGGGCGGGAGCGAGCGCACGATCGGCATGCGCAGGAGCTCGAAGCGCACGGTGCCGTCCACCAGCAACCCCGGGTCCCGGGGGTTCGCCGCATGGGTGGCGACGCAGTCGGCTCCGATCTCGCGCCGGAGGCAGACCCGCCCGCCGGCATCGAGCAGCTTGAAGGTCGAGCACAGCGGGAAGTAGTCCTGGAGCGTCATTACGGCGGGCGCGCCCGAGCTGCGAGCCACCTCGAGAACCGACGAGGGAAGCCCGGCGAGCTCCTGCACGTGCACGACATCGGGGCGCACCTCCTCGAGGGTGCGCGCCAGCATGCGCTCGATCCGCGGCTCGGCGACCTCGAGCTCGGGCTGGAACCCGTGATCGTAGAGCGGCGAGTTCACGACTTCGAGCATCGTCACGCCCGCTCTATGCCACCTCCGCAGCCGGGGTCCATCGACCCACGGGTACTGGCGCCCGCTGAAGAAGTAGGTGACCTCGTCGCCCCGAAGCACCTGCGCGGCCATGAGATCCTCGACGTAGGCGACGAGGCCGCCGCGGCGCCACGGCCGAAAGCCGGAGCCAACATGCAGGACTCGCAAGCGCCGGACCTACGCGCCCGGGGTCGACGGGCGCTCGGGGATCGCTCCGGCGGGGGCGTGCTCGGGCGGCCCGAAGTACTCGATCTCGCGAGCCGGGGTGCCTACCACCACCGTGTAAGGAGGCACGGGCCGCGTGACCACCGTGTTCGCCCCGACGAACGCGCGCGTCCCGACGTTCGCGATGATCGTGCACTTGCTCGTGATCGTGGCGTCGTTCTCGATCACGATCGGCGTGAAGTCGTAGCCCTGCTCGAGCATCGGGCGGTCGAGGTCGCGGAAGCGGTGGTTGCCGTCGAGGACGATGGTCGACTGCCCGAACTGGCAGCGGGCTCCGACCACGATGCTCGTGGTGCACTGCAAGAGGACGTCGTAGGTGCAGACGGAGCGGGCGCCGAACTCGATCAGCGTTTCGGGGCGCGCGAGCTCGGCACGGAAGTTGCGCCGGAACTCGACCCCCTCGTGGGTGACGAAGGTGCCGCCGAAGGGCATGTGCAGGCTGAATCCCGGCCCGAGATAGGTGCCCGCGCCGAAGCGGATGTTCGCGTCGGGGTTGCGAAAGCGCACCCAGCGCTTGCGCAGGGCCGAGGCCAGCAGCGGCCCGCGGTAGTAGCCGATGGACACGGGGAGCCTGCGGATGCGCGCACCGACTCGCCCTGTGGCATGAAGCCTCTTCACGACGGTCCCTCGATCGCGCTTACGCTATCGCCGCCGGCGAGAGGCACCCCACGGGCGCTCGTGACCAGCCGCTCCACCGCCTGGTTGAAGAGCGCTTCGGTGTGGCGCGGAGCTGTCTCGAGCCCGCCGGCTCGAAGCCGAGCGCGCAGCGCCGGATCGCTGGCGAGGCGGTGGAGGGCTCGAGCCAGCGCCGAGGAGTCGTCCGCCTCGAACAGGAGGCAGTTCTCGCCGTCACGCAGGTACTCGGCGGAGCCGCCGCGTCCCGTCGCGAGCACGGGACGGCCCTTGGCCATGGCCTCGAGCGGAACGAGACCCCAGGGCTCTTCCCAGCGCACGGGGAAGACCACGGCGTCCGCGCGTTCATACGCGCCGGCGATCCCGAGGCGGTCGAGCTGGCCAGCGAAGGTGACCCGCTCCGCGGCTCCGAGCTCGGCGGCGAGCCGGCGCAGCCGCTCCTCCTCGCGCGCGTCCCACCCGCCGACGACCTCGAGCCGTGCGTGCTCCGGCAACTCGGCCAGAGCCTGCACCGCGGTGTCGACCCCCTTGCGCGGATCGAGGCGGCCGACGTAGAGCAGTCGCCAGCGCCACTCCTCCGCGGGCGCGGGATGAAGGAAGTCCTCGTGCATCCCCGAGTGCGCGACGCTGGTGCGCCCGAGCCGCAACCCCTGCCCGAGAGCGTGTGCCCTGGTGTGCTCGCTGACGAAGGCGTAGCGCGCCGCCGCGTCGAAGTCGACCCGTGCGGGCATGCCGAGGAGTCGCTCCGTGGGGGCGGCAAAGCGCGCGCGAGGGCCCCGGAACATGTGCAGCCAGCCGTCGGCCCAGCGCCCGTAGTCGAGCCAGTCGTCGTGCACAAAGGCCACCGCCGGCAGGCCGCGCCGCCGCACGCTCTCGAGGAGCGTCAAGGTCAGGCCGCCCATCGACCACCACGCCACGACATCGGGGCGCAGCTCGTCCAGATGCCGCGCGAGGGTGACGTGGTTGTGGCGCGCGAGGGCGATTCGCGCGCGCCGGCCGAGCGCCTCGAAGCGGCCGTCGCGGAGCGCCCAGCGAAGCTCGCGATGGACGTCGGGGTGATCGGGGTCGGTCGCGACGGTTCGCGCATCCGTGGTGAGGACTCGCACCTGGTGCCCGCGCGCGCGGAGGTGGTCCACGGCGGAGCGCCAGACCAGCTCGTAGCCGCCGTAGTGGTGGGGCGGGTACATGTTCCCGACGCTCAGCACCCGCACGGCCGCGGAGGATAGAGTTGGGTGCCGAGTGCCACGGGGGACGTCAGTCAGCGTCGTGGTGGCCTCGCACGCGCGCCATCTGCGACTGCGCTGGCTGCTGAACGCGCTCGAGGAGCAGTCCCTCGCGCGCGAAAGCTGGGAGGTCCTCGTCGTCCACGACTACGACGCGCGGACGGCGGAGCGCGTCATCGGCCGCCACCCTTTGAGCGAGGCCGGCGTGCTGCGCCCCATCGCGATCCCCGCGGGGACGGGCAGCCCGGCGCTCCAGCGCAACCTCGGTTGGCGCGCCGCGGTCGGCGAGCTCGTGGCCTTCACCGACGACGACTGCCGGCCCGAGCCCGAGTGGCTCGCGCGTCTTCTCGCGCGGGCGGGGGAAGTGCCCGGCGCGATCGTCCAGGGCGCCACTCGACCAGATCCGTTCGAGCACGCCGTGCTGGCCGCTCCGCACGTGCGCACGATGCGGATCGACCCCGTCGGTCCCTACGCCCAGACCTGCAACATCCTCTACCCGCGCCCGCTCCTCGAGCGCCTCGAGGGCTTCGACGAGCGGGCGATAACCGGCGAGGATGTCGATCTCTCGCTGCGAGCGCGGAGCGCCGGCGTAGGAGTCTCGGCCTGCCCTGAAGCGATCGTGAACCACGCGGTGGAGTCGCACACGCTGCCCGGCATCCTGCGGCAGAACCTCAAGTGGCGCCACCTGGCCTACCTGGTCAAGCGCCACCCCGAGCTGCGTGCGCACTTCCCGCTGCGCGTCTTCTGGGACTCAGACCACGGATGGACGACGCTCGCGCTCCTCGGCCTGCTGGGGTTGTCGCGGAACCGCGGCCTGCTCGCTCTCATGGTGCCCGCCGCCCTGCGCCTCTCGCGCCGCCGAGGGCCGGGCCGGCGCGCCCGCGCCGTCGCTCTGTTCGAGACTCCGGGCCAGGCGCTCCGACAGAGCGCCGAGGTCGTCGGGCTCATGGCCGGAAGCGTCCGCCACCGGACGCTGCTTCTGTGAGGCCGGGGGGCGGAAAGCCACTGGCGGTTGCTCTCCTGCTGCACTCCTACGGATCGCGAACCGGGTCGCTCGCCGCCCGCGATGCTTGGCAGCTCGCTCGCGCGCTCCGGGATGCCGGGCACCATCCGCACATCGTGTGCTCCCACGTCGGCAGCTTCGAGAAGACCGCAGACGAACGCATCCCGCTGCTGCGGGTCCCCCGGTTGCCCGAGACAGCGCTTCATCGCCGGGGGTTCACCGGTCCCTTGACCGGAGCTCCCGGCGCCTTGGCGGCGCTTCTCGGGGCCCGGGTCGACGTCGCGCACGCCTTCTCCGTGCCGGACGCGCTGAGCGCCCGACTGTGGCGGCGCTTCACGGGCGGACCCGCGCTGCTCACCTGCAGCGAGCCGGCGACTCGCGAGGGGGTGGCGGACCGGCGCCTGCGTCTCTCGCTGCTCGGGCACGCCGTCGAGGAGAGCGATGCGGTGATCGCGCCCACCGAGCCTGCGCGCGCGGCCCTCTTTCGCTGGCTCGCCGTCGACGCCGAGCTGATCGGAGCGCAGGACGCGCGCACGCACGTTCAGCTCTACCGAGACCTGCTCGCCCGGTCGTGAGCACCGGCTCGAACTCGTCTCCGGCCGCTGCGGTCACCGTGGTGATCGTCTCGTGGAACACCCGCGAGTTGCTCGCCCGCTGTCTCGAGTCGCTTTCCGCGGAGGTCGCGCGCGGCCGCGCGGACGTGTGGGTCGTGGACAACGCATCCACCGACGGCTCGGCCGAGCTCGTCGCCGAGCGCTTCGGGTGGGCGCATCTCATCGCCGCGGAGGAGAACCTCGGCTTTGGGCGCGCGATCAACCTCGTCGCGAGCCAGACCGCATCCGAGTGGCTCGCGACCGCCAACGCCGACATCGCGCTCCGGCCGGGCGCCCTCGATGCGCTGCTCGCGACCGGCGAGCGCGACCCACGCGCCGGCGCCCTCGCGCCCCGGCTCGTGCTGCCCGATGGCACCACGCAGCACTCCGTCTTCGCGTTCCCGACCGTCCCCTACTCCCTCCTCCTGGCCACCGGCGGCTTCCGCCTCAGCCAGACGCTCGCCGACCGGCTCGCGTTCGTGGGGCACTGGGACACCGAGCGCGCCCGTCGCGTGCCCTGGGCGATCGCCGCCTTTTTGCTCGTGCGCCGCGCGGCGTGGGACGAGGTGGGCGGCTTCGACGAGCGCCAATGGATGTACGCGGAGGACCTCGACCTCGGCTGGCGGCTCTCCCGGGCCGGGTGGGCGACTCGCTACGAGCCGCGCGCCACCGTCGAGCACGAGAGCAGCGCTTCGACCGCTCAGCTCTTCGGGCCGGAGCTGGCGCCCCACTGGCAGCGCAGCACCTACGGCTTCATCGCCCGCCGGCGGGGGGCCGCCAACGCGCGCGCCGTGGCGCTGCTGAACCTGATCGGCGCGCTCTGGCGCTGGGCGCGGCTCGCGGTGCGCTCCGCGCGCCATCCCGAGCTCACCGAGCTCCGCCGCGCCCACGCGCGCTGGATCGGGGTGCATCTCGACGCCCTCCGGGCGCAAAGCGCCTCGCTCGAGCGCCTGCGCTGATCAGACGTGCGCGTGCACGACTCCGCGCAGTCCGCGCCACGGGCCGCCACCCGTGAAGGGCAGCTCGAACGGCTCCCGGACCTCCACGCGCGCGAACCCCGCCGCGCGCACGATCCGCTCGAGCCCGGCCAGGTTGGTCGTCCACCACTCGAAGTGATCGATCCCGTCGAGCTCGGCGAGCGCCCGCTTCTCCTGAAAGCGAAAGCGCTTGATCACGTTGGCGATCACCGCGCTGCCCGTGCACACGCTGCGGATCCGCTCCACCGGAGTGACCGGATCCTTGAGGTGCAGGAGCAAATCGCCGCAGAACACGAAGTCGTAGGTTCCGAGCTCGGGGCTCAAGTCGTACGCGGAGAGGACGACCCGCTCGACCTTCGAGCCCAGGGAGCGCTTGACCAGGGCGAAGCGCTCGGCCTTGGTCTCGTCGAGGCTCCTGTCGTGCCCGGCGCGCAGGGAGGCGGGCCAGTCGAGGTCCTCGGGATCCTCGAGGTCGATCGCCGTGACCGACTTCGCCCCGCGACGTTCCATCTCGAAGGCCCAGAATCCGTCCATGGTGGCCACGTCGAGGCAGCTCAGGCCGCTCAGGTCCTCCGGCAGGCCGTAGCGGCCCAGCACGGGCCGATGGTCGAACATGCCCTGGGTGACGACGCCCTTGCCGAGCTCGAGCGTGTGGTACCACGGGTAGCGCTCGACCTCGCTGCGCAGCGCCGAGGAGTCGGTGGGCGGCGGGCACATGGGCGGCGATCGTACCCGGCTATCGTCCGTGTTCGTCACACTGACGGCGATGAGGCCCGAAGCAGAAGGCAGCGAGCAGCCGCCCACGGTCACCCTCGTCTTCCTCGTCTTCAACCGCCGCGCGGAGCTGCGCACCAGCCTCCAGAAGATGCTCTTCGAGTCCGACTACGACTCTGGGCGCGTCGAGGTGATCGTCGTCGACAACGCCTCGACCGACGGATCGGCCGAGATGGTGCGCGACGAGTTCCCCCACGTGGAGCTCATCGTGCGCGAGGAGAACGTCGGCGTGAGCGGCTGGAACGACGGCTTCGCCGTCGCCCGCGGCGACTTCGTGCTCGCGCTCGACGACGACTGCTACCTGCCCCGGGACGGGCTGCGGCGCGCGATCGACGCCGCGCAGGAGCACCGCGCCGACCTCATCTCCTTCAAGGTCATCAGCACCTATTACCCCGAGCACGTCTTCACCGACGACTACCGGACGGGCCTCTTCATGTTCTGGGGCTGCGCGATCCTCATGCGCCGCGAGGTGGTGCAGGCGCTCGGGGGCTATGACCCCGAGATCTTCGTGTGGGCCAACGAGCTCGAGTTCACGATCCGGTTCTTCGATCATGGCTTCCGGCATTTGCACCTCCCCGAGGTGCTCGCCCAGCACATGAAGGACGTCCCCAAGGACGACTCCCTGCCGATGAACTGGCGCACCTACCTCGTCAACGCCCGCCACTGGGGCTACATCGCCGCCAAGCTGCTCAAGCCGCGCGATGCGGTCGAGGCGCTCCTCGCCCTCGTGACCCGCTACGTGCGCGACGGGTTCAACGGGCGCCCCCCCGTGCGCGAGGCGGTGATCGCGACGATCCGGGGGTTCGCACACGGGCTGCGCCACCGGGCGCCGGTCCAGAGCGCCGAGGTCTCCTCGTTCTACCGCCAGAACTTCGAGACCTTCGCGAGCCCGTGGTGGCTCTCGCGCCCGCTGCCGGAGCTGATCAGGGCGTTTCCGCGCGAGCTGGTGCGCGACGGAGCGCTGCGCGACGGCCGGCCGCAGGGCATCGGACGCGTCGAGGCTTACTACCAGGCGCGCGAGCGCTTCTACCCCGACGAGGCGGCGGTACTCGACTTCGCGGGCGGCCAGCACGCCGCCGGACCGCGGGCGCCCGCATGAGCGAACGCTTCGACACCCTCGTGGTCGGCGCTGGCTTCGCCGGCTCGGTGATGGCCGAGCGGCTGGCCTCGCAGTGCGGCCAGCGGGTGCTCGTTGTCGATCGCCGGCCCCACATCGCCGGCAACGCCTACGACGAGCACGACGAGCACGGCGTGCTGGTCCACCGCTACGGACCCCACCTCTTCCACGCCAACGCGCCGCACATCGTCGAGTACCTCTCGCAGTTCACCGACTGGTGGCCCTACGAGCACCGCGTGATCGCCAGCGTCGAGGGCAAGCTCGTGCCGT
>JAABUM010004062.1_pt1 | contig 16972 bp, 10 predicted proteins | sample 5559161 | NCBI WGS metagenome assembly JAABUM01 (sample SAMN10711868, study PRJNA513369) | rock metagenome | isolation source: Antarctica rocks | place: Antarctica: Victoria Land, Siegfried Peak nord | reverse complement strand
TTCGGTGCGGCTGACGTAGTGCTGGGATTTGTCCAACCGTGCGGCAAGCCCTGCTTGAGTAAGTCCCACTGCCTCGCGCCTGGCGCGCAGTTGCTCGCGCAAAACGGCATATTTTCCCTCGTAAAGCGACGAGCGGGCTATGGGTTTCACCTCCTCCCCTAAACGGAGAGCAGGAGATTAACGGCAAAACGACGATTCTCAAAATCCGCGTAAAGGTGTCGTTATTTGGGATTATCAGAAGGCTTGCGGTGGCAAATCAGCGACTATGTCAGCGCCCTTCTGCGTGTATTGTGGCGTCCTCAAGGTCTACGAAGTGAAGGCGTCCTGCACCAAACGGGCACGTTCGAGAGGAAGTCGCCGCGCGCCCTTGAGGATGTTGAGGGCCATAACCGGTTGATGGCCGGGCGCGCATTAACACCTCCGGGTGCCACGACTGGCGCGACTTAAAACAAGCCGGAGACGTTTCAGATATTGCAACTGATACAGATATTGCAGATAATGAGAACATGGCAACAGCAGAAGTGCAACTTTTTGGGGCTAACCTCAACGTCCCTGACACGGGTGAACAGGCGCTGGCCCGTGTCGCTCATGGTTTCTTGCAGCGTCTCGTTGAAGGAAACATCCCGGGTGAAACGGGAAGCGTTTGGGTGGAAGTGCGTTTGCGTCGGGGAGACGAGGAAGCCCCCGAAGCTGTCGCGCTCCCGCCTTCGGTGGTGCGGTTGCTGGCGGCGATTTTGGAGGCGAGCGCCAACGGGCAAGCTGTCACAATTGTGCCCGATGGTGCCGAACTCTCGCCCAATCAGGCTGCTGATCTGCTCGGCGTGTCACGGCCTTATCTGGTGCGCCTGCTGGACGAAGGCCAGATTCCGTTTCGCCGGGTCGGAGCGCACAGGCGCATCCCCTTCGAGGCACTCCAACGCTATCAGGAAGCTGAAGAAGAACGCCAACTCGCCGTTTTAGGGGCGCTCCAGGAACAAGCGCAAGAGTTGAAGATGGGGTATTAAGCGACCGTGCTGCCCTTTCCTTTGTCGCCGATGGTGGCGCTCCTCGATGCCAACGTCCTGTATCCGGCGCCGCTACGCGATGTGCTGATGCACCTCGCTACAGCAGGGCTGTATCGGGCGCGCTGGAGCGCCGCCATCCACGAGGAGTGGATTCGTAACCTGCTTTTGAACCGGCCCGACCTGTCGCGCGCCACGCTCGAAAACACGCGAGACATGATGAATAGCGCGGTGCCCGATGGTCTGATCACGGGCTACGAGCGGCTTATTCCCGATTTGGCTTTGCCTGATGAAGATGATCGTCACGTTTTAGCGGCGGCCATCTTTGGGCGTGCCGATGTGCTTGTGACTTTCAACCTCAAGGACTTTCCCAAAGCGGCGCTCGATGTTCATGGCATCGTGGCGCAAACGCCGGATGAGTTCATCCACGAGTTGATGGATTTCGATGAAAATCGCGTTGTTCTGGCGATCAAGCGCCAGCGCGCCTTTTTGAGCAAGCCGTCTAAAACGGTCGAAGAGCATCTGCAAACGCTCGAAGAGCAACGTCTGCCGCGCACTGTGGCGCGGCTGCGGTTGCGAAAGAGCGAACTATAAGAAAGTTGACGCCGAATCAAACTGAGACTGTGTCGCTCTCTTCTCATCTGGACGATCCCGGCAGCCCAATTCGCGCGTTTTTGCGGGAAAGGTTTCCTCATGTTCCATCCTGGGTGCGGCGCGAGGCAAGCCAGGCGCGCCGCACCTTCGCTGCAACAGGAGGTGCTCTGCTTCTTCCCGCTTCGCCTTCACCGGGTCAAACCATTCCCTTTGGCACTTTGGGCACTGCCTTCGATTACCGTCTGCGCTTCGAGTTCGAGGTTGCACAGCGCGCTTATGTCGCTCAAGCTGGCCTCCGGGCGTTGGTCAGAATGCGCGTTTTAACCGGGGAGACGGTTGAGGCGTTGTGGCAGCAACTCGATGAACTGCTCCGGCGGACACAGCCCTGGGCGCGGGTTTTAGAAGAGGAAGATGAAGCACGGCTAGGTCGCTTATGCGTGGCGATGACGTGGGGCGAGCAACTGGTGCGCTGTGGGATGGTGCCGCCAATTTTAGATGGGCGCCCCAAGAATCTGGCGCAACTGCTGGCGCTGGTGCCCACCTTTTGGCTGGACGACCTTGCAGGTCTGGTGCGTATGTGGCGTGAAGGTTCGCGCGGTGCGCTTCCGCTGGGCGCCATTTTGAACCCGACGTTCGATGGAAGCGCATGGATCGGAGGAGCCGATGCCGATTTGATCGTGGACGGCTGTCTGTTGGAAATCAAAACCTCGACAAAAACCGGTTGGTCGAGCGAGTGGATCCGGCAACTGTTGGGCTATGTGCTGCTCGACCTATCTGACCAGCATCGCATCGAAAGCGTGGGACTTTATCTGGCCCGTCAGGGGCTGCTTTTGCGTTGGCCGTTGCCGGAACTGCTTTGGGAACTCGCGGGTGAACCGGTTGATTTAGAAACGTGGCGGGGCGATTTTGCCGAAGTCGTGATGTCGGTTGCGCTGCCTTTTGAACCGCTCCGACGCAGTTATCCAGGCGAAGCGGTTCCCTCCAAAAAGCTCGTTAGTTGACCCAGATCCCACGCTCCATTCTCGTATGCGCGTTCGTGCGAGCCGTTTAGTAGGCGGGCTTGCGGAGGCCGACGATCAACTGGCGTTTTGAACAGATGCCAGAAGTTTTAACGATGCCTGTATAATTGTTTTCAAATATGCCCTCCACTCCCCAAAAACGCTCCATCACCGCTCCTACTTTGGGCTACTGTGATTTTGGATCTTGTCCTACAACACGCTTGAACGCGCTACGCGGCTTATCTGTTTTGATGGCATGTTCGCCCGCTCTCTACTCGTCTGCTCAAGCTCTCAAAGTGTCTGCTGAGGAATGGAAAGCGTTGCGGTCGTGGTTGTTGGATAAGGATGCGGCTGGAGAGGCGCTTTTGTTCTGGCGTGCAGAGCCACATGGTGTGCGCGTGCTTCGTGTCTGCACAGGCCATATTTTGATTGGGACGAGCCAACTATTACGCGATTTGGCTGATCCAGAAGTGAAGGTCGCGCCTGTGCAAAGCCAAAAGAAGAGCTTTTTGGTGCCTCGTGTGCCATCCTTGGAAGAAATGTGGCGGGCGGCTCGTCATTATGTCGCGGCAGAAGTTTCTATTTAGTTCAATCTTCTACAGGTGGCATTTGCAGTCTGAACATTGTTTTTATTAAAAGGAGTTACACAATTGGTAAACGAGCAGCAAAAGGATGAGCAGCAAGCCCTCATCATCTCACATTTTTCCGCGTCGTTGGACGAGTTGACATTGCTGGCAAGTTGCATTGAGCGCCCGCTTGTCAAAGAGATGATCCGCACCTCGAAGTTGCTCAAACAACATTTCGCTGGATTTCGACCTGATAAGCCGCAGTGGAACCGTGTTCCTGGAAAATTAGCTCAGTTCGCTTTTCGCAGCTCAGACAAGACAAATTGGCTAATTAAGAACTGGTTTCTCTGTCCATCAAACAACGCTTTATTTGAACGGGCCAAGGAGCTTGTAGAACCTGAGGACATCCGCAAGGGAGTTGGGGAAATTCTCGCGCAATCAGATGGTGAGGTATGCCAATCGCTGTTGTGCGCCCTGCTCTTGGATGAGCGTCCTGAAGTGCGCGAAGGTGTCACTGATGGGTTGCGCCGCGAACTGCTCGATCAGGAATCAGACTTGGTGCGTGAGGCCCAAAAGCGTCGGCAGGAACTCGAACAAGAACGAGAAGCCAATCGCCAATTACAAGAGGCTCAGGACGAGGCCACTCATGCACACAGCCAGCTTGAAGAACGCAGCCAGCAGCTCGAAGAGCTACAAACACGTTTTCTTGATCTGGAAAACCGCGCTGAGGAGGCTGAAAAGCTGTTGGCTCAAGCGCGCTCCTGTCAAGAGAGTGCCGAACATGAACGGGACGAAGAGCGCCTCGCTGCCCAAATTGCCAACACAAAAGAGCGCGAAGCCGACGCGACCCGTGGCGACCTGGAACGGCAGAACGCCCAATTGCAAGCGCAACTCAAGCCTTTGGCAGAAATGCGAGAGCGCGCCGCTGAACTTGAAACACATCAAATCGAGTTAGAAGACCTACGGAAGAAGGCAGAAAATCGTTCTCGTCACTTCGAGCGTGAACACCAAAAAGCGCAACGCGCGCTCGATGATGAACGCAAGCATCCGCGTTACACGGTCAGCCTGGCCCTTCTGGACGAGTCGTGGCGCGAATCGCTCGTTTCGATTGCCACCCATCTGCGTGCCACTTCTATGCTCCCTGTATCCCAGACCGAAACCTCACAAAACGCTGAAGCGCCGTTAGGCCAGGGTGCTGCTGGAGTTGCAGTGACCGACCGAGCTGGTGATTGGTGCGCGTGGCAACAGATGGAAACGCGCTTCGCGCGCCAGCTGCTCGAAGATGGCGGTTTTGACTTCGAGTTAGCCGCGCCCGACGAGTTGGAAGACGGCTTGAGCGAAGCCAAACGCGCGCAACGATTGCTAATGGTGCGCTGGTATTTGCTGGAAGGGTTTCGCTTGCGTTTGCTGGAATCTTTGCAAGCCGCAAACGTTGCAAATGGCGCGAAGAATGGGAAAGGCGGCACTTCATGATGGTCTTCTTCGCGTGTGGTGATGCACTGGGCCATGTTGAGGATGTTCAAGAAAATGTTCAGATCGACGCTTCAACGCCGCGTCAACTCATCGAGATGCTGGAATCTCGGCAAACGGGGTGGCGTGCGCGTCTATTGCGGCCCGATGGCACTCTGCGCTCCGATGTCGCGCTGTGGGTTGGCGTCGTGCGGCACGCGGATGGGCGCTTGCTGGATGGCGAGAACACGCGCTCGGTGCGCTCTCTCGATGAGCCATTTAGCGCCGATGACCGCAACGTTTTGGTTTCGCTATTTCGCCCTGATGAGATGGTGCGCTTTCTCCTCGAAACTTTGGCGGGTGAAGCGCCTTCCGCCTCTTCGCGCGGTTCCAGAGTGCGACTGCTGAGTTCGTCGCACGCTACTCACAACAGTCAGGCGCTTTTCGCTCGCGCCGAGCCGGAGCCAATTTATGGTTTCACCAGCGGTCAGCCCGTCGCGCAGTTGCTGGCCGAAGGCGAAATCAACGTCCAGCGCGACCAATTGTTGCCAAAGCCTCTGGCAAAGGCCTTAGCAACCGTTTTGGATGCGCCGTCCGACCTTCACGAATTTCGTTTGCGGGCGTTTCAAGAGGAAGTGTTGCGTCACGCTCTGGCTGAACTGGGCGGAGCGAAACAAGATAATTCTTCGCGCCGCCCGTTGTTGCTTTCGATCCCCACAGGTGGCGGTAAAACCGAAGCATTTCTGACGCCGCTTTTGGCTCATCTGCTGGATAAACGCGCTCGCGCGAGGCGACGCGGGCACGCAGTTACTCCTGCGGTGCGTGCGATGGTGGTATATCCAACTCGCGCCCTCGCCAATGATCAAGCGCGGCGGTTGACGCAGATTCTGTTGGAAGTCAACGCACAAACCGGCCCCGACGCCCAACTGTCGCTCGGCGTGTTGACTGGAGACACGCCTGGTAGCGCGCGGACTCTGTCCGCTCAAAGCAGCCTGTTACAGCTTTGCCCCCGTTGCAGCGCGGTGTTGACGCAGTTCGAGGAACGCTCGCGCCAGATCAACGGAGTGGAGAGCAAGCTTTCCATCGCGCGCTGCATCTGCGGCGTGGAGGTGGATTGTTTTCGCTTCACGCGCGAAGATGTTTTGGCTGAGCCGCCCGACATTTTGGTCATCAGCCCAGACATGATGAGCCGAACGTTGCAGTTGCCACGCTTCACTGCGCGCTTGTTTTCGCCGCATCTTGAAGCCGTTGCGCTCGATGAAATCCACGTTTACTCCGGTGCGTTTGGCTGCCACGTCGCGCATCTGCTGCGCCGGGTCGAGGCGACTTGCGGCACCAAGCCCCTTTATCTGGGTGTGAGCGCCACGATTCGCAATGCACGCCAGGTTGCCTGCGCGCTTTTCGATGCCGCTCCCGAAGAAGTGCGCTACTTGCGGCCCCATGCGCGCGATGAAGCTCCGACCGAGGAGCTACGCCCCTATCTCGATTTTGAAGCGGGGCCGACGCGCCACCGCCATCATTATGCGCTGGCACCAGGGCGAGTGGCGGGCGGGCGTTTCGCGCGCACCACGACCACAACGGTGAATGTTACCCACGTTTTAGGACATCTGCTGCGCGACCCACATTTTCGCAAGATGCTTGTTTTCTCGAACGGGCGTGATGCCATCGACGACATCGTGCGCTTCGGGCGCGATCACGAAGAACGATCTTATCTGCCCTTTTCCCGCGATTTGTGGCCGCGCTTGCAAGTCGCACCGGGCGAAGATGCGCTTGACGCCGTGCCCCTTTCCAAAGTCGAGAAGGCCATCGTCGCGTCTGTGGACAGTTGGTATGGGCGGGTTTGGCGAAGCGGGAATCTGTATGAGCCTGTTTTAGAGTTCGGTTGGCATCGTGGTGGACTGGAAACTAAAGAACGATTGCGGGCAGTCAACCGTTTTGTAGCGACGCGGCGTTTGAGCGCGGCACGCGGTGAATCGCCTTGGCCGCTCGACATCTTGGCCGCGACCAGCACACTGGAATTGGGCCTGGACATTGGCGATGTGTCTGTTGTAGTCAACTGCGGCGCGCCTTTCACAGTCAACGAATACACGCAGCGCATCGGACGTGGTGGACGGCGCAAAGACGCCCTCGCGCTCACGGTGGTTGATCCATCCAGCCCGCTCGACCGGCGTTTTTTGCGGCGCTTTGCGCGCTATGTTGGGCCGCGCCCGCACGACTTCGAGGCGGTGCCACTGGTGGTTGCCAACCGTGACGTGTGCCGCGCCCACATTCTGGCTCGTCTTTTCGACCGCGTCGCGCAAAATTCGGCGGTGTTTGAGCGGCGAGCACAGGACAACGCTAACGAGTTATGCGTGGGACATCTACGCCGCTTCACCATTTCCGCAAACGGACGTGACATCCGTTTGAGCGACGACCCGCGCGCATTCGCTGAAGCCCTATGGGATGATTTGTTTGCGCCCGAAGTCGTCGAAGCGCACTTGAAGTGGCTGCGCCGCGAAGCACAGCTTGTTCCTGGCGCGCAGCAAACGACGTTAAACGAGGAAGAGTGGCGCGGGTGGTGGCTCGATAAATGTGAGTCCTTGAACGAACTGATCAGCAAGCCGGAAATCACCGACGCGCACCCTCTAACCGGGCGTAGCGCCCTCGACCGCGAACTTGTTCCCGACCTACGCGGCGTGGGTGCAACGGTTGGACTTTTCTGGCGCACCTTGGCTGGCGACGCGGCGTATCAAGATGCCGTTGCGCTTCGCACAGCGTTGGGCGCGCGACCACCAGGAGGAGGCGCCTCACAAGGCAGCCTGACTTTTCGCATCAAAAGTGTCGAATCCGATCCCAACGCGCAACTTGCGTTCGCCCGCTTGCTGCGTGAACCCGGCATCGAGCGCGCGACGGCTTACTTTCATCGTGCTTTTGGCAAAACGCACGAAAGCAGCACGACAAACGAAGAACATTCGGATCAAGACAGTTCCACCGATGCCAGCGAGACGCCCATGTTTCCGAGCAAGCCGTTGGATGTCTATACAAGCATCAGTTTCGTCACGCCGAGTAGCTTGGAAATCGAGTTCAGCCCTTCGCGTTTCTACTGCGCCGGGTGCGGCGCGACTTACAGCCACAAAAAGCCGGGCGACCGCCGATGTTCGTCGTGCGATGCGGAACTGCGCCAGATCAACGAGTTGTATGCGTGCGGCGGTTGCGGCGAAACGTTTCAACCTCCGGTTCCCAAGGTGTGCCTCAACCCAGAATGTGTGACGCTCGCTCGCAGCCGTCGCACCGGAGCCAAGTTTCTGGATGGCGATTTCAAACGGGTGAATCGAGGCAACCGGCACAACGACTACTTTCGTTTTTCAGCATTGCCCAAGCTGCATTGGCAGTGCCGCGCTTGCCAAACGGTCATCAACTTCCACGCCCACTATGAGTTGCCACCTGCCGTGCGTCGTTTGATGGACGCGGATGATGCCCAACTTTCGCTGGCCGAACAAGTTGCGGGGCAGTTCTTGTGGAAACCAGAAGCATCAAAGAGCAAGACCGACTATCAAGAGCAGGGTTTTCACTCTGCCCGTTTCAGTTGTTCCAAGTGCCGTAACAAAGGCACCTACCGCAAAATCTTTGTCGTGAACGCGCCAACTTCGCGCTCGGCGTTGCACGATTACATCTTGCACGGCTCCACCATCGCGGACGAGCGGCGCGAGTCGTATGGGGTTTGGAGCTTCGAGCGCGTGCGGGTGTTGTCTTTGGCGCGCGAACGCTTTGAAACTTTCAGTTCGGGCACGCGCCGCTCGCCACAAGTCAAGACAGCGCCCATTTTTCCTCAACCCAACCAGTATTTGGCGGGCCTTCACGACGCTCATGCCGCATTCTTGAGCTTTGGCGAAACCTTGGACGAATTTCTCGCCAATTCCCCGATAGTTCGCGCCTGCGGAAGTGGTTGTGGAATCGGAGATGATGGGTGCGCTTGTCGAAAGCAGGAACATTCACCCGAAAACGAGGCGGAAGCGCCAGACGATGAAGATGATGTCTTCACCTTGCCGGGCGCGAGCGGGCACGACGAGGAAACGCGCCCAGTCGCGCACTTGCTGTCGTGGGAGCGAAACCGCAAGCCTGACCCGCGCCGTAAATGGTGTGATGTCGTCGCTGACCTGGTGCCTGGTGCTCACTGTCCCGGCCCATACCAACCCTGTGGAACGTGTTCGCATTTCGACCCGCTTCGTTTCAAACGTTACTTGGTCATTCACACGCTCGAACACGCACTTTTGGCGGCCATGCCGCTCTACATCGGAGCTACGCGCGGTCAGATTCGGGGCATCATCAACCCAAACGATGAGGGCGAACACGACCTCGCTCTGCTCGACACCGTTGAAGGTGGGTCAGGCTGCATCTACTTGTTGCAACAAAATTGGGAAAAGGTTTGGGATCTGTGCGGCGAAATTCTAAGCGAAGCGCGTCACGACCCAGATACGCTTCTTCTGACACATAGTTGCGAGCGTTTTAACCGCGACTTGTGCCCGGTTCTGGCGCACGCTTTTTGGAATTTTGCTCAAGGCAGGGGGAACACAGATGGCATTTAGAGGCACTTCTACGCTTGAAATTGCAGAGGAGATCGAAGCGCGCGAACAACAGGTCGGGCGTTTGGCGATGGTCGTGAATGATTTTGATGCCAGCGAACTGGCTGATTTACGTTCGCAGGTGCGACTCATTGTTAGCGGCAGTAGCTGGGAAACGGCAGACCAGACGCTGGTGATGGCGTTCGCTTTGTGGATTTGTAAAAGCCGTTTCTCAACCCAACAAGCGTTTTGGCAGGAGTTCGAGCGGCAGTTGGGAGTGACTGGTGTCGACCAAAACTATATTCGCAATTCCTTGCTTGAACCCGCCTTCTTCCATCACAACATCACGCTGTGGATGATCGAGAATTCACGCCGTTTTGTGACCTCGTTGATGGAAGAGAGGCAAGAAGCACTGGCCACGCTGTCGCAAGTCATCGGCTTCTTTTCTTGGTATTTTCGGAACAATCTCGGTGTGCCCGTAACGGATGATGTTTTGGCGCGCTATCGGCAGCGCAATGGCGAAGGGTTGCCTCTTACAGCGCAGGCGGTCGAAGCGTTGAGTGAGGATTGCCAAAAGCTGGCGCGCATCGTGGAATTGGCGGTTGAGGACGAAGTGTTGTTGAAGGATGCTCCTTCGGGTTGGGCCAGCTACTGTCACGCCGTTGTGAATTTGTTGGGGACGGAATACGACCCATCGAAGCTTCGCATTGTGCGTGATGCCGATGCGCTCCGCCGGATCATCCTCGAACTGCAAAACCACCGCACGCCCGCTCAGTTCTTGCGCGAGTTAGAACGATTTTCTCCCAATGCTTCTGTTCAAGTCCCCAAGCCCAGCGTCACGTCCGGCTCAGCTTCGGTATCTGTTGCCAACTTACGGACGCGAAGAGCAGATGAGATCTCTTATGGGCTATATCGTGTGCAGGGAAGCACAGGGGCGATGTCGGGCGCCGCTGGCACAAGAGCCGAGTATCGTGTCGTGCCTTGCACATGGCTTCCGTTGGAAACACTCCGAAGTTGGCCGCTTGCCAGGCTCATTACGCCGCGAGCGGGTTGGTTGGGCTACCGTAAGAACACCCCGTTCGTGGTGAGTTTGGGCGAGCGGCAGGTAACAAGCCGACGTTGCTATTTTCTGGACGACAGCAGCACCTTCCTTTGGGTTGGCGAAGTGGTGCCCGGTCAGAAGATGATCGTGGACAACCTCGTCGTGCCTGGCTCAGAAGGGTTGTCCTTGGACATCGCGTTTCGGTTGACCAGTAATGAACAGCGTGAGCCGTGTTTATCGCTGGTATTAATTAAATTGCTGGCTTTCTTGCCCGGACAGGGCGGAGCAAAAGTTGAGGTCTCCACATCTCAAAGCCATCGAGAAGTGTGTCATGTTGAGGCGGATGGTTCTTTGGCACTTTACCGGCGCGTGCGCTTTGAGTTGCGGGAATTCGCCGCGCCTCTGACGGTGCAAGTGAAGGCGGGCGGCTTCCACAAAGAACACACATTCGCTCCGGCTTCCGCGCGGCTGTTTTCGGCGCTCACACGAGAAGAGGTCGCACCCAATCGTTTACACAGACAGGATGGACGGCGCTTCGTGCTGTTTTGCCAGCCGGACGAAGAGCCGCAAGGCGGGCAGGGCATTGTGTTGACACCAGTCGAAAGCGGCACCGATCCACTGCGTGCATGGCAAGTCGAGTGGACAACAACCAGCGCACCTTTTGCACTTCGCGTGGGCCAGTTGCGCTGGGACATCGAGCGCCAACTCTTCTTTGAAGCGTGGTTAGAACCACACGAACCGTTGGTGTTGAGCGAAGGCGGAACAGGGTTAATGCTGGGAACGGGACAACGGCACAGCTTTACGGAGGGAACAATCCGGGTGACGACGAACTGGACGCTTGACGCCGATTCGCTGCGTTGCCGTTTCTCGCGCGGTGGGAACGTAATGTTTGAATGTCCCTTGGCCGAGGCGTTGGAAGCGCGCAGAATCGACGGATTCATGCTGTCGGCGTCATTCGTCCGGCGCTTGAACGAGGCGGTCGAAGGCTCTTATGGCTATTGCACATTGCGCTTCTATCGGGATGATGTGGAAGAAGATGAACACGTTCTGGCTGAATTGCGCGTTTCCATCGTGCCGCGTGTGGGCGTTCAATTGGGGCGACGCTTAATTCTCGAAAGCGAGGCGGTGCCGCTTCAAGTTGAATCGCCGCACGTGCCACTGTGGAACGCACAAGCACAAAAGAGCGATGAAGCGACCATCTTACATCTGTTTCCAACTCTTGAAGTTCTGCCTTCACGTTCGGATGTGGCTTTTTCGAGTGCAAGCGAGGAAGAGGATAATGACACGAGCGGCGTGCCACGCTTGAAACCGCAAGTGGTGAGCGGCTTGGTGGCGATGCCGACTTTGAGCGAGTCGTTGCGCGTAGCGGCGCTACCCATAATTTTTGGATTTCGTCTTGGTCGTAGGCTGCAAAATGGCGAGTGGTGGGAATTCACTGAGGCCGATTGGTTCGCGCTGGACGAGTTCAGCCTGCGTGTCTTGACCGGCGCGCGCGCTCTGGTGAAGTGTTCTGTCAACGGTCAAAGCATCTGGCAAAACCGCGCCGATGGCGATGGACAAATCCTGCTGGACACGTTGAGCCACCTGAAGCCGCTTTGTCAGGCTGAGAGCACAATGGTAACTCTTGCCAGCACATTTGGCGGTGACACGCTGCAAAGCAGTTTCAAAGTGCGTTGGGTGCCTCGTGTTCTCGATTTGAAATTTGATGGTGAGGCCATTACGATTCGCAGTAGCGGCCCGCGCGACACCGCCATCGTGCTGCGCTTTGAAGGCGAAAGCGCTTCTGTGGATGAGATTCTGCCTTGCATCGGCGATGATGCGCTTTTGCGCTGCTCCCTGCCGCAATTGCCAGATGGTGAATCTCCACGCTTTGTGGCGGCTTCGGGTTGGGGAAGCGGCGGAGATCTTGTGCCTTCGTCGCATCGTCTGACGTTGGCGAAGACGATTACTTCTTCGCCGAACACCTGCTCTCAATCAACATTATCCGACGAGTGGTTAAGAGCAGGTATCGGCTTTTCGAGCCTGGAAGAAATGCAGCGGCACTTCGCGCACTGAGAGGTGCTTAGATGGGAATGCTCAGGCCCATGTGCGAGCGCACCCACTGCCGCGCGGATGGGTAGGAGTTGACATCCAGCGAGCAAAGTTCGGCGTTGTAGTGAATGCTGCGCTCCAACAGGTTGGACGAGCCATGCACGACAAAACGCTCTGTCACGATAGCTTTCGCGTGAAGCGTTGGGTCTTCGTAAACCTTGAAGTGAGATGGTTTCGCTTTCGCCAGGTAGTTGGTCGCGCGGGCGAAACGTTGATCGCGTTCGCGCACGACGAGCGTGACATGAATATCGGCTTGCACGGCCAAGTCGCGCAGCAGTTCCGCCAGCCGGTAATTGGAAAAATCACGGTTTTGTGGCAGGGCGTAGAAGGGCGGGCGCAACCGCACGCTGTCAATCCACGGGCTGACCAAGACCACTTCGCTGCCTGGCCGTGCCATGAGCAACACCTGTGGAACAACCCATGCTTGCGCTCGATTAGAAAACCAGGACATCGTATTCCTCGCCAGCTTGATCGGCCCACAGCACGCGCGGCGGCACCAGCGATGGCCCCGCGCTCATCGCCTGCACCATTTGCGATTCGACTTCCTCTCGCGTCGCGCTGCGCTGCACGCAAGCCGACAAGATCGCTTCGGCGACCAAACGACTGACCCGCGACGTTTGCTCGCGGCGGCAGGTGCAGTAGGTCATGTGAACGCACGTTGGGCAACCATCGTGCTTGCTGCAAACCGGACGTTCATCGGTGGCGGTTTGGCTTTGTGACGCTTGCTCGGCTTGCACATCGGAAAGCAGGTCGTTGAGAAACTCCCCGTCCGCAGGCAACCGCCATCGCTGCGAAAGCTCGGCGCGTAGGGCATCGAATCCCGTAGAAGGGGTGGTTTCTGCGAGTTGAATGGGACATAGAACGGAAGCCAGCATTTCACTATAAACGCGCATCGGATCGGACTGGAGAGCGTTGACGACAACTTCGGTCAGGCCCGCACCACCCTCGAATCGCTCCCAAACGACGGCCTCGCGCACATCAGCCTCGCACACATATTCCAGCAGTTCCTCGTTGACGCCACTAATGGCGCTCATTGCGCGCACCAGCAAGTGCGCCGCCGTGTGAACAACTAAATCGGCGTTCAGATCTTTACGCTCTTCGATGTTTGCGTCTTGCAACGCAGCGGCAAGCTCTTGATCTTCAAGTAAAAGAGAAACGATGGAGGACAAATTCCAACGCAAGCCCTTCGATGGGAACTCGTAGCGTAGCGCCCGGTCGTAACGCGCTTCGAATTCTTCGTCGCGGCTTATCGGCTTCCAGCCCCCACTTTCATTGGGCATATACCGCTTATACGAAACGTCCGAACCCAAAATGGTAGTGCGCCCGTTCATGCGGTCGAGGCGAGAAATGTTGGGCGTGATGCGCGTGAAGTCTTGAGCGGTGTAGCCACGTTGCACGACGGGCGAGAGACGCAGCTTGACGGTGATGAGTCCGTCGTGACAGGGACGCGAGCGGCTCAAACCGAAGACGCGCAGACAGCCAGGGCACATTTTGACGAGTTGCATTCCGCCATCGTCCGTGCTGAGCGCGCGCACGCCGACTTTGTGCGCTTCGAACTCATCGCCGCGCGACACGCCTTCAGGTTCGTTGAGCTTAACCGTGACCCGTTTGATTTGCCTGCCGCCCGAATTCGGCATGATCTGCGGCATTCCGACGTTGCGCGTGTCCAACGTTGAAAGGAACGCGCCATGATAACGGTAAGCCGTCATGTAGGGCAGCAAGGTGGTTGAAAGCCTGCTGATTTCCTCCTGTTCCAACCCGACCGTTTGCATTGGCCCATCGTCGGATTGGGCCACTCCGCCGACTTGAGCGAAGCGGCGCTTCTCGATGACAACAGGGCGCACGTTCTGGAAGTAGCTGTCAGGCGTATAAAACTCCATGCGCGATGGGCACGAGAGTTCGTTTGGGTTGTCGTCTGTGCCCAAGTGCAGGTAGAACATCGCCTGCAACACGATTTTCAGCGAGCCGGGCGGAAAAAGCAGCACCCAATCGGACTCGAAAAGCCGACGGAAAGATACGAAGAAGTCGTGCAAGCGCTGGGTATCTTCCAGTGAAGGCCCGGAAGTTTGTTGTTGCAAGGCATACCACAAGTCCTTGGTGCGGTTTGAGGCGATGTCCAGTCGGTCACTGAGTTCCGGTTCGGGTGGTGGCTCGTCATAGATAATGTCGGCGATGCCTCTTCCTACCGCGCGCAAACGCTGACCCACTTCCGCCGCCGTTGGATTTCCGTTTTGAAGAAACCCATCAACAGCTTGCAATGCCGCTTCCGCGACTGCACCCAACTCGGCAGGCATTTCCTCTTCCAACTGACGAAGCAGATTTCGCAGACCCAGGGTGTTCTGCAGCTTTTTCAGTTCCTGTTGAACCCATCCCTTCGTCCACTGTTTCTGGTCTTGCCACGGGGCACCTTGCTGAGCGAGAAAGTCAGGTTGATAATAACCGCGCAACATAGGGCACGAAGTCAATTTGTCCCACACCCATGACCACACGCCGCGAGGTATCTCGGTGCGACCGCTCTGCTGCATGAACTGTCCCATGCGGTTTCGCTCGATCATCAGCCGGTCGTGAAGCTGGCGGACGCGCGGGTTGGATGGGTTGAGCGGCAACTCGAAACCCCCGTTGATCAAGCGGTTGCGGCGGAAAAAATAGAACTGGTCGGAAGGCGTATTGCCCAACACCATCAACGTGTAAGCCGTCGAATTAGCTCCGCGTCCTGCGCGTCCTCGGCGCTGGATGAAGGAGAAAACGGAGTTAGGCGGCAAATAATGGATTGTGGATTTGATGCGATCATCGTCCACGCCGACCTCAAGAACGGGCGTGGCGATGAGAATGTCGCCATTCCAAAAGTTAGTGCGCTCTTGCGCTGAGACTTTGCGAACGTCCAACGGGTCTACACGCAATTTGGGCACCTCTTGCCAACAGTTGCGCCCACCCAAAAGCCCGCGCCAGCATTCGCCCGCGTGGTAGATTTGCGTGCAACGCAGTGGATCGGTTTGCGGGCATCCAACTAACTGCGCGCTCCCCTGCACAGAGGTATCAGAAGGAAGAGCGATCTCCGACTGAACCGTTCGGAAGCGGTAGAGACCGCCGCCGCGCACATTTTCGGCATCGTTCATCTGCGCTGAAAGCCGCCCCACTGTATCGAGCGACTGGGTGAACACAATGGCCCGCTCTTTATCCAATTCGCTCGGAGGAGCCGGGTCACGGCTTAACACGGCATGACCCGCCCCCATGATGGTTTGAATTAACGTCGAGTTGGAACCCGGCACGCGCTCGCCTTCGGGCGACTGCAAAAAGAACACGACCTCCAATCCAACAGGCTCACTGTCGGCGTCATACGGACTTTCGCGCGCGTCATGCACCGGCACAGAACCGGTCGCGTTTCCCTCAAATAATTTCGCCGCGAAGTTGCCGGGATTGGAAACGGTTGCGCTGGCTCCGATTTTAACGAGCGGATCGCCGCCCCGCAGTTCTTCCAGGCGGCGCAAAAGCTGGCTGATATGAACGCCGTAAAGCGAGTGATAAAGATGCACCTCATCGAAGCCGATGCCAGTTAGCGTTCGCAGGTAATCCTCAAAAGGTGGAGCGGGGTTCAAAGTGAACTGGTCGAGCGATTCCGCCGTTGTCACCAGCAGGTGAGGGTGACACAGGTTGTGATCGTTTTTAGCGATGGAGGTGCTCCATCGTGCCTCGCACGAGTTACACGCCAACGGGGTGACACCGGATTTGTTGCGGCGCTGAACTCGGAGTTCACCTTGACGACACACCGGGCACCTTTCAACAACGCGGAAGGTGCCGTTATCGAACACGTCACGGTTTTGCAGTGTCTGCTCGGCGTTGGCTCCCACGCCGCCGAACTGAAAACCGATGATTAGTTGCCCGTTCAAATTGTCGCGCTGATCGGTAGCCCAAACATAGCGCAGCACGCGCGCTAACTGGTCTTTCAAAAGCGGCACGCGTGGATAAAGCAGCACAAAGCGCCCTTGGGGCGACGAATTCGTGAGACCGCGAGCAATCGAGTGAATGATCGGCAACAAAAACACTTCGGTTTTGCCGCTACCCGTCGGGGCGATGATGAGTAGATTTTCGAGGTTGGAGATGGCGTTTAGCACGCGAGTCCAGCCATCCACTTGAAAACTCGAAAAGGCTTCGATGTTGGCGGGAGCGAGGCGGGCGATTTCGCCAATGTCTCCGCCGCTACTGATAAGGTCGGCGATAAGCCGGTCATAGCGCGGTCGGTTGCGAAGCTGCACCGCCGCGCGCATCCGGCCAACCAAATCGTGTCCTGCATCGTCCGCGCTCATGCGCTGACGCAAGCGGCGCAGAACGCGCGCCGCTTCAAGAGCGTTTGGCAGCCACACCTCTTCTGGGCCAGTTGCACCTGGCACTTCGCCCAAAGCCACAAAATTCGACTCCATCTCGGTGCCGATCAAAGGGCGAATGGCAGCGGCGTGGTCGTTCCACAAAGCCTGTGGCGAGGCCACATCGTTGGTAGCATTGATGTCGTTGAACGCCGTTTGAAGCACGTCGCGCAGTTGGGGATAGGACATGGTGTTGGTTGGGTTTAGAGGGTGTTAGTGACTTGTTTGAGTAGACCAAGAGGTGTGAACCGCAAGTCGTATCCGTCTGATGTGAGCGATGAGGAGTGGGACTTCGTGAAGCCATATCTGTGCCTGTTGAAAGAAGACGT
>JAABUM010004061.1_pt1 | contig 16975 bp, 18 predicted proteins | sample 5559161 | NCBI WGS metagenome assembly JAABUM01 (sample SAMN10711868, study PRJNA513369) | rock metagenome | isolation source: Antarctica rocks | place: Antarctica: Victoria Land, Siegfried Peak nord | reverse complement strand
GCGTGCGGTTGGCCAAGGACGCCATGGCCGCTGTTGAAGCGCAGGTGGAGCGCCGCTCCGACTTGCCCAAGTGGTTCGTGGACATCCCTGCCCCGCCGGGCTCCTTATTATTTTGAAGATCCCTAAGCAATAACTTCCTGACGCAACACACGGCCGTTGCCTGTGCAGGGCGCGAAAACGGGAAGTTAATCTTTTACGAGTCCTAATACTACAGTGACACTTATTTTGAGGTGATGGTAGCCTGTCTGTAGGAGTATTATACGGAAGGCGACCATGGAACCAACGACGACGATCGAGACGCGCGAGGCACGAGCAGAAGTAGCAGGATGGCGCGCAGGACTGGATAGCCTGCATGGGCGGATTGCCGGACGGTTCAAACGGGCCGAGGTGCGCGAACGGGCGCGGCGCTATCTGGCGGCGCTGCTCGAGCGCGTGGACCGCAAGAACGGCTGGCAACTGGCCGAGCAGGGCGGAGAACACGGCCTGCAGGGGGTGCAGCGCCTCTTGAATACCGCGCAGTGGGATGTCGACGCGGTGCGCGACGAATTGCGTGGCTATGTGGTGGAGCACCTTGGTGCAGCGGATGGGGTGCTGGTCGTCGATGAGACCGGGTTCCTCAAGAAGGGGACCAAGTCGGTGGGGGGCAAGCGCCAGTAGAGTGGCACCGCTGGCCGCATTGAGAACTGCCAAATTGGGGTGTTCCTGGCCGACACGAGTGGCTGTGGGCGTGCGTTCCTGGATCGGAAACTCTATCTGCCGGAGGAATGGGCAGCGGATGCAGCACGGCGCGCGGAAGCGGGGGTGCCGGACGCGGTGCGCTTTGCCACCAAAGGGGAACTGGCGCAGACCATGCTGACGCGGGCCTTTGCCGTCGGGGTACCGGCAGCGTGGGTGACGGGTGACGACGTCTACGGCAATGCGGGACACGTGCGCGCCTGGCTGGAGGAGCAGCAGCGTGCGTATGTGTTGGCCGTCTCGTGCGATCATGCGGTCTGGGCGGATGGCCGACAGCAGCGCGCGGATGGCGCCTTCGCCCGGGTGCCGGCCGCGCGGTGGCAGCGGCTTTCCGCCGGGGAGGGCAGCCAGGGTCCCCGGCTCTATGACTGGGCCTGGCTGCTGCTCGCGACCGACCCCCGGACGGGCCGCACGCAGTGGGCGGTCGCACGCCGCAGCCTGAGCGACCCGACCGAGGTGGCGTACTATCGGGCCTATGGTCCGCAGGAAGCCTCGCTGGCGGATCTGACGCGGGTGGCCGGAGCACGCTGGGCGGTGGAAGAAGGGTTCGAGCGGGCCAAGGACCTGGTGGGCATGGACCAGTATGAGGTACGCCGGTGGCACCCCTGGTATCGGCACATCACCCTGGTCCTGTTGGCCCATGCCTATCTAGAAGTGACCAGAGCCACCGCCGTGTCGGATCCCGACGGCGGAAAAAAGGGGGCCTTGCTCCAGCAGGGATGCTGATCCCGCTGACGACGCCAGAGGTACGCCGACTGTTGTTGGCGCTGGCCGAGCCGGATGAGCGGTTCCGCTTCCGGCTGGACTGGTCGCACTGGCGGCGGCGGCATCAAGCGACGGCCAAGCAGTGGCACATCGCGCGGCGCGCCCAACGTCCGGTGGTTTTGCCCGTGCGACAGCCGGCGGCGCTCCCGGAGCAGCCACGCCCCAGCCCGGAGTTGACCGAGGCGCAGTGGCATCGCGTCCAGCCGCTCCTGCCGCCGCCGCGCACCGGGAGGGGACGGCGGCCACACGATCATCGGATCATGGTGGCGGCGATGCTCTGGGTGGAGCGGACGGGCTGCTCCTGGCGGGCGTTACCGCAGCGCTTTGGACACTGGACCGCCGTGTACAGCCGCTATCAGCAGTGGCGGAAGGAGGGGCGCTGGGCCCGTCTCCTCGACGCACTCGACCAGCCAGAGCCCCTGCAAGTCTGCGCCTAAGTGTCACTGTAGTACTAAGCATGTGTTCATAAGTTCGGCACGTTTCGGCGGCGCGCCCACCTCCGGTGGGGAACTCCAAGGCAGTTTTGCATACATGCTTAGGGGACGACGTGCCGCGCGATGCCCTCGACCAGCTTTATCTTTTCTCCTGACGCGGCCATCTGGGCTACTCCCATCGTTTTCCAGGGCTGCGGGGTGATCGCTCGACGCCCGTCTCAGCTCCTCATCCCACCCGAGGCCTATTCTTATCGTGGGCGAGAGCGCGTGCTGTTGCCTGTAGAACGCGCTCTTCGCTACCATGTGCCCTGTCAAACTCGTCGACAATAGTTCCGTTAGCCAAAACAAGGCACCGATCACACAGACCGATCAATTCTGGTAACTCCGATGATACGATCAGTAACGCCATACCTTGCTCAGCCAGCGTGAGGATCAGACGGTATATCTCTTGTTTTGTCCCGATGTCCACTCCCTTGGTCGGCTCGTCCAGCAACAGAATGCGGGGTGTCTTGACGAGTACCCTCGCCAGAATCACCTTCTGTTGATTGCCGCCGCTCAGATGAGCCATATCAACCCTGATCGATGGTGTCTTGATAGATAGTTTGCGTACGGACTCTTCGGCGCAGCGATCCTCGGCGGCCCGATCGACGACACCATAGCGCGAGAACAGGTCCAGGTTGCCCAGGGTGATGTTGCGGCCGAGTGACATGTTGAACAGGATGCCGGTGTTTTTTCGATCTTCCGTCAACATGGCTATGCCGGCGTCGCGGGCCGCTGCCGGGCTGCGCGCGAGACACTCCTTACCCGTCACCACCACACGCCCGCTGTGCGGGATGCGTCCATAGATCGCGCTGAGCACCTCCGTGCGCCCTGATCCCACCAGTCCTGCCAGGCCGACGACCTCTCCACGGCGTATGCTCAGACTCACGTCGCCAATTATATCGGCGCCTCCTCCGCGGCGGGTAACGCGGAGGCCCTCCACACGCAGCGCCTCCTCTGGATTGGTTGTGGATGTGTGATCCGGGTACAACGAATCGATGCGCCGTCCCACCATGGCGGAGACGATGGTCTCTTCCCGGAAGTCGGCGCGGGCAATCTCCGCCACAATCTCACCATCGCGCAGCACGGTCGCCCAATCACATAGTGTCATCACTTCGGGGATGCGATGCGTAATCAGGATCATCGTCACCCCCTCAGTGCGTAACCGGCGCAAGATGGCGAACAGATGGTCTGTCTCGTGCACCGAGAGCGATGCCGTCGGTTCGTCCAGCATCAGCACGCTGGGTGTGCTCGCGAACGCACGGGCGATCATCACAAGTTGCTTTTGCGCTGCACTCAATGCCCCCGCTGGCGCACGCACATTGAGCGTCACGCCGAGCCGGCTCAGGATCCTGGCAGCGCGGTCATAGAGGGCACCGAAACGCACCAGCGCTCGGCGCTCCAGCCCGGTCTGGCCGACATAGATATTCTCGGCGACGCTGAGATCGTTTAGTACCTGTAACTCCTGCGGCACGTAGGAGATGCCGCGCGCACGCGCATCGGCAGGTGAGGTGAAGCGCACGATGTCGCCGTTCAGCCGCACTGCCCCCGCATATGACCCTGCACCGTAGACGCCGTTCAGTATCTTGACTAGGGTCGATTTGCCGGCCCCGTTCTGGCCGATCAGCGCGTGAATCTGGCCAGGGCGCACGCGGAGGTTGACGTGGCGCAGTGCTTGCACTCCTGTAAAGCGCTTGCTCAGCTCATCGGTTTCAAGGATATAGTTCACCGGTCAATCCATTCCACTGTGCTGCGCCGAAGGAGAGAACACACGACGGCCAGACCGGCCGGCCCTCGCGAAGGCCGGCCGGTCTGGCCGTCGGAATTGCCTACACGCCTGCCGCCTTGAGGTAGCCGTAATACGGGGCCAGCTGACCCTTGGTGATGATACTCGCTGGCAGGTAGTTGTAGTAGGGGACCTTCTTGCCGCGGGATAAGGCAGCACACAGGTCTGCGGCCTTTGCCGCTTCCGGATATAATGGTTGCGCGGCCAGACCGTACACCTTGCCCGACTGGACGAGATCGAGGTTGTGGCGGATGTAGTCCATCCCGATGATAACTAGCTTGTGGCCACTCTGCCGCTGGGCGTCGTACCATGTCTGGGGACCATTGCCGGTCGTTGAGAAGGCTGCGGCCACGTCCGTATTCGCCTGTATGATGCTGATTGCTTTGGCGACAGCGGCTGACGGCTCGAAGCCTTCAACCTGGGTCTCCAGGATCTTGACGGCGGGGAAGGATGCCTTCATCGTGGCCCGGAAGCTCGCATTCATAGCGTTCTCGGTATCGTTGAAGCTCCCTTGCGTAATGGCGACTATCCCTTTGCCGCCGAGCTTCTTGCCGATGGCCATCGCCGCGGCCTGCCCGACCTGTGGAATATTCTCGCCCGTCGCGGCGAGCAGGCCCGGTACGGTGCCCTGCTTGGGCAGAACGTGCCAGGTGACCACGGGATAACCTTCGGCACCGATCTTCTTGATGAACGGATTGATCGACGGAACCGGATCATAGGCGGCGACACACGTGTAGTGTGCGCCGGCCAGGGCCGCCTCGGCGAGGGCAACGGTGCCCGGCACGTCGTAATTTGTCGCGCTCGGGTTGCCGACCACCACGCAGTTTGCTTTCAGCTTCTTACACTCGTTCAAGAAACCAGCCTGCATCAAGCGGTGAACCGGGTGGTTGCGCAATGGTTGCACCCACAGAAAACTCAAGCTATTCGCGCGCGTGACCGACGAGAGTCGCGCGGTCGCTCTGGCGCGGCCGGGGCTGCCGGCCGCGACCATACTGACGCAGATGATCATACCCAAGACTACTCCTGCACGTCCTCTACGAGCCATGTCGGGTCCCTCCAACTACTATGTTGTTCTTACTCTAGTCGCGCCGCCGTGTCTGTGTCGACAATAAGCTGTCCTCAGCTAGCCCCACGTCGTCATGCGCTGCCCCCCTTCCTAATAGCCGTCGCCTCCTCCTCAAGAACGGTGGCGATCTCTTCACCACCATGCACCTGCCCCACGGATAACTTGCGCCGTACCACGTCGAGCCCGACAGCAAGAACCATAATTACTCCCACGGAGATCTGCTGGTAGTTTGCGCTCACGCCGACCACGACCAACCCACTCTGCACGACCTGCAGCAGCAGCATGCCCATGGCGCCGCCCACGACAGTGCCGACGCCGCCGAAGAGGCTAACCCCGCCCACCACGACCCCGGCGATGACCGTGAGTTCCCAGCCCTGGCCAATTGACGTCGTCGCACTGGCCAGGCTGGCCATCACCAACATGCCGGCGAGGCCCGCCAGCGTACCGACAAGAACGAAGCAGGCCATCTTATAGCGATTGGTGTTGATGCCGACCAGTTGCGCCACTTCCTTGTTGCCGCCCGTCGCGTAGGCGTTGCGGCCCAACGTCGTGTGGCGCATGGCAAGATCGCCGACGATCAGCAAGATAAGGAACAGCACGAAGGACCAGCCGAGGCCGAAAATAGCGGGTGCCGCGCCGAAGTTACCGACTGCATCGGGCACCGGGTAGATGGGGTTTCCGTTGGTGATCACCTGGGTGATCCCCTGGCCGACGAACAGCATGCCCAGCGTGGCAATAAAAGCGGGGATGCCGAAGCGCACAACGACCGTGGCGTTCACCAAACCAAGCAACGCTCCGGTCAGTAGGCCGCCGACGAGGGCGATCCCCACGGATTGGTGGCCCGCCGTCATCAACCAGCCACTGCTGACGGCGCTGACACCGGCGACCGATCCGACCGAGAGATCGAACTCGCCGGCGACGAGCAGGATGGTCTGGCCGACGCCGATGATACCCACGTAGGAGACTGCCGCGAGCATCGCGCGAATGTTGATCACGGAGAGAAACGCATGGTTCAAGAACCAGAACACGGCCACTAGGAGGACAAGTGCGAGGAAGACCCCGGCCTCTCCGCCAGCCAAGAGAAGGCGGAGGCCGGGCACGATGCTCCTGTAGGGCGCTCGTCGGCCGGCCGTGCGGGGTGAGGGTGAGTCCGCCACCGCGTGGCTACCCCTGTCAACCTCCCTGTTCATGCGCGTGACGCCCTTTCTGGCACCGGGATGCGCGGGTCTCTTCGGTGTTATCACGCATCATAGCATTCTCCCTCCATCACGTGGCGCCGGCCGAGGTCGCCACCATCTCTAACTCTCGTCAAAGGCGTACAGGCTGCACCCGCCGTCGATAAGCAGAGTTGCGCCGGTCATGTAGTCGGAGGCTGGCAGGCAGGTCCAGAGCAGCGCCTGCGCGACCTGATCGACAGTCTGTAGCTCGCCGAGAGGAATCGCGCGCAATGCGCGAGGACGAAAATCCGCATCCTCCTCCATCACCTGGCGCGACAGACCGGCATTGACAATGCCTGGCGCCACGACGTTCACCCGGATGCCATGTGGCGCTAGCTCGCGAGCCATGCACCGCGCGAGCATCTTGAGGCCGGACTTCGCGGAGCAGTACGCCGTCCCCTCGGGCCAAGGTATATCCTGCACCCAGCTACTGATCATCACGATGGCACCGCGCACGCCTGTCGCCACCATCCTGCGCGCCGCCACCTGGCTGATGTGAAAGCAACCAGTCAGGTTCACCGCCAACGTCTGCTGCCAATCCTGCTCAGTCACCGTGAGGAAGGGAGCGTTGTGGACGAAACCCGTGCTGCAGATGACCGTATCCAGGCCCAGACCTTCACCATCGAGGCGCTCTTCGAGCGCCTCGACGTGAAAATACGGCACCCCGGCAGTCTGGCGAAGAGAGTCTGCCGCCGCCTCGCTCTCCGCACGCTTGTCAGCCACGACGACCGTGGCGCCGCACGTGGCCAGGAGGTTGGCCGTAGCGCGACCGATATCACCGGCGCCGCCCACGATGAGGATGATCCGCCCTGTCAAGTCGTCGCGCATACGGCATCTTTTCCGGCGCGTTCCTTCTGCTACGAACGTCTTTGTGTGGCGGGCTGGCTGACACGTGAGTCAGCTAAGCCGGCCACCGGGGTTCAAGTTAGCGCCTGCGGCGGCCCCGGCGGCCCGCACCAACGGCGTGGAATGGTCCGCCACACGCTGGGCAAACCAGGGGGGGCATCCGTCCTCGCGTGAGCCCGGCTGAGGCGGCGAAGCCCTCAATCACCACGTCAGGCACAGCACCCTCATGCCGGCAGCCCTGAACAACGATAGCTGTAGGTGACCTCCGTTCCCAGCCCGAGCATCTCCCGCTCGGTTTGAGTCAGCAGCGGCTCCCGGGGAGCGCTCATGGACCAGCCCATGGACCAGCCCCCCTCCTCGCTTCATCCGCTCCAACTCATCGTACAGGATGCCGTAGCGGGGATGCCAGATGCGCCAGAGCACCAGCGCTGTACCACAGCGGGGGCACGTCAGGGGATCACACCCCAGCGTGGCTTGCATCCGCTCCCGATACCGCCGCCGCCTACGTGGTGCGCCCAGTTCCGTGATGACCTGCTGCACTGCTCCCTGTACGGCAGCCACTACCTTCTGCCGCATCTTGGCCAAAATGCAGGTCGCCTGCAACCCATAGTAGCGGATGCGCTGGAATCCCTTGGGCAGGATGTGCTGCACCATGCGCCCGATGAAGGTCAGCCGGTCCACCGTCTCGACGGTCCGCTTGCCTCCCGACAGGTGATCGCGGTACCAGTAGGTGACCGTTCCGTGGGCGTGATCATAGGTGATGATCCGTGAGAGTGCCATCGGGGGACTGACCACATATTTGACCAGGTAGCGTGTCAGCTGCTTCATTCGGGGCAGCACATTCCTTTGTAGATGGGCCACAAACCCCCGGGGATAGCGCCGCCGCATCGTCGCCACCAGTCTGAGCACCTCCTCATCATTGGGGAGCCGTGTGGTGATCAGCGTGAGCACCTGCTCCTGCCACGCGCGATGGAGCAGGTCATAGGGCACATAGCCCAGCGGCTGCCACGTCCCATCCGCACGCAGCCCGCCATCCGTCATCAGCACATGCAGATGTGGGTTGTCGGTCGCTGATCGCCCCGCTGTTTGCAGCACCACGATGTACCCCAGCAGGACAGAGTGCCGTTTGGCCTGCGCGACCACCCCATCCATCGCCGTGCGCGCGGCCTGCAGCAGCCCCTCTAACAGGCGCACGGCATGTTGATAGATCACCGTGCGTAACGCCGCCGGCACCGTCAGGATCAGATGCCGATACTTCACCCCAGGGTGCAGCATCTCCTGCACCGTCGCCACCCATGTCTCTCCATAGACCCGGGCACAGGAGAGGCAGAATTGGCTCTTGCAGCTGAACGCTACCACGTGCCGTTCTAGGCAGTCGGGACACAGATAGAGGGCATGCCCCTTGGCCGGGTCCCCACACCCCAGCATCTTCTGCACCACGTCATCCATAGCCGCGTACCGCGGGTACCGCTGCACAAAAGCGGCCCATCCGTCGACAAAGATCTGCTTGAAGACATTCTTGGCCTGCTCTGGCTGCGGCATGCCGCCTAGTGTAGTCAGCACGCGTCATGCGGTCAAGAGCTGACCAAGCACGCCTCCACGTGGGGCGTACTACTCATCACCTTTGTCACTAGAGCTATAGAAGATGCAGGCCGAAAAAGGAAATTCCTATGGGATCAAGTTGGCGTCTGTGGCCAGCGACATCATGGGCGTCAGCGGACGGCACATGTTGGCGGCTCTGGTGGAGGGGGAGAGTGATCCCGTGGTGCTGGCGGAACTGGCCCGGGGACGGCTACGGGCAAAGCTGCCTGCGTTGCGTCAAGCACTTGAAGGCCGTGTGCAGCGGCATCATCAGGTGGTCATCACCTGCCTGCTGGCGCACATTGACAGCATCGAGACGGAGTTGGCCTCCCTGCAGGACGAGATCACGGAGCAACAAACCCCCTTCGCGGAGGCCATTACCCTCTTGGTGGCGCTCCCCGGGATCGGTGCGCGTGCGGCGAGCGGGATCCTGGCCGAGATCGGCGCGGACATGCGTCGCTTTGCCTCAGCCGACCATCTGGTCTCGTGGGCGGGGGTGTGCCCGGGCAACAAGCAGAGCGGAGGGAAGCGGCTCAGTGGCAAGACCACCAAAGGCAACAAATGGCTGCGTGCGCTCCTGGGAGAGGCTGCCTGGGCCGCCGCGCGGACCAAAGGCAGCTACTTCGCCGCGTTGTTCCACCGTCTCGCCCGTCGGCGAGGTGTGCAGCGGGCGATTGTGGCGGTCGCGCACAGCCTCTTGCGCACCATCTACTACATCCTTCGCGACAAGACACCCTATGTCGACCTTGGGCCTGATCACTTCGATAAACTGGACACCGCCCGCATCGAACGGCACCATATCCACCGCCTTGAACAACTAGGCTACACCGTTTCGCTCTCCCCGAAGGAGGCTGCCTGAGCACGCGGAGGGACGAGATTTTCGGGAGAACGTCTATTGGGACAGATGTTCGCGGTCTACTCCCCACTTGGGGCTGGTTTGCGCCCTGTTTCCTGCCACTGGGCATGCATCTCAAGGCTAGAAATGAGGCCTGATTCCCCACATCACATGCCTCGCTGACGTTAATGTGACAACGCCCTTGCCCCCGCCTCTCCTCCGATAATTTGCAGGCCGTGTGGCATGTGCTGTGCCTGCTGGTCGGTAGGGCTTGTGTACAGTATACTGTCTGCAAGCCTTGCCTGCTGGTGCGGCGGTCGGGAGCTAACGAGCGGCGGGGCGTAGGTAGAGGGATGTTGAGCGTACCAAGTATCGAGGTCGTGAAACCAGAAGCGCTGTGGCAGCGTGTTGTGGAGGCGATGCGCCGCGCCATCGTAGTCGGCGAGCTGGAACCAGAGGTCCACCTCAAGGAACTTGCCCTGGCTGAAATGTTTGGGGTGAGCCGGTTGCCCATCCGTGAAGCCATTGCCCAGCTAGAGCGTGAGGGTCTCGTGCGCATTGAACCACGCCGGGGAGCCTACGTTGTCGGCATCACCGAGCAGGACATTCATGACGTTTACGAGTGCCGGGTGGTGCTTGAGTCGTATGCGCTCTCGCGGGCGTCCTTGCGGATAGACGCGCAGGCTATTGCCAGCCTCAAAGCCTCTATCGAGCAGATGGAAGCCGGCGTTGCCGCAGGCCAGGTGCAGCAGGTGGCCACAATGGACATGGCTTTCCATCGTCTGCTGATCAGTCTCTCAGGCAATCGCGCCTTGGTCAATGCCTGGGAGCCGGTTGCGCCCCTGATTGAGGCCGCTCTGGGTATCGCCGATGCCACGGTGCAGGATCTTCCGACAGCTGTCCATGGCCACTATGGCATCGTGCAGGCTCTGGAGCAGCATGACGCCGACGCGGCCATCACGGCATTGTCTACTCACCTCCCCGGCGGCGAGGAGCTCGTGCATCAGGCAATTGAGCGGGTGCGTGAAGGGCGTGGTAGCGTCTGGCGCGTATAAGCGATCTGGTAGCCATGCCTGGTAGGGTACCAGGACAAGAAAGCAAGATAAGGAGACGAGCCCGCCATGATCCAAGCACCAGGCATTCCCCTGGCCACGACGGATCTGCTTTCACTCTACCGTCAGATGGTGCAGATCAGGCGGACGGAAGAGCAGCTCGCCCGGTCGCACCAGATGGGGCTGATCCCCGGGGCCTGCCATACCTACATCGGGCAGGAAGCCGTGGCCAGCGGGGTGTGCGCTCATCTGCGGCCCGACGATGTGATCTTTAGCACCCATCGCGGTCACGGCCATGCGCTGGCTAAGGGCGTCCCCCCGCGGCAGGTGATCGCCGAGTTGTTTGGGCGTACCACGGGCTGCTCGCACGGGCGGGGAGGGAGCATGCATCTTTTCTCTCCGGAGGTCGGGCTGCTGGGCACCAGCGGGATTGTCGGCCCCAGCATGTTGATGGCCACGGGTGCGGCCTACACCTTCAAGATGCTGCACACGGAGCGCGTCAGTGTGGCCTTCTTCGGCGATGGCGCGGTCAACAACGGCGCGTTTCACGAGGGCATCAACATGGCGGCCATCTGGGACCTGCCCGTTGTCTTCGTCTGCGAGAACAACATGTATGCCACGGAGGTGCCCTTCGCCTCAGTCGCCCGTAACCCCCACGTGGCCGAGCGCCACGTGGCCTATGGCCTGCCCGGTGTGGCCGTCGATGGCAACGATGTGCTGGCTGTCTATCAGGCGGCGCAGGATGCGGTGCAGCGGGCCCGCGCCGGGGATGGCCCAACCCTGCTGGAATGCAAGACTTATCGCACGCGGTCGCATGCCGAGGGCATGCGTGACGTCGGCTATCGCACGGTGGACGAGGTCACAGACTGGAAGGCGCGCTGTCCGATCACCCGGTTCAAGGAACGGCTGAGCGCCGAGGGGGGCGTGAGCGAGGAAGACCTCGCGCAGATTGAGGCAGACGTGGCGGCGGAGGTGGCCGAGGCGGCGCAGTTCGCCGCAGAGAGTCCCTGGCCCGACCCGGCCACCGTGTTCGATCACATCTATAGCGGCGGGTAGGGAGAGCAATGCGCGACATGACCTTTACAGCGGCCGCCCGCGAGGGTCTGGCCGAAGAGATGGCCCGTGACCCGGCCGTGTTCGTGATGGGCGAAGGGATTGGCGCGCGGGGGGGCAACTGGAGCACGACCACCGGGCTCTACGACACCTACGGCCCCTGGCGCCTGCGCGACACGCCCATCTCCGAACGGGGCTTTACGGGCTTATGCACGGGGGCCGCTCTGGTCGGCGGGCGGCCTGTGGTGGATTTCATGTTCCTCGACTTCCTGCTCGACGCGCTGGGCGAGATCATCAACCAAACGGCCAAGATGCAGTACATGAGCAATGGCCGTCTGACGATGCCCCTGGTGTTCCGCGGGTGCATCGGGATTGGCTTTTCCTCGGCCACCCATCATTCGGGCAACTACTACCCGCTGCTGGCGCGGACCCCTGGCCTGCGGGTGGTCCTGCCCTCCACACCGCGCGACGCCAAGGGCTTGCTCAAGACGGCCATCCGCTGTGATGATCCGGTGTTCTTCCTGGAGCACAAGTCTGTGCTCGGCATCAAAGGCCTCGTGCCCGATGAGGAGTATCTGATCCCCTTTGGTCAGGCTGCCGTCGTACGGGAGGGCACGGACGCCACGGTGGTGGCGCTGGCGTGGATGGTCCACAAGACCCTGGAAGCATGCGAGATGCTCGCCCGGGACGGTATCTCCGTGGAGGTAATTGACCCGCGCACGATCGCTCCCCTAGACATGGAGACGATCCTGGCCTCGGTCCACAAGACAGGCCGCCTGTTACTTGTCGATGAGGATTATGGCCCCTTTGGCGTGGGCGCGGAGATCGCCGCCCAGGTGGTGGCACGTGCATTCGATGATCTGGATGCGCCCATCGTGCGGTTGAACGGCGCGTTTGCGCCAGTGCCCTATAGCCCTCCGTTGGAGGCGGCGCTCCAGCCGAACGTTGCGCAGATCACCCAGGCCCTCCGCACTCTGGTCACTGAATGACCGAGGCTTGGCACAGGGCAGCAGGAGACACGATCAGGGGGAGAGAAAGTAGTGGCAGCAGAGGTTGTGATGCCCCGGCTGGGCTGGACTATGGAAACAGGGACCATTGTCGAGTGGCTCAAGAATGATGGCGACCCCGTTGAGGCTGGTGACATCATCTTTACCGTGGAGACCGATAAGGCCGTCCACGAAGTCGAGGCGCTGGACAGCGGTATCCTGCGCGTTGCCCCGGACTCGGCGCCTACAGGGGTCCCCATCGCTGTCGGAACCGTGCTGGCGCATGTGCAGGGGCCAGGGGACGCCGAGATTGCGCCGTCACCGGCGTCGCCGAAACCAGTGATCACCGTCGCCGAGGGGACGGCGCCGCCGGTGACGGGAGCAAGCCCTGAGCTGGGTCTGGATCGTCCCCCTAGTCTGATCCCCAGCGCGGCGCCGACGACCACCGGCGTGGCCGCGCGGCCCTCCGTCCCAGCGCGCTCCCCAGACTCTGGGCCGCCACACGGGCAGACCGCAGAGCCGGTCGCCAGCCCGCGAGCCCGGCGCGTCGCCCGTGAGCTTGGCCTTGAGTGGAGGGCGGCCACCGGCACAGGGAGCACGGGCCGCATCGTCGCGCTCGACGTGCGGGCGCTGGCGGAGCAGGCCGCCGTCACGTCGCGGGCACGGGTCACGCCGCTGGCCCGGCGGCTGGCCGAGGACAGCGGAGTTGATCTCGACGAGTTAGCGGCGACGATGCCGGGGCAGCGGATCGTGCGCGCACATGTGCAGATGGCGGCAACGGAGTCACGCGTGGCGGTATCCTTGGATGGTAGCAGGACGCCGCTCGGCCACGTGCGCCGCATCACCGCACAGCGGATGACCCAGGGCGCGCAGACCACGGCGCCCGTGACGCTGACCACCGAGGCTGACGCGACCGAGTTGGTGAGACTGCGCACGCGGCTCAAGGAGGCGCTGGCGGGCTCGGCGCGCCCGGTTCCGTCGTACAATGATCTCCTGGTGCGGCTAGTCTCCCTGGCCCTGCTTGAGCATCCCGCGTTGAACCGGTCCTGGGCTGACGATGCCTTGATCCAGCACGAGGCGGCTCACATCGGCCTGGCCGTGGAGACAGAGCGGGGCTTGTTCGTCCCCGTCGTGCGTGACGCGCACCTCAAGTCACTGCAACAGATCGCGGCGGAGTCGGCGGCGCTGATCGAGGTGACCCGTGCGGGCAAGGCGGGTGCGGAGGATCTGCGGGGCAGCACCTTTACGATCACGAATCTGGGCATGTACGATATCGACGCCTTCACGCCGATCATCAACCTGCCCGAGTGCGCCATCCTGGGCATTGGGCGTATCGTGGCCCGCCCGGTGGTGATCGACGAAGTGACCGAGCAGGTGGCCGTGCGCCGCATGATGGCCCTGAGTCTAACCTTCGACCACCGCGTCGTCGATGGCGCCCCTGCTGCCCGCTTTCTGCGGCAGGTCAAACACTGGATTGAGCAGCCCTATATCTGGCTGACCGCTTGAGGCGGGGGGGCCTGAGTGAGCCTGAACGATGACCGATCTTTAATCCGCCAGACCTCGGAGACCGAATGACGGGACAGGGGGGTCTTCAGCCATAAGGGTTTGCACAGGGCTCGCCTCTCCGGCCACCAGCGTGGATATGAGGTCAGCGTGCTACTGGGGCGGCTCCCCGCATGCGGCTTGCCATTGCTCCAGAGGATGTATGCGCTGGCGCAGTGGCAAGGTCACTGGCCGTCCCTCCCGATACGACTGCCACACGGCCATACTCACTTCCAGAGCCGCCAAGCCGTCGCGGCCACTGGCTAGCGGCTGGCGATCCTCCTCGATCGCGTCCAGTAGATCACGCAGCAGGCGGCGCTGGCAGGTTTGCCGCTCGCCTATGTCGCCGGTCAACCCCACGGGTGGCGCCAGGCCAGCGTATTCGTCGACCGGAATCTGCTCCCACTGCCCAGCCCTCAGAGGGCCACGGTGATGGCCGCGCTGCAGGAAGATGTCGGTGCCCACACTGCGCCGCACTGCCAGTGTACCCTCCGTGCCACAGATATCGAACCCATACCCCACATCGCTGTCATCGAGCTGCGCCAGGAATCCAACGTCCGCGTGGATGCCGGAAGGCAGGCCGAGCGCACAGTAGGCCCAGTGTTACGGAAGCTGCAGCCAAGTGCAAAGTAAGGGCCGCTGAGATCGCTGGAACAGGGTCAGTTCTAGGATGTACGGCAGGCAGCAGTGCAGGCGGCGCACCTGATCCGTAGAGGGCTCTCTGGGGTCTCAACACCTTTTCAAGGCACATTCCCGCTAAGCTCACCACGGCGTCGCTGCGGCACTCAGAGGCCCTTGAGCGCTTGGTTGATCTCATCAAGTGAGATGGCGTCGGGATCGAACGCACCGCCGCTCCAGGCGAGCATCTCGTCGTGCTCGGGATGGTCGGCATGGCGGATGGCCTCGAGAAACGCAGCATAGCCCCAGATTCCACCCACATCTTCGGGAGGGCAGGCCCGTTTGCCGGCCAGACACCGTGGGTAGTGCCCATCTGGGTCAGGGGGTAGGATCTTCTCCAGCAGGATGATGTGGGTCCAGCCATCACCAAAGTCGTATTCGTAGACAAACCGGTCCTTCTCGGTGGTGATGACCCGTTCGAGCTTGACCCTCTGCTCACTGTGCATGTCGTTCGCAAAGTCGGGATCCGGCAGACCGTACTCCACACCGCCGATCATGAACGCGTGCAGATGCGCGTCAGTCCAGCCCATCGCCACCTGGATCGTGTCGTGCAGCCGTGGCAGGGCTATGCTGGCGCGGACCTGGAGCCGCCGCCAGAGTGGCGGCTTCACACCCTGCAGGGTCACCTTGAGTTGATAGATGGGACTCGCCTGTGCCCCTTGTGGTGGCATTGCTCTCCTCCCGGCACCCGTACCGGCTCAAAAACGGTCGCCACGACCGACCCACTACAGCCAATCCTCCACCACTTGCCGCGTCTCTTCGTCCTTTCTGGCGGGGAACCTTGAGCGCTCTATGGCGTCCCGACCGATCATTCCTCGTCCATCTCGTCGTGCAGCCACTGGCCAATGCCCGCATCTAACGCGGCCAACGCAGCAGCGAGGGTGGGATAGCTCGTCGCGCCCTCCCAAACCGTCCCGCCTTCATTCAAGGCACGCACAAAGGAGCGGCTGAAGTCGTCGTGTCCGATTGCGACCCAGCCGTCGGCGTCGACCCACCGGGCCAGGTGCGGATAGACCGCATCGGCGGACCGCGCCATGGCTGGTATCTCTTTATCGGCCACGCTTTCAGTGCTGATCCCCGGATCCTGGGGTCCCCCAGGCGGCGTGCTACGGAGCGCCACGATGGGTGGAACTCCATCCGAAAAGCCTGCGCAACCGCTGGGACGGGTTGAAGCGAAAGACCCCGCTGTCTTGCTCAGGACGGACGTAGAACGAGCCAAAGTCGCGCAAGGATACTGACTCTCCCCGCTTCAGAGCCTGATAGATCTCCCCCAGGAACGCGTCCACAGTAGTGTCCACCGTGGTGTCCTCCCCCGCAAGCCGTGCGGACACCGCGCGGATCAGGTCCTGCTTCTCGACGCGGTCAGGCATGGTACATCCCCTCTGTCTGGCGTGGCATCTGCACGGGGTGGGAGAGGGCCAATGCCCCGGTGCTCGCGGGCGGCTTCGACGCCTTCCTTGGGCACTGTGGGCAACTCGTTGATCTCCAGGATACACTCAATCTGCGTGAAGAGGCGGTGGATGAGCCGAAAGTTGCCGCCGGTGCTGCGGGTACCTGCAGCAATGACCTCGAAGATCCCTGTCTAAGTGCCGAGTTGGTCTTTGGTAGAGGCACTTCGCCCCTCCAAACTCATCGTGGATCACCTCTGGATCGTGTGGAGAGCTATCTTTTCTCTGATGCCTGTTCCTCCTATACTCGGCCCTATGTCCGCGGAGTGCCGACACTAGCTATTATCTGGGGCTGCCGAAATGAGCGTCATCAACGTAGTCGACGAAGCCTTTCCACAGCTCGATGTACGTCGTTGGCTGGTTATCTTCGGCTATGTCGTCATAGTACATAACGTATGCCACGTATCTTTCCAAGAAGCGCTTCAGGAGATGGACCTGTCGAATCATCGAATCGAACGCCGGGAGGCGCATACGTCGTTCACGTGTTAACGACGTACTCCCTCTGGAGCAAGGCGGGAACCTCAGATAACGGGCATTCTCGGCACTTGACGCGGGTCTGGAAACAGGAGCTGTGCGGAGGGGACACAGAACGAGCGTCGCCTGCCATCGACCTCATCACGTCCCAACGGAACCGCTTCGAGGACGGCCCCTCAAAAACGATGTAACATGCAGTCCCTCGCGGGCAACATGTCTATGACAAGCCCAGTGTGCGTGCTCTGTAGACTCGGATGAGAGACAATGATGCCGCGGATAGCTGAGGATACGGGCAGCCTGGCCGCCACACTGGAAGCGTCAGGTTTCAGACCGCACTGGTGCGACAGGCGGCGGTGGGCTAGGGGAGAGCTGTGGCCGGGGTGGTTAGGCAGCCTGGAGCAATGCGCGCACCTCTGCCCAGCGCTCCTGAAACAGGCG
>JAABUM010004060.1_pt1 | contig 16975 bp, 14 predicted proteins | sample 5559161 | NCBI WGS metagenome assembly JAABUM01 (sample SAMN10711868, study PRJNA513369) | rock metagenome | isolation source: Antarctica rocks | place: Antarctica: Victoria Land, Siegfried Peak nord | reverse complement strand
GACCTGCGCGCTGATGTCACCGCGCACTTCCCGCGGCCCCGCACGCCGCACTGGATCGCGCATCTGATTGGCCTGTAAGGAGGGATACCCCGATGGGTAAAACCGCTAGCCGTAGACACAGGGGCCGTGCCCGGCCGGCTGGGGCACTGCTCACGTACACCATCGACGGCCAGGGGCGTGTGCGCGCCGTGCAGGACGCGCCACCCCCTGACACGGCCCTCAGGCGCGCCGACGCCGCGCCGCCCGTCACGCTGCGGACCCTCGTCGCCCCGTTGACGTGGGAGCCGGTGCAGCGCCTGCTCGCCTGGGGCGCGCGGGAGGGCCTGACCGCGGCCGAACTGCTTGATACCTGCCGGGCGGCGACCTGCCCCCCGACGACACGACGAAGGAGCGCACGATGACACACGCAGCCCGCGACGAGAGGGACATCGCTCCCTACGACTGGACGCTCGCCGACGGCCCCGAGGGGCCGGCGCGCGCGGTCGACACCACACCGCTGGACCCTGGCCTCGACCAGAGCGACCCGGAGGTGACGTACGACACGCGGGAACCGGACGGCTATGGCCCGGACGACTATCGCTGGCAACCAATCACCGACCCGGCCGAGATCGCCGACATCACCGCGCTGCTGGCCCAGGGTATCGACCCGCCCTATGAGGTGTGGGTGGACCAGGCCCCGACCGCGCTCGCCCCCGGCGACCTGACCTCGACAGAGGAGGGGCCGACCGTGTACGCCTGGGAGCAGACCGGTCCCGCCGTGGGCGAGGGCCAGTTGTACGAGGTGACCGATCCCGTCCTGCTCACCGCCTACGCGGAGGCGCATCCCGCGCCATCCGGCGTCGAGATCGCCAACCCGGCCGACGACTATGAGGCGGCGGCCGTCCCCTCCCACGAGCAGACCCCCGCGCTGGACCGCGACCGGGATCTGACGCCGGCCCTCGACCTGTAGGACGAAGGAGAGACCATGAGTACGCCGAGCACACCCGCTAGCCCGCCCCTGGCCGTCCGCCCCTGGGCACGCGCCAGCGTCGCCGTGCGTCGCCTAGCGCGGCTCCCACGCGCGATCGGGCGCGCCCTGTTGCTCACCCTGCGCCGGCTGCTCGCCCGCGCGCTCTGGCTGCTGCGGGGCTGGGCGGGCCTTATCGCCGGCCTGCTCGCCGCGCTGGCTATCTGGCTCGGGCCGGCCAACGGCGCGCGGTGGATCGCCGCCCAGGCTACGGCCCTCTATCGTCACGCAGCCGCGGCGGTGGCGCTCTGGTATCAGACAGCCTACGACGCCGTAGCCTGGCCGGCGGCTAACGGCGTGACCGCCCTACGCGCGACGCAGGCGTGGGCGCACCACGGCCTCCACGGGCTCGCCCCGACCATCCACACGACGCCCTGGGCCTTCTGGATGCGCCACGGCGCGGCCTGGCGCTACGCCACTCTCCACAGCCCCAACGGGGCGCCCGTGCGCGCGGCGATCCCCGTGGAGTTGGGCAGCGCGCTCGCGCTCCTGGCGCTGTGCGGCGTCTTCATCATGATCGGACGGCGCACGCGTGCCCTCGACCCGACGCGGGCGAACACGTACGGCGGCGCGCGCTGGCAAACCTGGGACGAGTTGAAGCGGCGGCGGGCCAAGCCAGGCGACCTCGTGTTGGGCACGGCGCGGCGGGGCCTGCGCCGCCTCACCGTCGGCATCCCCCAGGCGCTGCTCGTGGAGGGCGTGGCCATCTGCGCGCCCAACGGCCTGGGCAAGAGCAACGCCATCTACAAGGGGCAGTTGTTGGAGGCCGACCCCGACGTGGACTACGTGGCCACCGACCCCAAGGGCGAGCACTGGGCGCAGACCGCCGCGGCCATGAGTCGGACGCACGATGTCTTCCGTCTGGACATGCAGACGCCCGCCAACAGCGTGACGTGGGCGCCGCTCACGTTGGAGCGCACGCAGGCGCAGGCCGAAGCGTGGGCCGCCGCCTGGCTCCGCAATACCACGCCGGCGGGCAGCGCCCCGGCCGTGGCCTACTTCGAGCAGGCGCTGATCCTGCTCATCGCCGCCGGCGTCGCCCACGTCCACGCCGCCGCCGCTCATGAGGGGCGCAGCACGGGCACGCTCGGTGAGTTGATCGACCTGCTGCTCCTGCCCAGCATCGAAAAGATCGAGGCCCGCCTGCAGAAGACACCGGGTGGCATTCCTCCCGCAGCGGGGCAGTTCCTCGGGCTCATCAAGGAGCACAAGGACCTGCGCACCTCGATCCCCTCGGGCCTGGCCCCACGCCTCTCCACGCTCACCGACGCGGCCGTGCGCGCCGTCGTCGGCGGCGTCGGCCTGCTTGACCTGGACCGCCTGGGAAGGCGTGGCCGGCGCCCCCTCGCGCTCTACATCGTCACCCCTGTCGGCGACCGCACGCTGCGCCCGCTCGTGGGCGGTCTGTTCACCACCCTGTTTCGCGTGCTCATGGACCGCGCGCGCACGCTGCCCGGCGGCGCGTTGGAGCGCGAGGTGCGCTTGTTATTGGACGAGTTCGGGACCATGGGCGCGGTCCCTGACGCTCCCGATCGCTTCAACGTGTTGCGCCAGGTGCGTGTCTCGCGCGTCCTCTCGTTCCAGATGCGCTCCCAGTTGATCGAGGACTACGAGGAGACCGGGGCGGAGGCCCTCGTGGAGTCGTGCAACGCGCTGGCCTGGCTGGGCGGGACGCGCGGCAAGGATGCGCAGTGGGCCAGCGACACGGTGGGCAAGCGCACGGTGCTGGCCTACAGTGAGGGTGACTCGGCCGCGCCGGGCGGCCTGTTCGGGCGCCGGCCCGAGCGCGACAGCCGCTCGGTGAGCGAGGCGGGCGTGCCCCTGCTGTTCCCGGAGGACCTGCACGCCTCCTCCCGTCGGCGTATCATCGTGAGCGTGCGCGAGGCGCGGCCGATGGACCTGCGCACGCGGCCCTTCTACACCGTCCGCGCACTCCGACGCCTCTCGAAGCTGCCGGCCCCGCCCGCCTACGTCGAACGCGCGGACCCCGCGCCGGTCGCCGCCACGGCGGTCGCCCCCGCAGCCACACAGACACCCACACGCGCGGACGCACCGGTGGTCTCCATGCCCGTACCCGTGTCTACCCCAGCGCAGGGAGCCATGCCGGTCACGGTTCCCAGTGCGCCCGTGCGTGTGACGGCAACGGCGCCCACGGCGACGGCGCCCGCAGCTCCACCCCCCGCGCTCGCGGCGGCGACAGCCACGACACCGACAGCGCCGCCGGCGGCATCTGGCCCGCCCCGGCTGCCGACGGCGCCCGTGAAACACGGCACGGCCTACGAGTGGACGGGGCTCCCATGACCGCACAGACAACGCGCCGGACAGCCCCTGTAGGGGAGGGGCAGGGCGTGCGCCCGCGCGCCGCCTTTACGCCAGGGGAGCGTGTGGGCTACAATGCCCATCATGAAGGAGTGCGCTATGTAGCACGAACGCGTGGCTGTAGCAGCCACAATGCAAGAGGCCCACCGGCGGGAACCGATGAGCCTCTTGCATGCCTGGACTACTTTAATAGCAACCGGCGCTGGTGTACGTACTGTCGAAAGCAATCACCAGAGCCACCAAAACGGAGGCCGCGACCCCGAGGAGTAACCAGCTCCGAACCGGGTTGCGGGCCTACATAGGAGACTTTTGTGTTCCAAAGCACACCCATGCTCTCCCGACAGGATAGCAATGACGCGCGCGCCTGTCAAAGGGATACTGCACGTCCCGTGTGGACACGCCTGGGGATGGTCGAGACGACGCCCATCATCGCGGCCGTCGTGCGGGCCTATAACGCCAGCTACCACCTCGCGGACGCCGTGACCCCGGCGGCGATCCTGGGGCCAAGCCGCACGCCCGCCGTCGCCCAGGCCCGGCACCTGTGCGCCTACCTGTTCGTCGAGGACTATCGCCTGACCAACATGGCCGCCGCCCGCGCGGTAGGGCGCACCGACCACACCACGGTCCTCAACAGCCGCGCGCGGGTCGCCGCCGCCCTCGGGCACGACCTCGCCCTGCAGCGGGCTCTCGCCGGCGCGCGGGACATCCTGAGCGGCACCGCGCGCGCCCGCCCGCACCGCGACCACAGCCGGCAAGACCTCGCCGGCGCGACACCCCGCGAGATGGCCGAATACCGCTACTGGCGCCTGCGCGCCCTCCGCGCCGGCAACTGGGGAGGGGCACGATGAGCATGGTTATGACGGACACCGCCCCGGTGGAGGTGTGGACCTTCGGGGGCGTCGACACTCTCAACGGCACACAGATCCCCGACGCGTACTTCGATGAGGTCATGGCCCCACTGGGACCTTCGGCGTTCATGGTCCTCATGTACATCGCGCGCCGCACGTTCGGCTTCAAACGCTATAGCGACCAGATCAGCCTCGACCAGATCTGCCACGGGATCGTCACGCGTGATGGGCGTCGCCTCGACCACGGGACAGGCCTCGCGAAGTCAACGGTTGTGCTCGCCCTGGACCGCTTAGTGGCGTTCGGGGTGATACGGAAACAAAGGAACGACGACCCGCAGGGTGGACAACTCGCGAACACGTACCAAATCGTGTTCAAAAATCCAAGCGTGAGCAGTCCTCCACCCCTGTCCGAAAACCGCACAGGGGGTGTCCGAATCCCGGACAGCCCCCCTGTCCGAGGATCGAACACCCCCCGTCCGAATCCCGGACAGGCCCCTGTCCGGGATTCGGACACACAACAAACAGTCGAAACAACAAACAGTCGAAGACAGACAGATAGATCGAATCGAAAGGTCCAGGTCGCACCTCCCCCCTCACCCATCATCGTGGACGATTCGAGCGATTCGAGTACTATCACGACGGTGGCTCAAGGAAACTCGCCGCCTCCGTCAGCGAGGCTAACCGAACTCACCGCATCCGTAGACCAACACGTGACTGCCCTCTCGGACGAGTTCGGCGATAGCGCCCCTCATGCAAGTCGGACACGGGTCGCCAACGTGCAGCGTATGGCATGCCTGGACGACGATGCCCTCGTGCAACTCTTGGGCGAGGCGGCCACGATCACGCGATCTCAAGCACACGCGATCACGAAACGGGGCCGCGATGGGTTGCCCGTGCGCATGCCCTACCTACTTCGTACACTCCATAATCTGGCGCTTCCTGACGACGGTGTGTCCGTTCTACCGCATTCGCACGCCAGCCAGGGAGTACTGTGGTCAGCAGATGACGCCGACGAGGCCCCATCAGCATCCGCAGTGATCGACGAAGTGGATGACGTGTGGGCGGCTGCCCTTGGGGAGCTGCGTCTCATCCTGACGCCGGAGAACTACGCCACCTGGCTTGCCTCGACACGCGTTTTGACGCGGACGAGCGATCTTCTGCGCATTGGCGTGCCGAAGCCCTTCCAGCGCGATTGGTTGGAGTACAAGCTGCACGCTCGTGTTACGGGTGCGCTGCAGCGGCTCGGCCACGACGGACTGCGCGTCGAGTGGATCCTGACGGAGGCCACGTAGGATGGCGCCATCCCAGTTCCATGCGCACGCCAGGCCGTGCTCCCTGTCCCTCGGCCCGGACATCCGTCCGCGCGCCATGGGTGATAGCGGTCGCCTACGCCGGTGGACTAGTCCCCTCATCCAGCGATCGCTGGAAGTCGCGCAACCACGCCATGACGTCGGGAAATTGATCCACGGTGACCTCGCGGTACGACGGCACACGGAAGCGGCGGTAGAGTTCGCCGAAAATGCCCTGGTAGTGGTTCTTGGCAGGGTCAGCGCGCGTCAAGGACTCGGCCACGGTCTTGATACTGTTCGATATCTCGGCGGCCTGTGCGGTCGTGATCAACGTCCCAGGCGCGAGCGCGGCCTGCAGCGCCTTCAGGTCACGCAGCATGCCGCCGACTACGGTGGCGGCGCGGTCCAGGCGGCCGTCGATCACCTCCACATGGTCGCGGACGTCGGTCAGGTCGCGCTCGAAGATGAGCTGCTGGCGGGCCATGTGCGCGATTGCGAGGGCCATCTGCTCGATATACTCGAGGGAGGTGGGCGCCGCGGCGGTCGGCGGCGCAGGCACGGGCGGTCCGGGTCGTCCCCAACCAATCTCGGTGGCGAAGGCCTCGTAGACGCGTCGCTGCATCCACCGCTTGTAGGCGATCAGGCGCGGCCGCAGGTCCTCCCGCACGCGGCCAGGCTCCAGCGTGCCCAGCCACAGCGGGACGCTCTCGATGTGCAACGCCTGCACGGTCTGCGGGCCGCCGGGGGTGATGAGACGGACACGCCGCAAGTTCTCGGCCATCACCTCGTCCGCCTTGATGCGCGCGATCTGCATCTGCGAGGCGACACCGAGGGCCTGACACATGGGACGGATGGGGAGGTAGATATCCTGCCCCTCGACGAGCGCGGCCGGGATCTCCTCGTCGTCGACGATCGTGACCAGACGCTGCTCCGTAGGTATCAAGACGGCTGTGGTTGTCGTGCCGCCACCATCTGCTGGCGAGGCCATCGTTGCCTGTTTGCGCCGTCCCGTATGCTCCGGCATCTCATCCTCCTCGTCGCCGTTAAGGTTGTATGTTCAGCATACACCCTTAAAATGAGGGATGTATGGGTACGATACACCCTTTGTACAAGGAGGGTGACCATGGGCTGGCCGCCTATAGACATAGACAGCGTGGAGGTGACGGCATGACAGCGCTGAGTAACACGGTCATTGGCGTGCTTGATGCGGACGGCCTACATGTACCCGATGGATCTCTGGCCCCCGTCACCGGGGTGATCCGGCTCGTCGGCGACCTGTGCCCGGCCGCGCGGTGGCGTGGTTCCCAAGAGGGTCGAGGGTCGGGTGGAGTCGGGCCTCGGCTAGGGCGAGAGGGAGGCGTGTGATGGGGCCAGTGGAGACGTTCGGGTGCGTGGCGTTCGGGTGCGCGGTGGTCGTGGTTGCGCTCCTCGACGTGGTCGTCACGGCACTGCACCCTGCCGCGGAGAGCCACCTCTCCGCGCGCTTCCACCGCGCGCTCTGGTTCGCGGTGCGCTACGCCGCACGGGCGCTGCCGGCGCGGGCGCAGCGCACTCTGCTCGGCTGGACGCTGCCGCTGAGCGTAGCAGGGCTGGTGCTCTCGTGGCTGATCGCGCTCCTGGTCGGCTTCGCGCTACTCTACGCGCCGGGCCTGGTCACCCCGCGCGCCTTCGCCCGTGTGGCAGGGGCAGGACCTGCCCCCACGCCCTGGGGCGACGCGCTCTACTTCAGTGGGGTCTGCCTGACCTCGATTGGCTTCGGCGACATCGCGCCGCGCGCCGGGCTCGTGCGCGCGGCGGCGGTGGCCGAGGGGCTCGCCGGCCTGCTCGTGGTCGGGGTGGCCATCACCTACGTGCTCGCGGTGTTCCCGGTGCTGCCCCAGGCGCGCGTGCTGGCGCGGACGCTCAACGAGGAGGCCGACGGACAGGTCGACGCGCTGCCGCTGGTGCGGCGCTACCTGGCGGTGGGGGCGGCAGAGCCCCTGGCGCAGCGCTGCCGCGAGCTGGCGACGCAGTTGATGGCGCTGACCGAGGCGCACACCACGCACCCCATCCTGTTCTACGCGCACCCAGCGCGCGCGGAGCTCTCGTTCCTGCGGGTGCTGATCGTGGTGCAGCGGCTGGTGGCGGCGCTGCGCTACGGGCTACGCGCGCAGGAGCACGCGGGGCTGGTGGCGGACCCGCGAGTGGTGGGGCTGGAGGAGACCCTAATCGCCGTCCTGCGGACGCTGGGAGCCTCTTCGCACCTGGTGGTGCGGCCACCGGGGGACGTGGTGGCGGTGGCGACGGGGTTGCACGGAGAGCACGCGGTGCTGGTGGGGGGGCTGGTGGCGACGGGGCTGCGCGTGGCGGGGCCGATGGGGCGGCGGGAGCGGGAGGCGTACGTGCGCTACCGGCTGGCCACCGACCCGTACATCGCGGCGTACGCGGCCAACAGCGGGTACCCGGCGGCGGAGTTGTGGGGGCCACACCCGCCGCTGCGCGGGGAGACCGCGCCGCTCCCGCTGACGGAGGAGGACGCAGACGAGCGGGACGACGCCGGCGCCTAGCAGAGCAGAGGGCGTCGCCGGCGTGCGGCGGGCCGATGGCATACGCTGGAAACGTAGATGAGGATCTGACTGATGACAGCGAAGGACACACCGCCGGCCGCGCTCGGCGTGCTCGACGTCGACGGCCTACACCTGCCCGGGCAACCCCTTGTGCCCATCCGGGGCGCGATCCGGCACGTCAGCGACCTGTACAACGGCGCGCGCCGGCATCGACTGACGCAACTCTGGCTGACCGACGCCTGGGTGCGCGCGACCGGGCTGCCCGACATGCTCGCCGTGGCGGGGCAGTTCCGCGAGTTGCGCCACGCCTTTGTCACCGATGGCCTGGACGACCTACACGCCTTTCCCACGGCGCTCACGCCCTGGCTGGACCTGCGTAAGAAAGGCGAGGCTGGCTCAGGCGTGTCCATCGTGTTCCCGCTCTACGACGAGCACGCGGTGTGGGGCCTCGACACCGACGGCACCGACGGCGCGACGCTGCTAGACGGCTTGTTGGCCTATACCCAAGCCGTGGGCGCGCCGTACTACCGCTCGCCGGGCCGCACAGGGATAGACCTGCTGCAGGAGCTGGGCAAGCGGGGGGCCGACGCCAAGCGGGCGTACCCCGAGCGGCTGCCGGCGCCGGCGGGGCAAGCCGACACGGTGGCGGAGTTGAGTTGGATGCGCACACTCGCGCCAGCGGAGCGCGCGAAGGCGTACCTCCATTCCTACGACAAGAACGCGCAGTGGTTGAGCGCCGCCGGCGTCGTCGAGCTGGGGCTGTCGAGCATCGAAGAGCGGCGCGACGTAGCGGGAAAACTGCCGTTCGACAAGAAGCTGCCGGGCTATTGGCTGGCGCGGATCGCCGGCGGCGCGGAGCGGTGGGTCTGCACGCCGACGGTGGCGTGGGCCATCGAGCGTGGGCAGGCCGTCGCGATCACCGAGGCGTCCGTCTGGACGGAGCATAGCCGGGCCATGGAGACCTGGTAAGAGCGGCTGCGCGGGGCGCGCACGGCGCTCTACGCCGATGAGACACCGGCGGGACGGCTGGCCCTGGGCGCGCTCAAGTACACCTACTCCCTGACAATCAGCGGCTTCAACAGCGTGTGGCAGCGTGACCGGAAGAGCCCGCTGTACCGGCCCGACTGGCGGCACGCGATCTTGGCGCAGGCCAACGCGAACCTGTCGCGGGCGCTGCATAAGATGGACCGGGACGGCTACACGCCCGTCGCCGTCCACAAAGACGCGGTGTACCTCGTGAGCGACGAGCCCGATCCGGTGGCGGCGTGCCCGCCCTCGGTCACGCTGGGGACGGGCCTGGGGCATTTCAAGGTGCAAGACGCGGCAATCCCGCTGGATAGGGTGCTGCCGGCGTTCGACGGGACGCGCGGCGGCCTGGGGACGCTGCTCAAGCTCTTGAAGCCGCTACGCGAGCGCGTGGCCGCGCCGGCGGACCTGGGGGCGGCGTAGCGTGTCCGACCTGGGCGCGGACCTGGCACGGGCCTACGAGGCGCGGGTGGCGGCGGCCGACGTGGAGCTGACGCCGGCGGCGATCCGGGCGGTGGTGCGAGAACTTGGCGGCGGCGAGGGGCGCGCGCAGGTCGCGGCGGGGAACAAGGAACTGGCCGGCCAACTCGGCATCTCCGTCCGGACGGTGCAAAGGAGGGCGGGGAGGCGCGCAGCGTGGCGCGCTCGACGCCAGGGCTGCGAATCAGCGTGCGGGGGATCGCTACGGAGCAGCAGCGGCAGGCCAACGCGCGGGCCTTCCGGGAGCGGGTGCAGGAACAGGGGCTGGACGTGGGGCCATGCCGGGTCATGGTGAAGGTTTATAACGAGGATCGCGCCCGGCCCCGCAACGTCGGGCCGCAGCATATCGACGGGGCGAACGAGGGGCTCATCGACGCGCTCGACGCATTGGAGGACGGGGACACTACTGCGGCGGCTGAGGCGTTCGGCCACGCGTGGTTGGGGACATATGGGATCGACGTGGACGCGGAGGTGACCGATGTCATGGGGACGTTTGCGCTTGACTAATAGCAATCACGCGTTGTTATAGTGAGAGATAGCACGATGCGAGACCATTGTTAGTCGGCTGTTGTCTCTGGTAAACGAGGAGTGCATGGGCAAGTGGCTCACCTACCTGCGCCTTGAGCGCGCGTCATGGCGTCTTCCCCGCGCCTCCATCCTGTCGATGAGACCGCCGCCGTCGCGTATCGGGAGCGCCGCTATAGCAGTGATTACCGCTTGTATAGGCTCGGGACGGACGCGAGATCGCGCGAATGGTTCATCGTGTTGGGTGGGGACGACGACGATCTACGCGGGGACATGGGGATGCGCTTCCCAACAGTCCGGCTCTACCCGGGGCGTGGAACGTCCCGCCAGAAGACGATGAGCCCTGTCCTAAACGCAATCATGCATCAGCAGCCCGTCCCGCATATTTACATTGCCGACCTCACGATCCACGTCGATACTGTTGACGCTGACAACGTCGGACAACGCCGGAAGCAGGAGGGCGACGGCGTAGGCGCCCTCCTCGTGCACGCGGTCCAGCAGTTGGCCCGCGACACAACTGCCGCCTACGTTCGTGGGGAGCTAGCGGAGCGGGACGCGTTCCCCCCCCGCACGCTTGGCGCGGCTCCAAGCTTTTTACCGCGCATGCGGGTTCACGGTGCGGATGTACGACAAGCCCGAGGGGTGCAAGATTGGCGACGTTCGCTGGGAGCGGACGGACGTGCCGACGTGACACGACGACAGCGGCGCGGCCAGCCGGATGGCCAACGTGGACGCCGGCATGGGAGGGATGCTCGCCTACCATCGACCACGCCATCCCCCATCTTTCGGCCATTGTTATTGTGGCGGGCACGACTATCCCGGCACGACAATGATATGTAGAATTGAGGCGCGCGGAATGAACGGATTCCAGGGTAGGGCCGGTCTCATCTTCTCGATCGCGGAGACGCTGCGCGGCGACTACAAGCCGTCCGATTTCGGCCATGTCACGCTGCCCTTCGTGTTGCTGCGCCGCCTGGACGCCGTGCTGGTCCCCACCAAGGCCGCCGTGCTGAAGGAATACGAGGCGTTCAAGGACACGATCCCCACCCTCGATCCTATCCTACGGCGCGCCGCGGGGCAGACGTTCTACAACACGAGCCGGTTCGACTTCGACGCGCTGCTCGCCGACCCCGACGGCATCGCCGCCAACCTGCGCACCTACGTCAACGGTTTTAGCCCGCAGGTGCGGACCACGTTCGAGAAATTCGCGTTCGCCGAGCAGATCGACCGGCTGGCTGAGAAAGACCTGCTCTACAGCCTGATGGGCCGCTTTAAGGGCGTCGATCTCGACCCTGGCGCCGTGAGCAACCTGGAGATGGGCTACCTCTTCGAGGAGTTGATCCGGCGGTTCGCCGAGCAGAGCAACGAGACCGCCGGCGAGCACTTCACCCCGCGCGAGGTCATCCACCTGATGGTAGATCTGTTGTTCCAGTACGATCACGCCGAGCTGGTGCGCAAGGGGGTGGTGCGCACGCTGTATGATCCCACCTGCGGGACGGGGGGCATGCTCTCGGTCGCGGAGGAGTACCTGCGCCACCAGAACCCGGGCGCGCAACTCCAGCCGTACGGGCAGGAGCTCAACGACGAGACGTACGCGATCTGCCAGTCGGACATGATGGTCAAGGGCTACGACCCGTCGCGCATCGTGAACGGCAACAGCTTGACGCGGGACGGGTTCGCGGGACGCCGCTTCGACTACTTCCTCGCCAATCCGCCGTACGGCGTCGAATGGAAGAAGATCGAGGGGGCCATCCGTGCGGAGCACGAGCAGCAGGGCGATGAGGGCCGCTTCGGGGCGGGGTTGCCGCGCATCAACGATGGGTCGTTCCTGTTCCTCCAGCACATGATCGCGAAATGGAAGCCAGTCACGGAGGGGGGCGCGCGCCTCGGCATCGTGTTCAACGGCTCGCCGCTGTTTACAGGCGCGGCGGGTTCGGGCGAGAGCGAGATCCGGCGCTGGATCATCGAAAACGACTGGCTCGAAGCCATCGTGGCGTTGCCCAAAGACCTGTTCTACAACACGAACATCCAGACCTACGTCTGGGTCCTGACGAACCGGAAGCCGGACGGATCGCGCCCTGGGGAGCCCGACCGGCGCGGCAAGGTGCAACTGATCGACGCCTCGGGCGATGCGTTTTACCGCAAGATGCGCAAGAGCCTGGGCGAGAAGCGCAACGAGATCGGGCGCGACCAAATCGACGAGATCGTGCGCCTCTACGGAGACTTCGCCGAGGGGCCGCACAGCAAGATCTTCGCCAACGCGGCCTTCGGCTACCGGCGTGTTACGGTCGAGCGACCCCTGCGCGTGCGCTACCGGGCGACCGACGAGGGGATCGCGGCGGTGCTGGCCATCAAGGCCGTGCGCAAGTTCGTGGACGCGGTGCCGACAGGGGGCCTGGAGTTCGAGGAGGTGGGGGCGCGCGAGCGTGATCTATGCGCGGCGATCCGTGTGGCGCTCATCGAGCCCATAGACGACGTGGACACGGCCGGCGTGGCGCTCGATCGGGCGCTGGCGGCGCGAGGCCTCATCGTGCCCAAGCCGGTGCGCAAGGCGGTCGTGGAGGCCCTGGCGGTGCGCGACGAGGACGCCCCGATCGCGCGCGACGGCAAGGGCAACGCGATGGCCGATCCCGAACTGCGCGACTACGAGGACGTACCCCTCGTGGAAGACATCGACGTCTACATGGCGCGCGAGGTGCTGCCCCATGTGCCGGACGCGTGGGTCAATCCGACGGTCGTCGCCCCCAAGGACGGGTGCGTGGGTAAAATCGGCTACGAGATCAACTTCAATCGATACTTCTACCGATACACGCCACCGCGCCCATTGGACGTAATCGACGCCGAACTCAAGGTGCTGGAACGCGAGATCGCCAACCTGCTGAGCGAGGTGACAGCGTGAGTGCGATCGCACCGGGGGTTGAAGCAACGCCTACCATGACAAAGAGACGAACGCATCGAACGATGCGGCCGTCAGGGGCGCGAGAACTTGGCGATATCCCGACGCATTGGGACCTCAAGAGATTACGGTTCATTGGTCGCATGAATCCTTCGAAATCCGATGTATCGTCCTTGCCCGTAGACACCACCGTGTCTTTCCTTCCCATGGAACGCATCGGCGAAGATTATTCACTTTCGTTGGAAGATACAAGGATGCTGGGCGCGGTTGATCAAGGGTACACATACTTTCGCGACGATGATGTCATCGTGGCCAAGATCACGCCGTGCTTCGAGAATGGCAAAGGTTCTTTATGTCGTGGCTTGGTGAACGGAATTGGTTTCGGCACTACGGAGCTACACGTCATCAGGGCGGGATCTGACGTAACGCCATCGTTCCTGGCTTATGTCACTATGTCTCATGGTTTCCGTTTGTTAGGCACGGCCAGCATGAAGGGCGCAGCAGGCCAACAACGCGTACCGGACGACTTCATCAAAAACTACCTCGTACCTTTGCCGCCACTGGAGGAGCAACAAGCAATCACCGCTTTCCTCGACCACGAGACGGCCAAGATCGATGCACTGATCGCGAAGAAAGAGCGCATGATCGAGGTGCTTAATGAACATCGTTTAGCGTTGATTCAACGCGCTGTCACCAAGGGCATCGATCGTATTGATCAATGGAAGCCGTCGGGGATCGGATGGATTGGCGATATACCCATGGATTGGGAGGTGTGGAAGGTTTCCCATGCTTTCGGCTTCATTGCGAGCGGAACGACGCCGTCTACCACTGTCTATGATTACTATGATGGCGATGTCCCTTGGGTTAACACAGCGGAGCTGCGCGATGGCCTCGTTACCGGCACGGCCAAGAAGGTCACGCAAAAGGCGCTCGCGGACCACTCTTCCCTTCGTATCTATCAACCCGGAACATTGTTGATAGCACTCTACGGTGCCACGATTGGAAGATTAGGCATCCTTGACATAGCCGCGACGACGAACCAGGCGTGCTGTGCTCTATCGGAGCCGATACACCTCTCTATTAGTTTTGTCTTCTACTGGCTCCTTGCGCATCGTAACCAACTCATTCTTCTCGCTTCGGGTGGTGGGCAACCTAACATTAGCCAGGACATCATTAGATCCCTACAAATACCAGCGCCATCTGTGAGTAAACAGAGCGAGATCGCGCATTATCTTGACAAAAAGGTCGCACGGATTGACCCATTGATATCCAAAATAGGATCTCATATCACCGCTCTACACGAGCACCGCTCAGCCCTCATCTCCGCCGCAGTAACGGGCAAGATCGATATCAGGGAGGACGTATCGCGATGGTAGCCATCCACTTCGAGCAAACCTTCGAGGAGGCCATCGAGGCGCACCTCCTCGCCCATGGCTACCTCAAGAGCGCGAAGGCGGACTACGACCTCACCCTAGCCCTCGACCGTGCGCAGGTCCTCGCCTTCGTGCAGGACACGCAGCCCAAGGAGTGGGCACGGCTCGTTGCCGTCCACGGGGCCACCGTCGAGGACAAGGTCATCGCGCGCCTGGCGAAGGAGCTCGACGCACGTGGCACGCTCGACGTCTTGCGGCGTGGCATCACCGACTACGGGGTGAAGGTGGCGATGGCGTACTTCCGTCCGGCCACCAGGCTCGCCCCCGAGACCCTGGAGCTGTACACCAAGAATCGCGTGTCCGTCACACGTCAGCTGCGCTACAGCCCCAAGCACCACAACGAGCTCGACTTGGCCCTGTTCGTGAACGGCCTGCCCGTCGCGACCGCCGAACTCAAGACCCCGCTGACCGGGCAGACCGTCAAGAATGCTATGGCGCAGTACCGCGCCGATCGCGACCCGCGCGACCTGCTGTTCCAGCCGAGGAAACGGGCGCTGGTGCATTTCGCGGTGGACCCGGACGAGGTCTACATGACCACGCGGCTAGCTGGCGAGAAGACGACGTTCCTGCCGTTCAACAAGGGGCGTGGGACGGGCGCGGGCAACCCCGACAATCTGGCGGGCTACAAGACGGCCTACCTGTGGGAGGAGGTGTGGCAGCGGGACAGCCTGCTCGATCTCCTCGCGCGCTTCCTCCACGTCGAGAAGGGCGACACCGCCGGGAGGGCGGGCGATACCGTCATCTTCCCGCGCTACCACCAGCTCGACGTGGTGCGCACAATCGAGGCGCACGCGACATCCACGGGCACGGGCCACACGTATCTGATTCAGCACTCGGCGGGGAGTGGTAAGAGCAACAGCATCGCGTGGCTCGCCCACCGCCTCTCCACCCTGCACAACGCCGACGACAAACCTGTGTTCGACACGATTATCGTCATCACCGACCGTCGCGTGCTGGACAAGCAACTCCAGGACACCATCTTCCAGTTCGAGCACAGGCAGGGCGTCGTCGAGAAGATCGACCAGGACAGCGCCCAACTGGCCGCTGCGCTCGTCGCGAACCGCCGCATCATTATCACGACGCTGCAGAAGTTCCCGTTCGTGCTCGACAAGGTGACGGGGCTGGCCGGCACGCACTTCGGGGTCATCATCGACGAGGCACACAGCAGCCAGACGGGCGAGTCGGCCAAAGACCTGAAGGCGGTGCTCACTGGGCCAGGCGTCGATGAACGGGCGGCTCTGGAGGCCGCCGCGCGCTCCGACGAGGCGGCGACCACGGCGGAGGGTGACGCCGAGGACGAGATCGCACGCTCCATCGCCGCGCGCGGCCGGCAGGCCAACCTCAGCTTCTTCGCCTTCACGGCGACGCCCAAGAAGAAGACGCTGGAGTTGTTCGGCACGCCGGGCATCGACGGCAAACCGACGCCCTTCCACCTGTACGCGATGCGCCAGGCCATCGAAGAACGCTTCATCCTGGACGTGCTCAAGAACTACATCACATACAAAACCTTCTACAAGCTAGAGAAGGCGAGTGGGGACGACCCGACGGTGGACGCGGGCAAGGCCGGGGCGGCGATCACACGGTTCGTGAGCTTGCACCCGTACAACATCGCGCAGAAGACCGAGGTCATCGTCGAGCACTTTCGCCGGTTCACGCGCCACAAGATCGGCGGCCGGGCCAAGGCGATGGTCGTCACGCGCTCGCGCTTGCACGCGGTGCGCTACAAGCAGGCGTGCGACGCGTACATCACGGCCAAGGGCTACACCGACATCCGGACGCTCGTCGCCTTCTCGGGCAAGGTGATTGACGAGGCGAAAGCCGCGTACACCGAGGCCGGCATGAACGGCTTCGGGGAGAAGGCGCTTCCTGAGCGGTTCGGCACGGATGAGTACCAGGTCCTGATCGTGGCCGAGAAGTACCAGACCGGCTTCGACGAGCCGTTGCTGCACACCATGTACGTCGACAAGAAGCTCGACGGCGTCAGGGCCGTGCAGACCCTCTCACGGCTCAACCGCACGTACCCCGGCAAAGATGATACGTTGGTGCTCGACTTCGTGAACGAGCCTGCGGACATCCAGGCCGCTTTCCGCCCGTACTATAAGGAAACGGTGATCGACGAGCCGACCGACCCCAACTTGCTCTATGACCTGAAGGCCAAGCTTGACGGGACGGGGATCTACGACGAGGCCGAGGTCGAGGCGTTCGCCGTCGCCTTCTTCACGCCTGCGACGTTGCGCAGCCCAGCCATCCAGAAGGGGTTGTTCGCGGCCCTTGATCCCGCTGTCGCGCGCTACAAGGGGCTGAAGAAGGAGGATGGGCGGGAGGAGTTCAAGTCTATGCTGATGTCCTTCACGCGCCTGTACGCATTCCTCGCGCAGATCATCGCGTTCGGAGACCCGGCCCTGGAAAAGCTCTACGCCTACGGGCGCTTCCTGCTCACGCGATTGCCCGCCCGCACCGAGGGAGGCGGGGGCGACCTCGACTAACAGCCTATCCAGAAAGTCTTTGTTATGGTAAAGTAGAGATCGAACACGCGTGACGGACGCTCCCCCGAACGACACCAAAGGAAGATACTCCCCGCATGACAGCACGTCTCGCAGCCCCTAA
>JAABUM010004059.1_pt1 | contig 16978 bp, 19 predicted proteins | sample 5559161 | NCBI WGS metagenome assembly JAABUM01 (sample SAMN10711868, study PRJNA513369) | rock metagenome | isolation source: Antarctica rocks | place: Antarctica: Victoria Land, Siegfried Peak nord | reverse complement strand
CCGAGGGTTGCCCCGAAGACCTTCTTCTGCATCGGGCTCCAGAAGCCCCCGGGGTCGAACGCGACCGACCGGCCAAGGCCCCGCCGGGCCATCTCGAGCACCAAACGGGCGCCGAGCGAGCTGCCAACCAGGTCGCTGCCCTCCAGCCGCTGCTCGTGCAGGTGGGCCTCGAGGGTGTCGGCGTAGCGGTCGACAATAACCTCCCCGTCGAACAGCGGCGTCTTGCCGAAGCCGGGCAGGTCGAGGGAGATGACCTCCCGCTCGGCGGCCAGCCCATCCAGCACGAAGCGCCACGTGTCGGAGTCGGCACCGACTCCCGGGACGAGGACGAGCGGGCGGCCGGAGCCGGTGCGGACCGTGTGCATCAAGGGGGGCGTCCTTCTTGCGAGGTCTGGTGGGGGTGCTGAGAATCTGACCGGGAGCCCGGTCAAGCCCGCACCAAACAGGGGTGGTGCTACGGGGTGCCCGTTCCGTGGTGAGTCACCCGCCGGGAGGCTGGCCGGGCGTGCGGTCAGCTGCCCAGGAACGCAATCAGCGCGTCGGTGAACTGCGCCGGGTGCGAGGCGTTGACGCCGTGCAGGGCTCCCTCGACGACGGTGAGCCGGCTGCCCTGGACGAGCGCAGCGGACCGCTCGCCGCTGACCTCGAGCGGGACGATAGCGCCGGTGCGGCCAACCTCTCTCGACACGATTCCGAACCGCCGCCGCCGCCGAGCTCAACTACGCCCGCCGCTGCCTGCAGCAATTGAGGCAGCACCCGTCTGCGTCCTACCTACTGTGATCTTCATCGGTGTGAAGCGATGTGTAGCCGGACCGCGCACGCCGCAGCTCGGGTCTTGTGTCGCAAGCCGACCCCCCACCGGCACCCCTCACCCACCACATGCGAGACCGAGAAACAGCAGAGCCAGGTGTCTCGTAAGCCTGGTTCGGTGATGTGTGCCGGTGACCGGGAGGTGATCGGCACGCTTCTGGGGGTCAGGCCCAGCCGTGCATTCTTCTCGTGGGGTCCGCGATCTGTACAAGGGTGGCGGCATGTCGTCATTGCTGAGGTTCGGCCCTGTCCCGACGCTCGACTGGCTGCAGCTGCGAGCTGGGTCGAATCCGCTGTCTGTGACTCCGGGCCCGCTGCCGCTTCTCGGGCTGCCGCTAGAAGCGCGGGTCCTTCAGCCCGGCGTAGAGGCGGAGGTCCTCCGGTTGAGCTTTCGATTGTCGCTGGCCGGGTTGGTGATCGGTACCGGCGAGATCGGCCCTGCTCAGGTCGGCGCCTCCGATCAGCCCCTGTCCGCGCTGGTGGCGCTGGTCCGCGAGGCGATGCCCCTGCTGCTCTCACCACCTGCGGGCCGGATCTCGCTGACCCTGCGGCTCACGGGCCTGCTGCGCTTTCGGCACCACCTGGAGCCGGCACGGCAGCCCGATCTGCCGGATCGAGACATCTGGCATCTGGTTCCTGTCTCCGAGCAGGTGCTGCACGAGCTCGACCTCTCCGTAGCCCGCAGCGATTGGTACGACCAAGTCGTCCAGCCGCTCGGGCTCGGCAGCCAACTGCTGATTGCCCTGCGCCTTCCCGATGCCGAGCAGACGCCGGAGTGGGCCGCCGTGCTGGCCCGGCTCGCGGATGCGGAGCGGGCTCTGACGTCCGGCGAAGCCGCCGCCGCGTTCGGTCAGTGCCGCGGCGCAGTCGACGCGCTGCCCGGCGCCAAGAAGCACATCTTCGACGCGATAGGTCCGGGTCCCGACCGTGACGCCATCGATGCACTCACCCTGGCCGTGGGTACTTACCTGCACAGCGGACGGCACGTCGTACCGGAGACGGGCGGCGTGTTGGCGGGTGAGTTTCCCGTCGGCATCGAGGACGCGACCTTCGCCTACAACCTGGTTCGTCTGCTGCTCTCCCGGATCGCGGGGCTCGTGCTGCCTTCTCCGGGAACCTTCTGACCAGCAGGCCCTGCGCGGCTTGGCTGTCGACGGCGCCCGGGGCGTAGCGCCAGCCCCCGGGGTTTGATGGTGCGGTTGTCAACGAAGCCGCGGGACGCCGAGCTGGTCGCAGATCGCCCGCGTGGTGCTCAGCGGTAACTCTCGGTGGCGCGGGACGCTGCTGCGCCGACCGACCTGCAGGTTTTCCCAGATGCTGTGCCGGCCACCTTCCCGGGCTAGTGCGCAGCCGTGGGCACGCAGATGCCGTTCCAGATCTCGCAAGCTGATCAACCCGTGCTCCGTCCTCGTCGTCAGCGCGATCATGGGAGATGGCTAGCGCTACCGTGTGCAGGTGACCAGCAAGCTGTCTTACACCGCGGTGTTCGAGTCAGTCGAGGACGGCTGGGTCCAGGCACGGCTTGCCGAACTGCCCGGCGTCATCACCGCCGCCCCCACTCAGGACGAGGCGCAAGAACTCCTCCTCGATGCGCTCCGCGAGTACCTACTCGCCTTGGTGGAGCCCTCGGATGCTTCCGCCGCGCCGGTCGACGCCCACCGCATCGACGTCGAGCTCCGAGCCAGCTGACCGAACCGTTTCGGCAAAGCGGCTCAGCGACAGGCCGCCGGCGAGGTGCTGGCGGACCAGCGCAGCCTTGTCCTCCAAGGTCGGCCGCGCGCCGAGGCCATCGCTGCCCTCGGGCTACCGCGTCGGCCCGGCGGTCGGCGGCGCCGCGGTCGGTCAGGTGCCGGTACACCGTCGGCCGGGACACCCCGAAGGTGTCGGCGATCTGTTGCACGGTGTGCTTGCCGTCGTCGTACATCGCCCGGGCCTGCGCGATCTTGTTGGGTGTCATCTTGAACTTCGGGCCGCCGTTGCGGCCCCGGGCCCGGGCCGCGGCGAGCCCGTCGCAGGTGCGTTCGACGATCAGGTCGTGCTCGAACTCGGCGATCGCGGCGAGCATGTGGAAGAACAGCCGGCCACCCGGGGTGGTGGTGTCAATGCCTTGGGACAGCGCCCGCAGCCCGACGTGACGGGCCTGCAGGTCGTCGACGATCTGCTTGAGGTTGCGCACCGAGCGTCCGAGCCGCTTGGTCACCACCAGGGTGTCGCCGGCCCGCAGGTAACCCAGCGCCTCGTCCAGCGCCGTGCGCTTGGCCAGCGTCCCGGACGCGTGATCGGTGAAGGTCTTCTCACAGCCAGCCGTCGCCAGTGCGTCGGTCTGCGCCTCGGGATGCTGGTCGCGGGTCGAGACCCGTGCGTACCCGACGAGAGCCCTTCGAGGACCGTAGCGCGAACGTGCCTTGCATTACATAGACCGCGGACACGAGTCGCGAGACGCTCCTGCTGCTTCTAAGCGTTGCTGCAAGGCGTGTCTCGTAGACGATCGTCCACGAGGGACCCTTTTCACTTACTGGTACCGCTGATTACGTCGTTGAGACGCCTGCCTTGCTGCGACTACGGTCGCCCGGTGTCTGGATCAGTGGAGTCCGCGGTGATGCGCTTTGCCGGCGTTTCCCTGGACTGTGGGAATCCGGCCGAGCTGGCGACCTTTTATGTGAAGCGGCTTAACGGTCGACTGCTCTGGGACAACGCAGACAGCGCCGGGGTGCAGGTGCCGGGACTCGTCTTGGTGATGCAACGCGTTCAGGACTACCAGCGTCCGCGGTGGCCTGGTGAGTCGATCGTTCACCTTGATCTCACCGCAGGAGATCAACTTGACGAGCCCGAAGCGCAAGCTGTTGCCCTCGGAGCCCAACCAGTAGACCCGCAGCCCGATCGGCGCTGGCGGGTGCTGCTAGATCCGGCGGGCCACCCGTTCTGCATCACCACCCTGACTCCACCACCGGAATCGCTGCAACCCGCGTTCCAATAGCCGACCCAGCGGTCGACGGCGAACAGGTCCGATCGTCCATGGACGCGCTTCCGGATGGCCGCCAGTTGCGGTGATCCGCATCCTGGCCTGTAGCAAAGCTCGGACCCACCACCGGAGAGGATGGGGATGTGAGCGACGACGTGACAGTGCAGCGCGGCCGGCTGGTCGACCTACTCGCCGAGGCCGGGCACGTCCGCACCGAGCGGGTGGCCAAGGCTTTCCGGACGGTGCCGCGCCACCTGTTCCTGCCTGGGGTGGAGCCGGCGGATGCGTACGCCGACGAGGCGATCGTGACCAAGCGGCAGAGCGACGGGCGCCCCATCAGTTCCTCCTCCCAGCCAGCGATCATGGCGGAGATGCTCGAGCAGCTCGACGCCCAGCCGGGCCAACGGGTGCTCGAGATCGGCACCGGGACCGGCTACAACGCGGCGCTGCTGGCCCACCTGGTAGGCACGACCGGAGCGGTGACCACCCTCGACATCGACACAGACCTCGTCGAGCAGGCCCGCGGGCAGCTGCAGGCCGCCGGCGTGACGGGAGTCAATGCGGTGTGCGCCGACGGTGCGGCCGGCTGGCCCGGCGGCGCCCCCTACGACCGCGTCATCGTGACGGCTGCAGCGTGGGACGTCGCGCCGACCTGGGTGGGCCAGCTCGCCGACCGGGGCCGGCTGGTGTTACCGCTGTCGCTGCACGGGGTGCAGCTGTCGGTGGCCTTCGAGGCCCTGGGTGATCACCTGGTCAGCAGGTCAGTTGTCGGCTGCGGGTTCATGCCCCTGCGGGGCGCGCTCGCCGGCCCCGACCAGGCCCGCCCGCTCGGTGACCAGCCGGGGCTGTTCGTGCACCTCGCCGACGACCGCCCCATCGACCTCAGCGCGCTCTACGCCGCCCTGCACCAACCCGGAGCGCATATGACGACCGGTGTCGCTGTCACCGCCGGCCAGGTGTTGGCAGAGCTGGGACTGTGGGTGGCGCTGCACGACCCCGACGCCGGCCGACTGGTCGCACTCGGTGACGCCGTCGACGCGGCCCTGGTGCCGGCTCTGATCGCCTTCCCCGGGATGACCTCGACCACGGCACTCATCGGCGCGCAGGCCCTGGCGGCACTCGCCGGTCCCGATACCTCAGCCCCGACCGACAGCTTCACCATCGATGTACGCCCCTTCGGCCCAGACGGCACCGACCTGGCGCAGCGGTTAGCGGCACACGTACGCGCATGGGACGCAGCCGGTCGTCCCTCGACCGCCAAGCTCCGGATTCGGGCCTATCCCCTGCATGAAGCCCCCGCCGACCCGGCAACGTTCGTCCTTGACAAGCGGCACACCCGCCTGCTCATCGACTGGTAACCGCCATGCGCCGGCCGGGGTGTAGACCCCGAGCGAGACCGGTCACGGCGTCCTGGCCGATCGGTGAGTGGGCCGTGGAACGCGGTGGCCCCGGCTGACCTCGCGCTGGGAGACTTCGGGGTGTGAGCGCGCCCGAGACCGGTGACGAGCGGTTCGTCCCCATACGGGATGCTCGACCGGAGGACGTGCCCTGGCCGGTGATGAGCTGGCCACCCCCACCGGACGTCCGGCTGCCCGGTCGTCTCGTCGAGGTCGCTCCCGCCGTCACGCAGCGCGACGCGGAGGAGCTGTTCCGAGCCTCAGATGACGATCGGGTGTGGCAGCACCTCGCCGGGCGGCCGCGCGGTCCGCTGGCCGTCGCGGAGCGCCTGGAGCAACGACGTGCCGCCGGAGCAGTTCCGTGGATAGTGCGGCTGCGCACCGCAGCTAGCGTCCGAGGGCGCCAACGCTAAGCCCGTTTCGGCTCTTCACGGTGCGTCCCGTCCCGAGCCCGGCCTGCGCCTGGACCGTGCCTGCCGGACGATGGCTCTTCTGGAAAGTGGCGCCCATCGCGACAACCGGTTCCAGAGGACAGAACCAGACAGCCTCGGCGCCTGGCTCCAGCCGAAATGGCAGGGGGTACCTCTGATTTATGTGCCAGTCCCCGTGGCTGTAGGCGGCCCCATTGTCAAGGACCACCGACCAGGCAGTGACAGAGACGGCCAAACGGCCGCGATTGCGCACCTGCACGCCGAGCAGTCGCTCGGTGTAACCCTGTCCAGTCAGGCGATCCCACTGCAACGGCTTGTCGGCTGGTCCATGAACAACGCCGCCCCCATCGTGGGCCCCGAAGTGCAGCTCGGCTGACACGCGGGCGCCTCCGAGGAGGAACTGCACGATCTGCCACGTCAGAGTCGATGCCGACAGGACCAAGGCGATCATGGCAACGACCAAGGTCCCAGAGATACCACTGGACTTCGCGGCGGCGAACAACACGATGACCTGTCTACTGCACCCCTCGGACAGGACCGCTCACGACGCTCCCCTGGCGTCCCGCGCCGCTACTCACACCCCCGACTCACGCCGCCGGCTTGTCCCAGACCGAGACGTGCCGGCGGCTCCCACTGGTGAACGGCTGCTTGGTCCAGCCGTCCCACCGGTCCCGCAGGCACAAGCCGGCGAGCCGGGCCATCAGGTCCAGCTCCGCGGGCCAGACGTAGCGGAACGGGGTCGACCGGAGCCGCCCCTCACCGCCGGCGACGTCGACGTAGGTCGAGCTCATCGCCTGGGTCACCACGTCGTACCGGTCGAAGGCCCAGGACGTCTCCCCGACGTGGAACGGCACGACGTCCTGGCCAGGGGGCAGCCGCTGCAGGTCCGGCACCATCACCTCGACGACGAACGCGCCGCCGGGCTCCAGGTGGTCGGCGGCGTTGGCGAAGCAGGCGACCTGCGCGTCCTGCGTCGTCAGGTTCATGATCGTGTTGAACACGAGGTAGACGACGGCGAAGCGGCCCTCGACCCGGGTTGTCGAGATGTCGCCGAGCGTCGCGCCGACGGTGTCGCCGCCCGGCTTCGCCAGGAGCCGGGCCAGCATCGCCGCCGACAGGTCAATGCCGTGCACCGGCACCTGGCGGGCGGCGAGCGGCAGCGCGATGCGACCCGTGCCCACCCCGAGCTCCAGCGCGGCGCCCCCGTCCGCGAGCTCGGCGATCAGGTCGACCGTCGGGCCGACGACGGCGGCGTTGAACATCTCGGACTCGGCGTCGTCGTACGTGGCCGCGACCTCGTCGTCGAAGTAGTCCTCCGCTGCGGCCATCCGGGAACCGTAGCGGTAGCGCCGCCGGACCGACAGGCGATTACCGGCCGGCCTCACGGTGGCGCGAACACTGAGGGTGCGCCTGCAGGGCGGACGCCGGCGAGACGCGTGGCGGTGCTGTCCGACGTCCACGGCGTGCTCCCGGTCCTGGAGTCCGTGGTCGCCGAGCCCGATCTCGGCGACCGTCAGCTCCCGCTCCTCATACAGCCGCCGGGGTCCGCACCTAGTCCGCGCTCTGCTTCGGTGGCCGGCCACCGACCCTGCCCCGGGTCCGGGCTGAGGCGAGACCGGCCTGGGTCCGGTCCCGGATGATCTCCCGCTCGAACTGGGCCAACGCCCCGAACAGGTGAAACACCAGCCGGCCGCCTGAGGTGGTCGTGTCGATGCTTTCGCGCAGCGACCGGAACCCCACCCCCCGCTCGTCCAGAGCGGTCACCACGTCGATCAGATGCCGAAGGCTTCGCCCCCCCGACATGTGCTCCACGAACACCTTCAAGCATCCAGCGCCGGTCAGCTCGTCGGTCTGCAGATCCACCGACTGCTCCGCCGTAGACACCCGCGCGTACCCGGTCAGCGACCCCATCGCCCGAGGTAGCGGAACCGTCCGACAGGCTCCGTTCCGGCACGCTGATTGCGCTACAGCCTTATCGAACGTGCCACGACCGTGCCGATGCGGAGTTCTGCTGCAGGAGCAGCCGTGTAGCAGAGACGGTCGAATTTGGTCCGGTCACACGTGAGCGCGCTTCTTTACCCAGAGTCCTCAGCTCGGCGGATTCCGGAGGCCGCCACTTGTGCTCTGTCAGCCGCGGGCAGTAAGCCGGGGTCGCGACGCCTGGTGGTGGAAGAGTTGGTACAGGCGAGCCGGTTAGCGCGCTGAGCATCGTTTCGCGGCTGATCTCGCCGAGCGCGTAGCGCTGCGCGATCTCGTACGGTCCCGGGCCCGGCCGGGTCCTGTGGCGGTTCGTCAGCTCCCGGCCGCGGGCCACGGGCCGCCTCCGCGCGTGCGGCACCGACCTCTGGTCCTTCGGAGCCGCCCCCGCGGCCCTGGGCAGCTGCCTGACCTGGGTGCCGCCACCCACACGTCGATGATCAGTGGCGAGGCGGGGGATGGGTGTCGGGGTCCTGACGGCAACCGCGCGGCGCCGCTCAACCGGTAGGCGGCGACGGTGCCGGAACCGTCCGCCTGACACGGCCACCCCGCGTGAACTCCGCCACCGCCACACGCGATCAGTTCACGCAGGAGCACGCCGAGGCGCTGCACCCGGCGCCTGGCTGGGACCAGCCGCCGACGCATGCGACCGTCCGGCGGGGATTTACTGAGGAGCAGCGCGCCGCCGGTCAGCTCAAGGCAGGCCAGACCCGCGCCGAGCTGGCGGAGATCCGCAACCAGGTCAGCCGCGGTGAAATGGGATGGGCACAGCTGCTTGAGCGGGCGCAGGGAAAAGACGTCGCCGGAACACTCAAGGTCGGTTTAGCGCTTCGGTCGCTGCCCGGCGTCGGACCGGTCCACGCCCAGCGAGTACTCGCCGACCTCAACCTCGACGCCGACCGTCGCCTGCGTGGCCTTGGCAAACGCCAGCGCAAGGCGCTGGCGGACGCCGTCACCTCACCACAGCCCTGACCTGCAACCCATGCCGAGACCACGACGTCGCGACGGGGGTAGCGCCTGAACGGGGCGGGGCCGTAGCCGAGCCCGTCGCTGACGAACAGGGGCCGCAGGCCGCGTGGCGGGGGGCCGGCCGCCGTGCTACCGCTGGGCGAGCAAACCCTGACGCTTCGGGTCTCTGCCATTTCAGTACCAGGCAGTCGCCAGCGCTCCCTCCAAGGCGCGTGCAAGACGCCGCCGGCCATGCCGATCCTCGAACAACCAGGGGTTGTGACCACGGCCGGCACAACCTCGACCGGCACCCGGCCTACCTGCTGGCCGTCACCTCGGGCGAGCGGGCAGCTCTTCAGCGCCCTGAGCAGCACGGCCAACAAGTCAGGGAGCTTCCCCCGCCCGCAGTGCCCTGCCCGGCCCGCTTCTGTTGGCGAGCGGTTCGAGCACCTAGCGAAGCCCTCCCCGGCGGGAAAAAGCCTCTCCCCTGTTGTGCTGCTTGCGCATCTCGTCGAGCCAGGTCTCAACGGCTTCGTCGAGTGCTTCGGTGAGCGTCATGGTGGGGCGGCCGGCTTGCTGGCGGAGGCAGAGCACGGCATCTCTGGCCTGCTGCAACAGTTCCGGGGACCACTTGGGACCCGCCGTTCGGACAATCTTGTCTTGGACGCTGGGTACGCCTCGGACGTCTGAGGCGTCTTGGACGTGTCCGGGTCGCTTCTCGGTGCCCAACCAGGCGTCGACGCCGACGTCGGGCTTATCCTCGAACGGCGAGCGGCGCAACTTCTGCGGGCTAGGCACGGACGACCTCCTCGGCTGCTACCAGTCCAAGCACCTGGGCTACTTGGCTGTACTCGTCAGCCGCCCGGCTCTCTGGCGCATAGACGCTGATCGGCTCGGCGGCGTCGTAGGACTCCCCAAATTTGGGGGTCTCGTGTATGACCACCGGTAGCAGCAGCTCACCGTGGCGCTCGCGGAGGTCGGCCAGCACGTTGCGGGCCTCTGTCGTCGTGTACTGGCCGCGGATTGGTACGGATGTCGCCAGTACGCCTACGAAGGTCAGATCCCGGTTGGCTCGGCGCTGCACGTCGGCAAGCAGACGTTCCGTCTCGGGAAGCTCGGCGTAGATGGGTGACTCGGGCGGGAGCGTGACTAGGGCCTCCCCCGCTGCTAACAGGCCCATGATGGTCATGAGTCCGATGTCCCCCGGAGTGTCGATTAGCACTATGTCTCGAGCGACCGAGCCTGCTAGCGCGTCCCTAAGGCTGTTTTGTATGCCGACCTGACCCCCGAGGCGAGCGTCAGCGTCCTTCAGCTCCCTCGACGCCGGCACGACTTCTAGTCCGGTAACAGTCGTCTCTAGGGCCATCGAGTCGAGGCTCGCTCCCCCGTCACGAAGAACCTCGAACAGGCTCGGGGTCAGGTGGTGGCCAAGCCACTTTGTCGCTGACCCTTGGTCGTCCGCGTCGACGATCAAGACGCGGTGGCCAGCTTCGGCAGCCAACGCGGCGAGAGCCACAACCGTCGTCGACTTGTTGGTACCGCCCTTCCCATTTACGACTGCCAAGACCCGACCGTGAGCGCCGGAGGGGTGACGGTGCTGCTCCTTGCTGTTTCGGGTGGTGGTCATGATCACGCAGGCTAGATCTATGTGGCACACGTCTGAGGGACCTTGAACGTCTTGGGCGTGTCGGGCGCATGAAGGATCTGAGACGTCTACGGGTGTTTGGACGTCTCGCACGTCTAGTGCCTGGCCCGTCCTTCAGCTCCCTCGACGCCGGAACGGCGCCGGCCAAGCCGGCCTCGGCCCACGCGCGATGGCGGAGACCGGCCGAGTCCCGCGGTGCTGGCCCGCGAACCGACTCGACCTCGCGCAGCACCCACCCGCGTTCGGCCGGGCGGCTTCCTTGGGGCTTTCCGGACGTCCAGCACGTCTGGTGCGTGCGGGCCGTGTAAGGGGACTTGGACGTCTGGGACGTCCGCCACGAGTGCGAAAGTCGTGGACCTCAGTTCCCGGCCTACCAGATGGTCTCGACCAGTCCTGCCCTCTGGATCGCGGCGTCCCGAGTAACCAGTGGAAGAGCTAGTGCCTGTGCAGTAGCGAGGATGACCGGTCCCAGGGGTCGCTTATCAAGCCTCGGTCAATCTCGGTGTACGCGTCGGCGATGTCGACCGTTATCGGGTGGAGGTCGACGATGGGGGAGGAGAGCAGATCTTCCCGTAGTCGGTCGAGTTCCGTCCGAGTCACCCCTTCGGTGGTGCGGGTGACGTACCAGAGGTCGATCAGCGTAGCCACGGAGACGACGATCCCGCCGTCGGCTTCTACGCCGTCAAGCGCCTCCCTAGCTGCCGACGAGAGCTGTTGGGAGTTCTGGGCGTACCAGACGGCAATGTGCGAGTCGGCGACTAGCCTCACTGGCCGTTGAAGTCGCTCTGCGCAAGTTCACTGCCTCGCTCGAAGTCCTCCCAAGTCAACTCCGGGAAGTCCGGCAGTGACCCTTTGAAAGGCCGCTGGCTCTGGGAGGTCCCTGCCACAACTCGTAGGTGCGCGCCCGGGCGCAGCCCTAGGCGGGCGATCTGCGCAGCCGGAATGCTGCCGTCAGGCCCGACGACTAGTTCTTGTCCCTCAGGGACGCTTGCGGTGCTCATTGTGGATCCAGCGTAAGGGAACGGAGCAACAGAAGGCAGGGCGGACTTACTCGCCAATTCTCTGGTTGCCATTGGCGGCAACGTCTTGGACGTCTCAAACGCTACTGACGTCTAAGATCCTAGGTGCCGCCCAGGACGCTCGGTGCCAGGCAGGACGGCTCTGTGGGATCAGGGTTGGGCGTGCTGGCTGGGGAGTTGGGACGCCGGTGACGGTGCGGCGTGTCCAGTTCACATCGCATTTGACGATGAGGCGGGAGTAGCCGCAGCCGGCCGGCGGTGCGGGTGATGTACCTCCCTGGCCGGTCGCGCCGTCGGTGATCTGGTCGGTGCTGGGGTCGGTGCTGGTGGTGAACACAGCTCGTCCTGGTGGGCCTACGGGCCGGGTGGGGCAGGCGCTGCTGCCGGCCGGTACGCCCCTACCGAGGTGGCCGCGCACAGTCTCCGCAGGTGCCACTGGCAACAGGTGCGCCGGACATAGGCCGGGCACCGCTGCAGTTACCTGGCCCGGCGCCGGCCTTGAGGCCCAGCTATGGCCGGGCGGGTTGGGTCAGGCTGCTACAGACCAACTTCGACTGGTGCCGCCGCTGGCGGTAGCCGAGGCAGCGTCGGGCCCGGTGGCGCCGGTGAGCAGTGCTTGGCGGGCGGCGGCGAAGTCGGCCCGGCCATCAACGCGGCGAGGATGCGGCGGCCGGGGTGGGGGAGTGCCCACAGGGTCGACGACGGTGAGCTGACCGAACCCCGGGCGCCGGCTCGCCGGGGTCCGGCGCGGGGCGTGCATCCAGGCGAGCTCGGCGCCCCACCAAGCCCACGCCTCGCGCTCGAGGGCATAGCGGCGGGCCCGGTCGGCGAGCCGGCCAGCGACCCCGAGGCGCAGCGCGGCTCGATCACGGCGGTCGGCTCGAACCACACACCAGCCTGCGGGGGCCCGCCGGACCAGGCGCGCGGCTCGCAGCAGGCCCAGCCGGTAGCCGGTCTCATCAGCAGTACTGCCCAGCCGATGGGTCAGCTGCCCGACGCTGGCCGGCCGGCCGGTGAGGACGGCGTAAAGCTGACCGGCGGCGTGACCCAGACCGCCGGCAGGAGTGAACACGTCGTGGGCTGCCGCGGACAGCCGGGTGCGCAGCAGCGCGATCCACCGGTTTCGATCGGCGGTACCAGCCCCAAGGGGGCGCGGGGCCGCTTGTGACCGGCCTGGTACGTCAGCCTCTGTGGACAAGCCCTGGCACAAGATCCACACCGCGGCGCGGGGCCCGTCAGCGGGGGCATGCCGGGCGATCCAGCCGCCGGCGGACAGGCGCAGCAGCGCGGTACGGGCGGTTTCCCGGCCGATCCCGCACAGCAGCCCCAGCCGGCGGATGTCGGCCTCCACCGGGGCGCTCATCGCCTGCAGGCTCAGGACGCAGAGCGCGTCCAGCACCCGCCGGTCGGCCGGGCCACCCGGACCGGCCCACCGCCCCGGGGCCGCATCCGCCCGGCACTGGACCGCCTCGACCACGGCAGCCAGGGCGGCGGCGCGGGGCTCGAACGTCGGGTCCTCCTCCGCGGCGGCAGCGCGGGGATGGGCGGCCACCCAGCGCACCGCCCGGTCCCACTGCCGGGCCAGCACCGCCCGGGACTCGGCCGGGCTGCGGACCCGCCGCGGCTGGCCCGGGCCCTGGCCCTGGGAACGGACATGCTCCAGGCCGGGGGAGCGGGCCACCAGGGCCGCGACGTCGGCGCAGCGCCACCGGGCCGATACCGCCCCGTTCAGCACCTGGCACAGCACCGCACTGGCATCAGCGCTGGCACCCGCGGCGCCCGCGGCGGAGACGTCGCCCGCGAGCGCCGTGGCGCTGGCCGGTGGCAGCTCACGGCGCACCCCCGGCAGGTAGAGCCGGCCCGCCCGGTCCACCGGCAGCCGGGCGGCCGGATCCACCGGTGTCTGCGGCTCGGGGCGATCGCCAGCGAGCTGCTCAAGCAGCCGGCCCACCCCGGCCGCTGTCACTACTGGGGCAGTCAGGATGGCCAGGTCCCCGGCCAGCACCCGGGAGACCCCGCCAGCCCGATGCGGGGCACCCGGGGGCCGGACGCAGCCGGTGACCGCATTGGCCAGCGGGGCGATGTCCAAGCTCGGCAGCCGGGCCCGGACCAGCCGGGCCAGCACGTCCACCGTCCCAGCCGCCAGAGGTTCGGCCAGCGCCAGCCACACATGCCGGCCACCCGACGGCCCGGAGCAGGCCAGCACATGCGGCAGCTGCGCCAGCTCCAGCCAGCCGCACAGCATGGCGGCGTCGGCTGCCGGGTCGCCTTTGCCGGCGTCGAAGTCGAAGGCCAGCAGCCGAAACGTGCCGGTCTCGTCGGCCAGGTACACCGCCCACGGCGCACCCGGCGGCGGACCGCCCGTGCGGGCGCGGCGGGTGTAGGTGTTCACCACCTGGCCGTAGGCGTCCACATCAGCCACCCGCACCAGCGCACGCGGGCTCAACGCACCGGTCAGCGCCCACGCGTCAGCACGGGACAGGGGGCGGCCGGAACAGGCCGCCGACCCAGTCACCGCACCAGGCGGCGCCGGCTACACGCAACAAAGAGGGAGCGGTTAGCGGGACACGCCAAACTCACGGCAGGTCGCGCGTGACCGCCCGAGGGGGGCGGGGTAATGTCTCCTCCAGCAGCGATTGAAGCCCTGCACCCAATCCAGCGGCCAAACTGACTTGGGGTGTGGGGCTTCGTCGTGTCCGGCTCCGCCGGCTGGCGGTTCCGGAAGTGCGGTTAAGCGGCGCTCGTCTCCAGGCCGGGCAGCACCCCGGAATCAGGAGGGTTCAAAGGCGAGGGCGCCCATGTCGGTCGACCCTGCGCGTCGAGCTCATCGCGGTCGATCAAGGCGGTCAGATACTTCGACACGCTGAGCCCGGCCTTATCAGCCCGGTCCATCACGTCGCTCCACTTTTCAAGCGGAACGTAGGTCTTGAGGCTGCGCATCGCGGTGTCCGCGTTTGTCGGCCCTGGTATACGTCGCTGTGCCACGTGCCGATCCTGGCCCCCGGGTGGGCTAGAACCATGGAATTGGGACGGCGTGTCGCGCTCGTTTGCTGGACGGAAGTACAGCGTTTACTGCCGCCGGTGGGGCGAATGGTGCCTGTTGCGGTGTCGCGACGGCTGGTAGGGGAGTGGTGCAGACCAGGGTTGCGGTGGTGACGGCGAACAGTGCGGATCGCGTGCGGGGCGAGCGCCTCCAGCCCGCCAGGTGGGACTTCTCAAGTGCCCCTTCGGCGGCCACCTCGGCCTCGAGTTATGCGCACGCAGGCGGGTGCGGTAGTCCTCGTCGACGGCGTCGAGCAGTTCGGGGCTGTCAACGTCCGAGGCTGGGTCCTTGGCGCGGCGGCGGTTGGTAGGCCGACCCGTGAGTGGGGCTGCGGACATGCTGGGCTTCGGCTTGCTGCTTGGCGCCCTGCTGCGCCCGGCGGGCGGCTGCGGCCTGCCGTGCGGCGTGCTGGTCGCTGGCCCAGGAGGCGTGCTCACCGGCCAGGAACTCGGCGGCGTCAGGCCGGCTGGTGACCGCCGGGTCACCGGACAGGGCGGTGACCCGCTCGTCGGCTGCGCAGAGGCGCGCCTGGGCGGCTTGGGTCTGCAGAGCCAGCCGGTTCACGTCGGTGCCCAGGTCGCGATGACCACCGGCTGCGCGGCGGATGAGCTGGCGGTGGCGGGCCCGTTCGGCTTCCTGGGTGTAGGCGTCGGCCGCGGCGCCCGCTTGCTGGCGGGCGTGTTCGGCGGCGGCCAGCACCTGGCTCTGTTTGGGGCCTTGGGCCTCGGCCTGCACCCGGGCGTAGCGCCCGATCAGCACCTCAATCCCGTCGATGCCCGCGCCGGCCACGCCGGCCTCCGCCCCTGCCGGCAGCCGGTCGCCGAGCATCGGCCGCCAGGTCTGCGCCCAACCCTTCAGATGAGCCTGGGCGGCGCGGACCCGGCCGCGGCCCACCCCCAGCCGCCCCGAGCCGGCGGTCACCGTAGCGGCCGCCTGCGCTGCGGCCGGCCGCTGCGCCGCCCACGCGCCGGTGAGCTCGGCGGCGAGCTTTCCGGCCCGGCGGGACAGCTCCTGCGCGGCGGCTGCCGCCGCCTGCTCGGCGACCCGCTGGGCGGCGCGGGCGCTGTCGAGCTCAGCGCGCAGCGGAGCCAGGACCTGCTCGGTCTGCTGCTCGGTCTGCTGCTCGCTGGCGGCGTCGGTGCGGGCAGCAGCCAGCCGCGGCTCGAGGGCGGCGAGCTGTTCGGCGGCGCGGGCCTGCGCGGCCCACGCCACACGCAGCCCCGCCACCGGCTCGACCCGTCCAGCCGGTCCGAGCACCGCCCGCCGCATCTGCTCCAGACTGGTAGCCGGTTCCGCCACCCGGTTCGGCTCCGCCGTCCGATCCTGATCCGCTTCGCCCTGGCCGGCTGCTAGGTCCTGGCCGGCTGCCGGACCCGGGGCCGGGTCGGGCACCGCTTCAGCCGCTCGAGCGGGACCGCGGTGCAGGTCGTCGTGCACCGGCCGGTCGTTGGCAGCCGCCGTCCGGCTGCGGGCCTGCTCGGCCAGGGCGGCGACGACCCGCTGCTCGAGCTGCTGGTCGGTGGCCGGGATTCCCAGTTCGTGGGTGTCGCCCGCGGTCTCGAGCTGGTCGCGGCCGGCGAACAGGATCACCTTGTCGCGGTGCCGGCTGGTCGCCACGTGCAACCCGGGTTCGTCCATCCCCGCGGCGTGGACCAGCACCGTCCCGCCCTGCCGCGACCCGTCCGGCAGAGCCCAGTTGGCGGCGACGGTCAGCCCCTCGGCCTTGTGCCCGGTCATCGCATACCCCAGCGACAGGCCGCCGGCGCCGACGAACTCCGCGGACAGCGTCGCCCGGTGGGTGACCAGCCCGTCTGGGCCTTGCTGCTGCCAGACGACCCGCACCGCACCGCTGTCACTGTCGCCGCCGGCGCTCTCACCGCCGCTGTTGCTGTCCCCGCCGCTGGCGGGACCGGTGTCGATGTGCTCGACGATCCCGCGGTAGCCGTTGAGCACGTCGGGGCCTTCGTGCATCCGCTGCGCTCGGTCGTTGAGCCGGATCAGCACATGGTCCCCGGCCCGCAGCCGCAGGCTCCGGCCCGCCTTCACCGCATAGAGGTGTTCGGGGCCGAGTTCACCGGCGGCGGCCCGGACTGCCTGCGCCGCATCGTTGAGCCTGTCGACTGTGTCGTTGGCGGCGGCGAGCATCACCACCCCCCGCATCTCGGCATGCGGATCAGGGGCACCAGCCCGCTGGGCCATCCAGCCCGCGACCATCGCCGTCACCGCCTGCTGTCCGGTCTCCGTCGCGACCAGCCGGCCCCGGCCCGCCCAGCTCGACAGCGCCTGGGCATACCGACCGTCGCGCCACGCCGCAATCGCCGCCCGCTCGTCCTGCTCGGCCTGCCTGCGGTTCTCAGTCAGCTCCATCCCGCCGACCAGCTGATGCACCCGGGCGAACAGCGACCCGCAGCCCACCCCCCGCAGCTGCCTGGGATCCCCGACCTCCACCAGCTTGGTCCCCGACCGGGCAGCAGCGGTGTAAAGGGTGGCGCGGTCCCGGTCGTCGGTCAGGTTCGCCTCATCCAGCACCAGCACGTCCACCCCGGCCAGCCCCCCGCCGGTCCGGATCCGGTGCACCCACTGCGCCACCGTCCGCGATTCGATCCCGGACTCAAGAGCCAGGTTCTGCGCCGCCACCGCCGCCGTCGCCGCCCCCGCCACGGTGTAGCCGCCGGCTTCCCACGCGGTGCGGGCGGCCCGCATCAGCGTGGTCTTGCCGGTCCCCGGCGGCCCGAGCACCGCATCG
>JAABUM010004057.1_pt1 | contig 16984 bp, 13 predicted proteins | sample 5559161 | NCBI WGS metagenome assembly JAABUM01 (sample SAMN10711868, study PRJNA513369) | rock metagenome | isolation source: Antarctica rocks | place: Antarctica: Victoria Land, Siegfried Peak nord | reverse complement strand
AGAACAGGCGCCACCAGACGCCATTGCTCGTCGCTCAAGTCGCTGGGATAAACCACTTTGGATGCGCGTCTCATCAACTCCAGTCTGACCCAAACCCACACTACAGAGACAGGCTCTTAGACCAGCCTTGCCAGACCTCTTTCTGATGAATCTGTTCGATTCGTCTACGCTTGAATAAGCGAATTGAGGAGCCGTTAAAAAGAATTCTCCTTGAATGACTTTTACATCAAGCCTCGGAATATCGTCGAGTTCCGAACACTTCAACTGCTTTTTCTGTATCTCGGACAGCGTGTTCCCATCTAACAACTTCAATCCCTGACGCGGTAGATAATCGTGTTGCTTAAGCGATTTAGAGAAATGATTTTCAAGACGAGCAACCAAACGTCTATCTCGATGACTTCCCCACATGGCGAACTTCCACACCGAGGCTTCGCCCGATTCAGCATCATCAGCTTCTACGGTTTGGATTTCGTCTTCATAAATTGTGAGAGACCACGCCGTGTTGTTGCTTCGGCGTTCTTGTTTTCCAAAGATTTGATTGACCTTGAAGGGAGCATAGTGCGTGATGGAAGGTTTTTTAGTTCCTTCTTTCGCTCTTGTCAGAATGATTGTGGCTCCTGGTGCCACTGCACGGCCAACGAACAAAACACGTCGCAAATTAGCGAAATTAGTAATCCGCCGGACTTCGTGCGCTTTGAAGAAAGCACGCCGATAACTCTTGGATGTTCCGTTGAACAAACTCATGGCGTGAACGAGCAAGCCCACATAACCATCTTCATTCAACACATCAACTGAGCGCCAACTGAAAGCTTCACTCAGGCTGAAGTCGCCAACAGGCCGCGATTTCTTGTTGCCAGAATCTTGCATCCAAGCCCACGCATAGGGTTGTTTCCTGGCAGCGCTCGTAGATTCAAGTTTTTGCCACGAAGGGTTGCCCACAATCCAATCGAACTTCATTTTCTGCTTGAAAATTGGAAGTTCGTCATTGAAGAAGTCGCCTTCAATGATGTTTGTGTTGTGCAACTCAGGGAAGTGGAAATCTTTGTTCTTCTCTAAATCGGGCGGATCGACATAGCTGAGCAACATCAGTATCAGGCTGAACTCCGTAACATAACATGCATCACGGATCAACTCAACACCATAAATGCTCTGCTCTAAAATAGCACCCAACTCATGCGGAGAAAGTTTTTCTTTCTTCTCTTTTCTCAGTCGAATCTCGATGAGGCGACGATAAGAGAGCACTAGAAACACTCCCGAACCGCAAGCCGGGTCAAGTATTCTCATACCCTCTTGCAGAGGCTTAACGCTGTTGATCTCCGCCAACAAATAGTCTGCTACAAATTCGCGTGTGTAGACAGCGCCTTCATCTTTGCCTTTGCCTTCCGCGTGCAAAAACTGTTCATAGATGGAAGACAGCAACTCAACGGGAATGCAAGAGAAGTCGTAGATTTTGAAATTCAATGCCAGTTGACGTGAGATAGCATCATCGCCCCGGAAGACGCCCGCAACGAGTTGAACAGTTCTATCGGCATTGTCTCCAAGAGCCTCGAAATCAAGAGGAAAAATTTTGCCGTTGAAACACTTCTCTAAAGCCTCAACGAGTAATTTTAAAGCGGTAGCAGAAGCCTCTCGGTCGGTAATGGATTCCCAGGAGGCTAAATGCTCGGCTTTCAGCCAAGAGTCTGTCAAAATGCCGCGTTCTCGCAAATACCAGATATAGATGAACTTGCCGATAAGAGCATGAGCAACTTCGGGTTCTAATTTATGCTGTTCTCTCAACACTTTGCCCAAGTTCTTGAGTTCAACCAAAAGTCTTTGGTCTACTCTCTTCTCAGGTTTTAGCTTCTTGGATTCAGTGATCCAAATTGCTCCTGAGTCAATCTCGCTGGCGTAAAAGCTCTTGAGGTGCTTACTAATCTCTGACGATGAGAGAACAGGTTGATATATGGCATCACCATCCTGTTTTTTATCATCGTAGTCAAAACCACTGTAAACCAAAACGCGCTCTGGCAAAATGATGATGATGAATGGTGCTGAACCTAAATTCCACAGCTTCTTGCGGATTAAAATAGCTTGCTCTTGATTTTGGGCCTTGACGACATGAACTGCCGGGCGAGGCGCTAAAAGTGCTTCGCCATTCTCATTTTTGGCACTGGTGCGGAATACATAGGAACCGTAAACCTCGATTCCTTGATCCTTTTTGATGTCGGATTCAAGTGCCCGCCACAATGATGAGTTGAACTCATCAGCGTTGTCTTTGGTAATCCAAGACTCTGAATTCTCGTCATAGCCTAATTGTTGGAGAGCATCTGCTGGCGTCATAGTTTTTGGCACTCTTTTGTCGCTCGTAGAAGTTTAAGCGTATCAACCCCAATTTTTGGGGCATTTCTACTGCTTTTCGGCAAACTGGTGTCTCGCTATGTCCAATTTCAAACAAGCCGTCGCGCGCGGGGCCCTTGGTGCTCTGCCACTCGACGCGTTCAAAGAAGTGTTCGACCTGGGCATCACCGGCGTCGAGATGCCGCCTGAAAACGAGTTCGAGCCGCTACGCGACCTGGGATTCACCATCGTGTCTATCGGCGGGCACAGGTCGCTGGGCGATGGCCTCAACAAGCGCGAAAACCACGCGCGCATCCACGATGAAATCGGCGCGTCTCTGGAATTGGCGCGCCGATATGGGATTCCCAATCTCATCGTGTTTTCGGGCAACCGCGATGGTAAATCCGAGCAAGAAGGCGCGGGCAACACAATCGAATGCTTGAAATTTGTCAAGAAAATGGCCGAAGACGCGGGCGTGACTCTGGTGTTGGAACTGCTCAACTCCAAAGTCGATCATCCCAGCTATCAGTGCGATCATACGAGTTGGGGCATTCAGGTCGTCTCAAGTGTCAACTCGCCGCGCGTGAAGTTGTTGTATGACATCTACCATATGCAGATCATGGAAGGCGACTTGATTCGCACCATTCGGAACAACATCGCGCACATCGGCCACTTCCACACGGCGGGGGTTCCGGGCCGCAATGACCTGGGCGAGAATCAGGAAATCTTCTATCCGGCCATCGCCCGTGCGGTGAGCGAACTCGGTTACACCGGCTGGGTCGGCCACGAATACAGCCCGCTCAAGCCGCCGCTCGAATCGCTCAAACAAGCGTTCGAGGCATGGAACGTTTGAACTGCTCTTGAAGCGGGAATAATGAGAGGGACGAACCAAGTGGTTCGTCCCTTTTGTTTTTGGAGTTGCGTATGTTTTGGAAGAATTGGAGTTGGCCCGCGAGGATCTTGTTTGGGACTGTGTTGGGCTTCGTAGCGTTCGTTTTTCTATTCGTGTCTGCTGCTTATAGAACTGCGCGTTACAGCGAACATTATGGAAGTTGCCAGTCGAACCTCAAGCAAATCGGTCTCGGCTTCGCCCAATACGAGCAGGATTACGGCGAGCGTTTGCCACCAGTTGCGGCGGGTGGCGCGACTTTTGGTTGGGTAGATGGGCTGCAACCTTATCTCAAGTCAACGCAGCTTTTTCAATGTCCCTGGCAAAACGAGCAGGGGCAAACCGATCCGCATTTAACTGGTTATACCGATTATTGGTTCAACGCGCGATTGTCCAAGCGCGAACTCAAAACGATAGACGAACCCGCGCGTCTCATCGCGGCGGGCGATGGCAACGACGAAATTGACCCCACCAACGCGCGCTATTCGATTTCTGCTCTTCCTCCGAACTGGGTTAGCGACATGAACTCGCCGTTGTATCGGCATTTGGGAACAGCAAATTACCTGTTCCTCGATGGTCACGTGAAGTCAATGAAGCCGACTTCGGTTTCCAATGGTTGGAGCCAAACACTCCCGTCTTTCGAGCCGGAAAAGCAGGCGCCATGAAGCCCACACTTTGGATTTGGCAGCGCAGCGTCCACACCAACAAAAAGCGGCGTTCAACCGAACGCCGCTTTTTCTGCAATGACACGCTTTAGCTGGAATCGCCGATGCTCAAAATCTCAAATTGGACTTGCGTGTTGATGTTCACCACGTCACCCAGTTTTTTGCCGATTAGCGCCTGACCGATGGGCGACAGTTCGCTTGCGGCGCCGTCGGTGAATTCCATTTCTTCTGACCCGACGATTGTGTAGAAGCGCTCGCTTCCGTTGGAGAGGTTTTTGATTTTGACGGGCACGCCTAAAACCACGACTTCAAAAGAGCCGCTTTCAACGATCACGGCGTCTTCGAGGCGCGATTCGAGGCCGGAAATGCGGCCTTCGAGAATGCCAAGGGCTTGGCGCGCAGCGTGATAACCGGCGTTTTCGCGCAGGTCGCCCAGTTCGCGGGCTTCTTTGACTTCGAGGCGCAAGTCGATGCGGTCTTGCTTGAGTTGTTCGAGTTCGGCTTTGAGACGCTCAAAACCTTCGCGCGTGAATTGCGCTTGAAATCCTGCCATAAGTGGGTTCTCCAAAAAACGGCCCGACTTCTCGTCGGGGCCAGGTGCCGCAACAATTCAAAACCAAAGAGGTGTTTGTGTTGTGGCGGCGCCAGTTTAAATTTGCGTCTCTCTCCCGACAATGAGGGGCACTCGCCGTTGATTTTCTGGCGAAGATGGGCGAAGATAAAAGCCGTATCTGCTCAGCCAAACCCTCGTTCGCGGGCGCGTTTGCCCCAGGCCTTGCCAAGGGCATTCGATTTGCGGACGGAGCACGCTGTTGTTTCGGGCGCTTGTTTTGAATTCAAAGCAAGCGCTCAAGATGCAGGAGAAAATTTCTATGCGTAAAATCATCCTTGCTCTGGCCTTGGCCATCGTGACCGCCGCTGCGGTTGCCGTTCCTTCCGCACAGGCGCAGAACTACCCGAACGTGTCGGGTCTGACCCCGTTCACAGCCGACTGCAACTATATGTCGCGTCCCGGCTACTTGCGCTATCGCTATGCCGTGCAATCCGGCACTTTCATCTCGTATGAAGAAGCCCTGCGCATCGTGCAGGGACAAGGCGGCTAAACCGCTTCGGCCCAAAAACCCGCGCTTCCAAAGCGCGGGTTTTTCTTTGCGCGTTTCCTGAGACTTGCGCTTCCTCCATTTGTCTTTGAACGGGCGCTTTTTGCGCCTCTGATTTCTCGTGTTGTCCCCAACTTTTAGTCGCATTTCACTTCGCTCTCTGCTCGGCACTCTCGCCGTTTGCGGCGGCGCCCTCTTGCTTTCCCCCGCAGCTTTTGCTCAAGCGCCTGTTCCGGCTGACGCTTCGCCAGGTGCGGCTTCGGCTCCCCCCGGTGCTGCTTCTGCTTCTGCTCCGGCTCCCCGCACGGCAAACGCGAATAAGCCGGGAAAGACGGCTCCGCTTGATCCCAACGCCATCCAGATCAACATCAACGGGCGAAACGTGGCCTCCGATCCGGCTCCGCGTTTGATCGGCGGCTCGGTTTACGTTCCGCTTCGCGGCGTGTTGGAATCTCTCGGCGCGCAGGTCGATTACTCGCCCGCGCGCGGGCGCATCGACATCCAGCAGAACGGCCAGACCTTTTCCCTGCGCCCTGGTCAAAGCGGGGCGCTCAGCGGAACCAAACTCGTTCCGCTTGCGCCTTCCAAAGTCATCGGTGGCCGCGCGTTTGTGCCGCTTCGCGCCTTGGCTCAGTTGTTCGGCTTTGATGTCTCCTGGCAAAACGCGATTCGCACCGTCGCCATTTCGTCCAAAGCAGGTTTGGCTCTTGGCCCCGTTGACCATCGCGCCGCCCTCGCCAAAGCGGGAAACATCGGCGTGACGGTTGATTTTTCGGCGTTTGCTCCCGAACAAGTCGATGAATTGTTGGCCCAGGCCAAGGGCACAGGCGCGACTCTGCTCAAGTTCCGCTTTGACTGGGACACGTTGGAGCCGCAAAAAGGCGCGGCGTTCAACTGGCCGGTTTATGATCGCATCGTCAAAGCGGCGCGCGAACAAGGGTTCACAATCGTGGGCGTTCTGGGTGACACGGCGCAGTGGGCGTCTGTTTCAATCACCGGCGATGCGCGCGTAAAAAAGTTGTCGCCGCCGCGCACCGATGCCCTGCCTTCGTGGAGCAACTACGTTCAGCGTGTCGTAGGCCGCTACAAAAACGACGTGCAGGCGTGGCAAGTGTGGGAAAATCCCGACGCGAGCCACTTTTTCAGCGTCGCCAAAACCTATCGTTCCCTGGCGTCGCTGGCCATCGAATCGGCGCGCAAATCTGATCCCAAAGCCTTGGTTCACCTGGCCGAACCGGGCGCGGTTGACCTCGATTTCATCGCCGATTTGAACAGCAACGGCCTGACACCGCGCTTCGATGGCGTGGCGGTTTATCCCGTTTCGGGCTTTCAGCCGAACACCGTTGAGTCGCCGGAAGCGTTTTTGCGCCCGTATGCCGCGCTTCGTTCAACGCTTGCTCCCAAAGACGGCAAAGCGCGCGATTTCTGGATCGGCGGCGTGTCGTTCCCGGCTTTGGACGATCCGAGCCGCTCCGCGTTTTCTGAACGCGCTCAGGCCGATTTCGCCGTGCGTGCGCTGGCTCTGGGTTTGGCAACGAGCGGTCAAAAAGCGTTTTATGACGTGTTGCGCGACGACCCGACGCACCCGACTGGGCGCGGACTTCTGAGCGCCACCGGCACGGCGCGTCCGGCTTATGGCGGGGTCGCGGCGCTGGCCAAAGCGGTGGGCAATTTGCCGTTTGCGGGCGCCCTGAAAGCCGATGACAATGCTGTTGTGCTCTTGTTCGACAACAAGCGCGATGGCGTGATTGTCGCTTGGTCGCCGCGCGGCGAGGGCACGTTGAACCTGTTCACCGAAAGCTTGCCTTCCGATGTGCCCGGAACCGTTGAAGTAGCTACGCGGCCCGATTCGCAGGTGCTCGACTCGGCTGGGGTTGTGGTCGCGGCTCCTACGGGCGCCTTGGCGCTGACGCAGTCGCCGATCATCATCACGCGCATCGGCGGCGAAACAGCCAAAGCCGCGCAAGCAACAACAGTTGCGCTTCAATTGCAAAACCCGGCGCGTTTTGCTGGCGCGTCTTCGGCGAGCGTGACGCTGGGCGCTAATCCGGTCGAAAACGGTCTCAACTTCCGAAAATACTTGAACTTCGGCGGTGAAGCGCAAAAGATCACCGAGGTTGATGGCAAAAGCGGTCTGACAGCGACGCCGCCAACATCGGCGTTTGATCCGGCTTCGTCCAAGCCCTTTATTTATCTCGATGTGGACGACGATTTTCTTTATGACGCGCCGGGCGTGCCAGTCACTGTGACCGTTGAAGTCAAGCGCCCGCCCGCTGCGGTGCAAAGCGTGGTTTCTTCGGCGTCAGGTTTTCGCGTGGAATACGACGGTTTAGGCGGCCCGAAAACCACTAAATGGCAAGTCGTCGAACCGGGCGAAGGGTGGACAACTCTCACGTTTGACTTGCCCGACGCACAGTTCGCCAACTCGAACGGCTACGATTTGTTGATCAACGCGGGCGGCTCGAAGATGCCCTTGTCCTTTGGCACAATCACGGTTTCTCGCAAAGATGCGGCAACAGCTATTGCGCAAACGCCGTAAAAAGCGGAAAGAATCGGCGAAACACGGCTCCGGCGTAGCGGTCAATCTCTGCACGCGCCGGAGTCTTTCGCTTTGTGGGTTCAAGTTTTGATTCCAAACTTGCGAAATCGGGCGCTTGTGAATCTTTTTGCTTTTCTGAAAGTCGAAGTCTTCTGAGGAAAACTTTGACAAGAAGACAGAAGGAAGTTAGAATTAGGACGCAATGTTTTTCCATTCTTGCCGCTCCGTGCGGGTAGAGGAAAAACCTTAACTCAAAAACGCTCGGAAAAAGAAGCGTTCACAAAAGGGCGAGAACGACTTGACCAAGAGGCGTGGATGGTGGGAGGCAACATGGATACTCCTGCAATAAGCGACTCGAAGAAAAGAAGAATTCGCCTTGAGTTGAACCGATCTGCTTCCGCTCGTTCCTACGTGCAGGTTTTGAAGACCATATGAAGCAATTCACCAAATTGACGGCCTTGTTGGCCGTCGGAGCAATGGCCCCCGCAATCGCGGCGCCTTCGCTCGTTTCCTCAGCTCACGCTCAAGGCGCGGGCACAACCACCAGCCCCGCTGGTAACGCCGGAACTGCCACCATCACCGGCGGCGCGCGCGAGTTCCAAGACGTCCCCACTGGTCATTGGGCCTACCCCGCCTTGCAAAAACTGGCTGCTGCCGGTATTTTGGAAGGCTACCCGCCCACGGGCAACTTCATCGGCCAGCGTCCGATGACCCGTTACGAGTTCGCGGTTGCCATCGCCCGCTTGCTCAATGCTATTCCCCCTGGCGGCACGGTGTTCGACAACTCGCGCAACGAGCAACGTTTGAACGCTCTCGAGGCTCGCCCCGTTCCTGACGTGACGCGCGCCGAAGTTAACGACTTGATCGACGCCCTGCGCCGCGAGTTCCAGGACGAAATCGCCCGTATCAACGGTCGTTTGGACGTTATGGATCAGCGCGTGCAGAACCTGGAAAGCCGCGTCCCGGCGACCAACCGTTTGACGACGGCAGTTTCGATCCTGCATCGCCGCGCTTTCGCCAACTACATTGATGATGGAGCCAATGGCCGCGCGTTTTTGCGTCCCGATGTTGTCGGTTTTGGCGCCGGTGCTGGCACCCCCTTCGCTTCGGCCAATCAGGCTAATGGCACCTTGGCCAACTATCCCATCGGCAACAACGTTTCCGGTTTCGACCGTCGCGTTGTGCGCCGCACCTCTTCCTATACGGATGTGGAAGTGCGCTTGCAAGACCGCGTGTCGGATCGCTTGAGCGTCAACGTGGCGCTTCGTTCGCTCGGTTCAACTCAGGAAGATCCCTGGGTCGGCGATTCGGGTGGCGGCTTGTATGCTCGTGAAGCGTTTGCGACCCTCAACGTGGGCAATCAAGTCGGTCTGAACAACATCGTGGCGACCCTGGGTCGTCAGCGCACTGTGATCGATTCGGGCTTGTTGTATGACAACCAGTTGTCGCCAACCGATCAGTTGCGCTATGACGCCAACCTCGGCCCCATTGCGCTCAACGCGTTCTTCGGCACACAGAACAACAGCGGCATAGGTTCGGGCTTTGGCTTTAACGGTGGCGGCAACCGCAACGATCCCTACGGCACCCAAGGTTCGGAGTTCTTCTTGAACCCCGTCACCACTGGCAATGCCGGAACCGATGTGGCGACCCGTCGCGCTATCGGTTTTGGTCAAGGTTCCAGGGCATTTGCTGATGACAACGAAGCGTTGATTCGCGGCGGCTTCAACCTGTTCCGTATTTCGGGTCAGCCGGTTCAATTGGCTTATAGCCGCTTGTTGGACGGTTTCCGTAGCCAGGCCGGCGAGAACGTGGCTTTGACCTTGCCATTGTTCAACCGCACCATCGGTTTGGAGTTGGCTCGTAACATCAAGTTCGAGGACGGCACCACCCCGCAAGATAACAGCAAATACGCTGGCATCGTTTCGTTGAACGTGCTCCGCACGAGCATTCTCGACCTGAACGCAGCTTATGGTAAAGCGGGCCGCAACTTCGAGTTTTTCGGTGCTTCGGCTGCTAACCCTTACGCTCGCACTTACGGCGAGGCGATCTTCGACCGTCCGATGTTCTTGGGCGCCCCGATGATCAACGGTTCTGCCGGCACCAACATCGGTGAGCCTCAATTCCTGACGGCCAAATCGGGCTTCGATTTCAATGGCACGGTTCGCTTGCCGATTTCGTTCCTGCGCCGCGTGCCCTTGGATTTTCGTTACTACACCGCGAAATCTGGCTCCTTGACCGACGTCAACGGCACAGGCCGTCGCCGTTTGGGCGAGGTCTACTCGCTCGGAACCCGCTTCAACCTCACACCTGGTGTGGATTTGGAAGTTAAGGGCGGTATCTACAACCCGACCGGACTTGCCAACAACATCAACTACGTGCGCGTTGGCGCTTCGGTTGGATTCTAAACCAAAAACAACTCGTTCAAAACCCGCCGCTCGAAAGAGCGGCGGGTTTTGTTTTTGTTCAATCTGGTTGTTCAGTTGTAGCGGATGTGAACGTTATTAACGACCGCTTCCTTCTTGAAGGTTTTTGACAGCCTGATAAAGGAAATCGAAACAGTGGAGGTATCCTTCCACTGAACCTTCACGCTTTCTTCATCTCCCAAGGCCAGCACGTTGCCGTCTTCATCGCCCACGTTTTGGCCCGTAGGCAGAAGAGAAACCTGCGTTGAATCGCTCGTTGTCGCGCCGCAACCGCGCGTGAACACGATGACTTGATGGGCACCATCGGGCGATGTGACGGTTTGCGAAATCGCGTTTTCGCACGGGTCAATCAAGCTGCAACCCGCCAAAAGTGGCACCAGAAACGCGAAGAGGAACCGGCTTTTCATAGGTTCAAACTCGCCTTGAGTTTCGTTCACACTGTTCCTCATGTCCAAATTGTTGTTGATTGACGGCTATTCTCTTCTTTATCGCGCGTTTTTCTCGTCGCCACCGTTTTCGACTTCGCGCGGCGAACCAACCGGCGCACTTTACGGTTTTGTGCGCATGGTCACGCGCCTCTTGGATGAGAACGCGCCCGATTATGTCGTCGTCGCTTTCGATCCGCCCGGCGGCACCTTTCGCCATGAGGCTGATGCGACTTATAAAGCGCAGCGCAGCGATGCGCCCGATGATTTGAAAATCCAACAGCGTTTGGTGCGCGAACTTCTCGATGGCCTCAGCATTCCGCGCTATGAACACAAAGGTTTTGAAGGCGATGATGTCATTGGCACACTCGCCAAAATGGGCGAAGAGCGCGGTCAGGAAGTTATCATCATCACCGGTGATGGCGACCAGTTGCAGCTCGCAACGGAGCAGGTCACAGTCATGCTCACGCGCAAAGGCGTGTCAGAACTGGAGGTTTACGGCCCCGCCGAAGTCGTCGCGCGTTACGGTTTCGAGCCGAAGTATGTGCCCGATTTCAAGGGTTTGAAAGGCGACGCGAGCGACAATATCCCTGGCATTCCCGGCATCGGCGACAAAACCGCGTCGGCACTGCTTCAAAAGTTCGGTTCGCTCGATGGCGTGTATGAACACTTGGACGAGGTGTCGCCCGCCCGCATTCAAGGCTTGTTGCGTGAACATCAGGAACAAGCGTTTCACTCGCGCACGATGGCGACCATCGTCGTGGATTTGCCCGTTGAAGCCGCGCCCGAAGATTTCAAATACGATCCGTTCGATCCCGAAAAGCGACGCAAAGCCGCCGAAACCGCGCGTCACTTCGAGTTCAAGTCATTAGTTGCGCGTTATCAAGCGCCCGTGGATGCGCCCAAAGGCGAACCTATCCCCGCCAAAGAGTTCGATTTTGCGCTCCAAGAAACCGATTTTGCGCGCGAAATTGAAGTTTGGATTGCAAAGTGTGGAAAGAACGCGCATATCGCGTTGTCGCTCTTGGAAGAAGGTTGGATGCTCGCGCACGATGGCCAAGTTCTCTTCTTCAAGGGTGATGCGGGTGAACTTCGTTCATTTCTCGAAGATGAACAAGCATCGAAAATCGTCCACGACGAGAAATCTATGATGCGCGCTTTGGCTCATATCCCGACGCCACAGCCCAACACCCCCGAACTCAATCTATTCGATGAACCCTCAACCGAAGGCGGGCAAGGCATCGAACTCAAGGGTGTTCGCGCCGACACGATGCTGATGTCGTATCTGCTTGACCCGACGCGCCAAGGTCATCCCATCGAATTCGTCGCGCAAAAGTTCTTGCGTTACACCCTGCCATCATTGCCTGAAGCGCCGAAGAAGCGCGGCAAAAACGCCTCTTTATTTGAAGAAGCGCCAAACGAAGAGGAAGTCGCCGCGCGTCGCAAATATCAAGCGGCCTCAGTCGCCGTGCTATGCGAACTCGAACCGGTTTTGCGTCAGGAGCTCGACGAAATCGGCGCCGATACTCTGCTCGATGAACTCGAACTCCCGCTCGTGCCCGTTTTGTCGGGCATGGAGCGCGTCGGAATGCAACTCGACCCTCAACCGCTACGCGAACTGGGCAAAAAGCTGGAAATCGACATCACGCGTTTGCAAGGCGAAATTTGGGCACTCGCTGGCCGCGAATTTTCGATTGGTTCGCCCAAGCAATTGCAGGAAGTGCTCTTCAATGAACTTAAGCTCGATACGGGCCGCAAAAACAAATCCGGCGGCTTCACAACCGATGCCTTCGCCCTCGAAAAGTTGGCCGAAGACCACGAAATCGCCCGCAAAGTCATTGAGTGGCGCCAGAACACCAAGCTCCAAACGACTTACGTTGAAGCGTTGCTCAAGTTGATGGATCCGCAAACGCATCGCATCCACTCGACGCTCAATCAAACTGGAACCGTTACAGGTCGCCTTAGTTCAAGCGAACCGAACCTGCAAAACGTGCCGATTCGCACCGAACAGGGCCGCTTGATTCGCAAAGCCTTCGTCGCACCCGAAGGCAAAGTTATTCTGTCCGCCGATTATTCGCAAATCGAACTGCGCATTCTGGCCCATATCACCGACGATGCGCCGCTCGTTGACGCCTTCAAAAACGGCGAAGACGTTCACGCGCGCACCGCTTCGGCGCTTTTTGGCGTCAAAGTCGAAGACGTAGACCGCGAGATGCGCCGCAAAGCGAAGATGACCAACTACGCCATCGCTTACGGCGTGTCAGGCTTTGGCTTAGCCAAGCAACTCGGCGGCGGCTCGAACGCGGGTGAGGCGGCTGAGTTCATCAAAACCTATTTTCAAACCCTGCCCGGCGTCAAAAAATACATCGACGACACGCTCGAAGAAGGTCGCAAAAAGGGCTACGTCGAAACTCTTTTGGGGCGTCGCCGCCCGATGCCCGACCTCAACGCCAACGCTTTTCAAGTCCGAAGCGCCGCCGAACGAACGGCGATTAACCATCCGATTCAAGGCACATCGGCGGACATCATGAAGATGTCCATGATCTCAATCGTCCGCGAACTGCGCGAGCGTGGTTTGAAGTCGGCGCTAACGATGCAAGTCCACGACGAACTCGTGTTTGAAGTGCCCGAAGACGAAATCGAGGAAGTGACGGCTCTGGTCAAAGACATTATGGCGCACGCTCCGGTCGAACGGTTGGGTTTGAAAGTGCCGCTTTTGGCGGAAGTCGGAACGGGGCCGAACTGGGAAGACACCAAAGAAGGAAAGGAATGAATCAAATTGGATACTCTGGCCAACGGAGTGCGCTCACAAAGCTGCCGCTCTCGATGCAGTAGCGGTAGCCGCGCCAAAGCAAGCGAAGACCATCGAGCGAGTAGGTATTGCGCGCAAGGTCAAGCGCCTCGTCAAGCTGACGTTGGTCGTTTTCGTAGAGTGCCAAGGCGATAAGTTGCCACACATCCAGCGCTTCGCGTTCGAGCATCATGTGCCCGCTTCTCCCGGCCAGTTGCGATTTGTCTTCTAACACGACATTCGGATGCCAATCAGAGACTTCGCAGGTGTAGTAACATTGAATAAATCGAACACCTAAAGCGAAGTCTTGGGGCAACTTCTTGTGGCAACGCCCTCGGTAGGTGGATGTTGAACGTAGGCTCGGCGACGATTTTTGGAGGCGCGCATTAAGTGCTTTCTCCCGGACCGTTCGGCTTGTCCAGTTGTGTCCAAATAGAGGAGATGTCCAGCCAAGGTAATCGCTGGGCCACCAACGCGGCGTTGTGTCCGGCAACCAAGTGTGGCCGGGGTGCATCCAGCCCCAACCCAAGTCGTTTATTTTCAACTCCGCTTCTTCCAAGCACAACAACACGTTCTCGAAGGCGCGTGCTAAGTAATCAGGCGATAGCGAGCGCAAAATCCCGTCAAATGAGTCGCCCAACACAAAGCCTCCAACGGTAGGCGGCGTATCACCCACCATCGGGAACTCAAGCGCATCACAACCATTCATTTCAGTGGCGGTTAGCATGGAGAACAAGTAGAACCAAAATTCCCTCATGTCTCCGTGATGAATCATCTTCTGGAGGATTGGCGTAAAGAAGCCCTCTTTCGCCTTGCGCGCATCGGGTGCGCTTGCTAAAATTCCAAAGGTTTTCCCCTTTTTACCCCGGTTGTCGCTGCTTGGCTTTGCCGTTTCGCGTGCGGGCGGAGGAAGAAATCCACACACTTCGCTTTTATGAGCGCATCCCAAGGAGCTAATGCGGTGGACAACACCCAGACCAACGACACGCCCGTGACCCAGAACACGGATCAACCGACCGACAACGGCGCGCAACTTTTTACGCCCATTGCAGAAAACACCGGCTCACCCGCCATTTCCACCGACCAGACCGGCATCGAAGACGCCTCGCCCATCATCACTTCCGATGACAGCGCCGCTTCCTCGTCGCAGGACGAAGCGCAAGCCGTTTCTTCGTCGCAAGACGAAGCGCCATCCGAGCCGTCCGAAGTCGTTTCAATTGAAACGGCGACTGGCGACATCGCGCCTGAAGGCTTGAGCGCGCCGACGCCTGAGACGCTTGCCGAAGCGCCCAATATGGAAGCCGAATCGAACGAGGCCAGCGAAAGCGTGCCGCCGTCCGAGCCGGTTCCCGCGCCTGCTGCTCAGCCGCAGGGCGGAGGCAATACGCGCGGGCGTCAGCCTTCGATGGCGCAGGTGATGAACTCCGATTCCGACGAGTTCGCCGCTTATATGAGCGGCGCCGAAACGCTTCAGCGCAACGCGCCCATCAAGGGCACGGTCGTCCGTTTGGAAGACAACGGCACGATTTTGGTGGACATCGGCTCCAAATCCGAAGGCATCATCCCGCGCAACGAGATCGGCGACGACGAAGTCAACGTTGGCGACGAGATCGAAATGGTGGTTTTGCGCACCGAAGATGACGAAGGGCATCCGGTGTTGTCCAAGCGCCGCGCCGATTTCGAGCGCCAAAAACGCGACATCGTGGCCGCGCGCGATTCCGGCGAAGTCATGTATGCGACGGTCAAGGAAGCCGTCAAAGGCGGGCTGATTGTTGACCTCGGCGTGTCGGCGTTTATCCCGGCCTCGCACGTTGACCAGCGCGTCCGGGGGCAGATGGAGCGGCTGATCGGGCAGGTTTTGCCGGTCAAAGTCATCGAAGTCGACTTTAAAAAGAACCGCGACAAAGTCATCGCCTCGCACCGTCTGGCGTCCGAGGAAGAGCGCAAAGTGCGCGAAGCCGAAGCGTGGCAAAGCATTGAGAAAGACAAAATCGTCGAAGGCATCGTGCGCCGCATCACCGATTTTGGCGCCTTCATCGACCTTGGCGGCGTGGACGGCTTGCTTCATGTGCGCGAAATGGCGTGGGGCCGAGTCGAGCACCCCTCGAACGTCGTCAAAAAAGGCCAGAAGCTGCAAGTTCTGGTTCTCGATGTCAACGAAGAAACGCAGCGCATTGCCCTTGGACTCAAGCAACTCTTGCCTGATCCGTGGAAAAAAGCCGCGAAAAACTACCGCGTCGGCCAGACCGTGACCGGAAAAGTCGTGCGTTTGGCGCCAACGGTGGCCTTTGTCGAAATAGAGCCGGGCATTGACGCGATTTTGCCGGTTTCGGAAATCTCCGAAACCCATCTGCGCGAACCGGGCGACGTTTTGACGGTCGGCCAGGAAGTCGAGGGCCGTTTGAAGAGCATTCAAACCGGCCAGCGCCGCATCACGATGAGCTTGCGCGCTGCCGTCCAAGAGCGCGAGCGCCGGGAAGAGCGCACCGCGATGCGCGAAGTCAACTCGCGCGCCGATGCTGATGGCCCGCTCCGTCTGGGCGACTTGTTCGGCAAAGAGCTTCGCGCCATGCGCAACCGCCAACGCGACCAAATCGGCGCCACCCCCGGAACCGACGAAGCGCCCGCCGAAGAAGAGGAAACCACCCTCAACTCGGCTGGACAAGAAGCGCCCGTCGCGGCAGTTGAAGCCGAAGAGACTTCTTCGATGCAAACCGAAGAAGTGCCATCCGAAATAACGGACGGCGAACCCGATTCAGCGAGCGTTGCCACGAACGCGGCGAACGAACCGGTTGAAGGTTAACTGAAGGAATGAAGAAACGGACGCTCGAAAGGGCGTCCGTTTTTGCTTTTAGTTGCTAAATACATACTGGCCTATGACTTCAACGCAAGAGGGCATCGAACCGGAACTGCTTCAACCAATACCGCGCAAAGTGAGTTATGTTGGTTTGTGGAGCGCACCAATTGTCAATGTTTCATTCTCTGTGGGCTTTGCTATTGTTGCAGCTATGGTGCGGGCGACTCCAACTCAATGGAAAAACCCGGCAGCGTTGATAGTCTTGTTTGGGATTGCCTTTCTCTCCATTAGCTTAGTCAACGCGAGATGGCGTAACAAATTAAAAAAAATTGCCTCTTATGGCGTTGCTGTGCGCGGCGTGGTGAAAAAGAAAGAGTTTGAGCCTGGATCTCGAAGCGTCATAATGTGGGTCACTTACGAATTCCAAACCCTTGAAGGCATCAACATACAGGAACGCAAAGGAGTGAATCAAGAAACTTGGGAGCATTTACAAGAGGGAGAAAACGCCACGGTGCTTTACGTCCCTAAACGACCCTCAGAGAACATTCTCTATCGAAACCTCAAGGCAAACATCAAGGTCGGGTGAGTCTCGTCTCGTTGCACCACTTTCATCCCGCGTTGTATCTGCCAACATTTTCGATTTTTCGCCCGTGTATGGTGCTTGGAAATTCTAAACTGGCGGTTATGAATGGCGAATTGAACGCGGTGTGGGAGAAGTTGGCGGCCCATAACGCGAAGCTCGAAGCGGAAGCGGAAGAGTTACAAGCCAAAGTCGAGCGGTTGGAAGCCTTGGCGGATGAAGCTGAACGAATCGCCGAACAGATGGCGCAACTTCGCCAGCAATCGCAGTGCATCGAAGCGGAAAAGGAGTTTTTGCTCGCGTCATGAGGCGCACTGAAGTTCAAGATGAAAACTGATTTAGTGGACGTCTGGAGCAACGGCGCTCTTTATAGTCCTGGAGCGATGGAAGATCAAATGTTGGTCTTTCGCGCTGACGGAACGGGTTGGTATGACTGGTCGAGCATCGCGTTCTCCA
>JAABUM010004055.1_pt1 | contig 16991 bp, 19 predicted proteins | sample 5559161 | NCBI WGS metagenome assembly JAABUM01 (sample SAMN10711868, study PRJNA513369) | rock metagenome | isolation source: Antarctica rocks | place: Antarctica: Victoria Land, Siegfried Peak nord | reverse complement strand
CCCCGTCTCACCAACCCCAACGCCCAGCACCTTCGGACCGAAATCACGACGAAACAGGCGTATCGTCGAAACGTGTCCGCCGCTCAGCTTGTGGAATGAACCTCAACACGCTGAATAGGATGGGCTAGACACTCCAAACGCTGCCAAAAATCCCAAAGCTGCACCGCGCTTCAGTTCATCCCAGGTCGCCGCGCAGTGGCTTCCCAACACAAAGCCCGGGCAGCTAACTCCAACAATCCATGGATGTCTTCAAATAAATTGTCCTTTTGTAACACGGGTGCGAGAGATAGCATGGGCACGTAGGATTGCAGTCCTTATTCTTGTTCAAACTGACCCACTACCTCCCGGCGGCGTCACTGCCCGTGCAAGGGTCAGGCTGCCACGTTCTCCCGCGCATAGTGAGTCGGCGGCAATCCGACGTGGCGGGTGAAAGCCACGCTGAACGCGCTGGCGGAACCATACCCGACGCGCCCCGCGATCTCGGCGATGTCCCTTTCCCTCTGCCGCAGCATGCCCTTGGCGATCGCCATTCGCCATGAGAGCAGGTACTCAATCGGGGCGACACCTACCGCCCGGCTGAACCGCTCGAAGAAGGCCGAGCGCGAGAGCGCCGCTTCCTTCGCCAACAAGGCCACCGTCCAGCGCCGGGTGGGCGCCCCATGCATCGCCCGGATGGCGAGCGAGAGGCGTTCGTCGGCCAGTCCGCGCAGCAGGCCGGGCGACACCGCGGTCTGCGTGGACCGGAGCGCCTCGATCAACAGGATCTCCAACAGGTGCGCCAGGATGACCTCGCGCGCCGGCCGCTGTGCCCGCGATTCATCGCCCACCAGCTGCACGAGTGTCCCCAATCTCGCCTCGCCGCGGACGTGCACGAGCTGCGGCAAGAGTGAGACCAGCAAGGCCGCGTCCGGCGAGCCGAAGACGCAATAGCCCACCAGCAGCTGCACGTCGGGCGGGCCGCTCTGGGTGCCATTCCGGATCTCGCCCTGGATCAAGCCGCTGGTGGAGGGATCGATGGTCCCCGGCGTCGCCGGCTCGGTGCCCGACATCGTGAAGTCGCGGGCGGATGGGATCAGCACGAAGTCGCCCTTCTGCAGCAGGATCGGCGCGTGCCCGTCGACCGCAAGCCGGGCGGAGCCATGCAGGATCACGCAGAAGAAAGGCCGCCCGTATTCCGACCGGCTGACACTCCAGCGACCAGCGCCGCTGACAAGCTTCGAGAACGGCGCGCCAGGCTGGAGCAGCGTCACGACCTCTGCGAGCGGGTCAACCAAGACAGGACTCCTGCTGATGTATTGCGGACTTTAGACGATAGAAAATCCGGCCATTGCAGTCCATCTCTTCGTCACCGCCAACACGGAGCAGCATCGCCATGAAAACCATCCTCATCACCGGGTGTTCGTCCGGCTTCGGCCTCGAAACCGCCCGCGTATTCCTCAAGCGCGACTGGAAGGTCATCGCGACGATGCGCAACCCGCGCGCCGACGTCCTTCCCGCCTCCGGGCATCTGCGCGTGCTGCCGCTCGACGTCACCGATGCCGACAGCATCCGCCAGCTCGTCGAGGCCGCGGGGCCGATCGACGCCCTGGTCAACAATGCCGGGATCGGCCTGATGAGCGTGCTCGAAGGAACCACCATGAGGACCACGCGCGATCTCTTCGAGACGAACACCTTCGGCACGATCGCGATGACCCAGGCCGTGGTGCCGCAGTTCCGGCAGCGCCAGGCCGGGGTGATCGTCAACGTTTCCTCCAGCACGACGCTGAAGCCGCTGCCGCTGCTTTCCGCCTACACGGCCAGCAAGGCGGCGGTGAACGCGTTCACCGAGTCGCTCGCGCTGGAGCTCGAGCCGTTCAATGTGCGTGTGCGGCTGGTCATACCCGGAGCGGCGCCGGAAACCGATTTCAGCAAGAACGCGCGGGTCCGGATGCAGGACGGCATACCAGCTGCCTACGCTGATTTCGCCCAAGGCGTGTTTGCGCGAAGGGGGCAGTCGTCCCTGGTCACGCACGCGCAAGACGTGACGGATGCGGTGTGGCGTGCCGTGACCGACCCGTCGAGCCCGCTGCGCATGCCCGCCGGCGCCGATGCCGTGGCTGCGGCAGGCGTGCGCTGAACTCCGGGGGAAGCGAGGTGCGGGGCCGCTCTGGCACTCCGGAGAGAACTCCCGGGTATCCGCTTCCCACCAAGTGCGGCGGTAGCTCGCCGACAGGTCCGAGTAGTCTCAGGTGGTGCTTGGCGCTTCCGGGGTGCCCGTCCGTCAAACGAACCCTGGCGGACAGCAGGCCGCTCGTTGCTTATGTTGATGCTGCGGCCAAAACGCTCGTTCTACGGTGCTGCAAGATATATGAACTCGACCTCTGAATACAGTCAGGAGCCGCCGCTGTTGTAGCCTGGCACGTCCTCAAGCCTGTAGTAGACAGGGATACCACGCTCGCTGGCGAGCCTGACGTCGTTGTCGGCGCCCGTCGAGGCACCGGGCAGGCACAGGACAGCGTCGGCAAGCTTCAGGAGGCGTCCAGCGACGGGGTGAAAAATCTCGTCGTAAAGCGCATCCCCGATCCGCCCGCCGCCGGCCGCTTTCCAAACCGGCAGCGCCACCCACTCGCCAATCATGGGCACATGCCCGGCCTGAAAGAGAGGCCAGGAGACCTCTTCCAGCCGCGCCAGGTTGGCGGCCATCTTGTCTGGGTCGTCGCCTGTGCCCGAGCGGTATGGGCCAGCAATCAAAATGAACATCGGTGGGCACTCCTTCTCGTTGCCTATGTACTAAGTAGGATCGTGCATATTCGTGCATAGTCAAGAAGAAACGTGCAAAGGGAGCGGCTAGCCATGATGACCCAGGAACGAAAGACTCACCTTCTTGCGATGCTGGAGCGGGACGGCCGCGTGGTCGCCAAGGCCGTGAGCCAGGGGCTCGGCCTGTCCGAAGACACGATCCGGCGCGATCTGCGCGAGCTTGCAGCGGAAGGCAGGCTCCAGCGCGTGCATGGCGGAGCGCTGCCAGCCTCTCCGGCGCTAGCCAACTTCGCGGGGCGAACAAAGGTCTCGCCCGAGGGAAAGGCCGCGGTCGGGCGGGCGGCTGCGGGTCTTGTGCGGCCAGGCCAAGTGGTGTTCCTCGACGGCGGCACCACGGCCGTGCAAGTCGCGCGTCACCTCGCCCGCGACTTGAGGGCCACCGTCGTCACCCACAGCCCAAGCGTGGCGGTGGTGCTGGCGGATCATCCTACCGTCGAGGTAGAGCTGATCGGGGGCCGACTGTTCAAGCACTCCGTTGTAGCCGTGGGCGCTGCGGCCGCGGAAGCCATCGCCCGAGTGCGGGCGGACCTCTACTTCATGGGTGTGACGGGGGTGCATCCGGAAGCCGGCTTGACCACAGGCGATATGGAGGAGGCAGCCATCAAGCGCGCGATCGCGAAGCAGGCCGCCGAAACGGTGGTGCTGGCCTCAGCCGAGAAGGTCGGCGCCGCCTCGCCCTACCTCATCCTGCCCCTCTCCGAGGTGGGGACGATCATCGTTGAGAGCCGATTGCCGGAGAAGGCCGCTGCTGCCTACCGCGAACTCGGGGTTGCACTCCTGACCGCCTGATAGTGCCTCATCACAGCCGTTACCGTGAGTCTTTGCACGGCTGCTGCCAGAAGGACAGATTAGCCATCTGGCACCGCGGCGCCTTGATGGGCAGCCAGGGCCAGGGGTATCCGTCAAACGAACCCTGACGGACAACTGGCCATTCCGGTAGATGTAAGAAATCTATCTCAACGGACACCGGTGGCGAAATCAACGGACTAACCGGGCGCATAAACCATGGCGGGAAAAAGGACTGACACCATAATTCGAAATCATAAAATTTTAGCAAAATATTCTTAATATGCTCAACTATCGCGCACGTGCCGAACGTGACCGCGGCCGAACTGCGGGCGAGGCTGGATTCGGGCGAAGACCTCACCCTCGTGGGTGTCTGCCTGCCGATCGACTTTCCGCGCCGGACGGACATGCTCCCCGGAGCCCGCTTCCTGCCCCCTGAGAAGATCGACGAGTGGGCCGGAGACTTGCCGCGCGACAAGCCGGTGGTCGCCTACTGCATCTACGGCTTCCAGGTCAGCGGCGAGGCGACGGCCGAGTTGCAAAAGCGCGGCTATGACGTCCGCTCCCTCGTCGGCGGCATTATCGCCTGGCACGCGATGAGCGGTCCGACGGTTCCGCTGGACCGGGGCTGAGGGGAGCCGGGGGAACGTCGCCCGGGCGCCCCCGCCTACCGCTCCTCTGGCGGTCGGACGTGCCGGAAGGCCGCCAGCAGCGCGAGGTCGTAGAGGATCTTTAGAACGCCGCAGGCGATCAGTGGCAGTTCCTGGTGGCCGGCGGCGAACACCGCGCCCGCCAATGCGGGGCTCGCCGCAGCAGCGAGGCTGCGCGGCACGGCGGTAAAGCTTGCCGCCGCGGTTCGCTCGGCCGGGGTGACCACCGCTATGACGTAGGACGTGCGCGTCGGCACGTCCATCTGCGAGAGCGCGGCGCGCAGCAGGAGGAGTTCAAGCGCGAGCTCCACGGTCGGCGCCAGCGCCGCGCCGATGAGGCAAAGGCTCGACGGGATGTGCGTGAACACCATCGTGTTCATGAGGCCGATGCGGCCCGCGAGCCAGGCCGCGACCGGGAAGGAAAAGGCGGAGAGCACGCCCGACCAGAAGAAGAACAGCCCTGCCTCGGCCAGCGATAGGCCGAAGTGTTCGAACAGCCAGAGCGCGAGGAGCGACTGCACCGCTAGGCCGCCCGCGAAGGAGTCCACGCTGAACAGGGCCGCGAGGCGCACGACGATGCCGCGCGACGGCCCGAGCGGCGCGTACCGCTCGCGGCGATCGGTGGCCGGGAGCGGCGGGATTGCCCAGTAGGCCAGGAGACAGGCGGCGCCGAGCAGGGCGTAGAGCAGGAACGCGGACCGGAAGGCGGCGAGCTTGGGCACGCCAACCGCCGCAAGAGCGTCCGGGCCGGCCGCAGCCAGGGCGCCGACCGCCGCGGCGAGCGCGCCGACGAGGCTATAGCGGGCGAAGACGGCCGTGCGCCGCGTATCGGCCGAGGCGCCCGTCAGCAGCGCTTGCTCCAGCGGGGCGAAGACGCTGACGCTACCAGCGGAAGGATTGATCGTGCCGACCAGCGCGACTGCGACGATTGCCGCGAAGGTCACGGCCGCGGCGAAGCAGAGGCCGGTCGCCACCATCAGCAGCGCGGCGAGAAGTAGCAGCCGCCGAGGATCGGCCCACGTTCCGATGGCGCCCATCCCGAGGGTCATCAGCGCCGAGCCGAGCAGCGCGATCGTGGCAACCGCGCCCACCTCGGCGGCGCCGAAGCCAAGCGCGACGAGGTAGGCGGGCAGCAGCACCGCGACAAGGCTGTCGCCGAAGTCGCGCAGCCCGCGCGCGACGAGGATGTGGCCAACGGGACTGCGTGCGAAGGGAGGAGCCGTCCTGCCCGCACCGACCGCGCCGCTTCCACCCGTTCCGTCCACCGCGTGCAGGCCTCCGGTTGCCGGCGATCGGATGCCGTTATCGTCCATCCCGGTTCAGGCCTCCATGATTTGGCTGCTGGCGAGTTGGTGCAGTGCCTCGGCCCGCACTTCGACGCCAGGGAAGATCGAAACGGCTACGACAAGCGCCAAGACGCGCGAGGACGCACCTTTCAAGGTCCGGGCCGGAACACGAGGAGAGCCGCGTCCGACCCCATCAGCCCGGCACGTGCGGCGACGAACAGCCGGTCCAACTCTGGCACGAACAGGGATGTGCGTGCGCCGGGGTGCGTCGGGATGTGCGCGAGCGGGTGATAGCCTGTCGCGTCACCTTGCAGCACGTCCACCAGCCCTTCGCCGCAACTGACGTAGATGCGGCGGCGCTTGGCATCGAAGAACACGTCGTCGGCGTCGCCGCAGGTTTCGATGCTGGCCTTGACCGCCCCGTCGGCGGTGTCGAGCAGAACCAGCCGGGCCGGGTCCCAAAAGGCGGTGGCAAGAACGCCTTGAGTTTCGTTGAGCGCCATCGGGTAGCTTGAGTGCAGCCCTGGCACCTGCCAGGTCGCGGTTTGCCGCCCAGTTTCCAGATCAACGACGGCGATATGACGAGCATCGGGCACGTTCACATAAGCGCGGTGTGCAGCCGCGTCGATGCCGAAACCTTCAGGGTGGGCAGGCAACTTCGCCCGGCTCACGACGGAGTGGCTGGCAGGGTCAACGACGGCCAGCCCTCCCTTGCCGTAGCCGACAAAGACCTTTCCGGATCGGGAGTCCACACGGACGTTGTCAGCGTCGTCGCCCAGATCGACTACCCCTGCCGGAGAAAGGTCCTCACCCCGAAACAGGCGAACGGAACCGTCACCCGCGCTAGCCACCGAGACGATGTCTGCCGTAGGGGAGTAGCCGACCCCTTGAGGGTCTTTGAAGCCGCTTACCCGTTGAACGACACGCTGTCCGGCTATGTCGATGACATCCAGGGTGCCGTTGCCAAGTTCGGCGACAAACAGGCGCCCACGCCGTAGGTCTACGGCCATGTGGTCAATGCGCCCACCCGTGTGAGGCAGAAGGATGGTCGCCTCTAGAACGAGAGGCGGCGAGAGGTCCGCAGCCCAAGCCTGGCCTGACGCCACCCAGAGAAGGGCGGCGAGCAGGCACCGGAGAGCAGCAGGTTGGGCCACGGACATGATCCCGCCCCCGCGTCAGCTACGGGCCACGTTCACCTTGTCCAGGGCCGCACGCAGCCCCTTGGCCAGCTTGGCCGCGTCGTCGTTGGCCCAGAAGTGCATGAAGAACAGCCGCGGCTCGTCGTCCAGCATGTGGTTGTGCACGGCCGTGACCTCGATGCCGTTCTCGCGCAGCGCGCGCAGCACCGGGTTCACCTCCTTGGCCGTGAGCACGAAGTCGCCGGTGATCGCCGCCTTGCCGCCGCCGGTCGGCTGGAAGTTGATCGCCTCGCCCGAGCCCATGGCGACCGGCACCTCCATGCCGCCGTCTTTGATCGTCTCGGCCCGGGGTATGCCGACTTGGTAGACGCCTCCGGCGGCCTTGCCCTTGGCACCCAGGACCTTGTCGATCATCGCCGTGTCGAGGTCCAGCCGCGCCGGCTGCTCGCTGCCAGCCGTGGGCGCCTGCGAGCTGGTAGCCACAGTGGCGGGGCCAGTCCGTGCCGGCTGTTCACTGCCAGGGATTGGTGCTTGCGAGCCGCCGGCAGCGGTGCTGGAGCCATTCCGCCCAGGCTGCTCGCTGCCGGCTGCGGGTGCTTGCGAGCTGGTGGTGACAGCAGAGGGTGCCTGCGAGCCGGCGGATGCCGTCGCGTTGCCGAGCGGCGTCTTGCTGAGCGCAAGGCCGTCATGCAGGGCCACCGCGAGCTTGGCCGGATCGCCATGCCCGAGCACGTGCATGTAGAGCGTCGCCGGCTGCGCGCGCAGCAAGTGGTTGTGCAGTGCCGTGATCTCGATGTTGTTCTCGGCAAGCTTCTTCATCACCGGCCCGACCTCGTCCTCGGTCAGCACGAGGTCGCCCATGACCATTGTCGCATCGCCCTTGCCCTGGAAGGCGAGCCAGGAGCCCAGCGCCAGCGTCGGCTTGATGTCGACGCCGTCCAGCTTCACGTGCAGGTCGGTGCGCGGCAGGCCCACGCGATACACGCCTCCGGGCATCTCGGCGCCCGATTTGCCGAGCGCGTCGGCGACCTTGGCCCAGTCGGCCTCTGCCGCGCCGGCCGCCGCCGGCAGCATGATGCACAGCGCCGCTGCCTTCAGTGTCGTCCTAACCATGTGTGTCTCCTGAGTTTCTCATTGTTCCGGCCGCTTACTGGAGCGGGCGGATTTCCAACCGGTCGAAGCGGGTGACCGAATCCGCCTTGGTCCACAGCGCGACCTTGCCGACGCCGGTGAAGGTGCGGTCGCTGTGGGTGAGCAGGGGTTTACCGTCGAAGGAGACCGTGAGCCGGCCGCCCTCGGCGCGCAGGGTGAGCGTGTGCCACACGCCGGATGATACCTTCGCCGAGGCACCTGCCATCTGTTGCCGCCGGCCTTTGACGACACGATAAAGGTTGACGTTGCCCTCCAGCGCGTTCGCCCGGACGACGTAGTAGTTGTCCGCATCGGTCAGGCGCACGGCGAGGCCGCCGGCGCGATCCCCGTTGCCCGAAACGGCCTTGAAGCGGACGCTGGCCTCCACGTCCTGCGCCCGCAACGGCTGATATACGGCGAGCGGGAAGCGGTAGTCGGTCGGGTCGGCGCTCAGCTGCGCGATGGCCTTGCCCTGGCTGGCCGAGTGGTCCTCGACCACCTGCCAGTCGCCGATCGCGCCCTTTCCGGTGCGCCACGACGTCAGACAGTCCGGCGGCAAAGGTCCGACTGCGTAGCGAGACAGGTCGATGCTGCCCGCCATGCCCTGCGCCTGGGCAGCGGTGGCCAAGTAGGGGAAGGCGAGCGCGGCCCCGAGAAGCATGCGCCTGTTCATCAAGCCACTCCTACAAGATGCAGGACGACACCGGCGGCGGCGGTGACGCCCAGGACGCGCACGACGCCCAGCTTGAGCCGGAACAGGCACACGGCGGCCAGAGCGGCGAGCGCCAATGCGACGAGATCAAGGCTTGGCGGAATTGGCAACTCCACCGCGAGAGGGCTGAGACTGATGGGCCGCAGCTCGCGGAACAGTACGCGCAGGGCGAACCAAAGGGCGAGGTTGGCAACAACGCCGACCACGGCAGCGGTGATGGCTGCCAGCGCCCCGGAGAGCGCCCGATTGGCCTGGAGGCGTTCCACCAGGGGAGCGCCGAGGAACACGAATGCAAAGCAGGGCGCGAACGTGACCCAGAGCGTCAGCACCGAGGCGGCGATCCCGCCCGGCACCCCGGTCAGCACCCCGGGCGCCCGGTAGCCGGCGAGGAAACCGACGAATTGCAGCACCAGGATCAACGGCCCGGGCGTGGTCTCGGCGAGGCCGAGGCCGGCCAGCATCTCCGGCGCCGAAAGCCAGCCGTAGGACTGCACCGCGTCCTGGGCGACATAGGCGAGCACGGCATAGGCGCCGCCTACTGTGACGACGGCCATCTTGGAAAAGAACAGGGCCACATCGGCGTAGGTGCCAGGGGCGGCGCCCGCCAGGACAGCAACCGGCAGGAGCCAAACTACGAGCGCGGCAAGGCCGGCCCGCCGCGCCCCGGCGGCGAGGCGTGCAGGCCGTCCAGGGTCGGCCGCCAGCACCGCGTCGATCAGCGCCGGCGCATCGCCTTTGGCGGCACCGTGCCCGCCGTGGGCGAAGGCGCCGGGAGCCAGGTAGCCGACAACACCGGCCGCCAACACGACGACGGGGAACGGCACGCCGAACAGGAACAGCGCGGCAAAGGCCAGCGTAGCCAGCACCCAGGCCGCGCGGCCTTTCAGTGCGCGGCGGCCGATGCGGAGCAGGGCCTCGACCACCAGCACCAGCACGGCGCACTTCAATCCGAAGAACAGCGCGGCAATCAGCGGCACGTCGCCCACCGTCGCATACAGGAGCGACAGGGCAAGCATCACGGCTGCGCCGGGAAGGACGAACAGCAGCCCGGCAGCCAGCCCGCCCCGCACCCCGTGCATTAGCCAGCCGAGATAGGTCGCGAGCTGCTGCGCCTCTGGCCCCGGCAGCAGGGTGCAGAAGTTGAGGGCGTGCAGGAAGCGCCGTTCGCCGATCCAGCGGCGCTCGTCCACCACCTCCCGGTGCAGCAGCGCGATCTGCCCGGCGGGGCCGCCGAAGGACAGCAAGCCGATGCGGAGCCAGACCCGGAGAGCTTCAGCAAAGGAAGGCAATGGGGCCGCCGCCGGCACGGCCGGGAGCGGAACCGTTGGTGCGGGTGCGACCGAGGCGCCGCCGCTCACGGCGCCGGCTCCCGGACGCGCCGGCCTTCGGGCGCGGGGATGGGTGCGGGCCAGTTGTGCATTTCAGCCACGGCGTCGCGTGCCCAACGGTAGAAGGCATCGTAGAGCGCCAGGCCCGCGTCAAGTTGGGCGAGATCGTCCTTATGCGTCCGCGACAGGCCAAGCGAGGCGGCGAGCAGTCCGGGTGCTTCCGGGGCGAGGTCGGGCCGGGCGGTGTCGGCGCCGCGGACGATCAGCGCCAAGCGGTCGAGCGCTTCCGTGTGCAGGCCGAACTCGTCCAGCATGGCGTCGAAGGTGCAGAGCGGGCCGCGGTGGCTCCAGAACACGCCCTCCACGTCGAAGGGCGTAGCGCCGAACCGGTCGGCGACGGCTTCCACCTCTGAGGCCGCCACGAACAGGAACACTGCCGTGGGGTCCACGAACCGGCGTATGAGCCAGGGGCAGGCGATGCGGTCCACCTTGGGGCGCGAGCGCGTCACCCAAACGGTGCGGCCCTGCTCGTCGCGCGGCGGCACGCGGTCGGGGCGCACGAGGAGGGCGCCGGCCGCGGCCCACGCCTCGAAGCCGCCTTCCAGAACCTCTGCCCGGCCGCCCGCATGGCGGAGCCAAGCGGCGACACCCTGGCTCAGCTTGAGGCCGCGATGGCAGACAACGGCGACGGGGCGTCCGGCGTACTCGGCTGCCCAGGAAGAAACGGCTTGCCAGTCACGGCGCACGGCGCCTGGTAGGCTGCGCGGGTCGGCGCCGAAGTCCTCCTCGGTGCGAACGTCGAGAACCGCGGGCGCGTCGGACAAGCCGACGAGACGGGAAAGTTGGGATACGGTGATGGCGTCGGGAGCCGGCATGGGACGTCCTCTCCTTGAAGTGGAGCATTGGACGCGATGCTTCGGCCGTAGCCTCACGGGGTGATCGCGGTCGGCCCCTTGCGGCAAAGGTGCCCCTTGGCCGGCTGGCCTGTCAAGAAAGGCTGTCCGTTACGCTTGAAACTCAGGGCTGCGGCTGTGCTGCCATCGTCAAGTGGCGTGTGTGTGCCGGTGGTGCAGGTCCGGGTAGTGCGGGTGGCAGTGGACCATCGGCGCGTGCCGGTGGGAGTGGACATGCGGCTCCCCCGGCAGCACATCCGGTCCGTGCCCATGCTGGTGGTGCATGTCATGCATGTGGACGTGCTCGTGCGTTAGCTCCTGGTGCCCATGCTCGTGCTCGTGGCGCTCAGCCAGGTGCAGGTAAAGGCCCAGGCCCATCAGCGCCGCCGCGACCGTCAGGAGGAGGGTCAGCGGCTCCCCGAACAGCCCGAGCGCCAGCAGGGTGCCGATGAACGGGGCCATCGAGAAGTAGGCTCCGGTCCTGGCCGCCCCGAGGTGGCGCAGCGCCAGCACGAACAGCACCAGGCTGACGCCGTAGCCGAAGAAGCCGACGACCCCAGCCCCGAGGACCAAGCCGGCCGAAGGCAGCGCCGCCCCGTGCCAGAGCGCCAGCGCCAGGTTCACTGCCCCGGCGGCCAGCCCCTTGAACATGGCGATCTGCACCGGATCGGCCGCGCTGAGCTTGCGGGTCAGGTTGTTGTCGATGCCCCAGGCCAGGCAGGCGCCCACGATGGCGAGGGCGCCCCAGCCCACGCCGCCCGCCGCACCCTGCCAGGACAGCAACGCGGCCCCGGCCAGGATGGAAAACGCCCCCAGCACGATGCGGCAGTCGGCGTTCTCGTGGAACACGGCCCAGGCGATGCCCATGGTGGCTAGGCCCTCGATGTTGAGCAGCAGGGCCGCACTGGAGGCTGGCGTGAGGCTCAGGCCCAGCATCAGCAGCACCGGGCCGACGACGCCGCCCGCGAGGATGACAGCAACCAGCCACGGCAGGTCAGCCCTGCGCAGCGGCGCCTCCGGCGGCGCGATGCCCAGCACCTGCCGGCGAAGATGCACGGCACCCAGGCCGATGCCGGTCCCAAGATAGAGCAGCCCGGCCAGCAGCCAGGGGTCAACTTCGCCGAGCAGCAGCTTGGCCAGCGGCGTGCTGGCCCCGAACAGGGCGGCGGAGGCCAGGCCCAGGGCCGGACCAGCCGACGTAAAGGCGCGGAGAAACAATAAACCCTCCTTGATGCAGGGTGCTGATGCACGCCAGCCGGCGTAGGCGCTGGCGGCCCCTTCCGCGCTTGGATACGGGGAACGCGTAGGAGGACGATAGGGGATGCGTTCTCGTAGCTGCCGCTTGCCGCGTCCGGGGCGAGAGGTTGTCCGTCAAACGAAGCCCAGGCGGTCGCCTATCCTGTTTTGGCGTGTGAATACACCTTGCCCTTACCTCGAACCACACGCTTACCTGGGTAACAACGGAGCGTCGAACCCATACCGGGCAAGAATGGCCTGCCCCTCGGCTGAAAGCATGTACAGCACGAGCGGAAGGGCAGCTTTTGGGTCCGCCGCTTGCAGCACGGTCAGCCCGTAGTCCGCGCCAACGGCCAGCTCCGGCGGCAGCTCCACGACGCTGATGCCGGGCGCCTCTGCCGCTGCTTCGCGTCCTGCCGTGCAATAGGCCAGGAACAGGTCGGCCCGGCCTTCCAGAACGTGCCAGGCATAAAGGCTGCGCCTGTCAGGAGGACGCGGCGAGTCCGGCGCCCCGGTCAGCTTCAACGCCTTGGCTTCCAGCGCCTGCTGCGCCCCGGGCTGCACTGCGCCGGCCTTGGCGAAGACCTGCCACGCATAGTCCCCGGCGGGGTCGTTCCTGGGCGTCGAGGTGCCGAGCTTGACGTCGGGCGCCAACATGGTCGCCAGCACCGTATCGGGGGTCACGTGCAGGCCCGGCCGCACAATGGCGCACAAACGGTTGCGGGCGAACAGCACCACTGGCCCGGCCTTGCCACCCTTCGCCAGCGCGAGCGGAATGCCCATGTCGGCCGAGGCATATACGTCGCCAGCCTCGCCCCGCTCCAGCCGCTCCTGCAGCAGCCCGGATGAGCCGAACTGCGCCTGGACCCGGGTGCCGTAGGCCGTGGTGAACGCCTGGCTCAGTTCGGTCAGAGCCGGCCGCAAGCTGCCGGCGGCGTGGAGGCGCACGATGCCCTCTTCCGCGTGCAGGGCTGGGATGGACGCCATGGTGGCGACTGCGCCGGTGGCGGCAAGCCGGAACACGCCCGTCACAGGCCGGGCCTGTCCACGTCCGGGAAGAACAACTGCTCGCCGTTGATCTTGTAGCCGGCGACGGTCGCCTGCCCTTCCGGCGAGATCAGCCAGTTGATGAAGCGCTGCCCAAGGTCGGCCTTCACAGCAGGGTGCCGGGCGGGGTTCACCAGCATGACGCCGTATTGGTTGAACAACCGCCGGTCGCCTTCGACCACGATCACCAGGTCCCGCCGGTTGCCGAAGTTGAGCCAAGTGCCGCGGTCGGACAGCGTGTAGGCGCTCAATGCGGCAGCCGTGTTCAGCGCCGCGCCCATTCCGCCACCGATGTCCTTGTACCAGCCTGCGCCTTGGCCGGGGCCGCTGCTGGCTGCCTTGGGGTCAATCCCGGCATCAAGCCAGAAGCGGCGCTCCGCCGCGTTGGTGCCGCTGTCGTCGCCGCGGGTGATAAACGGCGCGCGGGCATCCGCGACCTTGCGGAAGGCGGCCACGGCGTCCTTGCTACCGGCAACTCCCGCCGGGTCTGCCTTCGGGCCGACGACGATGAAGTCATTGTACATGAGGTCGTGCCGTCCAACGCCCCAGCCCTTCAGGACGAATTTCAGCTCCGCTTGCCGGTCATGCACGAGCAGCACGTCGGCGTCGCCGCGCTCGCCAAGCTTCAGCGCCTGGCCGGTGCCGACGGCCACGACGCGCACCTCGATCCCGGTTGCCTTGGTGAAGGCCGGCAGCAGGTGGCCGAATAGGCCTGACTGTTCCGTGGACGTGGTGGACGCGACGGTGATGAACGGCGCCTCGGCCCGGGCAGGGCCGGCCGCGAACGGCCCGGCAGCCAGCAGGGTGGCCAGGGCAGCTGCAAGGAAGGAACGGCGGGCGGTCATGGCATGAACTCCTGATCCTGCGTCCTAGCGGACCTCGATAGAGGCCAAGTCCCGCACGCTGCGGGCGGCATGAACATCGCCGGGGACGACCAAGCGCAGATAGGGTACTGGCTGGCCGTCCCGGGCCACGGCGACCAAAACCTGCTTGCCTTCCATACGCGGGTCAATTTCGCCGATGGACAGCGCCACGGCGTAGCCGTCCTGGCCGCGCGCCAGCATGGTGTGCTGCAAGGCGGTGTTGCCGCCCGAAGGGTCGTCCACCGGCTGCACCCCCTGCACCAAGGTCCACAGCAGCGGACCCGTGTACTTGACCTGCTGCACGCCGGTGCTGGTGGTGCTGTCCACCTGCACCGTAGCTGCCGGCATGGCTTGCAGCTCCGCCAGGGTGAGAGTGCGCGGACGCTCCACCCGGCCAGAGATGGCCAACCCGGGCGCAGGCTTGCCGGCTGGTTCCTGGGCTAAGGCCGGCAGCGCGGCCAGTAGCAGCAGGCCGGCCAGCCGTCCCGCGCGCCTCACGGCCTACTTGCCGACCAGCACGTCGGAGGACTTGATCACCGCATAGGCGTCGTCCCCCACCTGCAATTGCAGGTCGTCAATGGCCTCGTTGGTGATCGAGGAGTGGACGGTGACGCCGTCACCTATGTCGATGTGGACGTGGCCGGTCGTCTGGCCCTTTTCGACCTTGGTGATACGGCCCTTGATCTGGTTGCGCGCGCTCAGCTTCATCATCGGTGCATTCCTTTCTGTCCGCCGGCATGGGGTCAAGCCGTAGAAGGGTCGAGATAGCACGGCTACCAGACTCCTGGTGGCTGTCCGTCAAACGAACCCGGACCGGCCACGCCCGATCTGTCTGCCAGCCCTGACGCCAGCATGGGAAAGCGGACAAGATGATTGCCGGACGGGAAACGGACACGGATGACCGCTTGTGCGACGGCTCCGGCAACGTATGTTGTTCACATCAAAACCACCGTTTGAGTGTGGACACCGGCGGCTAACTCCCGAAGCCGAAAGGCCACTGTCGGGCGGCATGAAGGATTGCCAGCACGTCGATATGGCTCCTTGTCACCCGGTATGCCACGATGAAGGGCAGGCGAGGGATTACCAGCTCGCGGGTGCCTGCAACACGTCCTTGCCTTCCCACTTCGGGGAACTCTGCCAAACGGGCGACAGCTTCCCGGATCCTTTCACCGATCATCCTCGCCGCACTTGGCCGGTCCTGCTCGATATTGGCACGGATTTCGGCAAGGTGCGCCAAGGCTCGGCGTGTATAGCGGACCTTCACCGAAACGCAGCGTAGGCGGCATCTACCTCGGCATCTGTGGCAAACTCGCCGGCTTCGGCCTGACGCAAACCTTCCTTGATCTCGGCCACCTGCCAGCGATGCACCGCCAAGTAGGCGTCGATCGCTTCGTTGATGAGGAAAGAGCGATCACGCGACACGGTGTGAGCGAGGGCATCCAGCTCGGCGCGCTTTGCCGGTTCGAGGCGAACGGTGACAGCTTCCTTTCCAGCGGCAGGCATCATAAAAACTCCTGTGTTACCACGTATTCTAGCGTAGTACACTGCTTTGCGGAAGTGCATTCATGCGTTGCCATTCACCACGGCATTGTATGTGATGAGGCACGCTATCAATTATTGTAATAAGTAGATGAAATACGGTGTAAGAACTCTTTGGTTTGGGTCGTGATACGCTGCTGAACTGTTTGATTTTGGCATGAAGGAACAGGTTTTTGCAGCATGCGTGATGATGAAGATACAATTCTCCTGAATCTGGGCTTTGCGCCATTATAGCAAAGTTGCCAAAGCATTTCATGGACGTGGGTTAGGAACGCGAATAGCTTTTCAAGCTCCAAGATACGCGTGTTTGCGAATATCTTTTCCTTATCGGATTCCAGAGCTAGTTCTTTATGAGCATACATGCGATCCCTTATCGGATCATAGCTTTCTAAATAGACTTTCCGATATTTTTCCACATAGCTCCGCAGGCATCGGAAATCCTTAGTGTCTGGCTCATGAGCAGTCTTTAGATACTCCGGAAGCCATTCATCGGCGTTGTAGGCAAGTCGGCGCTTTCGTTGTGCTAAAGCTTCTTTGGAGAATACAGCCGGATTGGCTTGGGCGAGCTTTAATAGCCTGTCAATGGTGTAATCTGAACGCTGATCAAACACACGACCAAGAGTGATAAAGAATGCAGTTTGAAGTGCTGCTATGTTTGTATTCCAGAACAATGCTGCGTCATCGATTGTTCGATACACTTCATCGCTTCCGCCAGCCGTACCGTGAATGGCCATCATGGCGTAGAAGAACTGCGCACCTCCTTGCGCTTCCTTACGGAACTCGTCGAGACGATGCTCGAAGCTTGCGCAGGCTTCCGTTATGTCAGGGATGTGGCCGATGGGCGGTGGTTTGGCCATTATGGCGCCAGCCTCGAAATCGTCGCCTGCGACACATTGTAGCTCCGGGCCACGCTGCGCTGCGTCTCGCCGCCATCTAGGCGCTTCAACGCCTCCCGCTGCTGGTGCGGGGTGAGGGAGGGCTTCCGTCCGAACTTCACGCCTGCCGCTTTGGCATCGGCCCGGCCTCGCGCGGTGCGCTCAATGATGCGCCGTCGCTCCAGCTTGGCGGCAACGCCCAGCATCGCCAGCACCAACTCGGCGAAATCTCCGGTCGTGTCCAGCACCGGCTCCGCCCGCGAGCGGAGACCCGCGCCTGCCCGCTGAATGTCGCGGGCGAGAGTGAGCAGGTCGGTCGTGTCCCGGCTCAAGCGATCCACGGCGGCGACGATCACCACGTCACCGGGGAGAAGGGAGGCGATCAGCTTTTTGAGTTGCGGGCGCTCGGCGGTCGCGCCGCTGACCTTCTCGCGGTAAGTTTTGGCGCACCCCGCCGCCTTGAGCTGGTCGAGCTGATTGGCGAGGTCTTGGGCGTCGGTCGAGACGCGCGCATAGCCGTAAATCGTGCCGCCGTTCTGCATCAGAATTGCGTATCAAAATACGCCAGCGTTTTCAATGCATCTAGCCTGGATAATTCTTGAGGGTTGGCGGGCATAGTACAAGCCCTTGATCCAGCGTAGAATGTGGTTCTCGAGGCCAATTCTACGGATCCGGAGCGCCATGCCCGCCAAGGTTGAGCTTATCCC